>Ga0070730_10006416_pt1 | contig 10056 bp, 8 predicted proteins | sample Coa_R1_3_FD_66447 | JGI IMG/M metagenome (GOLD analysis project Ga0070730, IMG submission 66447) | Surface soil microbial communities from Centralia Pennsylvania, which are recovering from an underground coalmine fire - Coalmine... | ecosystem: Environmental > Terrestrial > Soil > Unclassified ... | reverse complement strand
CGCTTCCGCTACTTCGACCCCGCACGAGCGCGATGGCTCTCACCCGACCCTCTGGGCTTCCTGGGTGGGCGCAACCTCTTCGCCTACGATGGCGACCCCGTCAACGACGTGGACCCGCTGGGCCTGTGCACGACTGGGCGCGCGAAATGGGCAGGCACGGTCAGCAAGACGGGCGTCCCGTACGACGAGAACGGCGACCCGATATTCCAGAAGGTCTACAGCATGGACCTTCCCGAGGAAATGATCGGGCCAGAGATTACGGACAAGGCACAGATGGCGTTCGCCACGAAGGACCTCGCCGACCACATCGAGGAGAACCCTTCCTACGCGCGGATGTTCACACCCGAGCAGATGGACGACATCGAGGCCGGCGAGCCGAACATCGCAGGACTGACGTGGCACCACGTTCAAGGCGGCGTGACGTTCGATCTCGTCGATCGTTCCCAGCACGCGGGTACACCCCACTACGGTGGTCGATACGACACGGGAGGCCGCTCATGACCGCGCTCTTCGACAAGGTTTGCAGCATCTTCTGCCAGAGCAAGGCGGTCGATGCGTCTGCGATCAGGGAACTCGTGGACCGCAAGACGAAGGTCGATCTGAAGGGCGAGCCCGGGAGCTGGGAGTCGTTGACCTTCGTGCATCCCGGCGGGCAGCTGGTGCTCCACCGCCGCGTGTTCACCGGCCCCGGCTTCAGCGGCCCGAACGGAAAGTTCAACTCGGCCGTGCTCGGGGCCGGCAACTACTTCAAGAACGTGAAGACTGCCGATGCCGCCGTGCGAAAGAAGCTCGTCGCCGACATAAGCAAGACCGAGACGCTGATCGGCTGCGTCGCAACGCCGCGGATGACCGACGCGGGCTACGCGCTCATCTTCGAGGTGGCGAGGCGGTTCGGAGGCATGATTTTCGATTCGGACGCCATGCTCGACCCGGATGGCATTGTCCTGCTCGACGTCGAGGGCAACCGCGGGTATCGGCGCGAGCGAGAGCCGTGAAGACTCCGATGGTCGGCCTGGTCTGCGAAGGGCTCACGACCGAAGCCACCGTCGTGGCCTTGTCGGGCGACGAGCCCGTCGGCGCAACAGGCTTCTCCTTCATGGTCACTGCGGCGTTTCCGGTGCAGCCGGCAGAGCCGAGCTTCCTCGGCCAACGCTGCGCGCTGACGATCGAGGGCGCCTACGGCAACCGGCTCCTCGCCGGCCGCATCGTCGGCGTCGCGCGCACCATGACCGCTCAAGCCGGCGCCGGTCGCACTTACCGCTTCGCGCTTCGCTCCTCGACTCATCTGCTCTCGTTGCGGCGTCGAACCTTCGTCTGGCAGCACAGGTCCGTGCCGGACATCGTGCGGCGCATCGTGGAAGGGGGCGGTTACGACGCGAAGGACGTCGTCCTGAACCTCAAGGAGCCGCACCCCGCGCGCGCCTACGTGACCCAGTACGACGAGACCGACGAGGCCTTCCTGCGGCGACTCTGCGAGGAAGAGGGCCTGTTCTTCCGCTTCGAGGTCCGCGACGGCCGCGAGACCTTCATCCTCGAGGACACGTCCTCCGTGGCCTCGCAAGGGGCAGAGCATGTCATTGAGGTCCGCGAGCGATCCGGTCTCGACGCGGAGCAGCTCGTCGCCGTGGACTGCATGGACCTACGGCGCCGACGGCCTGGTCGCGTCCGCGTGCGGGACTACGATCCGCTGAAGCCGTCGCTGGAGCTGGAAGGCGAGGCGTCGGACGGCCTCGACCGCGAGCGCAGCATCGAGGTGTACGCGGCTCCTGGCGACTTCCGCACTGCCGACGAGGGCCGCCACCGGGCGGCTGTTCTCCTCGAGTCGCTGCGCGCCTCGGCTCACGGTGTGACCTTCCGGACGAACGCGACGAGCATTGCCCCGGGCACCTGCGTCGAGCTCCGATGCGCGCCGGGCTACTCAGGCGCCGCGCGGCCCGAGGGGAAGTACTTCGTCGTCGCGCTCCGGCACGCGTGGTCGCGGGACGCATCCGGCGCCCATGCCCACGAGCTGATCGTCGAGGCCATTCCGCTCGGCGTGCCGTACCGGCTGCCACGCATCACGAAGCGGCCCGTCGCCTGCGGCGTCCACACCGCCGTGGTCACGGGGGCCGAAGGGCAGGAGATCCATCCGGACGAGCACGGCCACGTCTTCGTCCGGTTCCCGTGGGACCGCGAGGGCCCCGCGGATCACACGAGCAGCCTGCCCGTGCGGACGATGCAGCCCAACACCCCGGGGTCGATGCTGATCCCGCGCGTCGGCTGGGAAGTCTGGGTCATGTTCGAGGACGGTGATCCGGATCGACCGTACGTCGTCGGCCGCGCCTACAACGCGAAGCAACCGCCTCCCGTGAGCCTGCCGGTCAACAAGACGATGACGAGCCTGGCAACGCATAGCTCGCCCGGTGGCAAGGGTCACAACGTCATCCACTTCGACGATGGAGCTGGGCGTCAGCACGTGTCGATCGCCGCGGCCTTCGGCAAGACCCTCAGCGTGGCGGGCAACGCCATGATCCAGACGGCGAAGGTCGACAACGAGAAGGTAGGCGGGAACCTCGCGCGGACCGTGGGGGGCTCCGAGGACGTCTCCGTGGGCGAGGCATACATCGTGTCCGTGGCCTCGCAGAGCGCCTCGGTCGGTGGATCGCAGAAGGTCTACGTGAAGGGCAACTACACGAGCGGCGTCGCGAGCGAGAACGTTTCGGTCAGCAGCGCCCTCTTAGAGCAGGTGGGGGATCCCGCCCAGGGTGCCATCAACCTCGGAAAGGCCGCAGCGCTCCAGGTCGCCGGGTCAAAAGGAGCGGTGGGCGCTGCCCTCGCCGCGGGCGCTGGCCTCGCCATGGCAGGCGTCGAGGGCTACAAGCACGGCGGCGCGAAGGGAGCGGCTGCCGCCGTCGGCATGGGGGCGGCGGGCATGGCCGCCTCCATGGTCCCCGGCGGCGAAGCGATCATGGCCTCGGTGCAGAACGCTGCCGCACCCGCTCCCTGGAAGGAGAAGCAGGAGAAGCCCGGCGCGAAGGAGGCGGGCGGAGGCGCAGGAGGTGCAGCCAGCGACGGCAGCGCCGCAGCCGGAGGCGGCGCCGGGCACCGCGATCACATCGTGAAGGGGACGTACTCGGAGCTCATCGGGGCGCTTCACGGCATCGTCACGCCGGGCTCGATCGGGTGGAAGACGACGGGAGCATCCACGTTCGTCGTGGGCAGCAGCCACACGACCAAGACGGCGAAGGCCCATCACTCGACCAGCGGGTCTTCGAAGGAACTGCTCGGGGCGCTCCAGGTGACGAGCGGCGGGGACATCGCGCGCGTCGTGACGGGGGGGCTGAGCGCGAACGTCGCAGGCGCGCTGAAGAGCCAGTCGGGCGGTCCCTTCCACCTGAAGGTCGACGGCGACCTGAAGGTGAAGGTCGGCGGGTCGCTGGACCTCACCGGCGGCACCGTGACCTTCGTGTGCGGCAGCTCCAAGGTCGCGACGTCGTCGGACGGCGTCCTCGTCGAGGCCGACACGGTCACCGTCTCGAAGACGTCGAAGCAGTCGTCCAAGACCACCCATCAATGAGCCTGGCGATCGTCGGCACCGGGCTCGTCACCCCGTTCGGCGACACGCCGACCGAGCACGCGTTCTTCCTGCGCGCATCCGTGCCCGCGCCGCCGCCGTCGCCGTTCCGGCTGCGGAGCGACGAGTCCACGCTGCACGTCCGGTACTGCCGATGGATGGGAGCCTCCGCGTCCATCGCGGAGCGGCTGCTGCGGATGGGCGACCTCGTGGCCCGCGATGCCATGAGCACGTGCGCGGCGGTACGGGACGGTGGCGATGTGCAGGTCATGCTCACCGTCCCGAAGGATCGCCCTGGCGTGACCGGTGCCGTGCTCGACGAGCTCTCGAAGGGGCTCGCCCAGCACGGAACGGTGCAGCGATTCGCGGGCGACGCCGGCGCCTTCGAGGCCCTTCGCCGGGCGGGAGTCGCGGTACGAAAGCGCGAAGCGCGCGTCATCATCGTGGCCGCCGTGGACTCATTCGTTGACCTCGAAGCCCTGGACGAGCTCGTACTCCGTACCCCGAGCGAGTGGAACCTCGACGCGCCAGTGCCCTCGGAGGGCGCGGCGGCCGTCGCGCTCATGGACGCGGACGACGCACGCAACGCCCGGATCGCCGTTCTTGGCGAGGTTCAGGGAGCATCCGTCGCCCGGGGGCAGTCGAACGACGACAACGACGAGGTCGTCGACGGCAGCGCGATGACGGTGGTGCTTCGCAGCCTTCCCACGCGCGCGCCCGCCATGAGCGCCTTCGGTCCGCTGAAGGTCGACCTCCTGCGACAGGACGAGTGGCACCTCGCTACGGCGCGCACGGCCGACCGGTTCGCGCCGGGGTGCACCTTCGCGTGCCTCGAATCCCGGGTGGGCCGCCTCGGCGCCGCGTCCGGCCTCGCGAACCTCGTTTACGGATTGGTGCTGCAGATGCATCGGGCCGGACCTTCCGTCGAGGCGTCGAGCGCGCCCTTTTATGCCTGGGCGGTGTCGGCGGACGGAACGCGCGGCGCGGCGGTCGTGGTCCCGCGGGGGCCGTGAGAATGGCCGACGAGGTCCGGCAGCTCCTCGCGCACGCCCTCAAGCGGTCAAGGGACCCGCGCGTTCGCGACAGCTTGGCGCGCTGTACCGCGGCCGGGGCGGGCATCGCGCAGCTCTATGCGGCCGCCGAGGTCGCAGCCGATGCCGGTGCCGGAGCCCAGCCCGACGCCGCGCTTCTCGCAACGCTGGCCAAGGCCATCAACGTCGCGCTCGCTGGAGCAGAGCGGACACGGCACGTCACCTCGCTGGTCGTTCGACCGCAGGTCGCGCGCATTCCCGTGGCGAGCCGACTGCGGCCCGAGCCGCTCGCGTTCGAGCGGGCCGCGTTCGACGGCACTGAGCGCGAGGGGACCCTCGCACTTCCTCCGACGAAGAACGGCCCCTCGGCGGAGGCCACGGCGGCGTTCTTCGAGGCGAGGCCAGAGGCGCCCGTGCGCCCGGAACGCGCCGGTCGCCTCGTCGAGGTCGCCGGAGACACGTCGCCACGGCCCCGTCGAGAGCTCCAGGCGGAGGTCGTCGCAGCGTGCGCCGACAACATCGCCATGCTGGCTCGCCACCGCGACGAGCGGCCCCAGTGGGAGCGGCCCGAGAACGAGGAGGCCCTGCTGGCCAACGTCGACGCGATCGGAGCGAGCGGCGGCCACTGCGTCCGCATGGTGGTCGACTGGTGGCGCAAGGCGGGGGACCCCTGGCAGACCTGGGCAGGTGTCTTCGTCCTGGCCTGCTTCAACGGGACGGACACCCTCGATGCGATCGCGCGCGAGCTGGAGCAGCTCCCGGCAGACGCGGACGACCACGTGCTACGAGCCGCCGAGGCACTGCTCGGCGCCCCCAACCCGCATGTCCGCGAGCTGGCGCTCGACCTCAGCGAATCGCCCAACCCGATCGCCCGTGCCATCGGCATCGAGGTGCTCGGGCGACGACGCCTCCTCGCTCCCGACCGGGTCCGCTCCCACGCGCGCGACCCGAACCTACCTGTGCTGACCGCGGTGATCCGTTCGTCCATGGTCCTCGGCAAGGAGACCGGGGCTCCGTTCCTCGTACCTTTCCTCCAGCATCGGAGCCGGGACGTCGTGTGGTCCGCCGCGTCCCAGCTCGCACGCTGGCAGCGGCCGGAGCCCTACCTCGAGGTCCGCCAGGGTCGATGCTTGCCCCTGGGAGTGAAAGCGCTGGAGGTGCTGATCCAGTTCGGCGACGCGACGGACCTCGACCGCTTCGACGACATCGTTGCGCGAGAGCCCGCGACCCCGGAGCTGCTCTCGGCGATCGGCCGCTTCGGGGAGCCGAGCGCGTGGGCGTACCTCGTCCACCATCTCGCGGATCCGGAGCTGTCCGGTGCTGCCACCCGCGCTCTGGCAACGCTCTTCGGCCCGATCGTCCCGCATCGAGAGACGACGAGTTCTGCTGCTTGGCGAGAAGCGATTAGCCGAGCCGAGATCCAGCAGGGCGTGCGGATCCGTGCTGGAAAGCCGTGGAGCCCCGCTGCGCTCGGGGCGGAGGTACTCGCTGGCGACGTGGACCGCGCCGAGCTTCAAGCACGCCTCGACGAGCTCACGACACGCGTCGGCGTGGCGCTCGACGTGGACCTGGCCGCATGGTCGCCAGATCGCGGCCCCGCAGTGGAGAGGGCCATGCGCGCGTGTGAGTCCGTGTTCCGCAGCTTCCGGGTTGGCTCGTGGGACAGCAAGGCCGTAGGGGCTCGCGCATGATCTTCCGCGCCCGGCGCAAGCCCGGCGGCTGCCGATGCTCCGCCTACTCGCCGCTCGAGTTTCGTCGCGAGGACGTCCTGGTAAGGCGTGCATCGGCGCGGCCTGTCTGCCGCTCAGCGCCGCCGCAGCGAGAGGAAGTGCTCGTGGAAGTGGCGGTATAGCTGGCGCCACTCCGCGTACAGCAGCGTCCGCGTTTCGAGGCGCTCGCGCCATGCGGCATCGATGCGGGCGCGGCGCTGATCGTTGCCGAGGCCGTATTTGAGGAAGATCGCGACGCTGTCTTCGGGTGGGGAGACCGCGAGCTCGGCACACAGCGCGGCGTGCTGCGCGAGGGTCAGCTCCTCGGTGAGCGAAGGATCGGCGGGGACCACGGTCTCGACCGGGGGAGGAGCGAACCCCTCGGGCAACGGGACCAGATCGAACGCGTTGACGGCGCTAGATGGCGGCACCTGCGTGTGCTCGCCCGAACCGATCGCCACCGGCAGCGGCACAATCCCGTCGACCCATGTTTTCGCGTCGTCCTTCGGCGCCGCGGGCGCTCGCTCTGGTCGCGCTCGTACGGCCGGCTGTGGCCCAGAGAGGGAGGGAACTGGCTCCTTTAGCGACGGAGCTCTCGGTGGCTCGCGCACGCTCGGCGGCCCCTCCTCATGCGGCCGCCGCTCGAGGATGGACCGGAGCTCGAGCGGCTCGGGGTGCGGGACAGGGGCTTCGCCCTCGGCTTGAAGCAGGGCGAGCGCCTGTTGCTGAAGCTCCTTGTCCGCGGCCAGTCGCTCGGCCCAGAGCCGATGAAGGCGAGCGAGATCGTTCGGACCGAGCCCCCGCTCCCGGAGGAAGGCCACGGGATCCTCCGCCTCCGACCAGGCGCGCACGAAAAGCAGCCAGTCGGGAAGGCTGTCGTCCAGCGGCGGGACCGGGCGCCGGTACCCCTCCTGCGCCTCGAACATCGCCAGGTCGAACTCGTCGGACAGGCTCCCCCCGGCCTGTAGGTCCGCCGCCAGAGCGTCGCCCCACGCCTCGTCGGCGGCAGCCCATGTGCCCGGCGTGATCCCTTCGGCCTCGAGCACGACGTCGAGGGGAAACCCCTCCGACGTCGCCGCATAGACGCCGGCGTACTCGCGAAGCGTCAGGCCACCGATCGCAAGCTCACTCATCGACGCCCACGCGGAGTTCGCGCAGGACGTTGCGCCCCCGCCCGATCGGAAACGCGTGCCGGGCTGTCAGCTCAAAGCGGCCTTGCCCCGGCTCCACGAGGATCGTGTCGATCGCGGGGCGCACCACGTCGGCTCGCTCGTCGTAGCGCGCGTGGAAGATCAGCGGCCACCTGGGGACGGATAATTGGAAGAGCTCGTGGCTCATCCCGAGGATGGAGACCACTTCGTGAGACTCCAGCGGCGGGTCGAAGACGAGACCCGGGCTCGCGACGTTGTTGTGGCGGACGTCGAAGTCGTGAGGCATCAGCGGCATGCGAGTCGCCTTCCACACGTCGTCGAAGGTCCCCGCGAGCTCGCGCCGCGGGGACCAGTGGGGCAGCAGGGCGCCGCAGCCGACCGGCGCGTGCCTGTCTTTGGCGGTTCGGTAAGGCATCCCCGGATGCTCGATCTGCGGCGCGGGCTTGCCGACGAGATCCGAAGCGCCGCGTGCGAACCCCACGCCCGAGGGATTGCGGTGCTCGACGTCGCTCAGATCGTCGAGCATCCCGCCGTACGCGCGCTCGTACTCGATCGGCATGGTCTCGAACGGCACCGGCGCGCTGACGGCCACGTCGAAGATGCCCCGGAAGTACTCGCGCGCGCCGTTGACGCGGATGGGGACCGTCGTGCTGCGGACACGGATCGCGACGTCGACGAACATCGATGCCTGACGTGCGACAGCGTCCCCCACGACGACCACGTCCGTGCCCTTCTTCTCCACGCACATGTCCGAGGGGTACCGGGCGCTGCTCCGCGGGTTGGCCTCGTCGCGCAGTACATCGGACGTTCGGATGGGCGATTGTTCGTCGGCGAGCACGACGCGCTCTGGTCCCGCGACGTGAAACGTGGCTTTGACCACGACAAGCACCACCTCGCGTCCGATGCGATCCAGGACCGGCAAGTCCTGCACGGCGAAGGGCGTCGCGTTGGCGAGAGGCATCTGCAGCGCCGAGCATCGTGCCATCGCGCGGCGGTGCACTCAACCGCGGCGCAGCGCGAGGCGTCCTCTCGCTCGCCTGGGGCCAGACAAAGACGAAAGGCCCAGCACCCGCTGTAGCGGGGCCGGGCCGGAGAGAATCGGGGTGCTCGGAGGCCTGAAGGTCAGCTCGTCGCAGCGGGAACGAGAACCCCCCTCCACGTCTGGAGTCCCTGCGCGACGTAGGCCAGGAGCGCTTTGCGCCCATCGTCGATCGCCTGCGGCGTCTTGAGCAGGTACTGCGCGACGCGCACCAGATCCTCCGCGTCGTCGGCGTCGGCCTGCCAGCGGGTGGGAGCCCAGTCGATCGCCGTGCCGACGACGGACGGCACCCCCTGGTGGACGCCGTCCGCGGTCACGCAGTTGAAGCTCTCGGTGAACGACGGCTGCAGCAGGAGGTGCATGTGCCCGACGAGCTGCCGGAACTTTGCCCAGGGCATCCACCCGATCACGACGAGCTTGAGGCTCGGCGCTTGGTCGCAAAGCTCACGCATCGCGGCGTTCGCCTCCGAGACGTAGAGCTCCGTCGGCACGCGCAGAGTCGCCGCCAGGGACGCTGCGGCGGCGGCGGCGGTGAGCCCGTTCTTGAGGATGCGGCATTCGCCGAAGAGGCCGAGGCGCAGGCTCTGACCGTCCCAAGCGGGGCGGGCGGGCGGCATGGGCTCCGAGAGGTCGTAGAGGTTCGGCAGGTCCGCGATGTTGGTGTTCCAGATGACGCTGGCAGCGTTGACGAACTTCTCCGAGTTGCCCGCCACGACGACGTTGTGCAGCGAGTGCTGCAGCTCGACCGCCTCGCGCAGCAGCTGCACGGCGTGCGCGTCGGCCGCGAGGAAGCCGAAGTTTGAGTGGCTAACGACGACGAACACGACGTCAGGGAAGTCGTGGGCCAGGGCTGCCAGATCACACGTCGACACCCACGGCGCGTGGATGATGACGTGCGTGGGCTGAATCTGCCCGCGCTCCACCGCCACAGCGCACGCGCGCTCGAGCCGCACGCGGAGGTTGGCAGCGTCGGTGCAACCCCACGCCTCCGCCCAGATGCCCGCGGCGCGCAGGGTCTTCGCGGTGCAGGCCGCGACGACGCCGAGGCCGACGTGCGAGGGGCTCGACGCGTCGAGGGTCTTGTAGACGAGGATCGCGCGCGCGGTCTCGATGGAGGGGCCAACGGAGTGGGGGCGGGCATTCGGCATGGAGGGTCCTTGGTCGGCGGACACGAGCGTTGGGTTCAAGCGCCGGGGCGGCGGAGGAGGAAGAGGAGGCCGAGGAGCACGGCGAGCGCGCCGCCGGCGGGGCCGGCGCCGTTGCCGTTGCGAAGCATGCGGGCCGCGGCGAGACGGGCGCCGACGATCGGCCCGACGACCGCGAGGAACACGGCGAGACTCGCGATGTGCAGCGCCGTCAGGACGGTGAGTGAGACGATGACGACGACGTCGAGCGTCGCGCCTTGCCAGTCGACGGTCGGCTTGGGTTGTTCAGTCACAGACGAGCCTCCTTCGTGTTGATGTGGACGACCCGAGTCACGCGAGGTACACAGCCCTTGCGCCGGGGCTCTCGCGGCGGCGCGCGCCCGGAAGGGCGCGCAGCCCCTCGCCGCGCGAGCCCCGAGCGCGCCTAC
>Ga0070730_10006415_pt1 | contig 10057 bp, 9 predicted proteins | sample Coa_R1_3_FD_66447 | JGI IMG/M metagenome (GOLD analysis project Ga0070730, IMG submission 66447) | Surface soil microbial communities from Centralia Pennsylvania, which are recovering from an underground coalmine fire - Coalmine... | ecosystem: Environmental > Terrestrial > Soil > Unclassified ... | reverse complement strand
GGAGCGGGAGATGCTCGGGGCGCGGAGGGCCGGTCGGAGTAGGGCGCCTGCAATCGAGCGATAATCCAGGATCCCGGAGTTAACCCGATCGATCAGGCACCCTCCCCCTCAACGGCGGGCCGTCAGCTCCATTTGCGGCCCTTCATGTGGTTGAAGAGGGATCTGCTCACTCCCCCATCGATCGTCAGCGTCGTGGCCGTGACCCACGAGGCGTCGTCGCTTAGCAAGTACAGCACGCCATTGGAGATATCGGCCGGCAGGCCGATGCGACCGAGCGGCACGGCCCCTCTGCGGGATTCCCTGACCTCGGGGTCCTTCAGGTAGGTCGTGAGCGGCGTCTCAATCGTTCCGGGAGCGAGCGCGTTGACGCGGATGCTGTACTGCGCCCACTCGAGCGCCATCTGCTCGGTTAGCAGCGTGATGCCAGCCTTGACCGCACTGTACGAGCCGGCGCCGCCATAAGGATGCTGGCCGCCAATCGACGAGATGTTCACGATCGCGCCGGGCTTCTTCTCGCGTATAAGGCGGGCGGCAAAAGCCCGGGACATCAGGAATGTCCCCGTAAGACCAACGTCGAGCGTCTTTCGCCACGCGTCCTCGGACAGTTCGATCAGCGGGCCCGCGTTCATCGCGATCGCGCAGTTTACGAGCAGATCAACGCCGCCGAAGGCGGATTGAGCGAGATCAAGCGCGACCTCGCAGTCCGAGCTGCGACTTACATCGAGTTCGACGAATTTGGCGTTTGCGGGGCCCAATCTCGAGGACAGCTCCTCGCCAAGGTCACGGTTCATGTCGCCAATGACGACGTTTCCACCCTGCGCGACGATGTCCTCGGCGACCTTTTCGCCAATGCCGCGCGCTCCTCCCGCGATCACCGCGGTCTTGCCGGCAAACCTATTCATCGGGCTCTCTCCATTATCAAGCTGGCGGTGAATTTGCAGCGCGGCAGGGCTGTCCGGCCAGCGTGGTCCAGCCCACTCATGAAGCCCAGGCAGGTCTCTCAAGAGCCTGCGGGTCCAACTCCGTTGTCGCTGACGGCCTCGCACACCCCTGTCCGAGCTTCGTGATCCGAAAACCCGGCTCTGGCAGCGGCCGCCGGCCTCAGATCGCCGTCAGGCCGCCGTCGACAGCGAAATCGACACCGGTGACGAAGCTGGATTCGTCGGAGGCGAGGAAGAGGACGGCGTTCGCGATCTCTTCCGGGCGGCCGAGCCGCTTGAGCGCGACCCTCGCGGCGTCCTCGGCCTTGAACTTCTCAACCATGCCCAGGTTCGGCACCAGCTGCTCGAAGATCGTCGTGTCGATGGGTCCGGGGCAAACGGCATTAACGCGGATACGACGTTCCGACAGTTCGGCCGTCCAGGTCCGTACGAAGGAGCCGACTGCCGCCTTGGTGGCGCTGTAGACGCCGAGCGCAGCGAGACCCTTCCGTTCGGCGATGGAGGTGACGAGGATGATCGACGCGCCGTCGTTCAGAAGCGGAAGGGCCTTGCTGACAGTGAAGGCCAGTCCCTTCGCATTGACTGCAAATTGCTTGTCGAAGCTTTCCTCGGTCATATGGGCAAGCGGTTGAGCTTCGACGATGCCGGCAGCAGCAAAGACGATGTCGATCTTGCCCTTCTCGCTAGCGATCCTGGCGTAAAGCCGATCGAGGTCGGCGAGGTTCGAAACGTCAGTTTGCACCGCGACGACGTTGCGGCCGATCTCCGACACTGCATTGTCGAGTTCCGCCTGCCGGCGCCCGGCGATGTAGACGAATGCACCTTCCTCGACGAAACGCTTGGCGGTGGCGAGACCCTGTCCGCTGCCGCCACCAGTAATGAGCGCGATTTTTCCTTGGAGCTTTGCCATTGGAATCCTCCTTATGTGTGGGACCGGCCTGTCGGGGGATCTAAAGCGCAGGCCTGGATCGCACGGATAATGATTGTCCGGACTGGCTCAGACCGAGCACATACCGCCGTCGACGAGCAGCTCGCTGCCGGCAACGAAGCTGCTGTCCTCGGACGCCAGAAACAGCATCGCGGCCGCGATTTCCTCGGGGCGTGCCATGCGGCCAAGCGGGATATTCCCGGCATGTTTGGTACGAACGGCTGCGGCCTCCTCGGGTGAGCTCGTCTCGGCATCGATCAGCGGCGTGTCGCAGGGGCCGGGCGTGATCGTGTTGACCCGGATGCCGCGATCCTTGAGCTCCATTGTCCAGGTCCGGGCATAGGAGCGCAGGGCCGTCTTGGAGGCCGCATAGGCGCTCCGACCCGGGAAGCCACGCAGGGACGCGATCGTGCTGGTGAGGATGACGGACGCGCCGTTGTTCAGGAGCGGGAGCGCCTTTTGTACCGTGAACAGCACGCCACGGGCGTTGGTATCGAAATTGTGATTGAAGGTCTCGATCGTGACATCCTCGAGCTTCACGCTGTTCACGGCGCCGACATTGGCGACCACCACATCGAGCTTGCGGCCGTCCGAGGCGATCTTCGCATAGAGCCGATCGAGGTCATCAAGATTGCGGACGTCGCCCTGCACGCCCGCGATGTTCTGGCCAATCGAGGCGACCGTCTTGTCCAACTCACTCTGGCGGCGGGCAAAAATATAAACAAATGCGCCTTCCGCGACAAACCGCTGGGCCGCCGCCAATCCAATCCCGCTCGTGCCGCCGGTAATCACGGCGACCTTGTTCTGCAATCTCGACATCATCGCTTCCTTGATCGCAAGAGCCGGGTTTTACGCTCGCCGTCTCTGAGCCAAGGGGTACGCCTCTGTCCGGAAGGGAAGTAGGCGAGATGCTTGAATATTCTTTATTCCCATTTGGAATACGCGACATTCCGCAGCGTGGGTCGGGGCGAGTCTGGCCTCGCAGCGGCACCATATAGGAAGCAATCGACGCGAAAGGCTGACGTACTTGCCTGCGGTACCGACATCGCTCGAACGCATGACAAGCCGGCTTGGAGATCGCCGCCACATAGTCTGCCGCCGCGCGATCATGTCCGGCCGGCGAAACGGCGAAAACACGCTCAAGGAGACGATTTCGGTTGAACGGCGCAGAGAAAACCGCGTGGATCACAAGTGGCAAGCCGTTCGCGTCGCGTATGCAGGACGTCGAACCGATCGGTCGAGACGACGCCCTGCATGCCCGGCGTTCAAGAAGAGGCGCTCAGTCTGAGCCAGGTGAGTGGCGAGCCGGGTCAGCCGGCCACCCGCCTGTCGCTCACATCTTAGCCCCGGGCCGGCGGAAGGAGCTTACGGTCGATGAACGACTGGAAGGCAGCCTGGAAGGCATCGCGGGTGTCGACCGCCGCGTTGAAACCGGCCTTCCGGAGCTTGACCGTGCTGACGAACGCCACCGGGCCCGCGGGGGCACCGGACGCGAACGCAAAGTCAGCATGCTGATCACCCTGCGCGACGAACGAGCGCAGATCGCCGCTCGCAAGGCCATGCTTGGCGACGATCTTCGCCCAAACGTCGGCATTGTCGCGAATGTACCCGGCGATGCTGAAGGGCTCGTCGGCTGCCACTTCCACGCCCAGCGTCTCAGCCATCGCCGGCCACACGCTGCGCCAGGAGAAGACGTCGCCGTTGGTGACGTTGAAGATCTCGTTCGACGCTTGCGGCGTTTCCGCCGACCAGGCAATGACCTTGCCCACGAGATCGGCATCGACCGCTTCCCAGACGAAGGACGGGCCGCCGGGGAAGCTGAAGGGTTCGCCCTTCTCGCGACGAATTGCGGCGTAGACGCCAATGGCGGGAAGAAGGTTAAGAGCGCCCGGAATCTTGCCCGTCACCAGCTGGGGACGCAGCACGGTCCACGAAAAACCATGCCGCGCGCCCATGTCGCGAACATAGTCCTGCTGATCGAAGAAGAAGTTCTTGTGATCGTCGCGCGGGTCGCTCTCGCGAGCCGGGACGGCGATGGGATGAAGGTGAACACCGTAGGCCTTCGTTCCCTGCAGGATGGAAACGTGCTTGAGAGCAGCCCCGCCCGAGAGGAGGGGCTCGACCACATTGCGCAACATCGCGTTATTGGCCTCGATCTGATCCGCGTCCGACCAGCCGCCGACGAGGTTGTCGGCATTCTCGTAGATCGCCGTATAAGCGACGTGCGTCACGTCGGCGAGCGGGGACAGCGCCTCGCGCGAAGCCTTCTCGTCGCGCAGGTCCACCGAGACGAAGTCGAACTTCCGCCCACTCAGAAGCTCCGGCTTGCGCCGCGAAACGCCGACGACGTTCCAGCCCGCGTCCAGAAAAGCTTCAATTGCAGCAGCCCCGATGAGGCCGCTCGCGCCGGCTACCAAAACCTTATTTGCCATGTCTCTCTCTTTCCTCTTTGCAATCAGGCACCATTCCGAAAAGGATCATCACAACCAAAGGACGCCGATCGTCGCTCGCGGCCATTGGGCCGAAGCATTCCTGGCGAATTCCCATGCGCTTGGTCGGTTTTCACCTCCCATCGCCGCGCGAACGGTGTCGCGTGACGAAAGGCATGGATCTTCGGCTTCATCACCTTCTACTCGGGCCAGAGCAGCTCGACGCTTGCCCTCTCGCTATATCAATCATCCCCGAGCAAATCCGGTAGATGTCATTCGGTGATATTCTTCATGCTCAAACGGAATAACGGCATGCCGGCTCGCGCCGATCGTCGGGAGCGAGCATGTCGTCACCCCGGGGAGATCCCCGTGCGCGGCGATATATCCCTGTAATCACGGACATCTAGCGGAGTCGGGAGACCGTCGGGAGGCGACCACTTCGCCGATCACGGGGATGCAAACCCCTCGACGGATCGATTATCTCCGTCTGTTCAAGAGTCTCTCGCCTGAGCGGTTGTTTTTCGCAGGCGTCGCCGCGTCAATACTTACGGGCGGACGGGCTACTTCGCCCATGGAGACCGAATAGATGAGGCAGAATCCGGCAGCGGTTCCGCCGTTGTCCAGGGCAATGCTGGCATCGGCGAATTTCGAAGCGACGGTGGCAGGCGAAACGCCCGTCCAGCGAACGCTGAGCAATGAGGAGCGGACCCGGTCCCTCGAGGACACGATGCGGCTACGGCCCGAGGGGCCGCTGTGGGTCTTCGCCTACGGCTCACTGATCTGGAACCCCGTGCTTCACTATGAGGAGCGGCGCGACGCAACGCTCTCCGGTTGGCATCGAGCCTTCTGCCTGACAACGCGAGCCGGTCGGGGTGCGCCAGACCGTCCCGGGCTGGTGCTGGCACTGGACGAGGGAGGCCGGTGCGACGGCATCGCCTACCGCCTGGCGGAAGAGGATTTGGCGCTGGAGCTGGCGATGCTGTGGCGGCGCGAAATGCTGTTCGGATCCTATGTTCCGCGCTGGGTGACCCTCAAGGATCGGTCGGGCAATGGGCTCGCGACTGCCCTCACCTTCGTCGCAAATCGAACGATCGACCGGTACGAACCGCGCATCGATCGAGCGACTGCAATCCACCGCCTTGCAACGGCGCGAGGCAGCCTGGGCAGCAGCGCTCAATATCTGTTCCAGACACGCGATGCACTGCTGGAATGCGGAATCCTGGATGACGAGCTCGAGGCGCTTGCTGCCGACGTCGAAGTGTATCGCGGACGGTTTCCCGACCTCTGCAATTAGACCCTGGAACAAGGAGACGAACGTTGGCGAAGAAGGTTCTGATCGTCGGATATAGCGGCATCATCGGTAGTGCGACGGCAGCCGCCTACGCGCGCAAGGGTTGGGACGTGTTGGGCCTGGCGCGCAACCCGGTCGCCCTCGATGGCGTCAGCACGATTGGGGCAGACCTTCTGGATTCGGGGGCGCTTTCGGCAACCCTCGCGGGACATCGGCCCGATCGGCTCATCATCGCGGCCTGGCTTCGCCAGGAGAGCGAGGCAAAAAACATTGCCGTCAACGGCGCCATGGTCCGCAACATTCTCAATGCGGTGAGCCCGCAGGGGTCGCTGGAGCATGTGGCGCTGGTGACCGGCCTCAAACATTATCTCGGACCATTCGAGGCGTACGGGAAAGGTAAGCTTCCCCATACGCCCTTCCGCGAGGACCAGCCACGGCTCGACATCCCCAACTTCTATTATGCGCAGGAAGACGAACTCCACGCCGCGGCCATGCGCGATGGCTTCGCTTGGAGCGTCCAACGCGCTCACACTGTGATCGGCAAGGCGGTGGGCAACGCCATGAACATGGGCTCGACACTCGCGGTTTACGCGACGATCTGCCGCGAAACCGGCCGGCCTTTCGAGTTTCCCGGATCGCAAGCTCAGTGGGACGGGCTGGTCGACATGACCGACGCCAATCTCCTCGCCGAGCATCTTCTGTGGGCGGCGGACACGCCGGGAGCATGCAACCGAGCATTCAATGTCGTGAACGGCGACGTCTTCCGCTGGAAATGGATGTGGGGGCAAATCGCTGATTGGTTCGGGATCGAAGCGGTGCCGTTCGATGGCGTTGTGCGGCCGCTCGAGACCAAGCTCGCAAACGATTCGGGCCTGTGGCGCGAAATCGCGGAACGCCACGGGCTCGCGGAACCGAACATCGATCGCCTCGCATCGGCATGGCACACCGACGCCGATCTCGGCCGCCCGCTCGAAGTCGTCGCCGATATGTCGCTGAGCCGGCGGCTGGGCTTTACCGCCTACAAGCCAAGCGACGATGCCTTCTTCGAATTGTTCAAGGCGATGCGCGCGGATCGCCTTCTTCCCTGACACCATCGCCGGCCCAATCGTGAGGGGATGCTCAATTGGGCCGGCCGGCAAGCTGGGGCGGCGGACGAAGGCGGGAGAAGCGCTCTCCGAGCGCGTCGAGAAAAAGGCGCACCCGGGACGGGACGAGACGGCTGCTCGGCAAGAGCGCAAAGACCGGCGCAGAATCCGTGCGCCACTCGGGCAAAATGTGCACCAGCCTGCCAAGCCGAATATCGGGCTCGACATCCACCCAGGACTTGAGCGCCAGTCCCCAGCCCGCCAACGCCCAATCGAGAGAGACCTCGCCGTTGTCGCTGCGGATCCGCGACGAGATCTTCATCTCGGCGCGCTCGCCTGCCGGCCCGGTGAGCCGCCAGTTCGCGCCGACGGTGCCGTAACTCAAGCACTCGTGGTCGATCAGATCGTCCGGGTGGCGGGGCGTACCGTTACGCGCGAGATAGTCGGGCGACGCGACGATGACCCGGTAGCTGTCGGCGAGCTTGCGCATGATGAGGTCGGAATCCGCTTGGGCGCCGATGCGAACGGCGACGTCGATTCCTTCGTCGATCACCGACACGAGGCGGTCGGTGAGGCCAAGCTCGATCGAGATCCTCGGGTGCTCTGCGGCAAGCCGCCGGCAAACCGGGCTCACCTGCGCCCTGCCCAAGCCCATCGGCGCGCTGACCCTAAGGGTTCCCGCCGGCTCGGCTCGGCCGTGACTTAGCATCGTCTCGGCCTCGTCAATTTCGGTGAGGATGCGCTGCGCGTTTTCGAGCAGCCGCGCGCCCTCATCGGTCAGCGACATGCGGCGGGTGTTTCGGTTCACCAGGCGGGTCTGGGTGCGCCGCTCGAGCGATGCCAGCCTCTTGCTGACGACGCTGAGCGCCAGGTCCATTTCTCGCGCCGCCTGCGTAAGGCTGCCTGCACTGGCAATGCGGGCGAACGTCCTCAATTCCGCAAGATCATCTAGCATGACGAGTTTCCAGTAAGTGGAGAGTTCTTCCACTGGTGGAGCGATACTCTCGAAGAACGACAAGGATTAGATCGGGCGCCAGGACAAGGAGCGCCGTGATGAAACCAATTCTCTTTTCTCCGATCACGCTGGGAAATCTGACGCTTCCATCGCGCATCGTGATGGCGCCGCTGACTCGCGCGCGCAGCGCGCAGCCTGGCGACATACCCACCGAAATGGCCGCTCGCTATTATGCGCAGCGGGCCTCGGCGGCGCTCATCATCTCGGAGGCTTCCTATATTTCGCGCCAGGCCAAGGGATATGACGGCACCCCGGGCTGCTTCACGCCCGAGCAACTTGCGGGCTGGAAGAAGGTCGTCGACGCGGTGCACGCAAAAGGCGGCAGGATCTTCCTGCAGATCTGGCACGTCGGCCGAATGTCTCATCCCGACTTCCACGACGGCCATCCACCGGTCGCTCCCTCGGCGATGCCGGTCGACGAGAATATCTGGAAGGTGGACCCCGATACGGGCATTGGCAGCTTCGTGCCCGTGCGGCCGCCCCGCGCGATGACGCATGGCGAGATCAAGCAAACCGTCCAGGACTTCAGGCTGGCGGCGCGCAACGCCGTCGACATCGGGTTTGACGGCGTCGAGATCCATGGCGCAAACGGCTACCTTGTTGACCAGTTCATGCGCACGACCTCGAATGTGCGCACGGACGAATATGGCGGGTCGCGGGAGAACCGCCTGCGCTTTGTGCGCGAGGTCATCACCGCAGTCGCCGAGGAGGTCGGCCCAGACCGGGTCGGAATCCGCCTGGCGCCGTTCCTGACCTTTCGCGGGATGGGCTGTCCCGACATCCTGCCGACGATCGCCGAAGCGGCCAGCTTCGCGAACGACATGGGGATCGCCTATCTCCACCTCGTCGAGGCCGATTTCGACCATGCGCCCGAGTTCACAGAGGAGTTCCGCAAGGAGATGCGCGAGCGCTTCAAGGGGAACATCATCATGGCGGGGCTCTACGATCGCGAGAAGGCCGACTGGGTGCTGGAAAAGGGCTACGCCGACATGGTCGCTTTCGGCCGACTCTTCCTGGCCAATCCGGATCTTCCCTATCGGCTCGAGCATGAGCTGCCGATGAATCCGGTCGACAATGCCCATCTCATGGGTGGCGGCGACGAGGGCTATACCGACTATCCTTTCTTCGCGCGCGACGCGGCCTGAGCCGCTTCGCCCCGGGCAGACGCGGCGCGGGCTTACGAACGGGCGATGATCGTGGACGAGTCCGTTCTCGCCAGCGCCGTGGCCGAAGGGATCAATCGCGACACGATGCGCCGTCGCGCGTGCCGGGGAATGAACGGCGCCCGGGCGGCCCCGAATGGTCGGACCATGTCTGCAGAAAGGCGCGCCGTGCAGCATCGGTCGCCTCATGCGATTTCGGCGTGAACGTAGAGAAGGACCGAAGATCCAAGGGGCATGCTCGCAACACCGGTCACGGCACGGCTGTGGCGTCCGCGTTCCCTGAAAACGTCGTTGATCAGGTGCGAAGCGCCATCAAGGACGCCGGCAGGCTCGACATGGCCCGGCGTGCAAAACAACTGTCCCTCGACACGCACGACGCTGCGCACACGGCCCAAGTCACCGCCGCACGCATTCCTGAGCTGTGCAATGGCGTTGAGCGCACAGAGTCTGGCTGCGGCATAGCCCTCCGCCCGGGAGATCGTCTCGCCGATCCTGCCGACATAGGCGAGTTCGCCGTTCAGCCAGGGAAACTGCCCGGAAGTCGAAACCAGCGAGCCTACCCTCGTCCAAGGCGCGTAATCCCCCAACCCTTCGGCAAATGGCGGCAGCTCGACCTTCAGCGCGGCAAGCCGTTCGTCGATCATGACCCACTCCCTGGCAATCGAAGTTGCCCAAATCTGGCGATACAGCAGGTTTCATAGCACAATTTATCGCTTGATAACAGCCACCGCCGCTCCGCGCTCACGCAGCCGGGGCCCAGCAACCAATTGCTATTGGAGAATTTTTTGGAGCTCCGCACGCTGCCGGAGCTCATTATTCCAAGCTCGAATAATCATTAGTCGAATAGATAGACTACCCCGATGCCGTCGGCGCGGCAATTGCAAGCAACTGCACCCGGCGACTGCCGGCCAAAGCCATAACACCCCTGCACAGCAAGGAGAATATCCGTGACCAAGACCTCAAGTGGAATCACGATCTACAGCGACAAGATTTCGGGAAGCACCCGGCGGGTGACGACGGTACTCGAACACCTCGACATCGAGTACGCGTTCGAGCATCTCGATATCTTCAAGGGCGAGCAGATGGAGCCCTCGTTTCTCGCCATGAACCCTAACCACTTCGTCCCGGTGATGACGGACGGGGACCTCACGCTGTGGGACGCGGCTTCCATCAACATCTACATCTCCGACACTTATGACAGCTCG
>Ga0070730_10006413_pt1 | contig 10058 bp, 10 predicted proteins | sample Coa_R1_3_FD_66447 | JGI IMG/M metagenome (GOLD analysis project Ga0070730, IMG submission 66447) | Surface soil microbial communities from Centralia Pennsylvania, which are recovering from an underground coalmine fire - Coalmine... | ecosystem: Environmental > Terrestrial > Soil > Unclassified ... | reverse complement strand
CGCCTTATTTGAAATACAACGCAGTTTCGGTTCGATGGTTAACAGAAATCCGAAGATATGCTTAGCCTTCAACCTGATGGAGCCGCCGTTCAAGAAATCGGCGCTCGCTGTCGTTGGTAACCAGGGCTAGCGCACGCCTGTAACTGTTGGCGGCCTGCTCGGCGGAGCCCAGACGGCGCAGAAGATCGGCCCGCGCTGCATGCAGCAGGTGATAATCCTCGAGGTCTCCGGCTGCCAGCTCATCAATGATCGCCAGCGCCGGTTGGGGACCATGCACCATGGCCACAGCCACGGCACGGTTTAGGGAGACGATCGGAGAAGGCTGCAGACGTTCAAGTTGGTCATAAAGCCTGAGGATCTGAGGCCAGTCCGTATCCTCGGCACGTGCTGCCTCACAATGCAGGGCGGCGATGGCTGCTTGCAGAGCGAACGGGCCGGGTCGTCCGCCACGAAAAGCTTCTTCAGTAAGCAACAGCGCCTCGGCAATCAGGGGCCGGTCCCAGCGGCTGCGATCCTGCTCTTCGAGAAGTACGACGTCGCCTGCTTCATCGAGACGGGTTTCACGCCGGGCATCATGGAACAGCATGAGCGCGAGGAGAGCTGTTGCTTCCGGTGAAGGCCGCTGCGACATCAAGGTCCTTACCAATCGTCCCAGACGAATGGCCTCGGCGCAGAGGTCGGTCCTGACCAGCCTGCCGCCTCGGGTGGCTGCATAACCTTCATTGAAGACGAGATAAACTACTGTCAGGACGGCTTCGAGCCGCTCGGCCATGTCTTTGGTTTCTGGCACGACATACGGAATACCGGCTTCGCGAATCTTGTGTTTGGCGCGCACCAGTCTTTGCGCCATGGTTGGCACAGGCACTAGAAATGCTCGCGCAATCTCATCGGTCTCCAATCCGCATAGGGTGCGCAGAGTGAGCGCGACCTGGGTATCCAAGGCCAGGGCTGGATGGCAACAGGTAAAGATCAGGCGAAGACGATCATCTGGGATCTCCTCGATGTCGTAGTTTGGCTCGGTGACCGTGGGAGCCAGGCCGCTGGCGACGTACGATTCGAGCTTTTCCTGGGAACGGGTCCGGTAGCGAATACGGTCTATGGCCTTATGGCGGGCGGTTTGGATGATCCAGGCGCGGGGAAGCTCCGGCACTCCCGAATCGCGCCATTGTTCCACTGCGGCGGTAAAGGCTTCCTGCGCAGACTCTTCGGCAAGGTCAAAGTCGCCAACCAGACCAATCAGAGTAGCCACGATCCGGCCCCATTCAGAGCGATAGACTTCTTCGACCGCCGAAGCGGCGTCGGGGGGCATCTCTTGATTGTAAAAAGTTTTTCGACAAACTGTCGATTTAGCAGGTCGCCATTCGACTTACCCACGGAGGAAGACAATGAAATACATGCTGATGATCTACGCTGACGAGCAGGTCTGGACCGAAGCCGAGCGTGAGCAGTGTTACCAGGAATCCACTGAACTCACGCATCAGCTCAAAGCCAACGGCCAGTATCTGGGCGCTTCGCCACTCCACCCTGTATCAACGGCAACCAGCGTCCAAGTACGCAACGGAAAACGCCTCATCACTGATGGCCCGTTTGCCGAAACCAGGGAGCAGTTCGGAGGTTACTTCCTGGTTGAAGCCAAAGACCTGGACGAGGCCATCGGCATTGCCGCGCGGATCCCCGGAGCAAAAAAGGGGACGGTCGAAATCCGGCCTGTCGTCGAACTCCCCAACCTGCCGAAAGCAGACTAGTTCCAACAAAAAATGAGAAAGGATAATTTACGATGCGATTTATGATCTTAGTTAAGGCCGACAAAAACACGGAAGCAGGGGCTCTCCCGAGCCAGGAACTTTTGCGCGCTATGGGAAAATACAACGAGGAATTGGTGCAGGCGGGCGTCCTGCGTGCCGGTGAGGGGCTGCATCCCAGTTCAAAAGGTGCGCGCGTCCGGTTCTCAGGACGTGAGCGAACTGTGATCAATGGCCCCTTCGCCGAGTCGAAGGACCTGATTGCCGGTTTTTGGATATTCGAAGTGAAGTCAAAGGAAGAGGCGATCGAGTGGGTGAAACGCTGCCCCAATCCCACGGAGGGCGAACCAGAGATCGAGATTCGCCAGATATTCGCGCCGGAAGATTTCGGTCCTGAACTCACACCCGAGCTGAGAGAGCAGGAAGAAAGACTGTGCTCCGATCTGAGCAATGCGGGTAGATAGGAACAGACCGTCGCACGATCAGGCAAGAAATGAATGCAGAGGAATTCAAATACAAGGAGTGAGAGATGAGCAGAGTAAGAGTATTGGTAGGCACGCGGAAGGGTGCATTCCTGCTATCGGCAGATGGTAAGCGCGGCCAGTGGGACATCAACGGCCCTCACTTTGCCGGATGGGAGATTTACCACGTGAAGGGATCGCCCGCTGACCCGAATCGGCTATATGCATCGCAATCCAGCGGCTGGTTTGGGCAGACGATGCAGCGCTCGAACGACGGCGGCAAAACCTGGGAGACCGTGGGAAACAAGTTCGTCTACGACGGAGTCCCCGGCACCCACCAGTGGTACGACGGCACTCCCCACCCGTGGGAGTTCAAACGGGTCTGGCATCTTGAACCATCGTTAACGGATCCAGACACTGTATACGCCGGCGTGGAAGACGCCGCCCTGTTCCGTACCACGGACGGCGGCCAGACTTGGCAGGAACTCTCGGGGTTGCGAGGCCACGGCTCGGGGCCGCATTGGCAGCCTGGCGCCGGTGGAATGTGCCTGCACACGATCCTTCTGGATCCGAGCGTGCCTGGCCGAATTTTCATCGCCATTTCGGCTGCAGGCGCCTTCCGTACCGATGATGCTGGCGCCACGTGGAAGCCAATCAACCGTGGCTTGCACTCCCAACAGATTCCCAATCCTACGGCTGAGGTCGGCCATTGCGTTCACCGTCTCGCTATGCACCGCTCGCGTCCCGGCGTACTGTTCATGCAGAAACATTGGGACGTAATGCGCAGCGACAATGCAGGCGAATCGTGGCAAGAGGTGAGCGGGAACCTGCCCACTGATTTCGGCTTTGTGATCGACGTTCATGCGCACGAGCCGGAAACCATCTATGTTGTTCCCATCAAGAGCGATTCGGAACACTTTCCGCTGGATGGAAAGCTGCGTGTCTACCGCAGCAGGTCAGGTGGAAACGAGTGGGAGGCGCTTACAAAAGGCCTGCCGCAGAGCAACTGCTATGTGAACGTATTGCGGGATGCGATGGCCGTGGACTCCATGGATCCCTGTGGGATCTACTTCGGCACCACGGGCGGGCAGGTGTATGCATCGTCGGATGCCGGAGACAACTGGCAACCCATTGCCCGCGACCTTCCGCCCGTACTTTCGGTGGAGGTCCAGACCCTGTCATGATTCGCGTCACGCTTCCGCCCCACCTGCGAACACTGGCCAAGGTCGGCTGGGAGGTAGAACTCGAAGTGGAGGGCCAAGCGACGCAACGCTCGGTCCTCGACGCTCTCGAGGCGCGATATCCGATGCTGGCCGGAACGATCCGTGACCACGTCACGCAGCAACGCCGACCATTTCTGAGGTTCTTTGCCTGCGAAGAGGACCTTTCTCATGAGCCTCCGGATGCATTGCTGCCCGAGGCAGTCGCTTCAGGGAAAGAGCCTCTTTTGATCATAGGAGCGATTGCCGGCGGTTAACCACAGCGCAGACCACCAACCAAAAGCCAACCACAGAGGTGGCAGCGTAGCAGAGCCATAACCTTAAGACAAAACCAAAACCCACCACGGAGACACGAAGAAAAGCAAAACCAATTTCATCGCGAAGGCGCGGAAGGGTAACAAACTGAAACACTGGTTGCAAACGCATGGCAAAAATTTGCGTAAAAAAAAACGAAGATATTTTGGAATTAGTAATAAGAAGGAAGCACGAAGGAAAAGCAACCGACTGGGAATAGAGAAATCTTAATTCAGTTTAAGGAGAGCCACCATGCAATTAAATCCACATCTCACTTTCAACGGCCAATGTGAGGCAGCGTTCAAGTTCTATGAGCGGTGCCTGGGCGGCAAAATCATGGCTATGATACCCCACGCGGGCACACCAGCGGAGCAACATGTTCCCCCGGAGTGGCTCAACAAAATCATGCATGCACGCTTAACTGTGAACGATCAGGTTCTGATGGGCTCTGACGCTCCTCCCGATCGCTATCAACAACCAAAAGGAATCTCGGTAGCACTCCAGATCAAAGATCCGGCAGAGGCAGAACGCATCTTCAAGGCATTATCGGAAAACGGGACGGTACAGATGCCGATTCAGGAGACCTTTTGGGCCCTCCGGTTTGGCATGTTTGTCGATCAATTCGGAATACCGTGGATGATCAACTGCGAGAAGGCTGGCTGATATGAAAAAAATCACACCATTTTTGTGGTTCGATAGTAATGCGGAAGAGGCAATGAATTTCTATGTCTCCATTTTCAAAAACTCGAAAATTTTAAGCGTCACCCGTTATGGAGAAGCGGGACCAGGGCCTGCCGGCTCGGTCATGACCGCGACCTTCCAGCTTGATGGACAGGAATTCATGGCGCTCAATGGCGGCCCGCATTTCAAGTTTACTGAGGCAATCTCGCTTTTCGTCAACTGCGAAACTCAGGAAGAAGTGGACGAACTGTGGGAGAAACTTTCTCCAGGAGCACAAGAGAAAAGGTGTGGCTGGCTTAAAGATAAATTTGGTCTTTCATGGCAGATCATCCCCAAAGCATTAGGCGTGATGTTGTATGACAAAGACCCAGAGAAATCAAAAAGGGTCATGAAAGCGATGCTTCAGATGGAGAAGATTGACATCGCGGCGTTAAGGCAAGCGTATGAACAAGGATGACCAAGCATCCTGCTAGAACTGCTTCACGAGGTTAAACCCGGGGTGAAGACCGGCTCCTCTGCCTCCGGCTAAATAAATCTGGGCCACCGGCATTCGGAGAATACGAATGTTGATACCAAACCCAGCATCTTGCCGCAGATGTCCGAAAGAGAGGTCGGAGAGAGTGTTGCCGGCATTTCCCGCATCGTAGAACACCATCGCGCCGAATGGATCGTAAACGGGAAGCGTGTACTCGACCTGAAAGAAGGTCGCGTCAGCGCCACGAAAGCGATAATTATCGAAGCCGCGCAGGCTGACGCGGGAATCGATGTCCTGACCACCCACAGTAGGCAGCATGTAGAAAGGGATCACATTGCCAGTGGTCGCACGCGACGTTACCAGGTGCGCCCTGAAATTAAGAGTGCCAAAGTCGCATCGGTCGCGCGGTTTGATCTCAAACGAGATTTGACTCTTCTTTTGTTCTGCTGCATTGGCCCTCTGTTCCGCATCCTGTTTCTTGTCAGTTACGGTGCGCGGATCGGCTGGAGGACCTCCACAATAGTGTTCCACAACTCGATAGAACGTCCGAGACCAGAAGCCAGAGACGGAGGTGGAGTTCACATATCGCTGAGTGACCGCTCCAAGCTCAATGGCAACATCGGTCCCGGCCGTGAGTTGCTGAAACGACGAATTGCCGGAAGCATCGCTGTACCAATGATAGGCAAACTCTCCTTTTGCTGAAATCGCCGTTCGGTGCTTCAGGAGTGGCAAATGAACATTCGGATCATCGGTTTCCTTTGTGATTGCCTCATAGACATGCCGCGCTTGCGTGGTGAAACCGAGGTTGGAATGCACATAGGCGGGCTCTGAAATCAAACCGGGCAGCGTAGCGGCAGTAAAGTTCGTGAAGACTGAGTTCGCATGCGACTCGACCGGCAGATTGGGAAACCTGCCTTCGACCCCCGCTACGAAGGTAAAAGTATCTACGATCGGCATTCGGGCCTGAACGCTCCCATAGGTTTCATCAAGGCGAAAAGTGCTCTTGACTGGAGGGCTTGCCGGACCGAGGCCATAGAAGCTGATGGTGCGGGCAACGCGGTGCGTGCCTTCAAAGTGAATGCCCAGAACGGATTCGGTACACAAGATGAAGAACTCGTGGCATGTCGTTTTCCGCTCCGGCAAGCCAGGTTTCAAGGGAGCCCTGGTGCGCACGGCATCCTTGTAGATTCCAGGAAGCCAATCAGCACTTCCGGTGAGATACCAGGAGCCGTTGGTGGAAGCTGCGGCGCCCAGTCGCGGGAGCAGCAGAGACTTATAACCACCACGATCTGTTTCCTTGGTGCCGGGATCCTTTGGTAGCGGAAACACGGCAGAATCACGCATGTCAGGAATCACTGCAGGGGCGAAGGGTGAAACAAAGTGTATGGGTTTCTGCCACACAGCTCCGATCGCAACCCCATTTCCAGGGGGCACGCTACCGAAGACAAGATGAAACGGGTCCTCTGAAAATAAGGCTTCCACGCAATCTATTCCCTGGTGTAGATGAAAAAAGTGTTTACACGAATACTCCATCGATTGCGGGTGGGCCGTGGTCGAAAAGACGCCCGTGAAGCCGAACAGCAGCAACAAGAAACAGGAAAGTCGTGGCCTCATCCGTTGACGCCTCCCGCGGTGTTTGCTGCGGATATATAGTCGGCGGCATCCTGCGCGGAGTAGATGCTGTTGACATCCAAGGGCGGAGAGATGCCGCGCTGCTTGAGCGAGTAGTCGAGCGCCTTCGCCATCGAGAGCATCAGATCGGTGGGCTTACGGGTTGAGGGAGGCTGCTTAGGCGGCCCTGCGGCACGGATGACGGCCGCCTTAGCTGTTGGGTCGTTTCCGGCGGCCTTGAGCGCAAGGGAATTGTTCGCCGAGAGCGCCTGGGCCGCAGCTTGGTTCTGTGCCTCAGTCAACGCGGCTGAAGCAACCGGGGCAGGAAGCACAATGTTGGCGCGGGGAACATCCAGAACTAACAGGTTCTCGAATGTTGGAGCCTGGGCTTCTCGCCAATTGAATGGCTCTTTCACACCGCAGAACAGCTTCCGAACGGTAGAGACTATTGAGCAATGGTCGTAATCGGCATCGCTGATCACGGTGTTGGGAGCGATTCGCGGAGAGACAAAGACAGCCGGAACACGAACGCCCAGACGGCGAAAATCGAAGCTGGGGCTACTTGAAGCTGGGACATCAGCCAAGCCGGCGCTTGCCGGCGCTGGAGAAACGTTGGGTGGAGGCACATGATCGAAGATGCCTCCATGTTCATCGTAGACAATCAGCAGCAAGGTGTTGTTCCAGCCGGGACTCGCGCACAGCGCGTTATAGACGGCGCTGATCAGGCGCTCGCCTTCGTCAACCGGAAAATCTGGATGCTGGCTATTGGCAAAAGTCCCGCGCTTCACGTCGTCGTCATAGGCCGGCTCGATAAACGTGTATTCAGGCAGGTCTCCGTTGGCAGCATCTGTTTCAAAATCGTCAAAACTGGAGAAGCGATTCTGCTTACGCTGGAGGTAGCGATTCGCCATCAGAATGGATGAGCCGTGCGTATAAATGCGGTAGTTGGCTGGGTTGGGCGGGACATCCATGTCTTCAAAAATGGTGCGGATGGCAAACGGGGCCGCGATAGCATCCTGCGTCAGCGAACCTGCAGAGTGCGCAGCATGAGTAAAGAGACGATTGGGGATCGTTGATCCAGGAACCGAGGAGAACCAACGATCGCATACGGCGTATTGCTGGGCGAGCGTTGAGAGGAGCGGCAGCGTATCGGGAGCGAAGCATTTCATGACATTAGGCGCTTGTCCGGTATCGTGGCTCACGATACCGTAGTCAACGACAAAACCCTGCATTGTCGCCGGCCCGGTTCCCTCGGCGTTCTCAAAAATCTGAATGTTGACATTGATCCATTCGTGCCCAGGATCCGGGATCAGATCATGGACCGTCCGTGCGTCACGGCTCACCTGAACCAGTGGACCTTCAGCCTGGAGAGGGTTCGTCTCTGTCCCTTTCAGGCCATTGACCCCAGCTAAAAATCCAAGCATATGGTCGAAAGAGCGATTCTCCAGCATGAGCACCACAAGATGCCGAATTGGATGGGGCATTCTGATCCTCTTCAAATCAAAGCGATTGGACCTTCATCTGCAAGTATTTCTTTTTCTCGTCCAGAACCAAGATCCAAAGATCTGAACTTAAGAGAATACCGATGTCAACCTGCCGGATAAACAGCAGCCCCACAGGCTCTGCGATGTTTAGTGTCGTAAGTTCCTACATAATATGGTGTTGCACAAGGCCAAAACATTTCACAAAAATAGCGATGTTTTTAGAATTCTGCAGAGATTCCGACAAATCGTGATTGCTGTTGGCCCGAGCCCTGGTTTGTTATAAGTCCAGGGCCTAATCAAAATAGAGTCATAGCATCAGATTCAAATATCTGGTTCAGCTGAGTTAGGCGGGTGGTGAGCGCGGCTGGATTCGAACCAGCGACCCACGCCTTAAAAGGGCGTTGCTCTACCAACTGAGCTACGCGCCCACACAGTATTAATTTAACACACAACAAACGGCGTATTTTTCGTCTGCCAACATATGCGGAAGCAGGGTGACATAAAGCTGCGATTGCGGCAGCTATTCAACCATCACTGATTTTGAAAGATTTCGCGGGCGGTCTACGTTGTGTCCACCGCGCACGGCGATATGGTAGGCCAGCAACTGCAATGGGATTACCTCGACAAGGGGCTGCAACAACACCGGCACATCGGGTACCGAGACTACATAGGGTGCGATTTTGGAAACTTCCAGGTCTCCCTCGGTGATCACGGCGAGTACAGGGATTCCACGCTCCACAAATTCCCGGATGTTGGAGACGCTTTTTCCGTAGCGAAGGATTGAGCCTTCATCGCTCTGGTCGTGCATGGCCAGCACTACGATGGGGAGGTGTTCGTTCACCAGTGCTGTTGGCCCATGCTTCAGTTCGCCAGTTGGGTATCCTTCGGCATGGATGTAGGAGATCTCCTTAAGCTTCAAAGCCCCTTCCAGAGCAATGGGATAGTCGATGTCCCGACCCATGTAGATGCAGTCTTTGTACCGGTAGAACTCCAGGGCAAATTTGCGGACGGTCTCGTCGGTACACAACGCCCGGCGGATCTGCTCCGGTAGCGTGCTTAGCTCGCGCAGGGCTGCCTCAATGGCGGCGTGGGATTTGCCCCGGATTTGCGCGATGTAGGCAGAGAGCAGAAACAGCGCGGTAAGCTGCGTGGTAAAACTCTTGGTCGCTGCTATGGCCACCTCTTCGCCGGCATAGGTCAGCAGAGTGGCATCCGCATCGCGTGTGAGCGGGCTGTCGGCTACGTTGCATATCGCCAGGGACTTGGAGCCTTTTTGTCGCGCTTCGTGCAGGGCCGCCAAGGTGTCGATGGTGGTGCCGGATTGGGAGATAAAAATTGTAAGCTCGTTGGGCCCCACCACCGGATCGCGATAACAGTACTGGCTGGCAAAGTCGACCTCTACGGGTATGTGGGCCATTCGCTCCAACATGAATTCTCCGACAATGCCGGCATGACGGCTGGAGCCGCTGGCTGCAATCGTAATTTTCGCGATCCGCCGTATATCGTCGTCAGAAAGAGAGAAGTCGGGCAGAGCAATGCGGTCAGGGCCCCCGAGGCAGCCTTGGATCATCGTCCGCACCGCCTCTGGCTGCTGATAAATTTCTTTCAGCATGAAGTGCGGAAACCCGTTCTTGTTCGATCCGTATTTGCTCACCTTTTGCTCACTTCCAGTAAAGAGCTGTGCTCGCTCTTCCTCATGCGAACCCGCTCTAGACCGTCGAAGGCGTTGCTTTCACTGCCGGCGCCACGTTAGGACTGCCCGTGAGAACGGCCGGTGCAGCGGTTCCTGAGAAGGTTTGCCAGCCCCGGCGCGAGAGGTCCCAGAAGATCAGGTATCCGGCCAGCGCCGCAAGCCCCAGGAGCACAAAGCCCTGAATCCATTCTTGAAAAACAAGTTTGCCGATGCCGAAGAGCGAGCCATACACCAGCACACAACCCATGATCCAATCGAAGGCATTAGCGCCGATGTCGCGGACCTCGGGCAGCTCCGGCGCGAGCCTGGCAATGCGCTTCCATCCGTAAACCGTGGGATGGACGCGCCGGTAGAACGCGACCAGCTTCTCGTCGGACTCAGCCGGCGTGAGAAAAGT
>Ga0070730_10006412_pt1 | contig 10059 bp, 8 predicted proteins | sample Coa_R1_3_FD_66447 | JGI IMG/M metagenome (GOLD analysis project Ga0070730, IMG submission 66447) | Surface soil microbial communities from Centralia Pennsylvania, which are recovering from an underground coalmine fire - Coalmine... | ecosystem: Environmental > Terrestrial > Soil > Unclassified ... | reverse complement strand
CGGCAGCTCGATCTTGTTATGACAAACCAGGCAATCGGCCATTTGCGGCATGTTCGCGCGGCTCACCGCGTCCGACTTGTCAATGCCGCGGTGGCACGCCAAGCAGGCGTTGGTCCCGTTCAGATGCGCGCGAATGTCGCCAGGTGGTGAAAGGTACTGGCCGCTGTCGATGGCCTTTGCGATCAGCGGCGCGATATTGCCAAATTGCAAGTGCTTTTCGTGGCTGAAGTGCACCAGCAGTGTCTTGGGCGGTGCGGGAATCGAGGCGTTCTCGTGGCACGGCTTGCATACCGCCGGCGTTGGCAGATTGTTATCTTCGGCCCGCGTGCTATGCGCGAGCGTTGTGTGGCAACTGGTGCAATCGGGCTTCAACTTCAAGTGCAGGCGATGCGAAAACGGCGTCGCCGCGGCCAGTGCCGCAAAACTGAAAAGCGCGCAGGCACGAATGCCTGTTCCGTTCATCGGCCCTTGTAGCTGATGCGCCAGATCTTGTTGCCGCCGTCGTCCGAGACCAGCAGGCTGCCGTCGGGTAACTGGAGCACCGCCACCGGCCGGCCCCAAACTTCGCGCTTGTCGGGCGACAGCATCCAGCCGGTCAGGAAATGCCGAGGCTGTTCCGCAGCCGGCTTCCCGTTCTTAAATGGCAGAAAGGCAATCTCCTGCCCCACGCGCTTCGCCCGGTTCCATGAGCCGTGCCAGGCCAGAAACGCGCCGCCCCGGTACTCGGCCGGAAACTGCTTTCCGGTATAGAAAATGAAGTCGAGTACGGCGACGTGCGCCGGCAAGATCACGTCCGGCACAATCGTTTTCGCCACCAGATCGGGCTTCTCGCCTTTCCGCCGCGGATCTTCGTGCGGGCCGATATAGGCGAACGGCCACCCGTAGAAGCCGCCCTGCTGGATATGCGTGAAATAGTCGGGCACCAGGTCGTCGCCCAGCAGATCGCGTTCCTGCACCGCCGCCCACAGCGTGTCCGTTCCCGGGTACCAGTGGAGCCCTATGGGATTGCGCGTGCCCGAGGCAAACGTTTCGTGGCCCGATCCGTCAGGGTTATACCGGTTGATCGCCGCGCGGCGTGGGTCTTCACCCGCCGAAACATTGGAACGCGAGCCCGTGCCGACGTATAACTTCTCGCCCTTGCGATCGAACAGCAGCGAGCGCGTCCAGTGGCCACCGTCCAAACCGGCCAGCGAGATCACCTCTTCGCCCTTGCCCACGGTCTGGGTCTTGGCGTCATATTTATAGCGCTTGATCGAAGTCGTTTCGCCGACGTACAGATAATCCTTCCAGAACGCCAGTCCGTAGGGCCGTTCGAGACCCTCGATCAGTTTCTTGCGGTGATCGGGCTTGAAATTCTTCGCGCCGTCTGCAATCACGTAAACTGAGCCGTTCTTCGTGCTGTCGGATATCAGCAGTTCGCCGCTCGGTCCGATCGCCATGAAGCGCGGCTGCTCGAATCCGTCGGCATAAATATCCACCTGAAATCCGGCGGGCAGCTTGAGGTCGGCGCCTTCGGGACGATCGACCACGTGCGGGCCGTTATCCACTGAAGGCGTAGCAAAGGGCGGCGGCAACTTCACCTCTTTGGAATCGGCGGCGAATGCGGCAAGCGCGAGCAAGGCGGTGACCGGCAGAAAGGCTCTCAGTTTCATACCTCACTAGTGTACGGGAGTCGGGGGCGGGTTTATCATAGGGGTCATTGTGTCCAAACGAACTTCTTGTTGGTTGATGCTTCTTCTCTCCGTGCCGGCGTTCGCGGCTGACGAAATTGCCGCGCGCGCCCGCCGCATCCAGTCCGAGGTTATCGGTATTGACAGTCACATCGACACCATGCAGCGTGTGCTCATCGAGCATGCCGACATCGGCAAACGCCTTCCCGACGGTCAGGCCGATCTGGTGCGCCTGCAGGAGGGCGGGATGCACGCGCCGTTCTTCGCGCTGTGGGTGCCGATGTATTACAAGGGCTCGGAAGCCGTGCGCCGCACGCTTGATATGCGCGATGCCATGCAGGGCGTGCTGGATCGGTATCCGGATCGCGTCGAACTGGCCACCAGCGCCTCCGATATCGAGCGGATCGTGCACGCGCACAAAATTGCTGCGGTGCTGACGCTCGAAGGCGGCCACCAGATCGCCGACGACCTGGCCGTGCTGCGCATGTATCACCGCATGGGCATTCGCTCCATGACGCTCACGCATTTCCGCGACAACAACTGGGCCGACTCGTCCACCGACAAGCCCAAGCACAACGGCTTGACCGATTTCGGCAAAGACGTAGTCCGCGAAATGAACCGCATCGGCATGATCGTCGATATCTCGCACGTCTCCGATAAAGCGTTTTACGACGCGCTGGCCGTCACCACCAAGCCCGTGATCGCTTCGCACTCGTCGTGCCGCGCGATTTCTGAGTTCCCGCGTAACATGACCGACGACATGTTTCGGGCGCTGGCGAAGAACGGCGGGGTGGTGGGCATCAACTTCGGCGGCGGCTTCCTCAACCAGAAGGAAGCCGATAACGACATGCGCAACATCAACGCCATCGGCGGCGCCGAGCCCAATCTCACCGGCAAAGCGCTCGACGATTATCACGCCGAAATGCACATGAAGAACGACTGGGCGCACCCGCGCAAGAGCATGGCGTCGCTCGACGACGTCGTGGCGCACATCGACCACGTAGTGAAGATTGCGGGCATCGATCACGTCGGCATCGGCAGCGATTTCGACGGCATCTCGGACTCGCCGCAGGGTTTGGAGGATGAATCGAAAATGCCGGCGCTCACCGCGGCTCTGCTCAAGCGCGGTTACAGCGAGCCGGATATCAAGAAGATCATGGGCGGAAATTTTCTGCGCGTGATACGCGAGGTGGTGGGGAAATGAGAGCCTGGCTTTTTCTGGCGGCGCTTCCGCTGCTTGCGGCCGAGCGAAATGTCGATCCGACCTTCCTGCATCGCTATCTTCCGGACGTCCGCGAGCAGACGGCCGAGATGAGCACGCCCACTTGCCATTACAAGCCTCTCTTTGGCGCTGGTGATGCCCAAGACGGGGTACCGCGGAGCGTGGCGCGGTTCGGAGAAATCAGAATCGATCCGGGTGGCAATTGTGAAGCCGCAGACCGCGTGCTCTCAGAGCAGGCCTATGTCGTCCTCGAAGGAAGCGGGACACTGGAAGCTTTGGGGCGAAAGTTCCCTGTGCGCACGCGTGACTTCTTCTATGTGCCTGTCGCGCTGCGTACCCCCGCGATCTCGAGCCCATCGGGGGCTCGCCTCATAGTCATGGGATTCCGGATGCCTAAGGGCTACATTTTTGTGGGAAGCCCGCGAGAGCCCACCATCGCCAACCTGGACGACGTAAAATGGCAGACCGTCTCCGGCCATCCGGACTCCGTGCTCTATCAACTTCTAATTGGCGACAAGAACAGCAAGCGCGACAAGATCGCCGCCAGCGTGGTGCTCACCAGCCTTTTCATCATGGAGTTCGAGCCGGGCGGAACAAATTTCCCGCACCATCACGATAAAGCGGAAGAGATTTATCTCGTGCTCGACGGCTCAGGCGACATGGTCGCCGGAGGCGGCGCCGATGGCGTTGAGGGCCGGTATCCAGCCCGCGCGGGCGATGCTTATTTCTTCCGGCTCAATTGCACCGTGGGTTTTTATGCATCCAAGGACCCGGGGCCCAAACCGCGCATCCTGGCCGTGCGGTCGCTCTATCCATTTTCGAAAGAAATCGACTAACTCCACTTCCACACTCGCTCGACCGTCCGGCTCAGCATCCAGCCCTTGTCCTCTTCGTTCAGGAATTTCATCTCATCGCGTACCATGGCCAGCGCCCTGGCATATCCGCAATGCGCCTCGACGATGGGCCAGTCGGTGCCCCACATAAGCCGCCGCGGGCCGAACGTGTCGTACAGCCGCTTCACCTGCGCCTGCGCTTCGGGATAGGGATACGGCTGTTTTGAAACCGACCACGTGTGCGATACCTTTACGAACACGCGCGGATAACGGGCCAATGCCTGCAGCTTCCGTAGTTCATCGGGCCGGTCCGGCGGACAATCCGCCATGTGATCGATCACCACCGTAAGATCGGAAAATTTCTCCGCCAGCCGGGCGATATCCGGCATACGGCCGATATCCGCCAGAATTGTCATCGGGACTTTCAGGTCGCGGCAGCGCTTCCAGAGAGGCGGCATCAGCGGCCCGCGAATCCAGTCGCCCGTGACGTCGCCCGCCGGACTCAGCCGCACGCCCTGGAAACCCTGCTCTTCAACCAGGCGTGAAAGATCGTCGGGAGCTTGCGAGCTCTCCGGATTTACGCGCGCCACGCCGCGAAAATATTGGGGATATTGCCGCAAAACGTCGGCCGCGTAGCTGTTGTCCCAGCGATAGTGAATCACTTGAATGATGACGGTGCGCGCTACGCCATTTGCCCGCATCAGATCGAGCAGCATCTCCGGTGTGGCATCTTTTTCCGGCGGCCGCGTGGTTTCTTTCGCCCAGGGGTAGCGCGGGTCGCGCTTCCACACATGCACGTGCGGATCGATGATCGGGTAGCGGAGTGTGGCGGGCGCGGCTAGCGCCGCCAGCGCCTGACGGCGGGTGAGCATGTCGTGCGTAACCATTTTCCCTCAAGGTTAGAATGAGTGTTGCTCCGCAACCTGACGAATTTCCTGGTGGCCATCGGTCCCTGGGGCTTGCTGCTGCTCGCTATTCTCGATTCCACCGGGCTTCCCCTCCCTAACGGCCTGGATGCCTATCTGATTTTCCTGGCAGTGAAGGACCCGTCACGCGCGTACATCTACGCCGCAATTTCAATTGCAGGATCCGTCATCGGCAATGCGGTTTTGTTCCTGGTAGCACGCCGCGGCGGCCGCCGCTACTTGCACCGCGCTGAGCCAGGTCGCCTCCAGCGATTCAGCCAGTGGTTCCAGCGCTTCGGCCTGGCCACAATCTTCGTTCCGGCCCTGATGCCGGTTCCCATGCCGCTTAAATTTTTCGTAATTTCCGCCGGCGCGCTGCACACGCGCTTCCTGCCGTTCCTCCTGGTGATCCTGCTGGCACGCACGCTGCGCTACACCGGAGAAGCATGGTTGGGCGTGAAGCTGGGTCAGGAATCCACTGCATTCCTGCGTCATCACGTCTGGCAATTCGTTATTGCGGCTGCCATTCTGCTGATCGCGCTCTATCTCATCATCCTGGCCAGCGACCGCCGGCGCAGACGCCGCGCTCGCCTAACCGAACCACAAGCGTGACCGGGCACCCGTCCGCTCCCTGCGTTAGAATGGCCCCGTGAAAACCGTACGCCGCAGTTTTTTGAAAACCGCCGTCGCATCCGGCGCCGGCCTGCTCACGGCAGCTGCCGCGGAATCGGGCGCCGGAAAAAGCGCCGTCATCAAGAAGATCGACGTCTTCCCCACCAGCGTCGAATTCCGGCACACGTTCGTGATAGGCCGTGGCAAAGTCGGGACTGCCGGCCAGGGCGGCCGCTACGTTTTCGTGCGCGTGGAATCGGCCGATGGGCGAGTCGGCTGGGGTGAAACCAACACCATTCCAAGCTGGAGCTACGAGACACTCGAAAGCGTCACCAGCACCATCCGCAATTATCTGGCGCCCATCGTGCTGAACCGCTCGCCGTTCGATCAAGTCTATTTCCAGAAGCAATTCGACGAACGGCTCACGCCCGCCGTTAGCCAAGGCTTCCCCTTTGCGAAGAGCGCCGTCCTTACCGCCACGCTCGATCTCGCCGGGCAAATCACAGGTCTGCCGCTGCATCGTTTTTTCGGCGGCAAGGTGCGCGACAAGATTGAGCTGACCTATGCGCTCTCGATCGATACGCCGCAAGCCATGGCGGACGTGGCGCGCTCGTATCCTTTCGTGAGGTGTTTCAAGCTGAAAGTGGCTGGCGACGAGAAAGTCGACGCCGCGCGCGTGCGTACCGTCATCGAGGCCCGCCCCGACGCCGACATCTGGCTCGATGCTAACCAAAGCTACCGTCCCATCCACATGGAAACGTTTCTCCGCAGCATCGCGGGCATCGAGCAGGTGCGGGCTCTCGAGCAGCCCGTGCCCAGCGTCGACTGGTTCGGTATGAAGCGCGTGCGTGAGCGCAGCCAGCTTCCCATCGCCATGGACGAAGGTTGTTTCAGCTCCTACGATGTCGCGCGGCTGGCGCGCATGGAAGCCGGCGACCTGGTAGTTCTCAAAGTCGCGAAGGCTTCGGGATTATGGGGATGTCAGCGCAGCGCCATTGTCGCCGAAGCCAACGGATTGGGGCTCCTCGGCAGCGGCTTGACGGAAACCGGCGTGGGCTTAACCGCCGCCATTCATCTGTTCTCAACCCTCGAACTCCAACTCCCGCCCGAGTTGAACGGCCCGGAATTCCTGACAGATTTGATGGTCGAAGGTCTAGAGATTCAAGGCGCGACGGTGACGGTGCCCGATGGGCCGGGCCTTGGGATCAAGGTAAAGGAAGACAAAATCAGAGCGAACGCGATCGCCTGAATCCACGGAAGAATGCGGCCCGCCGTCAAGCCTCCATTTTTCTGGCCGCCGCATTCCACTTCATTCTGCGCCCGCTCCGCAGCGCCTCGATCGCCATGGCCAGCACCACACTGGTCTGCTGGCCCATCTCCACGGTCGCGCTCGGGTCCTGCCGCGATCGCACCGCATCCATAAAATTACGAATATGCGCGCGCGTGGCGCTTTCGAAACTGCCGGGCCGCCGCTTCTCGATCACGGGGAACATCTCGACCGCGTCGCTCTGCGGATAGAGCGCGTAGCCCTCCCGCCCCATATCCAGCCGCGCCTTCGAGCCGTGAAATTGCTTCATCTGATCGTTAGCCGGCGCATAGTGCATCGATTTATAGCCGACCGTGAACACGGCCAGGTAATTTTCCGGATACTCAATCGCCATCGAGGTGGTCTCGGGAATCTCCGCGCCCGCCAGGTTCACGCGCCCGCCCGCGCAGGTGACTGCCACCGGATAAGTCGAGTTCATGAACCAGTGGATCGCATCGATCACGTGCGCCGCCTGCCCCACCATCAGGCCGCCCGAGTAATCCCAGAAGTAATACCAGTTGAAGAAGCGGTCCGCGTCTATCGCGTGATGCGGCGCCGGACCCAACCACTGCGCCCAGTCGAGCTTACCCGCAAGCGGCCCCTGGTGCAGCGACTTCTGATTGTTCAGCCACCACGCATTCACCAGCCGCACTTCGCCTAAGTGCTCCATCAGCTGCTTGCCTTCCTGAAACAGATCGAAACTGCGCCGCTGCATGCCGACCTGTACGACGCGCTTAGTGCGCCGTACGGCTTCGATCACGCGGAAGCCGTCGTCGATCTTATGCGCCATGGGCTTTTCCACGTACACGTCTTTGCCGGCTTCCACCGCGTCGATGACCATCTGCGCATGCCAGTGATCGGGCGTGGCCACGACGACCAGGTCGATGGCCGGATCTTCGAGCACGCGCTTGTAATTATCGTAAGGCTTCGCTCCCGTGGACGCGGCCTTCAACCCCTTTTGCAGATTCGGCTCGTAAACGTCGCAGACGCCGGCCATTTCGACGCCCAGTTCCTTGAAATTTGCAGTGAGATACTGACCGCGGCCCCCGCTGCCGATGATGGCCCCGCGGAGGTGCTCGTTCGCGCCACGTATCTGTGACGCGGAGATTGCCGTCGAGAGTAAAAATGTCCGGCGTTGCATGCCCACGAGTGTATCGCGCCGGGAAGTGCGTTTCCCCGCGTCGTCCTCTTGCAGCTATGATACGCTGACCCTACTGTGGCCACCGACTTGATCGAAATCGATCCGGATCAGCCCACGTCCGAAGCGGTCGAGCGCGCCTCCGCCGCCGTGCGACGCGGGAAGGTCGTTGCCATTCCGACCGACGCGCTCTACACCCTGGTCGCCGACCCGTTCAACCTGCGCGCTGTCAATCGCGTCTTCCTGGCCAAAGGCCGTGAGATTCACCGCTCGCTGCCGCTGCTGATTGGCGACATCACCATGGCCGAGGAGCTTTCCAAAGATCTTTCGAATCGTTTTTTCCTTCTCGCCCGCCGTTTTTGGCCCGGTCCGCTTACCCTGATCGTGCCGGCGTCGGAAAAAGTTCCCCTCAAGGTCACCGGCAACACCGGCCGGATGGCGCTGCGGCAATCGAGATCCGCCGTCGCCAACGCGCTGGTCGCCGCGCTCGGCCAGCCGCTCATCTCCACTAGTGCCAATATTTCCGGACATCCTACGTGCCGCAGCGGCATCGAAGTTTTCGGCATGATGGACGGACGGGTGGATCTGGTGCTGGATGGGGGCTCGTGCGCGGGTGCTGGCGCCACGACCGTCGATGTCACCGAACTTGCGTGGAAGGTGATCAAGCAGGGCGTGATCGAGGAGAAGGAAATCTCGGAATGTTTGCAGGGGGCTTAAAACGGAAGAAAAATCCGCCGTGTCACGTCAAAAGAACGTGTAAAAAGTACCCGCGCAAATCGCGGTGCAGCAGCCACCCGGGCACCGCGAGTACGTTGGCCTAAGGTTTTTTACCTCCCCCTACCCTCACTAAAGTAAGTATTGGTTTTAAGTGCCGCGTCCGAAACAATAGTTAAGGGTAGGGTTTTCTATTGTGACGCGCGTAGCGTTGACTCGTGCGAAGTGTCTTCAAGTCGCCGCGCTTGTAGTGTGGCTCGCCGCACCGGCCTCTATTTTCGGGCAGCGATACCGCTTCAAATATTACAGTCACAGCCAGGGCCTGCGAGACACCGAAGTCCACGCTCTTGTCCAGGATCGCACCGGGTTCATTTGGGTCGGCACATCAACGGGCCTGTTCCGCTACGATGGCGCGCATTTCACCGGCTTTCTGAACCGGGGCACAGGCCCTAACGTGATCGATGGACTGGCCGAGACGCCGGACGGGACTCTGTGGATCGGCACTCAAAACGGTTTGGCGCGTTTGCGCGGCGATCATGTAGAGTTCGTCGATCCGCCGGGCAGGATCCGCATCAACGGCCGTTCCGCCATAGTCTCCGATGAGCGCGGAAAGCTGTACGTGGCCACCGGCAACGGGTTGTACATAGGCGAACCCGGCGGCTCCGATCTCAAGTTCCGGCGTTATTCGAATCCACCCCAGATCGCGGACGCGGCGGTGTACAGCGTGCATCTCGATCCGGCCGGCGTCTTGTGGTTCGGTTGCGGCGACAGGCTGTGCAACATGGGTCCGGACGGAGTGCATGTTTTCGGCGAAGAAGCCGGTGTGCTGCCTGATCGCTGGGACGCCATCCTCACCGATCGGGAAGGAAATCTGTGGATCCGCAGCGTGCACCGCCTCCTGATGCGTCCGAAGGGTGCCAAGCTATTCGCGACACACGATTACGGATTGGCGCATGCCATGGATATGGCGTCGCTTCACATGGACCGCAGCGGCCGGCTGTTTGCGCCTACTGAAGCGGGGTTGAGTTACCTGACAGCTCGCGGGTGGGAGACCATCGGCATCGAGCAGGGTCTTCCCACAAATCCAACTTGCTGCATCCTGCAAGACCGCGAGGGCTCGGTCTGGGTTGGCTTGGCCGGCGCCGGTCTCGCCCGCTGGCAAGGGTATGATGAATGGCAGTCGTGGACCCGCTCCGAGGGCTTGGCCGGGAGCAATACCCAGGCAATCCATCAAGATCGCTCTGGAACTCTGTGGGTTGGCACAGAGAACGGCTTACAGCGATTCGGCGCGGACGGCAAGCTTTCGCGGGTATGGACGGCGCACGATGGCTTGGCGGGCAGCAAGATCCGCGCCATCGCTTCAACCGCGGATGGCGGCATCTGGGTGGGCAGCGCGCCCGGCAGTATTTCACGTCTCGATCCCACGAGCGGCAGGATTCGCCAGTATTCGCTCGGCGACCGCACCGACGACAACTGGGTGACCGGTATCGCTGTCGATCCGGATCAACACTTGTGGATCACAACGCATGGCGCGTTGTTTCGCAGCACCAGCGCGGATGCGACAACCAAATTTGAGCGCCAGATTCTGCCTTTAAGCTCGCCCGAAGAAACATTCGGGCAAGTACTAATCGATTCCAAGGGACGCTGGTGGTTTTCCGG
>Ga0070730_10006410_pt1 | contig 10061 bp, 6 predicted proteins | sample Coa_R1_3_FD_66447 | JGI IMG/M metagenome (GOLD analysis project Ga0070730, IMG submission 66447) | Surface soil microbial communities from Centralia Pennsylvania, which are recovering from an underground coalmine fire - Coalmine... | ecosystem: Environmental > Terrestrial > Soil > Unclassified ... | reverse complement strand
AGTGACGGCTCGCCGGGCCGCCCGGCGGGTGATCGACATTATGTTCGGTTGCGTCGGCGAGGCGACTCTCCCTTTTGGCTCGCGGGGGGACCACCGCAGGGCGGGATTCGCCTATCCCATAGGCATCCCGGCGGAAGGCCCTGCCAGGTCACTTTGTCGAAAAGAGCGCACCCATGGACCTTGCGGTCGGTGGCGAATCGCGGGCAGTTTTGTCCGGCTGCTTTTGTCCGTCGACTAAACCGCCTTGAGGATGGTTTCGACGGTGGTGTGAAGTTCCGACAGGGTGAAGGGCTTGGTGAGACAGGGACGTTTTTCCGTTTCCAGGAAATGGCGCATCTCGTCATTGATGACGTCGCCGGTGATAAAAATAATACGCTGGCAGAATTGGGGATTGGTGCGGCGCACCTGTTCGTAAACCTGCTGGCCGCTCAAACCGGGCATCTTCCAGTCACAAAATGCCAGGTCGAAATGATTATGGTCCAGTTTGCTCAAGGCGGTTTTGCCGTTCTCAGCCACTTCCACCTCGTAACCCCGGAGCTCAAAGTCGTCGTGGATGAGGTTCAGGATGGGCTTCTCGTCGTCGATCACCAGCACGCGTTTGCCCTGGCCCTCGAGGGGATTCGGTTTCTCCAACTCTGGCGGCGCCTCGAGTTCGACCGGCGCTTCGGTCTTCTCAGCGATGGGCAATTCAATGATGAAGGTTGCGCCTTTGCCCAGCTGGCTCAGGGGCGTGATCGTGCCGCCGTGCTCTTTGATGTAACCGTAGCACAAGCTCAGACCCAGGCCGGTGCCCTTGCCAACCTCCTTGGTGGTAAAGAAGGGATCGAAAATGCGCCGCAGATGTTCCCGCGGTATTCCCACCCCGTTATCCTGGATAATGATGCGGATGTTCGGGGTGCGGGTTTCGGTGGTGATTTGGATCCGGCCCCCCTGTCCGCCCGCCTGAATGGCTTCCTGGGCATTGTTGATCAGGTTGAGCAACACCTGCTGGATCTGGCTCGTATCGGCCAGCACCAGGGGCAGGTTGGGTTCCAGCTGGGTGACCACCCAATGTTGCTGGTGCGCAACGAATAGCCCACGATCTCCAGAATCATCTCCACGAGGTTGTTCAGGGAAACAAGCTTGCGCTCGGACTGTTCCCGCCGGGCGAAACTCAACAGCGACTGGACGATTCGTTTGCAGCGCAACGCCGATTTGAAAATGGTTTCCGAGTATTGCCGGTCTTTGGCATCCGCCGTGGTTTTTTTAAGGACTTCCGAGAAGCCGACGACCGCCGCCAGGGGATTGTTCAATTCATGCGCCACGCCGGCCACAAATTTGCCGATGGCCGAAAGCTTTTCGCTTTGGACCAGTTGCTCCTGCGTGGTCTTGAGTGTCTCCACGGTTTTTTCGAGCTGGGACCGCGATTGCTGGATGTTTTCGGTCATTCCGTTGAACACCATCGCCAGCTGGCCGCACTCGTCGCGGCTGCGCACGGCCACGCGCCCGTTGAAATCGCCGCGCCCCACCGCCTCGGCGCCTTGCCGCAGTTCACGCAACGGTTCGGTGACCCGGTTGATGACCAACCATACTGCCGTCACGCAGAACAAAATGGCGAAGAAACCCAGGCCCGACAGCAGATGCTGTGTCGCCCGCATGGCGGACAGCGACTGCTCACGCGAACTCAACAGGACGTAACCGAGGTTACTCCCGGCGGTCAGCGAAGCAAAACGCCCGGCAATGCAATAATAATGCACGCCATTGAGTACGATGGGTTTCACGCTCACCGTCGGGTCCTCGCTGTCATTGGCGGGCATCGCGCCCTGAAAGGCCCGGGCAAACTGGGCATTGGCGTCCAGTCCGGGCAGGGTTGAAACGGTGACCCGGCCGTTGGCCATAAGGGCGATCTGGCTCTGCGTGAGTTTGCTGAATTCCTGAGCGGCGGCGCCGCCGATTTCCGAGCCCAACGTCAACACGCCAATCTGTTTGTTGTCCTGGTTGTTGGCCGGGACGGTGACCACATCGTAAAGTTTGCCGCCCACATAGACCGTGTCCACCCTTTCATCTCCGTGCAGAGCCAGTTGCAGCGCGGGTGCGGCGGCCGCTTCAAATTCCGGCACCGGGATCCCGGGATCGTTCTTCTCGACGTCGAGGATTTTTCCCCGGTTGGACGCATAGAACAAAATGTCCACGCGCTGCATTTCCATAAGGTCGCTCAACGTGTTATGCAGGTCCTTGGCCTCGCCGAACTGGAAGATCTGGCGCCAGATGGATTCATTGGGCAGGTTGTGAAAGCGCAGCAGCAAATCGTTCCGGCGGAAATCCTGCGAGGAGCGGATGACCGCGTTGGCCGTGGCCAGGGTGTTGCGCGCTTCCTGTGCCGATTGTTGCGCAATCCGGTAGTCCACGACAAAAAACGTGATGGCCATCGCCACTGCCATGCAGCCCGTCACCGGCAACAACACCTTGGCGCGGAAACTGGAGTCGAATAATTCGTGTGCACGGCTCAGCAACGACTTGACCGCCGGCCGGATTTTCCACCGGGCCACAAACCCGGTCATTCGCCTGAGAAGACCACCGGGTTTGGCTTTGTGAGCGGGAACCGTTGTTCGATCGGCTCCATCCACGTTGGTGGCTGGCGCTTTTTTGACGCGCGCGTGTCCTTTTATCCAATCGGACAAACGGTGAAGTGCCGCTAGGAGCTTCATTCCTCTTGGCAAATAGCAAGGCACATGCCGGGGTTGGCTTGCCCGGGGTAGGTGAACACCCCGGCACTTCTGCTATAAAAGGCAGGCTACAGACTCAGGGTCAACGGCTTGCGAGACGTCCGGGAATGCGAACCAGGCACGCATTTCGCCAAATCACGGAAGGGTTGCCATTCATGGAGCAAAGTTACTCACGCGGCGGCTCCCCCGGGACGCGCGTCCCATCGGCAGACCCTGAGGGCGTCCCTGCCATGCTATTTCGCGAGATAATACTTGTGAGCGTATTCCTTGACCATGCGGTCGGTGGTGAATTGCGGCACGAGCGTGACCATGGCGCGGCGGATGCGTTGAATCCATTGGCGCGGGATGCCCTGTCCGTCACGGTCGAAAAACATCGGGATGACCTGTTCGGTGAGTGTCTGGTACAGATTCGCGCTGTCCAGGCGGTCCTGTTCTTCGATATTGTCGGGATGCGAATCGCCGCCGATGGCAAACCCGTTGGTTTTATCATAGCCTTCGCGCCACCAGCCGTCGAGGATGCTGAGATTCAAGCAACCGTGGCAACCCGTCTTCATACCGCTGGTGCCGGAGGCTTCGAGCGGCCGGCGCGGATTGTTCAGCCAGACGTCGCAACCGGAAGCCATCTGCCGCGCGACGTGAACGTCATAATTTTCGACAAACACGAGGTACCCGGCCAGTTCGCTGTGTTTGCTGAGGTGGATGATCTGCTGAATGAAACGTTTGCCCTCGTCGTCGCGCGGGTGCGCCTTGCCTGCGAAGATGAACTGGACAGGCCGCTTTTTGTCGCGTGCCAGTTTCACAATGTTATCAAACTGCTGGAAGATCAGCGGCGCGCGTTTGTAGGTGGCAAACCGGCGCGCGAAGCCAATGGTCAACGCGTCGGGATTCAACAAATGATCAAACCGGATGAAATCACCCGGCCCGAGCCGCTGGTGCTGGAGCAACAGGCGGCGGCGGACGAATTCAATCATCTCGCGCCGCAGCTTGTAGCGTAACGCCCACAGCTCCTCGTCGGAGACGAATTCCGGGTCGGTCATTCTCTTCCAAAATTCGGCCGAATTGACGGCCGCCGCCCAGTTCGACCCGAATTTCTCGCGGCAGGCCGCGGCCGCGTTGTCTTTGCCTTCCTGCAACCTCTTCCGCCAGAATTGTCGGACCGGTCCCTTCATCCAGCCCAGCAGATGAATGCCGTTGGTGATGTGGCCGATGGGAACTTTTTCAACGGGCACGTTCGGGTAAAGGTCATGCCACATGTGGCGGCTGACGTCACCGTGCAACTCGCTGACGCCGTTGGCGGCGTGCGACAATTTCAACGCCAGGACGGTCATGCAAAAGGACTCCTGCGCATCCTTCGGGTTCACCCGGCCCAGGGCCATGATGTCGTCGAAGGGCACCGTCAGTTGCGTATGGAAAAGTTGAAAGGCGTAGTCCATCAACTCCAGGGTGAAGCGGTCGTGCCCGGCTTCCACCGGCGTGTGCGTTGTGAAGATGCACTGCGCCCGGGTCGCGGCCTGGGCGTCGGAAAAGTTTTGACCGGCGGCCATTTTTTCGCGGATCAATTCCAGTGTCAGGAAGGCCGCGTGACCTTCGTTCATGTGGAACACGGACGGTTCGACGCCGAGCTTGCGGAGCAGGCGCACGCCGCCGACGCCGAGCAGGATTTCCTGCATGATGCGCATGGAACGGTCGCCGCCATAGACCCGCGCCGTCAGATCGCGAAAGTGCTGGGCATTTTCCGGCAGGTTGGTGTCGAGCAAATACACCGGCACGCGGCCGACGTTGACGCGCCAGGCGCGGAACTGGACGCGATTCATGTCGATCTCCGCCTGCAACACCAGGGGCTGGCCATCGGGGCCCAAAACCGGTTCCAGCGGCACGTTTTGCGGATCAATCAGATTATAGAATTCGGTCTGCCAATTATTGTTGTCCACGGCCTGTTGAAAATAGCCTTCGCGGTAAAAGAGGCCGATGCCGACAAAGCCGAGGCCGAGGTCGCTGGCGGATTTCGCGTGGTCGCCGGCCAGGATGCCGAGGCCGCCCGCGGAAATGGGCAGCGATTCGTGGAGGCCGAATTCGGCGGAAAAATAGGCGACGGGATGCTTGAGCAGGTGCGGCGCGTTCTTGTGTCCCCAGGTGTTTTTCTCGCCCAGGTACGCTTCAAAATTTTCCAGGATCCCGCGGGCATGGCATTCGAAATCGTCGTCCTGCAACCGCATGCGCAGTTCGTATTCCGAAACCTCGCGCAAAACAGCGACGGCATTGTGAAACAGGTTTTGCCAGCCGCGGGGGGAGAGTTCCTGGAAGAAGTCCTGGGCTTCCTGGTCCCAGCTCCACCAAAGATTGCGGGACAACTTCTTCAGTCCCGCGACAAGTTCGTTTAATTCCGCACCCGCGAGGGGTTTTTTCATCATAGGTTTTAAATTACCTTCAGCGACCGGCTCCCTGGCCAGTTGTTGGGAGGGACATTAAAGTCGCTGGCGCGGTTCGGCAATAAAATTTCCACGCCGCTGGCTGGTTGCGTCTACACGCGCCACAGGTTTTAACCGGCACCGGCGTCATAAAGGAATGGGCCGGAGCAAATCCGGCAGATTACGGCCCGACCAAAACGCGGTAGAAGCGTTGTTTGTTGGTGGCGCCCGGGTCGGTCAGCAGGAATGAGTTGGTCGCCGGGTTATTGGTGATGTAGAGCGTGACCCAGCTGGGGGTGGCCAGGTTGGTGGACATTTGCAGCGTGTAATTTTGATTGGCAACGCCGTTCAGCAGCATTTGGAACTGGCCGCCCAGCCGCGCGGGCGAGGAAATGGTCGGTCTGGGCACGACGGCTGCGACCGCAATCGAAAAGACTTTATTCGTGGTGGTCGCATAGGCGTCGGTGGCTTGAACCTGGAAAAAGTACGTGCCACCGCTGACCGGCGTGCCGGAGATGAAACCACTGGAATTCAGTGTCAAGCCCGGCGGCGGATTGGCCGAGCCGATGGCGAGCGACCAGTTATAAGGCGACTGTCCGCCTGTGGCGCCGAGTTGAGCGTTATAAGGAACGCCGACCGTGCCGCCGCCAAGGGAAGTATTGGTGATGACTACCGGCGGCAATGGTGGATTGTTGAGGATCGTCAGCGCCAATCCGTCTTCTTCCACGTAGTTCGACGCCGAGTCGGTCACGACCACGTCAAAATAAAATTTGCCATTCATCGTGGGCGTGCCCGAAAGAACGCCATTGTTCGGCAGGCCCAGGCCCAGAGGCGGAACGGAATAATTGGGAATAAACCAATGGTAGGGCGGCATGCCGCCGGAGACCTGGAAAGTCTGGCTATAAAATATGCCGTTGGTGCCATTGGGCAGCGAGGTGGTGAGGATTTGCAGCGGCGGTGGCAAATTGGTGGATTGCAGGGTGAAATCCTGTTGATACGAATTTCCCGAAATGCTGGTGAAATTGGTGCCCACGCATCGGTAACCCAGGGAATTCAACTGGCCGCAATCCAGACTGACGCCCCAATTCCCGTTCCCGACAACGAATGAATAATACCCGTTGCCGTCCGTATTGGTGGCGAAATTGTTGCCGACGCCATTATTCGCGTAAACGATCACGTTGGTCACGGGCTGGCTGCCGGGGTCCCACACGTAACCGAAAATTTGTCCGGCATTGCTGGGCAGCACGTTGAAATTCGCCGTGCCGCTGTTGGTGAGATTCTGGCTGGCCGGACATTGATAATTGCCGGGACCAAGGATGCTATCCAGGCTGCCATTGCCGCCGTTGCAATCGACGCCGACGCTCCAGACACCGTTGGCCACGTGCAGGGTGTAATTGCCGTTCGCGTCGGTGTCTGCGGTGGCATTGTAGGTGAGGCCGCCAATCGACGCAGAAGCAAACATGCCGACGCCCACGAGGTTGGTGCCACTGGACTGGACACGGCCGGTGATTTGATTGGTGGCGAGGAGCCCGGTGAAATTCTGGAGCACGACATTGCCGGCGGCGAGATTGGTGCCGCCACTTTGTTGCAATGCTGATTGGGAGAAAATGTAATTGGTGGGATTGCTGTTGTCGCTGCCGTTGGCCACCTGTATCTGCCACGGGTCGCCGCTGCCCAAACCGCCTACCACTCCGACGACATAATTCCCGTTGATATCCGAGTAGCCGTCATTGCCGAATATATTGTTGTTATTGTCGTATGCTGAAATATCAATTCCCGGCAACGGATTTCCCAGGTTATCCTTGACGGTGCCATAAAACAGCGCGGTAGCCTTGTAGAACCCCCCGACAAAGCCGCTGGTGCCCGCGGCAACATTCGTACCGTTATTAAATGCCACATAGCCGTGAACACCCAGACCCCGGGCGCCGCCGCTGAGTTGCCACTGCCCGGACGTGACCCAGATGGTGAACATCCCATTGGTGTCACTGAAGCCACTGGCAATGAATCCCGAATTGTTGTCTGCCGGCAGAAACAGACCGGGCAACCCGATGCTGGGATTGAGGATATCAACAACGGTGCCGGAGATACTGGCCGTAGCGTTGGTGAGCATCAGGTTCGCGTTGATTGTCTGGGTATTGGTCAAAGTGAGCACCGGTGAAGCCAGGAAGCTGCCGACACAGTTGCTTTGGAAAGCCAGCGGCAGGTAAGCTCCCGGCGGGACCAGGATATGGTAAACACCCGAACCGTCCGCCACGGTTCCCGCCACGGGGTTTCCCGGCCCGTGGTTGCCGCTGCGTGGCGGGGGAAACAGCATGATGGTGGCATAGGGAACACCGACACCGTTGGTGAGCACGGTACCCGAGATCTGTTGCGCGAAGGGAAAATTGGTGACGGCGAAAAGGTTTGTGATGGGCGAGAAATGACCGCCGGGACTGGAAAGGACGAACCCATATTGCCCGACGATTTTCTGTATGAATTCATCTGCCGGAAAGGGCAGAATGGCGGTGATTTGGCCATTGGTTGTGCCATCCGTGTCGCCGGGCACGTTGATGTTTGTAACGCCGCTGATGACCATGCCGGCCTGGCCGTCTGTCAAATTAAACTGTTGCACCAGCACATCTCCGGGGGCAAGCATGCCATTGGAAACGACCATGCCAAATTTTTGAATGACCACAGTGTCGCCGACAGTCAAATTGGATAATTGCAGCGTAATCGGTCCGACGTACGTGTTGCTCACGTTCGGGGGAGTGATGATGAACGTGGGTACGGCGTTGACCGAACCGGTCAGCCCGGCCAGCAGGGCCAGTGAAAAGAACAATGGTTGGATTAAGGGTTTCATAAAGTCATTTCCGGGTTGCGAGCCCTTGTGAACCCAGCAGGAAACATGCCCGTTGCGTTGTAACCGGCGACAATTTAAACGGTGCCGGGGTTGTATTAATCGCCAGTTACGGGAAAGTGCGGTCATGTGCCGAGTCGGACAATTTTAAAAGGTTTTGGCATTAATGCCGTACCCCGGCGCCTCCGTCCGGGGCAGGTGAAAACACGTTTTGATTCGCAATTGGCCCGTGCGCGATTAAATTCCTGTTCGATATCTGGATGAAAAAATACTGGCACGTCATCGGCATCGGGATTCAGAACAACCTGACGTATCGGGTCAATTACCTGACGCGGACGCTGTTCAGTTTCATCCCGCTCTTTGCCATGCTGTCGCTGTGGCGCACGATTTACGCGGGGCAGGGCGGGGCCATTTCCGGTTACACGATGGCGCAAATGATTTCCTATTACCTGCTGGTCGCGGTCGTGGACGTGCTGACGGCGGTGAACGAGGATGACTGGCAGATTGCCGCCGACATCCGCGAGGGCAACATCAGCCAGTTTCTGCTCAAGCCGGTGGATTATTTGTGGTTCCGGTTGGGTCTGTTTTTTTCCGGGCGCATCGCGTTTATGGCGGTGGCACTGGTGCCGCTGACGGTTTTCATCGCCTGTTTCGGGCACTATTTTGTCCTTCCCGTCAACGGAACGGCCTGCCTCGCCTTTCTGGTTTCCCTGGTGCTCACGGCCTTGTTGCAGTTTTTTATTTCCTATGCCATGGCCATGCTTGCGTTCTGGGTGTTGGAGGTTTCGACGTTCATTTTCATCCTGTTTGCATTTGAATACATCGCCAGCGGACACATGTTCCCGCTCGATGTTTTGCCGCCGATGCTCAAGCACGCGCTCTTTTTCACGCCGTTTCCGTATCAAATGTATTTTCCCGTGAGCATTTATATGGGCAAAATTGCGGGCGCGGATTTGTGGCAGGGACTGTTCATCCAGGCAGGCTGGGTATTGCTGGCGTATGCCTTCGCGCGGTTCATGTGGAACCGTGGCGTCCGGCATTACGGTGCGTTTGGAGGATGACATGATGCCGCCAGAAGCCAGAAGCCGGAAGCCGGAGGACGGCGTTGCCCGCCCGCCGTCACTCGTCGCCCGTTACCTTGGCATTTACGGCGCGTTGTGGAAAACCTCGGTGACCCGCGAAATGTCGTTCAAAGGCAACTTCATCCTGTGGATTGTGGTCGAATTGCTCTGGTTCGCCATGCAATTGTGTTTCATCGGCGTGCTCTATTTGCACACGAACTCCATCGGCACCTGGACGCAATGGCAGGTGGTGCTGCTGGTCGGCGCGAGCAGTTTCATCCAGCAAACGTACCAGGCGTTTTTCCTGGTGAACTGCACGAATCTTTCGGAACTGGTCCGCACCGGCAAAATGGATTTCCTCCTGATGTTGCCGATGAACACGCGTTTCCTGGTCTCACTCCGGCAGGTGGACCTGGGCGCGTTCGTGAACGCCGCGTTCGCCGCCGTGGTGATGTTTTACGCCGCGGGAAGATTGCATTTGCATCCGACCGCGGCACAATTCTTCGGCTTTCTCGCGCTGTGCCTCGTCGGCATTCTGATTCACTACTCGCTGATGTTCATGCTGGCCGCGATCAGTTTCTGGACGGTGCGCGCGCAAGGCATCGTCTGGGGTTATTACAATCTGTTCAACATCGCGCGGATGCCGGACGAGGCATTTCGCGGCGTATTCAAAGCGGTCTTCACTTTTGTGCTGCCGGTGCTGCTCGTTTCGAATGTGCCCACGCGCGTGTTGGCAGACAAATTACAATCGCCGATTCTGTGGCTGGTGCTGCTGGGGATGGGCGTGGTTTGTGCGCTGATTTCCGAATGGTTCTGGCGGGTGTCCGTGCGCCGCTACACCAGCGCGAGCACCTGATGGCCCGGGTGGAATGGATGGCGCCGGGTTATTTCCGGGCCAATGCCCTGGCGACGCCCCGTTCCAGTTCATCGCCTTGCAGATTCTTGCCGATAATCATTCCTTGGCCATCCAGCAGGAAAGTACTCGGAAGCCGGTGCACACCGTACTGGGTAACCAAGGTGCCCCCCCAACCCTGACCATCGAAGGCCTGAG
>Ga0070730_10006408_pt1 | contig 10062 bp, 6 predicted proteins | sample Coa_R1_3_FD_66447 | JGI IMG/M metagenome (GOLD analysis project Ga0070730, IMG submission 66447) | Surface soil microbial communities from Centralia Pennsylvania, which are recovering from an underground coalmine fire - Coalmine... | ecosystem: Environmental > Terrestrial > Soil > Unclassified ... | reverse complement strand
CGCCACCAGGACACACCACCCCAAAGTTGTTGGCCGATTACCCAAAACCGCGCTCCTCTGACCCATTAGTGGCGTCGCTTCTATGCTCAAAGTTACCATTCTCCAGGAGATTAGAGGGAATTGACAGGCCCATTAGGGCTAGCGGGTTAGGGGCCGCAGAAAGTTAGTAACTGCTTCCTCTGGTCATGTCTCAGCGAAGCCCGTCCGGTACTGAGCCGTGACCAACGGGAGCGGTTGCGTCAAGCTAACGAATTCTCCGCGACAGGCCACTCGTTTCTGGATGGACTAACCTGGCTCCCTATAGCACTTGCAGAATCACGCACTTCAAATAATGCGTCTCCGGCACCGTCAGCAGGATGGGATGGTCCTGCGCCTGGGTGCGCCGCTCGATTACGCGCAGCTCGCGGCCTGAATCGAGCGCCGCTTCGGCGATGATTTCGAGCAGCATGGCTTCGCTTACGTGATGAGAGCAGGAACAGCTCACCAGAATCCCGCCCGGGCCGAGCAGCCGCAGCGCGCGCAGGTTGATGTCTTTATAACCGCGGGCGGCGGCGTCGAGATTGCGGCGGGATTTCGCGAAAGCCGGCGGATCGAGCACCACCGTCGAGAACTCGCGGCGCGCCGACGCGTACCCGGCCAGAATCTCGAAGACGTCGGCTTCGCGGAAGGTGACGTTCGCGATCGAATTGGCGGCGCGGTTTTGTTCCGCCATAGCCAGCGCCGGCCCGCTTGAATCGACAGCCTCCACCGACTCGCATTTCTCCGCCAGATGCAGCGCAAAGCCGCCGGTGGAGGTGAAGCAGTCGAGCGCCTTGCCACGCACATAACGCGCGGCGGCGGCGTAGTTCTCGCGCTGATCCAGAAAAATCCCCGTCTTCTGGCCGCGCAGCAGGTCGGCCCGGAACGCGAGACCGTTCATGTGCACCATCAGCTCCGTGGGCGCTTCGCCATAAACCACGCCGGTCTCGAGCGGTAGCTCCTCATGCGTGCGCACGGAGACGTCGTTGCGGGCGATGATGCCGCGCGGCGCGAACAGTTCCACCAGAGCCGAGATAATCCAGTCCTTGGCCGCGTCCATGCCCTGGTCGAGCGTCTGAATAACCAGGTAATCGCCGTAGCGGTCGACGATCAGCGCCGGCAGCCGGTCGCCTTCGCCATGAACCACCCGATACGCATCGGTATCACGCACCACCCGCCGCCGGTAGTCGTTGGCGGCAGCGATACGCCGTGCGAAAAACTCGCGCCCGATTTCCTGCATTTCGGTCGAGAGCAGGCGCAGGCAAATCTGCGACGTGGAGCTGTAATGCGCCACCCCGATGCCGCGGCCCTGATGATTGACGACTTTGACCACCGACCCCGGCGCCGCGTTGTCGCGTTCCACCACGTCGCTCGAAAAAATCCACGGGTGGCCGGAAGCCACGCGATCCGCGGCCTTGCGATTGACTTTGACTTCGGTCACCGCGATAGCCCCGCTTCATGCGAGCGAGGTTGCATTCGTCTTTGGGGTTGCAGACGAAGGTTTTTGTCGGCGCGTGGCCGCATCAGCGCATCGCCTGAAGCCGCGCAATGCGATCTTCGGTGGATGGGTGCGTCGAGAATAAATTGAGGAACATCCGGCCGCTGAACGGCTTGATGATAAACAAATGCGCCGTCGCGGGTGATGCGTCCATGGGAATCTGCTTCGAGTAGGTTTCCAATTTATTCAAGGCGGAGATTAGGTTGTATGGCGTTCCCGTGAATTTGGCGGAGGCTTCATCGGCGTCATACTCGCGCGTGCGCGAAATTGCCATTTGGATCAGCATGGCCGCAATGGGAGCGAGAAAGATCATGAGGATGCCGCCCCAGCCCCCGCCGCCCTCGTCCTCGTTATCGCGGCGGCCGCCGCCGAACCAGAACGCCATGCGCGCCGCCGATGTGATGGCCGCCGCGATCGTGGCCGCCACCGAGCTGATCAGAATATCGCGGTGCAGCACGTGGCCCAGCTCGTGCGCCACCACGCCTTCGAGCTCGCGGTCGTCCATTACGCGTAGGATGCCCGTCGTGAACGCTACCGATGCATGCTCCGGATTCCGACCCGTGGCAAAAGCATTGGGCGAATCTTCGTCGATCAGCCACAACTTTGGCATCGGCAGGCTCATGCGCCGGGCGAGGTTCGCGACGATTGGCTCGACGCGCCGGTAGACTTCCGGATTTTGCTCCGCCGTAACCGGCTGCGCCGAGTAGCTGGCCAATGCGATCTTGTCGGAGAAGAAATATCCGGCAAAGTTCATCACCACCGCAATCACCAGCCCGAGATATATGCCGTTCCTGCCGAACATCAGCTGCCCGCCGAAAATGAGCAGCCCGCTCAGCAGGCCCAGCAGCAGGACGGTTTTCAATGTATTGCCGCTATGCATATAAGTTTAGACGGCGTCGCCGGTCGTCCCGTCTCTAGTCAAAACACTGTAGACCCGTGATTGTCTGCCTTTATTGTGTCACGGGTTCGGCGACGCGCCGTGTGAATTCCAGCGTGCGCTTCTCCGCGTCACCTTCCACCACCACCGTATCGCCCGCCGAAAAATCGCCGCTCAGCAGCCGCAGCGAGAGCGGATCCTGAATCAGCCGCTGGACCGCGCGCCGCATCGGCCGCGCCCCGTACGCCGGATCGTAGCCCTCCGACAGCAGCACGTCCTTGGCGCTCTGCGCGACTTCCAGGTGCAGCCCCTTGCCCGCCAGCAGCTCCGCCACGCGGCTGATCTGGAGATCGACGATCTGTGTCAGATGTTCCTTGTTCAGCGGGTTGAACACAATAATGTCGTCCACGCGGTTCAGAAATTCCGGGCGGAACGTCTTGCGCAGCGAGTCTAGCAGGTTCTTGCGCACCTCATCGTTGCTTGTCTGCTTCACGTTCACTGAGAAACCGATCGGCCCCATCTGCCGAATCTCGCCCGACCCCACGTTCGAGGTCATGATGATCACGGTGTTGCGGAAGTTCACCGTGCGGCCCTGGCCGTCGGTGAGCCGCCCGTCGTCCAGAATTTGCAGCAGCGTGTTGAACACATCCGGGTGCGCTTTCTCGATTTCGTCGAACAACACCACTGAATACGGTTTCCGCCGTACGTACTCGCTCAGCTGCCCGCCTTCTTCGTAGCCCACGTATCCGGGCGGCGCGCCGATCATGCGCGACACCGCATGCTTCTCCATATACTCGGACATATCCACGCGGATCATGGCCTTTTCGTCGTCGAACAGGAACGAGGCCAGCGCGCGCGCCAGTTCGGTCTTGCCCACGCCCGTCGGCCCCAGGAAGATGAAGCTGCCGATCGGCCGGTTGGGGTCGCTCAAACCCGCGCGATTGCGCCGGATAGCGTTCGACACCAGAGCCACCGCTTCATCCTGGCCCACCACGCGATCGCGCAGCCGGTCTTCCATGTGGATGAGCTTCTGGATTTCTCCCTCAAGCATTCTTGTGACCGGAATACCTGTCCATTTGGCGACAATCCGCGCGATGTCTTCCTCGTCGATCTCTTCCTTGAGCAGCGGCGTGCCGGATTTGATCGTCTCCAGCTGCTTGGTGGCCGTTTCCAGCTCTTTCTCGATCTGCCCCAGCCGGCCATAGCGCAGTTGCGCGGCCTTTTCCCAATCGCCCGCGCGGCTGGCCTTCTCCTCTTCCTGCCGCGCCTGATCCAACTCTTCTTTGAGCTGCTGGACGTGGCTGATGGCGCTCTTCTCGCGGTTCCAACGCTCTTTGAGCGTGGCCGATTCGGCCCGAATCCGCTCAAGCTCGTTCTCGACCGCCCGCAGGCGTTCCTTAGACGCCCCGTCACTCTCGCGATTCAGCGCCTGCCGCTCGATTTCGAGCTGCGTAATGCGCCGGTCGACCTGATCGACCTCGATGGGCATCGAGCCGATCTCAATGCGCAGCGCCGCGCCCGCTTCATCGATCAGGTCGATGGCCTTGTCCGGCAGAAAACGGTCCGTGATGTAGCGGTTCGAGAGCACGGCGGCTGCCACGATGGCCGAATCTTTGATGCGCACGCCGTGGTGGATCTCGAGCTTCTCTTTCAAGCCGCGCAGTATGGCGATAGTGTCGTCGATCGTCGGTTCACCCACCATGACCATCTGGAAACGGCGCGCCAGTGCGGCGTCCTTCTCGATATATTTTCTGTATTCGTTCAGCGTCGTGGCGCCAATGCAGCGCAGTTCGCCGCGCGCCAGCGCCGGTTTCAGCATGTTGGCCGCGTCGATGGCGCCTTCGGCCGAGCCCGCGCCTACCAGAGTGTGCAGCTCGTCGATGAAGCAGATGATCTCGCCGTGCGATTCCGTGATCTCTTTCAACACCGCCTTCAGCCGGTCCTCGAACTCGCCGCGGAATTTGGTGCCCGCCACCATCGATCCTAGGTTCAGCGAAGCCAGCCGCTTGTTGCGCAGCTGCTCCGGAACGTCGCCCTTAACGATCCGCTGCGCGAGCCCTTCGACGATCGCTGTCTTGCCCACGCCCGGCTCGCCGATCAGTACCGGATTGTTCTTGGTGCGGCGGCTCAGTACCTGCATGACACGCCGGATTTCTTCGTCGCGCCCGATCACCGGGTCGAGCTTGCCCTTGCGCGCCAGATCGGTCAGATCGAGCGCATAGCGTTCCAGCGCCTGGTACTTCGTTTCCGGGTTCTGATCGGTGATGCGCTGCGTGCCCCGCACCGAGACCAGGGCTTTCAGGATGGCGTCGTAACTGGCGCCGGCCCGGTCGAGCAGTTGTCCCGCCGGTTCGTGCTTCTGCTGCGCGATGGCGAGCAGCAAGTGCTCGGTCGAAACGAACTCGTCTTTGAATTTCTCAGCTTCCTCGAATGCCCGCTCGAACACCTGATTCAGGGCAGGGGCAATGTACATGCCCGTCCCGGCGCCGCTCACTTTGGGCACGCCAGCCAGCATCCGTTCGGCTTCGAGCACCACGGCGTCCGGATGCACATCGCACTTCTCGAGCACCGGGCGCACGATACCCTCGCGCTCGCTCGCCAGAGCAATCAGCAGATGCAGCGGCGTCAAACCCTGATGCTGATTCTTCTCTGCGGTCGCCTGCCCCTGCTGCACCGCTTCCTGTGCTTTCTGTGTGAGTTTGTCAAAACGAAACAAAGGATGGCCTGCTTTCTAAATACGAATCGGGACCGGACGTTAGCTGCGTCCGGCCCCGGCCTGTGAACTTCCCTTTATTAGATGCTCAACTTTACTGTTTGACTTCAACCCGGACCTGTTTCGGCTTGGCGGCTTCCTTCTTGGGCAGCTTCACGGTCAGGACGCCATTCTTATAGTCCGCCGAAACTTTCTCCGTGTCCACGGAGTTCGGTACGGCAAAGCTCCTCACGAAACTTCCGTAGCTGCGCTCGATCCGGTGATAGCCCTGGGCGGAGGCGTCTTCCTCAAAACGCCGCTCGCCTTTGATCGAAAGCGTCTGGTTTTCCACTCGCACATCGATGTCTTCCAGTTTGACATCCGGCACATCGGCCTTTACGACCAGATCGTTTTCGGTCTCCAATATGTCCACGGCTGGCGACCATGGCCGGCTGGTGCGCGGCTCGCTCATAAGCCGGGTAACGGCGTCTTCGAACAGCCGCAGGCCGCTGAAAGGGTCATGCTGCAACGACATAGCTCTTTGTCTCCTTATTGTTCTGGCGGGGTGGATTGTCTCCGCCATAATCTAATTACAATACAAGCATAAAATATGAGTGCTATATTGTCAATAGTTCCACGTGGAACCGTTCGAAAATTTATAAGCTGTTATTTTGCCATTAGTTATATGGAATATCTCGTGGACTGTGGCAGCCCTGTAACGCTCGGGGCCGGGCGAGCATCGTTTCGTTAGACAAGCTCATGCATAAAATGCAGCCCGATTCAGACCGTCGCAGTGTGCCCAGGCGCAGCTTTCTATTGTCAGCGCTTCTTCTGTGCCCGAGCGTTCGCCAACGTCTGGCGGCACAGGACACGACCTTTTCCACCGACGTGAAAGTGGTAAATGTCCTGGCCACCGTGAGAGACAAGCAGGGAAAGATCGTGGCGAATCTGAACAGGGAGGATTTCACGCTGGAAGAAGACGAGCAGGTGCAGGCCATTCGTTATTTTTCACGGGAAACCAACCTTCCGCTGACACTGGGCCTGCTGATCGACACCAGCATGAGCCAGCGGCGCGTACTCGGAGCCGAGCGCAGCGCCAGCTACACCTTTCTCGACCAGGTGCTGCGCGAAGACAAGGACATGGCTTTCGTGATTCATTTCGACCGCGAGGTGGAGCTGCTGCGCGACCTTACCTCATCACGCAAGGATTTGCAGGCGGCGCTGGCGCAACTGGAAATACCGGCTGGGGGCGGTCGCGGCGGCGGCTACCCCTCAGGCTCGGGCGGGCGGCGCGGCGGTGGAACCATGCTCTACGATGCGGTGCTGCTGGCGTCGGACGAGCTCATGAAGAAACAGAAGGGCCGCAAAGCGGTGATAGTGCTGTCCGATGGCGTGGACACCGGCAGTAAGGTGAGCCTCGCGCGGTCGATTGAAGCTGCGCAGAGAGCCGACACGCTGGTTTACGCCATTTTGTTTGCCGATGAGCAGGCTTATGGACGTGGTGGCATGGGCGGCGGGCCGGGCATGGGCCGGCATGGCCGGTATGGCGGCGGTCCTTACGGCGGTGGTGGCCGGAGGTATCCGCAGTCGCGTCCCGACGGCAAAAAGATTCTCGAGCAGATGGCGAAGGAGACAGGCGGCGGATTTTTTGAGGTTTCAAAGAAACAGCCGATCGAGCAGATCTACGAGCGCATTCAGGAAGAACTGCGCAGCCAGTACAATCTCGGTTACACGCCGGAGCAACCCGCCGCCAGCGCTGGATTCCGCAAAATACGTGTTACCACCAAAACGAAAGGGCTGGTGGTGCAGGCGCGCGACGGATATTACGCCGACCGGTAGCGGTTAGGTCTCCCGATCACCGCCAGCTATCCACATCCGCGCCCTTGGGGGCCATCTTCCGCATGTATTCGGCGAAGACCGGCACGTAATAAACTTCCAGCGACTCTCCGGGTGGGATATTTCCCACAAAGCAGTGCGGCTCGTTGTTTCCGTACTCGACGCTGCCGCCGTAGTACGGGCCCTTGCCGGGGAGTTTCGTGCTGTTTAGAAAATCTTCCATCTTATGGACGGCGGCATCGAGATAGAACGTGTCCTTCGTACCCATGGTGATGTGAAGCTTGCCAATCAGGCTGGGCCCGAGCCGTTCCCAATCGCGCTGCAGAGTGGCCGTCAGGTCGAAGTGCTCGCGCCAGTAGCGGGCAATTTCAGGGTCGATGTCGCCGGTCTCGGGGTTCCAGAGCTCCGCCGTATAGCCGTCCGGGCCGGCGGGGCCGAATGTGGCGTGAAACGCGTCCATCTGCCCGCCAGAGCGGCCGCGCGTGCCTATAACGGATTCCTGCCGGCTGAAGTCCTCCAACGTGGTGAAGATGTGGTCGTTCGGCAGCCGGCCGACGGGTCTGGGGAGCTTCTGAAACGGCCCGATATCGAAGTACGCGTTCTTGTCCGTGTACACGTTGGTGAGCTGGAAGGCGTGAAAGTCGACCGGGTCGGGACAGAAGCCCCATGCCCCGCCGAAATACTCAGGGTAGAAAATCTGCTGGGCGAGGGTCATCCAGCCGCCGGTCGATCCGCCAAATAAGACGCGAGCCCATGGCTCGCCGATCGCGCGGAACTGCTTTTCGACCGCCGGATAGAGTTCCTTGGTGAGCGCGTCGCCGTACGGACCCATGTTGGCGGTGTTGATTCCGTAGGAATCGTCGTAATAGGGCGTGGCGTGCTGGGTGAGCACGACCAGGAATTTCGGCAGCCGGCCGGACGACCACTCCTGAAAGAACCGATAAGCGCGATCGGCCTGGCGGCGCTCGCCGCCCTTCATCGCGGGCGTAGGCGGCGTTTCGCGGAAGGCGAAGCCGCCGGGAAAATGGGTTTGCTCGAAGGCAATTGGATAGTGCTGCTGTTGATTTTCGTCGAAGCCCGCAGGAACCAGCACGATTGCGCCCAGGTGCATGGGCCTTCCCCAGAACGCCGTCAGGAGTTTGCTCTCGATCCGCAGGTGACGGACATACTTGGTGTCCTTGGGCGGATCGATGGGCGGGATGACCTCGGTCATCTCGATGGGCACGACGGTATCCGCGCCGATTTCGACCTGCTTCGGCTTGCTCATGAGGTTGCCGGGAGCGGAGTTCCACTGCTGGCCCTCGCCGTGATCCATGTGCAGTTTCACGGTGTGGCCGCCGGCGCGGTGAAACGTTTCGTAGATGTTAAGGACGGCCTGGACGTTGTATTTGCCGGGCGCGAGATCATTCACACTGCGAAGCGGATGGCCGGCGGCTTTGCTATCAACGCGCGCCGTGTCACCCGGCTGGAGGCCGTCCACATCGATGCCGAAGATCTGCTGGGTTTCGGTACCCCAGGAAACCTGGAAGCGCGGCTCGCCCTCGAGTTCTTTGGACACGATCACAATCAAACGGCCGTCGGCGGGCGACGCCTGCGCTTTGGCTGAGAAGCTGACTTCAAAGCGTGGCGCGGCGATCAGTGTGGTCGAGAGAATGATGAACAGGGCGGCGGTGCGCATAGAGGAAGAGTAGCAGAGCGGGCAGAGGTTCCAGGTGAAGTGAACCCCTTGTGTCAGGTGTTGGGTGTTGGCACACCAATCGAACGCGTGGGTTGTGGCGAACGTCCTGTGGTTCAACGGACCCGAGAGCTGTGCAGCCATTTTTCGATAGCGGCATTGCAGGCAGCACTGTAAACAGGGCGGCGTCAGGAAGGATCTATGCTTTGACCAGCAAAATATTAGCAACGGGCGTTGCACGCCAAAATGGGACGTCTGCCCTGATGCTCACAAGCCGCCGCAGAACTGGGAGCGGCGATTCTCTGTGCTAAACGTACCCAAGCAAAAACTAAACCCGCCATCGACATCAAGTCCCAGATGGCTCGATACCAGGGCAAGCTCCGACCCGAACTCTTCTGTTGAGTGCAATATAAGGGCCGTAGCGAACGATTTGTATGTATTGTGCGCCGCCAGCTATTTCTCGCAAGAATCGTATATAGTTACAAACGCAAGCAGGCTCTTGAACCTTGTTCCGCGCATGTGATCCCTGGGCGGGGGGTCGCAGCCCTTAGCCTCTCGAAAGGAGCACCCGTGGAAGAGTTGCGAAAACGAGATCTGCTGGTTTCGAAAACATGGATTCAAGCCGTAGCGCTGGTCGTAGTGTTTGGCTTTTTCGTACTGGGATTGCTCGCCTACCGGACGTACGCTGGTGAAGCACCGATCCCGGCGCGAGTTTTGGATCAGAACGGAAATATCCTATTCACGCACGATGACATTTTGGACGGCCAGCAAGTCTTTCTGCGCAACGGCCTTATGGAATATGGTTCGATCTTCGGCCACGGAGCGTACCTCGGACCTGACTACACGGCTGACTATTTGCGGCGCTCTGCGTCGAGCGTGTACCAAGTTCACGGCGGCCAGCAGTCTGACAGCGCCAACAGCTTAACCGTGGCGGAGTTTAAGACCAATCGTTACGACGCGGTGAGCGATACCCTCAAGTTTACGCAGGCGCAATCGGCGGCGTTTGTCCAACTCAAGGATTACTATCAGTCTGTCTTCAACAATCCCTCCACGCGATCGGGGCTCCGGCCGGGAGCCATCAGTGATCGCCGTGAAACCGACCAGTTGACCGCGTTTTTCGCGTGGTCGGCGTGGGTGGCGTCTAGCCTCCGGCCCGGCACCGATTATTCGTACACCAACAATTGGCCGCCGGAGCCGCTGGTGGGAAATCGGGTTACCGCGAATGCGGTGATGTGGAGTGTGCTGTCGCTGATCATGTTGCTGGGCGGCATCGGTCTTCTGTTCGCGGTGTTCGGAAGATGGAACGTTCTTGGATGGCACGGACGGGAGCACAAGACGCTGACGTTTCGCGCGCCTGGAGCGGTGACTTTGACTTCAGCCCAGCGCGTGTGCGGCTGGTTCTTCTTTGTGATGGCCGCTTTGTTCCTGCTCCAGACCCTGGTCGGCGCCGCCTCGCAGCATTACCG
>Ga0070730_10006407_pt1 | contig 10062 bp, 7 predicted proteins | sample Coa_R1_3_FD_66447 | JGI IMG/M metagenome (GOLD analysis project Ga0070730, IMG submission 66447) | Surface soil microbial communities from Centralia Pennsylvania, which are recovering from an underground coalmine fire - Coalmine... | ecosystem: Environmental > Terrestrial > Soil > Unclassified ... | reverse complement strand
CTGGCCGGAACATAGGTGTAGCCATGCTGCTCGAGCATCTTCACGCTGCCGCCGCCGCCGGTGCCATCCACCAGCCGCACAAGAGGTACCTGGAGCCGATTGGCAAGCTGTTCGGAGTAGATTTGCTTGCCGACAATGGCCGCGTCAGACGCGCCGCCGCGTACTGTAAAATCATCGCCGCCCACCACTATTTTGCGCCCGGCAATGCGGCCCGTCCCAAACACGAAATTGGCCGGGCGGAACGCGATCAGCTCTCCGTCCCTGTATTCGCCAGCCCCGGCGAGCGCGCCGATTTCATGAAAGGTGCCGGGATCAAGCAGCATATCAATACGCTCGCGCACCGTCAGACGGCCCTGCGCGTGGTGCTTTGCGACCTTTTCCGGCCCTCCCATCTCACGGGCCAGCGTCTCGCGCCGGCGAAGCTCGTCGATCTCTGGTTGCCAGGTCATATGTAGTCCCTTTCCTCTCTGGATGGTTATTGGTATGCGTCTGGCGAATGTACTTGCCAGAAAACGCCCTGATGAATTTTAACACCTGAGAAGGGTCAACAGCAGGTGCCGGGGCGAGGCTTGCCCTCGCCCTGGCACTCGGCTACTGAGCTTGACATAAGACACTATGACAGGTATCGTAGTAATAGCGACTCGATTCGTCGCGTAGGGTGTTACAATCACCGTAATCGCTATGAAAGGTTACTCCGGTGTCAAATCTATTCCAATCTCTCAGTGACGAAGAGAAATTGACGGATGAGCTATTCGCCTTTGTTATCGATCCCAGCGCGGACAATCGCAACGAACGCGCCATTATCAGCGTACTGCACGAGGTCGCGCCCCATATGGTCTCCGTCGCCGAATGCATGATCTTAGATGGCGTTGATGAGCGGCATTATGTCGCTGATTACGTCCATGCTGTCCTCATTGGGGTGAGCGCTGAGTAAAAGAGCATAACTCTGTTAATTGCCGTTTGTGCGAGGGCGTGTGACGAGACGATAGCCCAGGCCGCGCACGGTCTCAAGAAACTGCGGGTTTTTGGGGTCGGGTTCGAGTTTCTGGCGCAACTCCCAAACCAGGTGATTGATATCCGCTTCAGTGTGATAGGGTTCCTCGCCCCAGACTGCGACGATGAGTTCCTCGTATGTACACATCACCGGTACATTGCCGTTGGCCCGATTGCGTTGATCCATGTAGCGGATGAGCTTATGTTCCTGGGGACGCAGATCGCGCACCTCTGTTCGGTCGGGGCCTTCACCGCGCCAGAGCTTTGCTTGAATCCAATCGTACTCCAGAAAATCGATCTTTAGCATCACGGTGGCTGGTCGGGTGCCAAAGGGATCATTAAAAGTGAGTTCCCAGTACACAGGCTGGCCTGTCTCTGTCAGCTTTCCCAGGATACGGATGCTCATCCCGTCGATAAGGGGCGCTCGCCCAACGACTACCTGCACTGCCGCGCCTTGACGAATGAAGGTGCGGTTCACGCTGCCGTTATCAACCACCCACCAGCCATGTGGATCGCGCTCCACAGCGCAATGACCCTTCCGTGTGATGAGTTGCTGTGGGTCAGGCTCCAGCGCAATATCGTTAAACTGCTGGAATCGCCCGATTGCCATGCGATCTTTTGCCAGTTCTACGCGAAATTGCTGTCCCTCCGGCCCGGTTACATCGATGAAAGGAAGAAGCCTGTCCAACGCGCACCTCATCAGTTTTTTTAAGAGGATAGGACATGAATAACTGCCATCTTCTCTCGATATTTTATCACACCCACAGGCGTATCAGTGCAGGGAATTTCCTTGACGCGGCGGCGGTTTTTGCTCTACAATGAGTCTGCCAATATGCTTTCTCGTGATTGATCAATACTACTATGATCTACTAACACCGATATTTTTAAGGGAGTATGCAAATGGTACAGCGCGATGAAGCGAAGATAGGCCAGCAATTTGGCGACTATCGCCTGGTCCGTTTTTTAGGCAGTGGAAGTTTTGGTGATGTCTATCTCGGCGAACACATGGGTGATGTGAATGAAAATAAACTGGCTGCTATCAAAGTACTACGTGTGAAGCTGACTGACCCCGATGATTTGAAAAGCTTTATCAACGAAGCGCGCAGCTTCCGCCTGAGACATGCCAATATTGTGCAACTGCTGGATTTTGGCATCGGTGAAAATGACACCCCATATCTCGCCATGACATATGCCCCAAATGGCACCTTGCGTTCCCTGCATCACAGGAGGTCATATGTTCCTCTTTCAGCGATTACTGCCTATGTCAAGCAAATTGCTGCCGCTTTACAACATGCCCATAATCGTAAGGTGGTGCATCGTGATGTGAAGCCGGAGAATATCTTGCTGGGGTCAAACAATGAAGTCCTGCTGAGTGATTTTGGCATCGCAGCCGTCGCTCACAGTACGCGCTCAGTCAATGTGCAGAAAGCCATCGGCACCATTCACTATATGGCTCCTGAACATATTCAAGGCAAGGCCCGCCCGGCCAGCGATCAATATTCCCTGGGGATCATGGTGTATGAATGGATATGCGGAGAACTCCCTTTCTATGGCTCGTCGGAGGCAATTGCCATTCAGCAAATGCATGCGACGCCTGCTTCAATGCTGGAAAAGGTGCCAGAGCTTTCACCAGAGGTTGAGAAAGTCGTGATGAGGGCTTTGGTGAAAGACCCTGGCGAGCGTTTCCCGAACGTGACGGATTTTGCGGATGCACTGGAAAAGGCCGTGAAAATGAATCCGCCCATCGGCACGACAGTGTATACCTATGAAGGTCATACGGATGAGGTGAGAACTGTCATGTGGTCGCCCGATGGCATCCACGTCGTTTCTGGCTCGACCGATAAAACCGCACAAGTTTGGACGACTACCTGGCAGGATGGCCTCATTAGTGGTGGGGCCGCCCGCCTCACCTACCATGGACACGCCAGGAGTGTCAATACGGCTTGCTGGTCGCCGGATGGACAGCACATTGCCACTGCCTCCCTCGATGGCACAGTGCAGGTGTGGGACGCCGCTACCGGAAACTTTATCTTCACCTATAGCGGGCATACAAACTCGGTGCGGGCGGTCGCCTGGTCGCCCGATGGGAAATACATTGCTTCTGGTGCGTGGGATGAGACGGTGCAGATCTGGCACGCCCATATAGGAGAGCATGTCTATACCTATCACGGACATACCGATGAAATCTTCACGCTGGCCTGGTCACCTGATGGCACCTGTATAGCTTCGGGGTCTGCGGATAAAACCGCCCATGTCTGGAACGTGAGTACGGGGGCGACGATCGTTGCCTATAAGGGTCACAGTAAAAGTGTCAATACTCTTGCCTGGTCGCCCGATGGTCAGAGTATCGTTTCAGGTTCTCCTGATGGAACAGTGCAGGTATGGGATGCCAGTACAGGAGAAACCAGGTTGACCTATACCGCTCCTGGTAGTGGAGCATCGAATGGAGATATAGGATCGGGAGAAACCACATTGATCTATGATGCTCAGGCTCGTGGGATACACGCGGTCGCCTGGTCGCCTAATGGGCGGCGTATTGCCTCCGGGGGCAAGAATAGTAGCGTGCATATCTGGGATGCCAGCACTGGTAACACGATCTATAGATATCCCGGCCACACAAGCTGGTTAATGGCAATATCATGGTCGCTAGATGGTAAATACATCGCATCTGGTTCAGTGGATAAAAAGGTGCGGGTCTGGCGCTCCGCCTGATCTCCACTTGAAACCTTTTTGTAGATAAAATCGAAAAAATAGGAACGAGAATCTATAAATAAAATCGTTGACAAAGATGAGTATCTCTGCTACACTCTGGTTTATATTCCTCTTTTTTGTTCCGCTATCCTGGTTGAGGAGTTGCCGATGCTTTTCTCAATGCAAAGACAACGCAATTTCAACAGAACTACAACTGCTCATCCATGTCTCTTTTGTCTGCTCTCAGGTATAGTGTTCCCATACACACTGATTTGATCCCCCACCAATATAAATAAGGAGGAGGCCTGAGCAAATGGCTGAACAAGTGCTGATGATCGAAGATGCCTTGCGAGAAGTAGCACGACCTGACATCTATCGCTTGAATCCCTTCCGCATCGCAGAGCTACCAGTGGACGCCGGGGCGCGCGATATATCGAGGCGTCAATCAGTTATCAAGCAGGCGAATCAAACAGGACAGCCCGTGCCAGTCGGGTATGGTCGCGCCCTTCCTCTGGGCGACGCGCTCGATCTCGACACCTTTAGCGAAGCGATTCAACATCTTAACGATCCCGAACGAAGAATAGTCTACGAGGTGTTCTGGTTCTGGCCGCGTCAATTTGGGGAGAGCCGCAAAGATGAGGCGTTCGCCGCGCTTGCGCGTGGTGAGAAGGATATGGTGTACAGGTTCTGGTTGAAGCAGCGGGAAAATCCGGCTGATGGAGCCTACGCCTTGCACAATCTGGCTGTGTTGAGCCACGCTTCTGCTCTTGATCTGGAGCAGGTGGCCCTCACAAGAACGTTATCGGATCAGGAGCGGGCTGAACGGGATAGCTGGTGGCAGCAAGCCTTCAGATACTGGGCGTTGCTTATCGAAGACGAAGCCTTCTGGAGCCGTCTGACAGGGCGCATTCGCGCATTAGATGATCCGCGCCTGCCAACGGGTATCGCGCGGCGCATGAGTACGTACCTCCCGCAGACGTTGCTTTTCATCAATGCTCAACTGGCGGTGAGCGCTGCTGAACGCAACGACCTCGACGGATGCCGGCAGCAGGTAGCACTGATGCGAGCATCGGGGTTCGATCAGCAGGTCATTGAAGAATCGCTGCGACATGCGATTGAGCCGACGCGCGACAGGATTAAGGCCCTGTGCAAAATGATTGAAACACGCATGAATGACGACCTCGCGGACGCGGGCGATTCCATTCAGCGATTTCTGGAGCAGTCCGAGTCGCTTCTGGCGATACTGGACAGCCTGTTGCCAGCCGGGAACGCTACCCGCGACGGTATGCATGACGAGGTGGCCCAACACGCGCTTGGCGTTTTAGTCCTCTATGGCAACAAGACTGAGAAGTGGGCCACTGTACTCCCGCTCATCGACCGCATTTACAACCTCGCCGTCGGCCCGGCCCTGCGCTCGCGCATTGAAGAGAATCGCAAATCCGCTAAGGATAATATGTCTCTCATCCAATGCTGGTATTGTGGGAGGAATGAAGGCGAGAAAGCCTGCGCTTACGAGTTGAAGATCTATGGAGAGGTGAAACGAGTACCTACCATCGTGAATGGCCGGATGGGGACGCAGCTTCAGTGGCGTGGAGGCTCGATCCCGGTACCGCGCTGCTCGTCATGCAAAGTGCAGCATGAAAGACGGATGCCGCAACAGAGTGTGAATAAACGGTCTAAACCCGAATTAGTGCATCAGAGTGTCTGGGGCCTGGGATGTTTCCTCAATCTCGTACTCTTTGTTGTCATACTCGCAGTTACAGCAGGCAATCTAATCGTGGCGTTGGTAATAAGCCTCCTTCTCTTGATTCCCACGGCTGTCATTGCTAATGCTGCTAAAGATAGAGTGTGGGAGAACATGCCGCCATCACTGCCCCCTCTGCCCACGCTTCAATCACATATACGGGCGACTACTGACTGCAGAGAATTTCCACTTGTGAAGCAATTGCTTGCCCAGGGATGGCAGATTGGCGAAAGGCCGTACTCGTAACGATTGCCACCCCATACTATTCACGATAGGAGAGGAATGAGGATTGATATGCAAAACCTGCTAAGAAATGTGAGACAGTGGCGTTATCCACGAGAGTTCAGAATTGAGGCACCGGCGTGGGACGATGAGATTCAGCCACAATTGCAATGCCTCATCGATGCTTTATCCACGCCACTTCCGCCACCAGTGGTCTTTGATGAAGAGACCTATGCGCGCGTACTGGCCGACGTGGCTACCGAGCTGTGGCGGCTGCGCGATAAAATGCTCCAGCCGGGAACCGATCAACCACTGGCGGAAATGCGCCGCGCCTATCGCTCCTTTGAATCAGCCTGGGATGCGCTGGCGGAGGCCGGTATCACGATGGAGGAGCATACCAATAGCCCTTTTGTCGCGGGGATGTCCCTGCGCGTACTCGCCTTCCAACCGACATCTGGCATCGCTCGTGAGATGGTGATCCAGACACTGCGGCCAAGTGTGTACTACAAACAGCAACTGATCCAGGCGGGAGAGGTAATTGTTGGAACTCCGGACGGCAGAAAACCGGAGAAAACACTCAAGACGCCAGAGGAAGAATTGATTGTCCAGGCCCCCGAGGCCCTTCATCAAAATGAACAGGGAGACTCCTAATCATGACCAGATCAACTATTGATTTCGGTATCGATCTTGGGACTACCAACAGCGCGATTGCTGTGTTAAAAGGCAATGATGTTCAGGTTTTCAAGAACAACCAGAGCGAAGAATATACACCCTCGGCAGTGTGGATCAATGAGAACAGGCAACTGTATGTAGGAAGAATTGCCAAAGAGCGTATCGAAAAAGATCCGAAGAATGCCTACGCCGAGTTCAAGCTCCAGATGGGCCATCCGCACACCTATCGTTTTGAGCAAAGCGGGCGAACCATGACGCCCGAAGAATTGTCAGCCGAAGTGTTGAAGTCGCTGAAAGCGAGCGTGATGAAACGTTCGGGCGAAGATGTGCAGGCGGCGGTGATTACGATTCCGGCAGCTTTCGGGCTGGCGCAAACCGAGGCGACTCGCAAAGCTGCGGTCATGGCCGGCTTCACTGCCTACCCGCTTTTGCAAGAGCCGATAGCGGCAGCGCAGGCTTACGGCTTCGAGAGTAAGAGTGATAAGGTCTTCTGGCTGGTCTACGATCTGGGTGGTGGTACCTTTGATGCTGCCATTATGCAGGTGCGCGAGGGGGAGATCAAGGTCGTCAATCATGGAGGCGATAACCACCTGGGGGGCAAATTGATTGACTGGGACATCGTCAATGAGTTGTTTGTGCCAGAACTTATCAGGCGCTACAGGCTCGACGACTTCCAGCGAGGCAATGAAAGGTGGAGAGCTGCTTTTGCGCAACTGAAGGCGGAGGCAGAGAAGGCTAAGATTCTGGTCTCCGACAACGATTCGATCGGGGTTGATATTCCCTATCTCAATCTAGGTGAGGGCAGGCAGGTTCCATTTGAGTATGAACTGAAAAGGAGCGATGTAGAACGTCTGGCGGAGTCTTATATCCTGCGTTCCATCAACATCTGTAAGAAGGTGCTGGCCGACAAGCGCCTGATAGCCGGCAATATCGATAAAATTTTACTGGTGGGTGGCCCAACACTGATGCCGTACTTACGCGATCGCCTGGCGGATCGCCAGAATGGCCTGGGCATTCGAGTCGATTTTAGCATCGATCCTCTCACAGTTGTTGCGCGCGGCGCGGCAATCTTTGCCGGCACGCAACGCCTTGCTCGCGATGAAAAAGTGCTGGAATGCCAGCGCCAGGAAGGATTCTATACCATCTCATTCCCAGGCTGGACCTTCAAAGGCAATGACTCCGAAACGATGGTCGGGGGAACTATCAAGGGACCGGGCGAGCAAAGCTTTAAGAACTATACAGTGGAATTTATTAATCCCAAAAGTAACTGGCGTAGCGGCTTGATAAGTGTGGGGGAAGAAGGATCATTTTTGACCCCTTTGTGGGTAAAAGAAGGCGAGCCGAACAGATTTGTGGTCGAATTGCATGATCCAACCGGGCGTATGCTGCCGTCTGTGACCGAACCCGGTGAACTGACCTATACGGTTGGTATGGTGATCTCGAATGTGCCACTGACGTATTCAGTCGGAGTGGCCCTGGCTAATAATGAAGTGGAATGGTTCCTGGATAAAGGGAGGGATTTGCCTGCTCGCGGGCGCAAGGTGTTGCGCACGGCATTTGAGGTCCGCCAGGGACAGACCGGTGACGTGATTCGCATACCTATTGTCGAAGGTGGAAATCCCCGCGCCGACCGCAACCAGCGTATTGGTAAGCTGGAAGTGTCCTCGGAGAAGGTGCGGCGCGATCTTCCCATTAGCACCGAGGTTCATGTGACCATCGAAATCGATGCTTCGCGACTGGTACGCGCGAAAGCCTATATTCCTCTGCTCGACGAAGAATTCGACGTGGACCTGCATCTGGGAGACCGGGAGGTGCAGGCTGATCCCGCCCGTCTCAAGCAGGAATTGGAGAAGGAGAAAACGCGCCTGGCGGAACTGCGCGAAGCCAGCGCATCGGTATCGGTGCCAGCGCTTGAACAGGTTGATGACGAACGCATGGTGCGGGATGTGGAAGTGGCCCTCAGCGCCGCGCAGTCCGACCCTGACGCGGTGGATGCGGGCGGCAAACGCCTGCTCGACCTGAAAGTCGCTCTCGATGAGGCAGAGGAGGCTCTGGAGTGGCCGCGACTCGTTGCTGAAGCAGAGAAGGTGATCTCTGCAGGCAGGGAAATTATCCAGGAGCAGGGTTCTGCCGAAGACATGCGCAACCTGAACAGAGCGGAGGAAGAAGTGCGCGCTGCTATACGGATGCATGATACGGATTTGTTGCAGCAGCGCATCAATACAGTACGTGCAGTAGTCGCTCGCCTGCTTGATCGGAAAGGCATTCTGCCGATGCTGATTTTCGAACAATTGACTGGTATGGTAGGAGAAATGCGCAACCCCGTGCAGGCCCAACAATTGATCAGAGAGGGTGTGCTGGCCGTGCAGTCACAAAATACCGAGCGTCTCAAAGCTATCAATCAGCAACTCAGCGCGTTGCTGCCGACGCCGCCCCCGCCGCCTGATATCAGCACCATCGGGCGCTAATAGAAGACATTTGGTGAGACAGGATGGAGAGAGACAATGGACAACAAGCGCAAACGACTCGTGAATAATAACCTGTTGCAACAGATGAATCAGGGCGCAGGGCAGGGTGGCGTCAGGCAAGATGCGATGGATCGCACGTTACAGAGTGGGGGATCAAGAGGCGATGGTCAAATCCCATCAGGGAGTCAGCAGAGAGTTGCGGGTGGAAAGCTGCATCCCGATGTTTTGCTCGGGCAACTGGTACTGGCTCAGGCCACCGATCTCGCCCGCTCAGGCCGTTATAGCGAGGCGAAGAAGCTGCTGAAAGAGAACAACACATTGATGCAGGAGTTGATGCCCGATGTATTAGATCTGCACGCCCGTATGTACGCCCAACAGGGATACTACCGTGATGCGCAGATAAACTGGTCGCGCGCGCTCCAACTCGACCCGACGAACGAGGCATATGTGGCCGGTTTGTTGCGCCTGAGAGGTCAGGGAGGGTCAAGATGGCCCTGGTCTGCGAAACGCGCCCGCCTGCGACCGCAACAGGCAACACATGTTTCCAGCGTATCGAGCAGTGATGGTCTTTTACTGGCGCGCCAGGAAGATGGCAGATGGCAATACGAACTGGTGAAGGGCCAGCTGGTAAAGAACCCGATTGCCGGAGGGAGCCATGATTACCTTGTCTATCGTCTCACCCTGATGCTGGGGGCCTTTATCGAGTCGCACAATCTTGGAGTGATTACCCTTTCACAGACAGGATATGATGTGACCCTTCCAGGCGAGCGCGAAACAGTGTGGGTACCTGACCTCGCCTTTGTGCAGTCCGCCCACGTTCCGGCGGAGGACTCTCTCGAATGGAGCCGTAACTGGCACGTGGCTCCTGACCTGGTGGTACAGGTTGCCGCGCCGGGCCAGAGTCGTCAGGATGCGAGCGTCAGGGCCAACGGCTGGCTGGAACGGGGGGCGCGCCTGGTCTGGGTGCTCTGGCCCGGATCGAAGATAGTAGATGTCTGGCTCCCCGCTTCAGACAGGCCAGAAACAACACTGCGCATAGAAGATACGTTGGATGGGCTTGATGTCATTCCCGGCTTCACCTGCCCTCTGACACGCATTTTCAGGAGCGCCGATGGGGCGGCTTCGTGAAAAAGAGCCTACGTTTTTAGAGATGCCACCAGCGCGGCGTGGTCGCGCTCGGTCTGGTCGGCATAGATTTCGGCGAAGGCGGCGATGGCGCGGTCAAAGGCGTTGCTTCTACCCAGGTAGCCGCTGATCTGGGCGGAGTCGCCC
>Ga0070730_10006406_pt1 | contig 10062 bp, 5 predicted proteins | sample Coa_R1_3_FD_66447 | JGI IMG/M metagenome (GOLD analysis project Ga0070730, IMG submission 66447) | Surface soil microbial communities from Centralia Pennsylvania, which are recovering from an underground coalmine fire - Coalmine... | ecosystem: Environmental > Terrestrial > Soil > Unclassified ... | reverse complement strand
GTCGTGGTCGTCGTCCAGGAGGCCCCGTCCCAGTGAAAGAACGTACCGCTGGCGACGCTGAGGCTGATCTGTGTGTTGTCCGTGCCGTAAACCCACACGTCGTTGGCGCTGCTGCCCCACACGCTGTTGACGAGCACGCCCCCGGTGAGCTGGGCTTGCGTCAAGCCGCTCGCGTTGCTCCAGGTCGTGCCGTCCCAGTGCATCACGGCCGAAAAATTCTGCCCGTTTCCTCCGACGGCCCATACGTCGGTCGGTCCGCTACCCCACACGCCGGACCACATCGTGGAGGTCGGAAGGTTGGTCACGCTCTTCCATGCAGTGCCGTCCCAGTGCAGGAAGCCGTCCCATCCCACGGCCCAGACATCGTGCGGGCCGCTGCCCCAGACCGAGTTTAGTCCGATGCCCCCCACCGTATACACGACCGACCAGGTTGCGGATTCCGCCCATCGTGAGCGCCAAGATCGGGGCATCGTGATCGCGCGGATCGGCGATCGTGATCACCGGTCGGAGCGAAGCGACGTGTCTTGGTGGCGTTGGGGTTCTGGGTGGGTCAGCTCTCTGCTTTCCTTCGGGACGGTCCCTTCAGCTTGAGCCGATGGGCGTTGTGTACGACGCGGTCGAGGAGCGCGTCTGCGATCGTCGGATCGGCCACGTAGTCGTGCCAGGTCTCGACGGGCAACTGACTGGTGACGATTGTCGAGCGGGACCCGTGTCGGTCCTCGAAGACCTCCAGCATGTCGCGTCGCTCCTGCTCTCGCAGCGGTGCCAGACCCCAGTCGTCGAGCACCAGGACGTCGATCTTGGCGAGGCGGCCGAGCAGGCGCGTGTACGTGCCGTCGGCGTGCGCCAGGGCCAGTTCCTCGAGCAACCGCGGCATGCGCCGGTAGGACGCTCGATGACCCGTGCGGCAGGCCTGTTGCGCCAGTGCGCACGCGACGTACGACTTGCCGGTGCCGGTGGCGCCCGTGATGATCACGTTCGCGTGAGACCCGACCCACGCGCACGTCCCGAGCTGGCGGACGAGGGACCGATCGAGCTCGCGCTTCGCGGCGTAGTCGATGTCCTCGATGCAAGCGTTCGGGAGACGCAGCTTGGCTTCCCGAAGGGCCCTCGCCAGACGCTTGTTGTCGCGGGCGAGGTGCTCGGCATCGACCAGCATCCCGAAGCGCCCGTCGAAGTCGACCTCGTTCATCTTCGGGTCCTCGCGCTGCGCGGTCCATGCGGCAGCCATGGCGCCGAGGTGGAGCACATGGAGTTTGGTAATCGTCGGTTCCGTCAGCATGCCTTCTCTCTCCTTCTGTCAGTGGTAGTAGTCACGCCCGCGCACGTTCTCGTGCGTGAGCGACAGCGAGGTCTGCTCCTCGGCCGCCGCGACCCGATCGAGCCCGTGCTTGAGGATCGACTCGACGTGCCGGTACGAGCGGGCACGCACCCGCAGAGCGCGAGCGCACGCGGCTTCGAGGCGGGCTTCGCCGTAGCGCTTGCCGAGCCGAAGGATGCCCAGGCACGAGCGGAATCCCTGCTCGGGGTGCGGCCTCTCCGCGAGGATCGCGTCGCACAGGTCGCGCGTCTCGGTGCCGACCTTGCCCGCCCACGACAGGATCCGCGACGGGGTCCACTCCGCGTGCGCCCGATGCGCGCTCGGCATGTGGTCGGTCAGCGTCGTGAAGCCTCCCTTCGCCGGCGAGCGACGGTGCGCTGCGACGCGTGCGCGGCCGTGCAGGACCTCGACGACCTCCGCCGTGAGACGCACCTCGACTTCCTCGTGCACGAGCCGGTACGGCACCGAGTACAGATGCCCGTCGACGGCCACGTGGTAGTCGATGTTGACCCGTGCCTTGCGCCATTCGGCGTACTCGAATCGCACACTGGGCAGCGGCCGCAGGGCGGCGCGCTCGATCTCCTCGAAGAGAGCGCGACGGCTCTTGCCGTACCGGCGCATCTGCCGAGCGTTCAGGTCGACGAGCAGCTCACGCAGCCGCGCGTTGAGGGCCCCCAGCGAGTGGAACACCTCGTTGCGGATGCGTGCGAGCAGCCACCGCTGCGCGATCTGCACCGCCACCTCCACCTTCGCCTTGTCCCGCGGGTGGGCCGGACGCGCCGGCAGCACTGTCGTGCCGTAGTGCTGCGCGAGCTCCTCGTACGTGCGCTGCACCTCGGGCTCGTAGCGGCACGCCCGCGTCACTCCGGACTTGAGCTGGTCGGGCACGAGCGCCGCGGGTACCCCGCCGAAGTATTCGAAGCAGCGCACGTGGCTCGCGATCCAGTCCGGCCCGCGTTGCGTGTACGTCGCCTCGGCGTACGTCAGGTTCGACGCGCCCAGGGCCGCGACGAAGAGCTCCACCTCGGTGACCTCGCCGGTCTCGGGGTCGACGATCCGCGGCTTCTTGCCCGAGTAGTCGAAGAAGCCCTTGTCGCCGGCGATGTGCACCTGCCGCATCACCAGGCCGCGACGACCGAGCCACTCACGGTACCGGTCGCAAAACGTCGTGTACCGGAGCCCGAAGGGGTGCTTCTCCAGGTACTCGTGGTGCAGCAGCTCCAGCGTCACGCCGGGGCGGTGCCGCTCGCGATGGATCCACGTGCAGTCCGGCTCCGGACGCGCCGCCGCCGCCGCCACGCTCGGGTACAGCTGGGCCTCGAGCTGCGCGTCGTCCAGCGACTGCACCGCCTCCCACGTCAGCTCTGCGGCCCCAGCGCGGACCAGCGCCAGGCTTACCGCCCCCACGCTCACGCCGACGGACGTGCCGACCTCGCGGTGCGACCGCTTCAGCAGCCACTTCTGGCGCAGGATCTCTCGGGTGTTGCGCATCGACAGTCTCTCCGTGGGCATGCGCCCCGGAGTGCACCGGGGCTGGCTCTGCCACCACGACCGTCTGCGCTTCGCTCAGCGGCCCGCGACCACCCCGATCCGGGTGTTCACGATGCCGATCCGCGTGTTCACCATCCCGATCCAGGTGTTCACGATGCGCCGATCTTCGCGTTCACGATGGTCCGATCCGCGCGTTCACCATCGGCCGAAACCCGCAGCTACTTCGTTTGTTGCCCCCGTGGAACGGTTCTCGAGAAGCATACGGACCGCCCGCAGTGCGAATACACGGTCTCGCTCCTCGTCTCCTTCGAACCTCGGTCGGCGGGCGAGCTTCCATGGCCCATGTGGCTCGAGCTCCCTCTCAGCGACGGAGGGACGCGCGCCGTGTCCATCTGTCAGCGCGTTGGAGACATGCTGATCTTTCGCGGCCGCTCTTTGCCCCACTACCGGGCCCCTCTGCGTCGGGCGCGCCGCTCGATGCACCTCTTCCTGCACTACGTACGTCCCGACTTCACGGGCAGCCTCGACTAACGAGCGGCGCAGATCCTCTCGCGCTTTTCGTGCGCGAGCCGGTAGCTCTCGCTCCGAGTCCCCAGCGGGAGGGATTTCGCCGCGCGCGCATAGAGCGCGCACGCGCGCCGGACCTCGCCCTTGCGCTCCAGGAGGGCCGCGTAGTCGAGGAGAACGTGAGAGTACTGGATGAGGTCCTCCAGCCCTGTGCACGTGTTGGCGGCGCGCTCGAAGTACGTGACTGCGTCCGAGGGCTGGCCGGCGAGGGCGTAGACCCGACCGATCGCGGCGTCATCCCAGAACTTGCGTTCGCCCCGGTTGAGAATGGCCGGATACTTCGGAAGAACGGACAACGCTTCCCGAGCAGCTGCGCTCGAGGTGGATGGCATTGCGTAGTACTCGAGCCAGGTGCGCGCGAGGCCGTCGACCATGACGTCCCGCTCGGCCCCGCGCGCCAGCCTGGCGTCCCGTAGACTTGACCATGTGGGCCACGGGACAAGAAGCAGGCCAGTACCGACGGCTTGCAGGTACATCACGTTGTCGCCGCCGTAGGAGGTCTGGCGCAGTCCATTGCGGCTGTCGACGTAGGACTCGAGCGTCGCTATTGCGTTGTCGCGTCGTCCCGCCTCGACCTTGAGAACCATGCTGTCGAGCGTGTACTTGAAGCGCTCCGCGTCGTCGTCCACGGCGGCAAGTGCACTCGCAAGCTTCGCGTCGGCCTGCAGCGCCTCGTCCAGGTTGCCCGTGAGCAACGCGAAGCGCTGGTCGGCACGGATCTGGTTGAGCTGCCGGGCGGTACCGCCGGACAGGCCTGCCCATTTGTCCAGCGCCGAGCGCAGCTCCGCGGGGCTCTGGCCCTGGCCCCACAGCGCGTCGGCGAGGCGCATGTACCCGCCGGCAGATGGCGACACGGACACCTCTCTCCGGACGATGCGCTCGGCCTCCGTGCAGTGTCCCTCCAGCAGCTCGATCCACGACAGCTGCTGCGAGCACGCCTGGGCACTCGGATAGCGTTCCGTGCATCGGACGAACGTCGCGCGTGCGTCGTCGATCCGATCGGCACTGCTTTGAGCAGCCCCCAGCTCGGATAGCGCGATGGCTGCTGGCTCGTCCTCGCTGGCCGCCGGTGCGAGCACCGCCTGCGCCCGGTCGAGCACCCCGATGCGGAACCACATGTCAGCCGTCGTGATCCGCAGCGCCAGGTCATCGGGCGATCGAGCCAGCAGCTCGTCCAGCATCTCGGCCGATCGCCGGAACCCGGGCGGCACTGTGATGGCCGGGGCGAGGGCGGTGAGCATCTCGCGCTCGCCGGGCAAGAGTTGATCCCGCAGCTCTTGGGCGCGGACGAATTCGGCGCGGGTCTCGTCGTCCGGCCAGAACGGCATCGCGACAAGCGCGGCCATGTGCGGTTCGGCCCACGCGTCGTCCAGCGCGGCTGCGCGTCGAGCCTCATCGCGGGCACGTACGAGGTCCGCGTCGCGCCATGCGCGGCGCGACGCGGCCACGGCCTGCGCGGCATCCGCGGCCGGCGCATGAGGAGATCCGCTGGTGGAGGGCTGGACCGCCTTGGTCCCCATGCTGGGCGCCGCCAGCTGCCTTGCGGAGACCAGCGTCGCCCCGAGAAGGGCGACCGCCGCGCCGATCCAGACAGCGCGACGCCATCTGGTGCTGCCTGCCACCTTGGCGAGACCTGGCGTGGCAACGCGAGCCATCACCGGCTTGGCGGTCGGGAGGTCGTGGATGCCCGCAGCGGCTACGGTCGGATCTTCCGGCTCGTCGGGGGGCCGCGTGACCGCAAGCCGCGCGCCGTCGAGAGGGGGGCGGCAACCAAGCGCTTCGAATGCCCCGCGCACCGCCTCGTGCATCTCCCTTGCGCTCGACCAGCGATCCGCCTTCTCGAACGCGAGGGCTCGGTCGACGGCCTGGGCGAGGGCCTCGTGCACCCCGGGCACGACAGCGTCCAACCGAGGGGCCGGGCGCGTCGCAGCGTGCACCAGCAACTCGCTGCGAGACGCGCCCTCGTGAACGTACCGGCCGGACAGACACGTGAACATCGTCGCGCCAACCGCCCAGAGATCGCTCCGCTCGTCGATCTCCTGCGAACGGCCCAGCGCCTGCTCGGGCGCCATGAAGGCGGGCGTTCCGATGGCGTTCCCAGTGGCCGTCGCCCACGGCGACTCGGAAACCTCGAGCAGGCGAGCAACGCCGAAGTCGAGCACGCGAAGCTCGCCGTCGTCCGTGACGAAGAGGTTCTCCGGCTTCACGTCGCGGTGCACGACGCGCTGGTCGTGGGCCGCGGCGAGGACATCGAGAAGGTGGTGGGCAACGACGAGCACATCGCGTGTGGCGAGCCTTCGCCCGTCGCGCTCCCATTTCGCGCGTAGGGTCTCTCCCCGCAGGAGTGGCATCACCAGGAACGCGCAGCCATCGTCGGTCACGTCGTCGTCCAGCACCCGCACGGCTCCGGGGTGGTCGACGCGGTTGGCAAGCAGAGCCTCGCGGCGGAAGCGCTGGCGCATGTCGTCATCCAGCGACAGTGCCTGGTGCAGGATCTTGATGGCCACCGTGTGCCCGTTGCGGTGGCGTGCGCGATACACGGCGGCCATGCCCCCGGCACCGACGAGGCGCTCGATGACGTATTTGCCCTTCAGAACGGAGCCGACCCTGCTCAGCAGGCGTGCCGACTGGGTGCTGGCGGGCTCCTCCATCCCGATCAGCCGCTGGAGGAGCCCTGGCGCAGCTTGTAATAGAGCACGGCCGGCTTGATGCCAAGTAACGCAGCTGCCCGCGTGCGGTTACCGTCGGCAGCCCGGAGCGCTGCCTCGATGGCGCGCTGCTCGAGCCATTCGAGCGACGCCGGAAGGCGCACGACGGTCGGATCGTCACCCTGCTCGGGCATCGACGCGCCGCGCACGCTGGCGGGGAGATCGGTCGGCTGGATGAGTCGCTCTTCGCCCAGGCACGCGGCGTGCTCGATCGCGTTGCGCAGTTCCCGGACGTTGCCCGGCCACGGATACCGCCGGATCACGTCGACCGCCTCGCGCGAGAATCCGTCGACACGGCGGCCGACGGATGGCGCGAGGTCAGCGAGTATCTGCTCGGCGAGCACCACGAGATCGCCGTCCCGCTCGCGGAGCGCCGGAACCCGCAACACCACGACGGAGATCCGGAAGAAAAGATCCTGCCGGAAGCGCCCCGCCGCGACCATCTCCCCCAAGTCCCGGTTCGTGGCTGCCAGCACGCGCGCGTACAGCGGCACGCTGCGATTGGAGCCCAGCCTCTCGAAGCGGCGTTCTTCGAGAACGCGGAGCAGCTTCGCCTGGCCGGCCAAGGGCATCTCGCCGATCTCGTCGAGGAGCACCGTTCCGTGGCCTGCGGCCTGGAGCGCCCCTTCCCGTGAGGCCACGGCGCCCGAGAACGCGCCCCGCTCGTGGCCGAATAGCTCGCTCTCCAGCAGTGTCTCGGGTATCGCCGCGCAGTTGATGACTCGCAGCGGCTCCTTCGCGCGCGGACCTGATTCGTGGATCAGCCGTGCGACGAACGACTTCCCGACGCCTGTCTCGCCCAGCAGCAGCACGTTGACGTTGGACGTGGCGAGGCGCGGAAGGACCGTTCCGACCTCCTTCGCAGCGGGGGATGTTCCGAGGAACACCCTCGAGCGCCCGATAGCGAGGCTGCGCAGCGACTCGCGATCGTTCTCGGCTGCTGCGACGGCCTTCAGCTGCCCCAGGCTCGACGCGAAGACGGCGCCCGCCACGACGAAGAGCCGCCTCAGCGAGTCGCTCATCCTGCTGCGCGGCACCTTCGTCACAAACGTGATGGCTCCCAATCGAGCCCCAGCGACCGGGACGGTGACGCTCACGTGTCCGCCGTCGTCCTCCGATTCGAGGACCGGTCTTCCGCCGCGCCGCGCCGGCGACGCCTCGTCGAGGTTCGCGTCGTCGTGCTCGCGTAGCTCGACGCGTTCGCAGTCTGCGTACTGTTCCGCCCACGCGGACAAGGCCTTCAGGACGGCGTCCTCGTCCGAGGCCTCGGAGAGGGCGCCATTGAGGGCAAACACCGCGGCCAGGCCACGCACGTCGGCCGCGACCCCGCTCATGAGCGTCTGGATGGTCGTGACCCCCTGCTGGCCGCCCGGCTGGCCTTCGCCTTCCGGCACCTCGTGCTCGGACAGGACGAGCACCGTGTTGCCGACGACGATGGCATCGCCCAGGGCGAGGTCCGCGTGCTCGACGGGCCTGTCCCCGACCACGACGGGCGCCGCCCCGGGGCAGACGACGACGCGAGCCCCGCGCGCCGTCGCAGCGACCTGGAAATGGGTTCGCGACACGTTCGGGTCGGACAGAACGAGGTTTGCCTCGCGGGAACGACCCACCGTCTTGAGGTGCTCGACGACCATGCGGGCGCCTGCATCCGGGCCGCGCGCGACGTGGAGAACCAAGCGCTTCTGCGCGCCCATCGGCGCCCGTTCTAGCACGCGGCTGGGGGCCGAGCAGCGAGGGGCATTCCGCCGAGAAGGTGCGCTACCCTCGGGTGCGATCGACCGGCGATCGGCGGAAGATCGACTAACGTAGGCTCTCCGGTGCCTGCTGTATTTGCGCGCTCCCTCCGGTCCATCGAGGCCGACGGCTTTCGTCGCTCAGGGCTTCTGCTGGGACTCAGCATGGCTCTCGTGGCGACGTGGTCGTGCTGGTTCTTTCTCGCGCGTGTGACCGTCATCGAGGTGGCCGAGACGGCACGTCTTGAGGTCGATCAGGCGGCGCACGGAGTCGAGGCGGCGGTCGGCGGCCGCGTCACCACGTCTCACCTCGTGTTGGGGCAGGATGTTCACGCGGGGGACGTTCTCGTGGAGCTCGACGCCGAGCCCTTTCGCTTGGCGCTCGACCAAGAGAAGGCGAAGCAGGCGGCCTTCGCGCCGCAGGTCGTGGCGCTCACCCAGGAGATCGAAGCCGAGGAGCGCGCGCTCGCGGAGCAGCGGGGCGTGACGCAGGCCCGGCTGGACGAGGCGGACGCTCGCCGTCGCGAGGCCGAGACGGCAGCGGACCTGGCGGACACGGAGGCTCTCCGCGCGGCACGCCTTTTCGCCGAGAACCTCGCGTCGCAGTCGGAGGCGCAGAAGGCAAAGGCCGAGGCCGAGCAGAAACGCGCCGCCGCCGAGGGGACCAAGCGCTCGACCGCGCGCATCGAGGCGGAGCAGCGCGCCGCCGAGACCGAGCGCAGGGCACGCCTGGCGCGCCTGCGCGCGGACCTCGCACAGCTCGAGGGCCTCAAGGCGATGAGCTCCGCGGCTGTCCAGCAGCTGGAGTACGAGGTCGAGCGGCGCGCCATCCGCGCGCCGGTCTCTGGCCGGCTGGGCGAGATCGCCCCGGTGCGCGTCGGCGGCGTCGTGAGGGAGGGCGAGCGGCTGGGGGCCATCGTACCGACCGGACAAGTGCAGGTCATTGGCGAGTTCTTGCCCGCGGCGGCCATCGGGCGCATACGGCCCGGTCAGAGCGCGCGCATGCGCCCCGACGGTTTTCCCTGGACGCAGTACGGCGCCCTGGAGGCACGAGTGCGCCGCGTCGCCAACGAGCCCCGGTCAGGACAGATCCGGGTCGAGCTCGACCTGGTTCCACATCCCGAGTCGCTCATCCCGATGCAGCACGGCCTACCCGGGACCCTCGAGGTCGAGGTCGAGCGGGCTTCTCCAGCATCGCTCGTGTTCCGTGCCGCGGGACGGCGCTTGGCCGCTCCGACGATGGACACCACAAGCAGGACCGAGAGCAGTGACGGCAGGACCCAGGCGACTCCTAGCCCCTGAGGTCATCCAGACCTCCGCGATGGACTGCGGGCCGGCGGCGCTCAAGAGCCTGCTCGACGGCCACGGCCCCTCCGTGAGCTATGGCCGCTTGCGCGAGGCCTGCCAGACCGACGTGGATGGCAGCTCCATCGACACGATCGAGTCCCTGGCTTGCCAGCTGGGTCTGGACGCGATCCAGGTGATGTTCCCCAAGGACCATCTCCTAACGAAGGACGCCGACGCGTTGCCCGCCATGGTCGTCGTTCGACTCCCGAGCGGCGTGCCGCACTTCGTCGTCGCGTGGCGCGTCCATGGCGGACTCGTCCAGCTCATGGACCCAGCGACGGGACGCCGGTGGCCAACGCGGGAGCGCTTCCTCCGCGAGGTGTACATCCACACGACGCAGGTCCCGGTCGACGCCTGGCGAAGTTACGCCGAGTCGGAGCCGTTTCTGGGACCTCTGCGCGCTCGCTTGAGGCGCATCGGCTGCGGGAGCGTCGCCGAACGCCTTGTCGCGGAAGCGCTGTCCGACCCGGGGTGGCGGCCGATCGCCGCGCTCGACGCGAGCGTGCGATACGTCGAGTCGCTCGCACGCGCGGGAGGCCTGCGGCGAGGCGCAGAGACCCGGCGCGTCCTGCAAGCGCTGATCGCCCGGCTGAGGGGCGGGGATCTCGCGGAGGAGCGGATCGTTCCGCTCGCCTACTGGTTTGCACGACCAGGTGAGACGGTCGCGGATGGCCAGGAGCACGTGGCCGTCCGCGGTGCGGTGATCCTTCAGGTCCGGGGGCGCCGCGAGTCGCGCTCTCAGGTACTCGAAGCTGGAGGTCTGTCTGCCGAGCTGCTTGCGGCACTCAAGGAGCCTCCGGCCAACCCACTCCGGGAGCTCTGGTCAACCCTACGCCGCGACGGCCCGCTCGTTCCTGGCCTCCTCGTGTTGGCCCTCATGACCTCTGCCGCCGGA
>Ga0070730_10006405_pt1 | contig 10065 bp, 9 predicted proteins | sample Coa_R1_3_FD_66447 | JGI IMG/M metagenome (GOLD analysis project Ga0070730, IMG submission 66447) | Surface soil microbial communities from Centralia Pennsylvania, which are recovering from an underground coalmine fire - Coalmine... | ecosystem: Environmental > Terrestrial > Soil > Unclassified ... | reverse complement strand
GCGTTCTATCTCTTTTACGAGCAAGAGAGCGTCTATTGGCTTTGATATGTAGCTGTCAAAACCGGCCGCGATCATTTTGTTACGATCATCCTTCATCGCATAAGCGGTCAACGCGATAACGGGAAGTTTCAAAAAACGAGGGTCTTTTCTCAAATTGTGGATCACGGCAAATCCGTCCATGCCCGGCATATTTATGTCCAGCAGGACCAGGCTGGGCGAAAGCTCTTCAATTTTCGCAAGGGCCTGATGTCCGTTTTCCACTTCAATGATTTCATAGCGGGACGTCCCCAGGATTTCCCGCATTAATTCCATGTTGACCGGATTATCTTCGGCAATCAGGATTTTTTTCACGCGCTCTCCATGAGTTTGCCGGTTTTGCTTTTTCTGACGGATTTTTCGATTGCGGCTATCAATTCCTGATCCCAGGAGTTGTCTTTTGAAAGCAAGGCCTGAGTCTGGCGGGTGAGAATGGCGAATTCGTCCTCGGTAAGCCGTTTTGCGGTCAGCACAAAAATGGGGATGTCCCGCAATGAGGGTTGCCGTCGGATGCGGTGTATCAGTTCCAGTCCGTCCATCTCCGGCATCAGTAAATCCACGAAAATGGCGCATACGTTCGATGTCGCCAGTATCTCAAGAGCGGTTTTGCCGCTGGCCGCAGTCAGGGTCTCGTATCCGGACATGCGAAGTGTAACTTCCAGCAGTTCCAGGGCTTTGGGATCATCATCCACCGCGAGGACCGAGGCGCCGACCGTTCTTTGTTGCCGGATATGTTTGTGAATGGCATTGGTCAGCACCGATTTTTCGACCGGTTTTATCAGATAATCCGCAGCGCCCAAAGCAAAGCCCATTTTTTGCTGTTCGGTGATGGTGACAACCACAATTGGAATGTCCGATGTCAGGTTCGTGCTTTTAAGGTTCAGGAGCGCTTCAAAGCCGCTGGCGCCGGGCATCATGATATCCAGGGTGATGGCGGAGGGCCGCAGTCGCTTCGCCATTTCGAGGGCCTCCTGAGCCGAACACGCAGTGGCTGTTCGATATCCAGCATCCTGCAGATAGTTTGCAAGCAATTCACGCGATGAGCTGTCGTCGTCGACAACAAGAACCAGCGGCCTGGATTCCGTTTGTGTCTCCGCCATGTCGATGGGAAAGACTTGAGGAGTATGCGGAGCAGCCTTGCCGGCAGGCAGCGTAAACTGAAACAGGGTACCTTTACCCACTTCACTTTCCAGCCAGATTTTTCCTCCATGCTGCTCCACCAGCCGCCGGGTGATGGCCAGCCCCAAACCCGTGCCCTGGTGTTTAGCCTCGCCTTCCAGCTGGCGAAACTCTTCAAAGATAACCGCCTGATCTTCGGGCCGAATGCCACCTCCCGTATCGGAAACGGAAATGCGGACCATGTCCTCTTGCTGGATGCACTTCACGGCAACCTCGCCCTCGCGGGGCGTGAACTTCACCGCGTTGCTAAGCAGGTTGTAAAGAATTTGTCTGAAACGCACCCGGTCCGCATGAACAAATATCGAGATTTCCAGATCCCCCCGCAGCGTAACACCGCTGGCCGTGGCCAGCGGGCGAATCGTGGAAAGGACCTCGGGAAGGGCCTCCTGGAGATCAAAGTCCTGGCAGTGAATGTCAAGCTGGCCCGCCTCGATCTTCGAAAGATCCAGAATGTCATTGATGAGCTGGAGCAGATGAGCCGACCCCTGTTTGATATGTCCGACGAAGCGTCGTTGCTTCTCATTTAAAGGCCCGGCAAGTTCATCCGCAAGAAGCCCGGAGAAGCCAACAATCGCATTGAGAGGTGTACGCAGCTCGTGACTCATGCTGGCTAAAAATTTGCTTTTAAGCTGCGTGGCCCGCTCAACTTCACGGTTGCGAGCTTCCAGTTCCCGGTTCTGTACTTCAATCTGCTGCAAAAATTGCCTGCTTTGGGTAACATCGCGAGCGACACAGTAAAACGCTTTTTCCTCCGGCACTGCTATGTCATTCCAGAAAAGCCATTTGTACGAGCCGGATCCGGTCAAATAACGGTTCTCAAAACCAAGAATGGTCCCTCCGTTTTTGACCCGCTGCTCTTCATTGCCTGTCTTTGCACGGTCATCCGGATGGATTAATTCAATTCGCGGCCTTGCCATCAGTTCTTCTTTGCTGAATCCCAGCAATTTTTCCCCGGCAGGATTTACATATTTGAAGTATCCATCAAAGCCAATGATCGCGAACATATCAACCGAAAGATTGATAAATCGGCTGCCCATTTCCAGCCGACGGTACAGCGAACTCATCACGACAGCCAAACCTGCTGCGAGAGCCAGGAATACTGCCCCCAAAATCCTGGAATAAGCAAAGAAGCCGAGTGGCAGAATCATCATTACCAGAGCCGCCATAAAAAGCCGCGGCCGGCGGCTTGAAATCCAGTTTGCAATGCTTACAGTGAGTCGCAACGCCCCCCCTTTTATTGTGCGGCGGCCATGTGATGAGGATCCAACTCAAGGGGAGTGGTGATAAATTGACGAAACTCCCCAAAAATTTCAGGGTCCCACCAGCCCTTTTGTACCTCCTCCTGCATTGTTTGCAGGGCTTCCGCGGTAGAAAGCGCCCGCTTGTAGGGCCTTGCTGTGGTCAAAGCGTCATAGACGTCCACGATCTGGAGTACGCGTGCGGCTACGGGAATATTGTGGCGGCAAAGGCCATCGGGATAGCCTGATCCATCACACTTTTCGTGATGATGGCGAATGATGGGCAGCACCAGGCGAAACGATCTGAGCGGGGTGCAGATGCGCTCTCCAACCACCGGATGTTCGCGCATGATCTTCCATTCCTCTTCCGTGAGCCGCGCAGGCTTCAGCAAAATGGAGTCGGGAACGGCAACCTTGCCAATATCATGGACGGTGCCTGCTCGCCGCAGAGCATTGATATATTCCGGGGGGAAATGAAGCTGCTCCGCCAGGCGGGAAGAATATGCGGAAAGCCGCTCGCAGTGTCCCTCGGTGTAAGCATCCTTGGCCTCAATGCTGAGGGCGAGAGCATACAAAACAGATTCGGCCCGCTCCAGTTCGTCGGTACGGTTTTTCAGCTGGATCAGGGAGCGTACACGCGCAAGGAGTTCAACCCGGTCGACCGGCCGAGTCAGGAAATCGTCGGCGCCTGATTCGATTCCGCGTATGCGGTCCTCGGTGGCCGACAATCCCGTGACCAGAACGACAGGGGTAAGGCAGGTGTCCGGATTCTGCTTGATCCGGCGGCAGACTTCAAATCCGTTCAGCCGCGGCATCATGACATCCAGCAACACCAGGTCGGGAGCATGGTGAGTAAACTTTTCCATTGCGGTCGCGCCGTCCTCGGCATGAATGACCTGATATCCCTGTATTGCCAGCATTTCTTCAGCCAGAAAACGATTCATCTCATCATCGTCTGCAATCAGAATTCTTGCCGCTGTTGGCCTGGTTAACTCCAGCATGTCTGCCTCCCTGATTTAACTTGACCGATTACCGGTTGATTTAGTTTTTCGAAAATACCTTCCTTCGTACAACGATTGCTGTTCTTCAAAAATTACTTTCCTGAATTACAGATGGTTTGGCCTGTAGTTGCTTTACAGCAGGAGGGCAGAAAAGAAAGTTATCTGAGAAAATACTGTGCAGCGAATTGATCTCAAGCATTACAAGCACCCCAGCAGGTCTAGCCCATCTGCAGATTCATAAGTGCCGCGTTCGTCAAAGTATGATGCAAGGGCCAGGCAAAGACAATGCATTTTTTATGCAGGAGAGATTAAATTAGCAATGATTAATAAAGCACGTATTGGTGCCTGGTTGTATCTGTTAATTGATCATTTAATTTAATTTATCTCTATAGATAGATATCCAGGCATTACTGATCTTCGTCTGTTATAGAAACGGTATTCGCATTGCGGTACTGTACGATACCTGCGATACCAGGACGATTCTTTGGTTTCCGGAAATGGTCTTGCTGGCCTGTTTCAATTCACTGCTCAAAGAGTAATGTCCGCGGAATTTGTTTCTTTGAAAATTGAGAAAGCCCGGAGGAATGCTGTCTGATACCGCATCGTGAAATGCTCAGCACTGTGATTGCCGGTTTCGAACAGCGCCTCGTATGTCAAGCCAGGGGTTTTCCAAAAACCACTGTGCAGCCTTATTCCATGGGCATTCCGCAAAGACCTTCGGCAAAGCTCCGGGCAGGATTAAAGTATTCCGGCCAAACTGCCGTTAAAGACATTAGACGGGATGCAACAGGCCAGCCGGCTTTTTCCCGGTAAGGCGAGTTTTATGGACATGCACGATACACCGGCGATTCCTGCTGCGCCGGAAGCAAGCCAGGACAATGAACGTGCAGGAAAGTTCATTGAAGACGTCATTGAATTGTGTGAGAGAGTACTGCAAAATGCCAATACCCAACATTCTTCTTGTTGAAGACAGCAAGACCGCACGAATGGCAGCGAAACGTATTTTAACCAAGGCTGGTTACATCGTCACAACGGCAGAAGACGGCGAAGAGGCCCTGCGCCTGGCGGAGTCTGCCAGGCCGGACGTAGTGCTGCTGGACATGTTATTGCCCCGACTGAGCGGAGAACAGGTTCTGCGTCGCCTGAAGCAGAATCCGGCCACGGTCCACATCCCTGTGATTGTTACTACTGCTTTGCCACGAAAAAATGCACCTAAACTAATGGAGGAAGGAGCGGCTGCTTTTGTGGAAAAAGAGTATCTGCTCGATGAAATTCTCGGTCTGTTGGCCTATTATTCACCAATATGCGCGGTCGGCGAAAGTATTGAGGTCAACGTCAGCAGCCTTTGTTGAAAACATTCAATGTGTTCCTGTAAAGAAAGTCAGGTTGCCTCGCTGGCGACAGTCTGAAGGAAGACTGTTACGCCTTCGGGGTAACCCGAATTACCACTCCTTAAAAATAAAAAATGCAGCCAGCGCAATCAGGAAAAAACCCGCGGCGTGGTTCCATTTAAGGCTCTGCTTGAGATACCACACGGAGAAAAATGAAAACACCACCAGGGTGATGATTTCCTGAATGGTCTTAAGCTGGGCCGCATTGAAGATGTGGCTGCCATAGCGGTTGGCTGGTACCTGAAAACAGTATTCCAAAAAGGCAATTCCCCAGCTGATGAGAGTTACCTTCCACAGGGGCACGTTCTGGTAACGGAGATGTCCGTACCAGGCAAACGTCATAAAAATATTCGAGAACAGCAACAAGACAATGGTAAGCACGCGGGTTTCCCTTTATCCCATGCCGAGGTCGGCGGATGATTCGAGAGGCGTGCCGCATACGCGGCAAATTACGGCGGAGCAGTCGCCGCAAACCAAAGGATCGTTGACTTCGCGAGCGCAGTTTGGGCAGAAAAAAATATCAGTCGGCGGCACGGATTTTGGCGGATCAGGCATTGAGCCAATTTACATTTCAAATGTAGCATAGTATTTATGAATACCGTCCCCCAGGCCATTCAGAGTGCCGCCGACAAAAAACTTCAGGAAGAGTTCAACCAGTGGGCCGCCGCTGGTCGCGGCGACGAGATGGAAGACCACCACTCGGACATCACCGAGCAGACCATAGCCCTGATGGGCCTTAGACTCCCCGACCGCGTACTCGATCTGGGCTGCGGTACGGGCTGGGCTTCACGCCGCCTGGCCAGGCTTGTCCCTGTAGGGCAGGTAACCGGCATTGATGTGGCTGACGAGATGCTGCGCCGCGCCGAACAGTCCTCCTCCGGAATCGAGAATGTGCGCTACGTATGGGGATCGGCAGAGAGCATCCCCGCGCCCGACAACTCGTTCGACAAAATTCTCTCGGTCGAATCTTTTTACTATTACGCCGATCAGGGCAAGGCTCTGGAAGAGATTCGCCGCGTGCTGGCTCCGGGCGGACGGGTATTCATCCTTATCAATCTGTACAAGGACAATCATTACTCTCTGCGCTGGGTAAGCGAACTGAAAGTCCCCGTGCAGACGCTCTCCGAAGCCGAGTATCTGGAATTGCTCCGCCGTCACGGCTTTTGCAATGTTCAGGGACAGCGCATTCCCGACCGCAGCCCTTCACCGGACGAATATTCCGGTAAATGGTTCAAAAGCGCGGCCGAACTCAAGGACTTCAAGCGCATCGGCGCGCTGTTACTGATGGGAACAAAATAACAAGCAGGGAAGTAACAGAACGGACCATAAATGCCTGCCACGCAAGACACCGAACAGTATTCCCATGCGCACTTCAGTCCCGACCCCGCTCCGCACGAGGGCGCGCCATCACGCCCGGCAGGTGGAAAAAAATTCGCACTGGACCTGACGCCGCTTAGAGTCTCGCGCGATTTTCGCCTGCTGTTTCTCAGTCAGACCATCTCCTACTTCGGCTCCATGATGACACTGGTGGTGCTGCCGGTGCAGATGTACCAGCTCACGCACTCCACTCTCGCCGTGGGACTGCTGGGAGTGGCCGAATGCCTGCCGCTGGTCGTGACAGCGCTGGCCGGCGGCGCCCTGGCTGACTATTTTGATCGCCGCCGCATAGTGCAGATCAGCGAACTGCTCATGGCGGCAGGGAACGGGGTTCTGCTGGTTAACGCCTTGTCGCCTCATCCCCGGGCCTGGGTGCTCTTTGCCTGCGCTACCACCTTTGCCGCAGTCAACGGATTAAAGCGGCCATCACTCCAGGCCATGTTTCCCAGAGTGGTGTCGCCAGAGCTTATGCCTGCGGTCTCGGCGCTGAACTCGCTTGCCGGCACCACGGGCATGATTCTTGGTCCCATGGCCGGAGGCTTTTTGGCCTCAGCCGCCGGTCCAGCGCGTGCTTACATCATCAGCCTTGCTACTCTGCTGATCTCGCTTGTCGCTCTGCTGATGCTGCGCGCCACTTCGGTTCCCGCGGAAGCGGAACGGCCTGGCTGGCGCACCGTAGTCGAAGGTCTGCGCTACGCAAAGAGCCGCCCAGAGCTGATGGGAACGTACCTAATCGACTTGAATGCCATGTTCTTCGGCATGCCCATGGCGCTGTTTCCCGCCATCGCCGCCGGATTCGGCGCGGCGTCGGTAGGCTTGCTCTACGCCGCGCCCGCCGTCGGTGCTCTGCTGGCCACTCTTACCTCCGGCTGGACCAGTCACATCCGCCGCCAGGGACTGGCCGTGACTATTGCCGCCGGCTTGTGGGGCGTGGCCATCGTGGGCCTCGGCTTCTCTCTGCGCTTATGGATCGCGCTGCTTTGTCTGGTGCTCGCGGGTGCGGCGGATGGCGTGAGCGCCCTCTTTCGCATGACCATGTGGAACCAGACCATCCCCGACCATCTGCGCGGACGTTTGGCCAGCATTGAGATGATCAGCTATATGACCGGCCCGCTGCTCGGCAACGCCGAAGCCGGCATCGTGGCCAGCCTGTTCAGCCTTCGCACTTCGATCATCTCCGGCGGAGTTTTGTGTGTGCTGGGGACAGGCGTGCTGGCCGCGGCCTTGCCGGCCTTTATCCGGTATGACAGCCGTGAAGGCCTCGCCCGTAAACAGCGCGAAGAAGCCGCCAGAGCCGCAACCATTGGGTAGAGACCAGTTAATCTCGAAAAATATTGCAAGCCGTAAAAGCTGCGTGAACCGAAACGGGAACCGCTCCGCAGCATTTCACTTACAAAATTTCCGCCCTGGGTGGTAATCTAATTCTGCCAGCCCTTTGCGCGCCCGTAGCTCAGCTGGATAGAGCGGATGCCTCCGGAGCATCAGGCCGGGAGTTCGAATCTCTCCGGGCGCGCCATATTCTTCAATCACTTACGGAATTCAGGTTTTTCGACTGTGCCGTAAAATGTGCCGTGAAATTACTGCACTCAATTGCTTCTGTGTTTCCAGCATTCAGGACCTGTCTGACCTGATCCAGTTCAGGATGCTGGTATCTCATGGCGATTTTGGGGTCTGAGTGTCCCATAACTCGCATGACTACAGCCAGATTTCCTGTTTTCTGGAGCACCCTTGTTCCGTAATCGTGGCGCCCACAATAGAGCACCAGCTTTTCAGACAAGCCTGCAAGCCGACGCGCCTGACGAAACTTCTTGTCGACGGTCGTGAGATGGCCGGATGTTGATGATGCCTCAAATAGCCATCCCTCTTTTCTTTCGCCACGACGAGCCAATAAAAGCTCCCAAACCCGATCCGTCATCGGTACGTATCTCCGACCAGCGGCAGTTTTGGAGTCCGGTATGAACACCATTCCGTTCTTGAAATCCAGATCTTCGATGCGCACTGCAAGCAGTTCCTTTCGATTGCGCATTCCGGTATCTCTAACCATGATCGTGACGTCATGCATGAGCTGATACTGTCTGTGGTTCCAATCCCCATTGTCGAGCAGTCGCCTATATGAGGAAAGCAACTTAGCCTCCGCTTCGTCATCCAGTCTCAGAGTTCGACCAGGTTCTTTCATCAGCGAGATTTTAGGAACTCTCGTGAAGAAACCCCAGTACTGCGCCTGGTGCAACATGCGTCGAAGGGTTTTCAAAGCACAGTTATGGTTGTATGGACCACCAGGGAACACTAAGGCGTTAATATCTTCAGCAGTGATTCGATCAATTCTTGCTTTCACTATTGCGGACCTTTGTAACAATCTCCATCCATTCCGAAGATACCGTTTTGACTCTTCAGCCAACCTTGCATTCTCCAGAAATGACATGAACCGCTCGGCCAGAACCGCAAGCACTGGCACGTTTTTGCTGATGACAGGATTCTTTCCCTCGGCAATTTCCATTAAAAGTTGTGCCGCTTTGGCGGACGCGGCAGTTTTATTTTTTTCTTTGGTTGATCCGCGGAATCGTTCACCACGGACAGTAAAGTCGTACCACCAGAATGGGCCTCTCTTAAAAAGTTCCACGATGATCCTCCACTAGCGCCCGCACGGAAGGAACATGCGTGTGCTTCCTGATATATTCAAGAAGCCTGGCGGTATCATACCGCACTGCACCTTCGACTTTTACCCATTCAGGCCCTTTTTCACGGCACCGCCAGGTCTTGAGGGTTGCCTCAGTAACACCAAGCATCTCTGCTGCTTCTTTGGTGGAGATTAACTTATTCATGTGTCCCGCATCTCTCTCATTCGAACTTAAGCCGGTTCTACCGCAAGATGTGAAATCGGTCAAAAAGAATAGGAACTCATGATCTAAACCTTCCAGCCACCGGCGTAATTCATTTCTGCAGCATCAAAAAGGGGGCTAAATCCTGAAGATTTGACCGAATTTTGGTTTGGACTTAAGTTCTTCCAGCGCGGACAGGGATTGTGATGCCTCCTGTCAGCACCAGGAGACAAGTGTGTTCACATCGGTTGAAGAAGTAAAAACCGGCTTATTTCGGACGGGATACATCACAGACGAGGTTACGGCCACGGTTGTTTATCTTGCCGGCAAACTCAACAAGCCAATTCTGCTCGAAGGCCCTCCAGGCAGCGGCAAGACGGAACTTGCCTATGCCGTCGCCAAGGCAACCAATGCGGAAGTCGAACGCCTGCAATGCTTTGAAGGGATCAATGAAGAGAAGGCCATTGGCAAATTTGATGAGTCCCTGCAGCGACTTGCGGTAGAACTGCGCTCCAGATCAGGGCAGATGGATTGGGAGGCGGTCAAGGAGGAGTTGCACAGCCAGAAGTTCTTCAGTGCTGGTCCGTTATTGAAGGCTCTCCAGTACAAGAAGCCATGCGTACTCCTGATCGACGAGCTCGACAAGGTTTCCCAGGCTTTTGAGGCCATGCTGCTCGAACTGCTCAGTGTTTGGCGGTTGAGCATTCCCAAACTGGGGGTAATGAATGCTGAAACCCTTCCGTTCGTCGTACTGACCTCGAACGAGGAACGGCGAATTGGGGATCCTCTGCGGCGGCGCAGTTTTTATCTGCGCGTGGAACATCCCACGCCGGAGCGGGAGGCCAGGATCCTGCAATTGCGAACACCGCAGCAAAGCCCGGAATTTCATCAGGGCATGGCAGGTTTGGCCAAAGCGCTGCGCGGCTGGAGCCTCGAAAAGCCGCCGTCAATTTCGGAAATGCTCGATCTGGCACAGGCCCTTGAAGCCCTGGGGCGCGACGAGATTACAGCTGATATGCGGGAT
>Ga0070730_10006403_pt1 | contig 10066 bp, 9 predicted proteins | sample Coa_R1_3_FD_66447 | JGI IMG/M metagenome (GOLD analysis project Ga0070730, IMG submission 66447) | Surface soil microbial communities from Centralia Pennsylvania, which are recovering from an underground coalmine fire - Coalmine... | ecosystem: Environmental > Terrestrial > Soil > Unclassified ... | reverse complement strand
AGGTGTCAGGCATCATGATCTCCGCAGGCTCACTCGGCTGTCACCAGCTTACTCCCTTTCGTCCAGCTTGAGGAGGGGGATAAATTCACAACCTCTCAGAGTGACACTTGGCGCGGGTTGAGCGAAATGTCATGGCGTCGAAACACGCAACGCGCGCCTGCGGCATGACCACTCAGGGTGACAGCGATTATGCGCGGACTGCAAGGGCAACTTCAGTTGTGTCTCCGCACAAGTGCGGGCAAGCCGCCTTACAGCTCAAAATACTCGCTAAACTTCGGCGTCCAGCCTTCCGGCAAGTAATCGCCCGAAGCTTTCTCCTGGTGATACGTTCCACGGTATTCTCCGGCCGCGATCTTTCCTAACGCGCTGACGAACTCGTCTACTTCTGCCAGCGTGTTGTACAACCCAAAGCTGGCCCGCACCAGGCCGGGCATCGCGCTGCGGTCGTGCGCCAGCATCTCGTCGCGCACCCGGTTGGTCTCCTCGGATGTCAGGTCCAGCAAATGCAGAATATAAGGGTGCGCGCAGAAGCAGCCATTGCGCACGCCGATGCCAAACTCATACCCCAGGATGGCCGCCGTCAAGAAATGCGACACCCCGCGGATATTGAACGGGATCACGCCCAGCCGCTCACGCGCCCCGGCTGGGTCACGGTCTCCCAGCAATTCCACGCCTGCCAACCCGTTCAGCCGTTCCAGCGCGTAGGCCGTCAGCTCGGCCTCATGCGCGGCCACCGCGGCCATGCCCACGGCCTGTAGCTGTTTGATGGCCGCGGCCAGCGCCACGGCGCCCACCACATTCGGACTGCCGGCCTCCTCGCGGTCGGGTGGGGCGCTCCACTCGACGGAGTCCTCGGTCACGATCTCGACCGTGCCGCCCCCGCTCAGGTCGGGCGCGCCCTGTTCAAAGGTGTCGCGCCGGCCGATCAGGGCCCCAGTGCCATAGGGCGCGTACAGCTTGTGGGCCGAGAGCGCCACATAATCGAAATGCGCCGGGTCGGCCAGGTCGCCCACCGCCACGGCCCGGTGCGGCGCCAGTTGCGCGACGTCCACCAAAATTTGCGCCCCGGCGGCGTGGGCCTTTTCGGCCAGCCGGTGAGCCGGGTTGATAAAACCACTTACGTTGCTGGCGCCCGAGATCGACACCAGCGCCACTTGCCCCGCGTATTGTTCCAGCTTGCGATCGAAGTCGTCTTCATCCAGCTCACCGCTTGGTTTCACGGCCACGTGCAACACTCGCGCCGCTGCCCGGTAGGGCAGGTCGTTGGAGTGGTGCTCCATCATCGACACCAATACCAGGTCGCGCCCCTCCCTGAACGGAAAACGGCGCGCCAGCTTGTTTATGGCCTCGGTCGTGTTCTTGCCGAAGATGCACACGTGCGTGCGCGGGTCGGCGCCCACAAAGCCCATGGTGATGGCCCGCGCCTGTTCGTAGGCGTGTGTGGCCAACTGGCTCTTGAAGCCCGTGCCTCGGTGCACCGACGAATACCAGGGCATAAACGAGCGCACCGCTGCTTCCACGGCCCGCAGCGGCGGGGTGGAAGCGGCGTTGTCGAAGTTGATATAACGACCCAGCGTTCCATCTAACCTGGGCACCTGCTGGTCAAGGCTGAACAACTCAGTGTAACGAGTGACTTCGGTTGTCTGGCGCATTATGCTGCTTTCTGGTTGGAATTCGGTAAGCCTGGTTCCCGCCAATCCTGGCCGTCTGCTGGCCAGGCGGTCCGCCTTTGCATTCGCGGCGCATTGTGGGGAAATTTCTGGGATCAAGTTGTCTAAACAGACTCCGCATGTCATCAATCGTGGGACTGGACCTTAAAACATTGCCCTAACTATTGCGCCCAGTGGGGCATGTGATATATACTGTGGCAAGTTTTGGGGAAAAGTGGGGAATTGTGGAACGCCGGACCAATTGGTTCGGCGTTCGTCACTTAAAGGCGGCTTAGAACTAATGTTCATGGGGGAATTTACCCATGCAATCGATGACAAGGGCCGGCTGACGATCCCCGCGAAGTTTCGCGAGGAGTTGGCTTACGGCGCCGTGATCACGCGCGGCTACGACAAAGCCCTTGTCCTCTATACCGCCGACGCCTTCAAGCGCATCACCGAGCGCGCCGAGGCCCTGTCGCCCACCGACCCTGAAAACCGGGCGCTGCTCCGGCTCACTTATTCCGGCGCCAACGAGGCCGTGCCCGACCGGCAGGGCCGCATCCTGGTGCCGCCATTCCTGCGCGAATATGCCGGCATTAACGGCGACTGCGTGATCGTGGGCGTCGGTCACGCCATCGAAGTCTGGAGCCAGGAAGGTTGGGCGGCGCAATTGCAGATGCTCAACGACCCGGCCATCAACGCCCAGCGCTTCGCCGGGCTCAATCTGGCGCCTGGCCGCGGCTAAAGCCGTGGCTGCCTGAACGAATGGACGCGGGCCGGGGCTCGCGGCCTCACGTACCGGTTCTTTACCATGAAGTGCTCACCGGGCTACAGCCCGTCCCCGGCGGCAAATATATCGACGCAACGCTGGGCGCTGGCGGCCACTCGGCGGGGATACTCACCGCTTCGGCGCCCGATGGCCAGTTGCTTGGCCTGGATCGCGATCCCGCGGCCTTAGTGGCCGCTCGAGCAATATTGGCGCCCTTTGGGGACCGGGCGCGGTTGGTGCAGGCGTCTTACACTCAGGTGGCACAAGCAGCACTGGGCTTTGGGCCGATCGATGGCTTCCTGCTCGATCTGGGGCTTTCGTCGCTCCAGTTGGAAGACCCGCAGCGCGGCTTTTCGTTTCAGTCGGACGGGCCGCTCGACATGCGTTTCGACCCAGGCTCCGACCTGAGTGCGGCTGAAATCGTGAACACCTGGCCGCTCGAAGACCTGGCCGACATTATATACCGTTATGGTGAGGAGCCGCGCTCGCGCGCGATTGCGCGGGCCATTGGCGCGGCGCGGCCGCTGGGCACCACCAGCCAGTTGGCGGCGGTGGTGGAGCAGGCGGTGGGTGGGCGGCGGGGGCAGCGGCTGCACCCGGCCACCCAAACGTTCCAGGCCTTGCGCATCGCCGTGAATGGCGAGCTGGCGGCGGTGGCGGCGGTGCTGCCCATGGCAGTGGCGCTGCTCAAGCCAGGGGGGCGATTGGCTGTGATTTCGTTTCATTCGCTGGAGGACCGGCTGGTGAAGAATTATCTGCGGGAGCAGGCCCACGGCCACGATGACTTGACCCAGCCCCGACCGCAGCCGTTTGAGCCGGTGCTGGAGCTCGTCACGCGCAAGCCAATTACGCCCAGCGCCGAAGAAATACACGCCAACCCGCGCTCGCGCAGCGCCAAGTTGAGGATTGCCGAAAAAACGTGAATTGGTGGGCGCAGGTCCGTCAAAACGCGGCATAGACCTTGCATTTCATCTTGGAACAGGTATTTCGACCTGAAAGCAAGCTGGCCGCCGGCGGAGTGAAACGATGATTGATACGATGCGCACCCATTACGCAGCCCCGATTTTGCGGGCATTCAAGCAGGCCCCCTGGCGTTCGCAAACCCAGGCGGTGGCCATGCTCTCCATCACGCTGCTCACCGCGGCCGTGGTGGGCGGGTTCTACCTGGCCGTGGCGGCCCGCGCCGCCACCGCCGGCCGCGACCTGCAGCGGTTGGAAGCGCGCAAGACCGAGCTGCTCCAAAATAACGACGAGCTCGAGGCGCAACTGGCCAATTTGCGCTCGATCAACCGCCTGGCGGCACGGGCCGTGGCGCTGGGCTTCCAGCCTGCCACCATCGACCAGCTCGAATATCTGCGCGTTACCAGCTATCCCCAGGACGTGCACCTGAAGCCGCCCCCGCGCGCGGCCGTTGCACCGCCGCCGCCCTCCACCGAGCAGGCGCTGGTCGATTGGTTCAAGCAGACCGCGCCCGCGGTCGCGGCCGGCCTCAGCACCCAACTAGCCAGGCTGACCAGCAAGGCAGGAGGCTAGGCCATGCTTGAAACCATCTATGTCCGCCTGCGGTTGGTCTTGCTGGCCTTTGGCGCGCTGGCGCTGGTGGTGATGGTGCAGTTGCTGCGCGTGGATTTCGGCAGCAGCAACGTCACCTATTTCCACAAGCTCTCCGACGAGATCACCCAGCGCACCGACACCTTTGCCCCGGCCCGCGGCCGCATCTATGACCGCTGGGGCGAGCTGCTGGCGACCAACGACGTGGAATACGAGCTGGGCATCGATCCGCCCTATGTGCTGGTGCCCAAGGACCTGGAAACAACCTTGAACACCGTGGCCGGCATCCCTACCCTGGAGGTGGAAGCGGCCATGAAGAGCACCGCCCCCTACGTGCTGCTCAAGCGCCCCATCAGCGCCGCCGTGGGCGACAAGCTCAAGGAACTGCTGGCGAACGGCCCGGTGAACCTGGGCGGCATCGACTTACACCCCATCCCGCACCGCATTTATCCGGGCGGAACACTGGCCTCACAGGTGTTGGGCTTCGTCGCCTATAACAACGACGGCCAGCAGTTGGGCTACTTCGGGGTCGAGGGCTTTTATAACGATTTGCTGGCCGGGCGCGCGGTGCAATCCGTGCAGCAGATGGTGCCGTTCGACGCCGCCCTCAACCCCGTGCCCGACCAGGGCGCCGACCTGTATCTGACCCTGGACCGCAACATCCAGTTCCTGACCGAGGCGACGTTGGCCGATGGCATCAAGCAGTATGGCGCCAGCGGCGGCACGATCATCGTCATGAACCCGCGCAACGGCGAGATCCTGGGCATGGCCTCTTCGCCCACCTTCGACCCGAACAACTATGTAAGCGATCCGCCGCCCAACCCCGCTAACCCGGCGGTCAGCGGCCAATACGAGCCCGGCTCCACGTTCAAGGTGCTCACCATGGCCGGCGCGCTCGACGCGGGCACGGTGACCCCCCAGACCCCGTTTGTGGATACCGGCTCGGTGGAAGTGGGCGGCATCATCATTAACAATTGGAACGGCGGCGCCTGGGGCCCGGTGGACATGCTGGGCTGCATGCAGCACTCGCTCAACGTTTGCCTGGCCAGCTTGGCCACCTGGATGGGCCCCAAAACCTTTTACAACTACATGCAGGCTTTCGGCATCGGCCACCTCACCAACGTGGACCTGTCGGCCGAGACGCCCGGCCGGTTGAAGCTGCCCGGCGCCTCCGACTGGTTCGACTCAGACCTGGGCACCAACTCGTTCGGCCAGGGCGTGGCCGTCAGCCCGCTCCAGCTCATCGCCGCGGCCTCGGCCATCGCCAACGGCGGCACCATGATGCAGCCGCACATTCTCAAGATCGTCCAGCACGGCGCCAGCCAGCATGTCACCCAGCAGCAGGTGCTCGGCCGCCCGATCAAGCCCGCTACGGCGGCCACCGAAAACGAGATGCTGGCCGAATCGCTGGAGCGCGGCGAGGGCAGCCAGGCGCTGGTGGATGGCTACCGGGTCTCGGGCAAGACGGGCACGGCCCAGATACCCATCCCCACTGGCTATGACGACCAGGCCACTATCGCTTCCTTCATTGGCTGGGGCCCGGTGGATGATCCGCAGTTTATTGTGCTGATTAAGCTCGACAAGCCGACCGCCAGTATCTGGGGTTCGGAGACGGCCGCGCCGCTGTTCAAGCAATTGGTCACCCGGCTGGTGGTGTTAATGCAAATCCCACCCGACACCGTGCGCCATGCGCTGCAGACCGGGACAGCCGGCAATTGAGGGTGGCGGCCCTCAGCGGCATAAAGGATCAGGGGCGCCTTTATGCTCACGTTAGGACATGTGATTGAAGCCCTGACGGGCTATCAGTCGGGCGGGGGGACGCAGATCATCACCGACGTGGTGATCGACCCCCGGCTGGCCATACCGGGCGCGCTGTTCGTGGCGCTGCCCGGCGAGGAAACGGTGGAGCGCGGCGGTGTGGCGGCCGCCTTCGCCCGGGGGGCCAGCGCGGCCCTGGTGCAGGGCGACCCGCTGGCGCGCGACCCGGCGCTGCGCTGCCAGTTGTTGGACTTGCGCGAACCGGTCACGCACGCGCAGGTGGCCGGGCTCGACCCGCCGGTGTGTTTGCGGGTCGAGGATACGCTCAAGGCGATGCAGACCTTGGCGACTTATTGGCGCGGCCGGCTGAGGCCCCGGGTGATCGGGGTCACCGGCAGCGTCGGCAAGACGACCACCAAGGAACTGATTGCCGCCGTGCTCAGCACGCGCTATCGCACCTTTAAATCTGAAGGGAATTATCAACACGAAGTGAGTTTGCCTTTGATGCTGCTCAAGCTCACCGAGGCGCACGAGTGCGCCGTTTTAGAGATGGGCTTCGACCATCCGGGTGAGATCAAGTTCCTGGCAGAAATGGCCCGTCCCCAGGTGGGCGTCGTGAACAACGTTTACGCCGTTCACCTGGGGCAGGCCGGCAGCATCGAAGCCATCGCGCGCGGCAAGGCCGAGCTGGTGGAGGCCTTGCCGCCCGCGCCCGAGGGCGTGGCGGTGCTCAACGCCGATGACCCGCTGGTGCTGGCCATGCGCCACAACACCCGCGCCCGCGTGTTGACCTACGGGCTCGATCCGCAGGCCGACGTGTGGGCCGACAGCATCGAGTCGGCCGGGCTGGACGGGGTGCGCTTTCATCTGCACTTCCGCCACGAAACGCTGCATGTGCGCGTGCCGCTGCTGGGCCGCCACTCGGTGCACACCGCGCTGCGGGCCGCGGCGGTGGGGTTGGTGGAAGGCTTGAGCTGGCAGGAGATCCTGGATGGCCTGAACGCGGTCGGCGCCACTCAGCTGCGGCTGGTGGCGGTCACCGGCCCGCAGGGCAGCGTGATCCTGGATGATACCTACAGCGCTTCGCCCGAGTCGGTGGTGGCGGCCCTCAACCTGCTCCACGAGCTGGAAGGGCGGCGGGTGGCGGTGCTGGGCGACATGCTGGAGCTGGGCAGTTACGAAGAGATGGGCCACCGCCTGGTGGGACGGCGGGCGCGCGACGTGGTCGATCTGCTGGTGACCGTGGGGCCGTTGGCCCGCCTGATTGCCAGCGAAGCGCGCGACGCTGGGCTGCCAGCTGAGGCGGTGGTGGAGCTAGAAAACAGTCAGGCCGCCATCGACTTCCTGCGCCAGAACATCCGGCGCGGCGATGTGGTGCTGCTAAAGGGGTCGCAGGGAGTCATGCTGGATCGGGTCGTGCCGGCCCTGGAAGTGCGCCCGCCCGCACTCGGACCATTCGAGGGACGAGTGTGAGAGATTCAACCGTCGCCCTGGCCCTGGCCGGGCTCACCTTTTTACTGACCGTGATTTGGGGCGGCCCGCTCATCGCGGTGCTGCGGCGCTTCAAGATTGGCAAACAGATCCGCATCGACGAGCCGCAGCGCCACCAGACGAAGATGGGCACACCCACCATGGGCGGGCTGATGATCATCGTGCCCGTGCTGCTGATCACGGTGATGCTGAACGTGGTCAACTTGGTGCGGGGCAATTTCACCGGCCGCTCGATTTTGCTGCCGCTGGCGGTGTTGGGGGCCTTCACCGTGTTGGGCGCCTGGGACGATTGGCTGGGGCTCAGCGGTGTGGCCCGTGGGGAAGGCATGCGCGGCCGCAGCCTGTTTTTCTGGCAGACGGTGCTGTCGCTGGGCGCCGCGCTGGCGTTGTATTTTGTGCTCGACATTCATACCCTGGTGCTGCCGGCCGTACCCTTTCCGTTTGAGCTGGGCATCCTGTACATCCCGGTGGCCACCTTCGTCATTGTCGGCTCGTCAAACGCCATCAACCTGACCGACGGCCTGGATGGCCTGGCCGGGCTGCTGAGCGCCACCGCCTTCGCCGCTTACGGCGTCATTGCCCTGCTGCAAGGGCAGGTGTTCCTGGTGCGCTTTTGCTTCACCCTGGTGGGCGCGCTGTTCGCCTTCCTATGGTTCAACGCCCACCCGGCCGAGCTGTTCATGGGCGGCTCGGGCTCCTATTCGCTGGGGGCGGCCCTGGCGGTGGTGGCGCTGATGAGCGGCCAATGGATCCTGCTGCCGCTGATCATCATCATGCCGGTCAGCGTGGCGCTGAGCGTCATTATTCAGGTGAGCTATTTCAAGCTCACCCGCCGGCTCACCGGCCAGGGCCGGCGAGTGTTCAAAATGGCGCCGCTGCACTTGCACTTTGAGCTGCTGGGCTGGAGCGAGACCCAGGTGGTGCAGCGCTTTTGGCTCGTCGGCCTGCTCGCCGCCATGGTGGGAGTTGGGCTGGCTTTACTATGAGAAAAAACGTCCGCGTAATCCGTGTACAAGGTTTTGAACTGAGGAGTTAGCACCACATGGACATCGGCATGCTCTGGTACGACGACGACAGCAAGCGACCGTTTGGCGAGAAAGTGGCCCGCGCTGTGGACTATTACAAGGCCAAATATGGCAGCGTGCCGACCGTGTGTTTCGTCAACCCCGCCAGCCTGAAGAACGCGCCCGACACCGCGGCCGGTGTCCAAATTCGTGCCGCTCGCAACGTGATGGTCGATCATTTCTGGCTGGGCGTTGGCGAGACCAACGGCAAAAGCCCCAGCAACGGCAATGGCCATGCGCGCGCCAACGGCGCCGCCCGCTCGGCCGCCGGCCCGGCGCGCTCTGGCGGACGCGTGCGCGCCCCAGTTGCTGCAGGCCGTGCCGGCTGACTTTCGTGGGAGACGGGTGGTGATCCTGGGTCTGGCCCGGCAAGGTGTGGCGCTGGCACGCTACCTGGCGGAGCAGGGGGCTCAGGTCGTGATGAGCGACCGCCAGCCGGCTGCCCAACTGGCCGAGCCTATTGCGGCGTTGAGCGGCTGGCCGATTGAATTTGCCCTCGGCGGGCACCCGGCCAGCCTGCTCGATGGGGCCAGCCTGTTGTGCCTTTCGGGCGGCGTGCCGGCTGACGTGCCCCTGGCGCGCCAGGCGGTGGCGGCCGGCATCCCGCTCAGCAATGACTCGCAGATTTTCCTGGAGGCCGTCCCGGCCGGCGTGCAGGTGGTGGGCATCACCGGCAGCGCCGGCAAAACGACCACTACCACATTGGTTGGACGGATGTGCCAGGCGAAGTTTGTTGGGGGCAACATTGGCCGCCCGCTCATCGGCGATTTGAACGCGATGCGCCCTGGCGACACGGTGGTGATGGAATTATCGAGCTTTCAATTGGAGATCATGACCCTCAGCCCGCACATTGCCGCGGTGCTCAATGTGACGCCCAACCACCTGGACCGGCATGGCAGTATGGCCGCCTACGCCGAAGCCAAAAGTCACATCCTGCGCCACCAGGGACTCGATGGCGTGGCGGTGTTAGGCCGTGACGATCCGGGCGCCATGGCACTGGCGCCGCTGGCCCGGGGACGTCTCCACTATTTCAGCGCCCAAGGGCCGGTGGACGACGGCGCGTTTCTGGATGGGGCGCGGCTGATGCTCGCGCGCGGCGGGCAGGCAGCAGAAGTGGCCGCGCTGGCCGACATTGAGCTGCGCGGCCAGCACAACGTGCTGAATGCCCTGGCCGCCATCGCCATCAGCGCGGCGGCGGGGGCGACGCCCGAGGCCATGCGCGCCGGGCTGGTGGGTTTCCGCGGCGTGGCGCACCGGCTGGAGCTGGTGCGCGAGCGGGGCGGGGTGCGCTGGTACAACGACTCGATTGCCACCGCGCCCGAGCGCGTGATTGCCGCCCTGCGCTCGTTTGACGAGCCCATCATCCTGCTGCTGGGCGGCCGCGACAAAAACCTGCCCTGGGCCGACCTGGCCCGGCTGGTGCGCGAGCGCGTGAAGACGGCGGTGCTATTTGGGCAGGCCGGCCCGCTGATCGAGCAGGCCCTGGCCGACGCCGGTGTGCCCGTCAGCCGGCGCCTGCGCTTCGACAGCCTGGCGGAAGCGGTCCAGGCCGCCGCCCGCCTGGCCCAGGCCGGCGATGTGGTGCTGCTCTCGCCCGGCGCCACCGGCTACGACGAGTTCAAAGACTTCGCCGAGCGCGGGGAAAAGTTCCGGCAAGCCGTAATGGCGTTGTAGAAAGTAATTGGTAATTAGTAATTGGTAATTGGTAATTGCATGCGCACTGTCACTCTGAGCGCGCCTGCGCACAAATTGAACAAACGAGCCCGGTGGAGCGCGAAGAGCCT
>Ga0070730_10006401_pt1 | contig 10072 bp, 8 predicted proteins | sample Coa_R1_3_FD_66447 | JGI IMG/M metagenome (GOLD analysis project Ga0070730, IMG submission 66447) | Surface soil microbial communities from Centralia Pennsylvania, which are recovering from an underground coalmine fire - Coalmine... | ecosystem: Environmental > Terrestrial > Soil > Unclassified ... | reverse complement strand
CCGGCTAGAATGGTCCGCCGTGCTCGGTACCTCACCGGGCCGCCGCGCTAGAGCTTCGCGCAGGCGCCTGAACCCCTTCCGCTCACTCGTGCTGGTCGCCTTGGCGGTCGGGCTGGCGGCTGTGTCAGGAAGCCTGAGCTACTTCATACCGGCGGCCGTCATCGCCTACCAGGCTTCGGGCCAGAACGTGGTCGTGCCGACGCCATCTCCGACCGCACTGCTGTTCACGCCCACGCCCACGCCGCCCGCGCCGGCTCAGACCGGCGCCTTCACCGTCTTGCTTCTCGGGTCCGACGACGACTCGAAGTTCCAGGGCGACCACGTGCTCACGCAGTCGATGATCCTCGTGCGCGTGATCCCACAGACCAAGCAGGTGATCATGCTTTCGATTCCGCGCGACCTCTGGGTGCCGCTCTCGACAGGTGGTTCGTACAAGATTGACGGGGCGTACTCGTACGGCGGGGCCGGAGCGGCCATCGCCACCGTGGAGCAGAACTTCGGCGTTCACGTCAATTACTACATCTGGGTCGGACTGCTCGGACTGATCCGGGTGATCGACGCGATCGGCGGCATCGACGTCGTCACCTCCAACCCGGTCCTCGACGACTACTACCCGCTCGACATCAACTCCAGCAGCCTGTACGGCTACCAGCGGATCGCCGTGCTCGGTGGTCCTCAGCATCTGGACGGCGTGCACGCCCTGCAGTACGTGCGCTCCAGGCACAACGATCTCCAGAGCGACTTCGGCCGCTCGCGCCGGCAGCAGCAGGTGCTGCTGGCGATCCGCCAGAAGGCCAAGCAGCTTTCGCCCGAGGACATCCCGGCCCTTGCCGCCGCGATCGGGGGAGAGGTCAAGACCAACATCTCCCTGGACCAGGTGGGCGCGATGCTGCCGCTCGCCGCCAGCTTCGACAATCCCGATGCCATCCAGCAGATCGTGCTGGCGTCGCCCTATACGCACGGTGGCGCACCCAACGGCAGCCTGTACGGCAACTGGGGCTTGATCCTGCCTCTGGTGCACAAGTACTACCCGTGATTGCCAGGTTCCTTCTCGGCGTCTTCCTGGCGGCGGTGATGCTGGTCGTCGGCGTCTCCTCCTACCTCTATCTCGACGCGCGCCAGTCGAAGGTGGCGGTGGCGCCCGTCAAGCCGACCGCAGCCCAGCCCACGCCGCGCGCCTTCCATCTCCCCGGAACCCTCTACCTCTCCCAGTCCGGGGCGCTCTACAGCTTCAGCGCCGGCCGGTTCCATCAGTTGACGATCGAAGACGGCTGGATGCAGCCTTCGCTCACGCCCGACGGCAACCTGCTCGTCGTCCACCGGCAGGGCTTTTACTCGGACGTGTTCGAGCTCAACCCCTTCGGCCGGCCGATGCGCCAGCTGACCAACAACGTCGCGCCCCGGAGGAGCTACGACACCGGCGACAACCACTGGTCCTTCTACCCCCGGATCACGTCCGACGGCAAGACCGTCTTCATGAGCTACGACAAGCCCAAGACGGGTTACGAGGTGGACATGTCCATCTGGTCGATGCCATTGACAGGGAGCATCGCCCGCGGCCAGGTCTGGAGTGACGAGGCCGCCGACCCCGGGTACACGGGCGGCGACATCCAGCCGGTGCCGGTGCCCGGCGGAATCGTCTATACGCGATACGACCGCAACCCGGACGGCAGCATCATCGGCCAGCTCTGGTTCACCAATCGCCCGGGTTCGTTCGGCAAGGCGCTGACCTCGCCTGGCGAGGACTGCCGCGAGCCATCACTGTCACCGGCCGGCAACTACCTGGCGATGATATGCACGCACGGCAAGCAGATCTCATACCTCGTGATCGCACCGTATTCACCGGGCAACCTGGGCCCCCGGCAGGCCGTGATCACCGACCAGATGGTGGCCCAGCCCACGTGGGCCCCCGACGGCAGCGGTATCGCCTACCTGGCGCCGGCGATTCCGGACGACCCGTTCCAGCTGTTCTTCCTGCCGAGCCAGGCGTACTTTCCGCCGGCACCGAGCCCGATCCCGACGCCGAGCGTGATCCCGGGCGGGCCCAAGGGCACTGCGGTGCCGAGCCCGTCGCCGAGCTCAGCCCCGGCGCCGCCGCCGGTCAAGCCCATACAGATGACGACCTCCCTGGGCTTCGACGCCACATCGCCCATCGCCTGGGCGCCCTAGCAGGCTCCTAGCAGCCGGGACCGTCCGAGAGCACCGGCTCCCGGCCCGCGGCATCCGCCTGCGCGGTGGTGATGACCTGCTCGGAAACCATCGCCGCCAGCACCTGGCTGCGCCGGCGGGCGGCGGCCTCGGGATCCACGGTGGGGTCGTAGAGGGAGGGCGCCTGCGTGATCCCGGCCAGCAGGGCGTACTGGCCCAGGGTCAGGTTCGCCAGCGGCGCGTGGAAATAGGCGCAGGCAGCCGCGGTCACGCCGTACCGGTTGCGCCCGGTGGGGATCTCGCTCACGTAGTCGGCCATGATCTGTGCCTTGCTCAGGATCTGCTCGAGCTTGAGCGACAGGACCATGTCCACGATCTTGTTGTAGCCGCGGTCCGATCCGTTCAGGTAGAGCTCCTTGACCAGCTGCTCGGTGATCGTCGAGCCGCCCTGGCACAGACAGAGGTTGGCCGAGTCGTACAGGAGGGCGCGGGCAAGACCGATGGTGTCGACGCCGTGGTGCGAGTAGAAGCGCTCGTCCTCGGTGGCGACCACCGCCTTGGCCAGCAGGTCGGGAACCTCCCCGGGAGCCAGGAGCACGACGCCATGGGCCTGCGTGTCGCGAAGGACGCGGGCCTGCACGTCGGACACGTCCGGGGTGGAAACCCACAGGGTGGCCATGACCGGGCCAAACAAGGCGGCCACGACCGCCAGCGCCACCAGGGGCTTGCGGACGTCGAAAGGCGTCGGAAATCCGGGCCGTGACCCCATGTCAACCAAAACGGGGTGAGCCCGATCGTCGTTATGGTGCGGGCTTGCGCCGGTTCCGTGCCAAAATCGCGTTCGACCCGGTGACCGTGAAGTGGAAGGTCGCGCTCGTGGAGGATGACCGCCGGCTGGCACGCGCGGTCACGGCCGGGCTGGGCGACGAGGGCTACACAGTGAGAGCGGCGGACTCCGCGGGGGGCGGCCTGCAGCTGGTCCGGCAGTGGAACCCCGACGTCGTGCTGCTCGACCTCATGCTCCCCGACAACACCGGCCCGGAGCTGTTCCAGGCCTTCCGGGCCGAGACGGACGCCGCCCTCGTTGGGATTAGCGCCCGGGCGACGGTGAGCGACCGCATCGCCGGACTCAAGCTCGGAGCCGACGACTACATCACCAAGCCGTTCGCGCTCGAGGAGCTGATGGCTCGAGTGGAGGCGGTGATCCGCCGGCACCGCGGCCACGGCGGGGCGCGCCTGGTGGTCGGAGATGTGTCCCTCGACCTGAGCCAGGGGACCGCGGAGAGAAGCGGTCGCCAGCTCACCCTCACGGGCTTCGAGTTCAGGATCCTGGCCGCGCTGATGCGCAACCGGGGCCGCCTTGTCACCTACGCCCAGCTGGCGGAGGCGGTGTGGTCGGCGGACGCCGGGCCAGGCTCCAACTCGCTAGAGGTGCACGTCTCCCGCATCCGTCAGAAGCTGGAGGCACATGGAGAGCCGCGCCTCATCCATACCGTGCGGGGCATCGGTTACCGATTCAACTCGGAGGGGTGACATGAGACTGCGAACGCCGTTCGTCGCGGGTGCGCTGGCCGCGGGCCTGCTGGCGGCCGCGCCGAGCTCCGCCTCCGCCAACATTCTGTGGTGCGCCGGAGATCCGCCGATCGAGGTGCTCACGCCGGGCGGCCACTACGTCGTCATCAACAACTACCTGTACGTGCCGCCGGCTTCCCTGCACCTGGCCCGTGAGGTCACCGCCGACGGTTATGCCGTTCCCGACGGCGCCCTCGGAAGCCTGGTCACGGTCCACGTGCATGTGCCGGCTGGCCTGAGCCGGCTGTTCGTGGTCTCGGCGCAGCAGCACTACCGGGTCACCACCTCCGGCGACGGCGACGGGGGAACGGAGATCACGCTGACCCTGGACGTCCCCGAGTCCTGACGTTGACCTTCTCGGGCCTGAGGCCTGAGCTGCGGGCCGCCATCGTCGGGGTGCCGCTGGCTGGCGTGCTGGCTGCGGGGATCGCCGCGACCGGAGGCCTGGGGGCCGCCGCACCCTGGCGCTGGGCGCTCGCGCCCGTGTGCTGCGCGGCCGTCGTGCTGGCGGAGCGCTTCCCCGTCAAGATCGGATCCGAGCAGAAGGTCAGCCTCGGGGCGCTGCCCTGCATCGTGGCCGCCCTGCTCCTGCCGCCCGCGATTGGCCCCGCGACGGCGGCCGCGGGCGCACTCGCGGGCAACCGGCTGGTCGGCCGCACGTGGTGGGAGTCGGCTTTCAACGCAGGCAACGTGCTGCTGGCGGCCGCGCTTGCATCGATGATCGGCGCGCTCGGCCCGCAGGGGTCGCTGGTCGAGGACGGCAGGGCGGTGGCCGGTGCCGCGGTCTACACCGTCGTCAACCTGCTCGTGGCCATCGTGCCCGCGGCCCTTCACACGCGGCGGCCGTACCTCCGCCTGCTGCGCGGCGCGGCGGCCGCGTCGTGGCCGGCCTCCCTGGCGCTTGCAGCGTGCGCGGTGACAGCATCGGTGCTCGCGATCGAGGCGCCGCTGGTGGCGCCGCTGCCGCTGGTGGTCCTGCCCCTCGTGTTTCGGATGAACCTGGCGATCGAGTCGCAGGAGACGGCCAATGCCCAGCTGGCGAAGGTCCTGTCGGCGCAGCGGCGATTCCTGACCGACGTATCGCACCAGGTCGCTACGCCGCTGGCCACCATCATGACCAACCTCTCGATCCTCAGCCGCCAGCGCAACCCCGGTCACGCCGAAGCCATCGCCGACAGCGTCGCCGAGGCGGAGCGCATGAAGAGGATGCTCGGCCGTCTCCGATCGCTCGCCCACGCCGACGAGGACGTGCCGCTCCGGAAGGAGCTGGTCGACCTCGCCGAGCTGACGTCCGACGTCGTGCGCGCGTACGCAGCACAGGCGCGCAGCTCAGGCGTCGACTTCGTCACGCAGGTCGACGCGCACGCGAGCGTCAGCGCCGACAAGGACCTCCTGCGCGAGGCGGTCGCGAACCTCGTGGACAACGCGGTGCGGTTCAGCCCGCCGGGGGCGGCGGTGACGCTGCGGGTGGCGCGGGGGATAGGCGGGCCGTCGATCGACGTGACCGACTCGGGTCCGGGCATCGAGTCCGATCGCATCGGCACGTTGTTCGAGCGCTTTCAACGAAGCGATTCCGGGAGCGGGCTCGGCCTGGCGATTGCGCGCCGGGTAGTCGAGCGGCACGGCGGCTCGCTGCGGGTGCGCACGGCGCATGGCGAGGGGAGCACCTTCACGATCGAGCTGCCCGCCTGACCCAACCCCGGGACACTAGAGTTGGGTTGTGTCCATCGTCGTCGCGCCTCAGCCGCAGGCTGCCGAGATCGCGCTCGACGTCATGCGCCGGGGCGGCAACGCGGTCGACGCCGCCGTCACGTGCGCGTTCGTCCAGGGAGTGCTCGACCCGCAGATGTGCGGCATCGGCGGATGCGGGGTGATGCTCGTTCACCATCGGTCCGGTGAAGACGCGCTGCTGGAGTTCTACTCGACGGCCGGCTCGCGCGCTCGTGAGGACATGTGGGAGAAGCGCTTCATCCGCGAGGCGGCCGACCGCTACGGCTACGTGCTCGACGGTTGGGTGAACGACGTCGGCTACCAGTCGGTGGGGGTGCCGGGGACGGTGGCGGGGCTGCACGAGGCCTTGAGCCGGTTTGGGACGATCCCCTGGGCGGACGCGATCGCGCCGGCGATCCCGCTCGCCCGTGACGGCTTTCCCGTCACCGGCTACATGCACGGGTACTGGACGACCGACTACGGACCGGATGTCGTGCGCAACCACCTGCGCATCCAGGCGACGCCGGCGGCGAAGGCGCTCTACACGCACGACGGAGAGCTCTATGCGCTGGGGGAGCGCTTCGTGCAGGCGGACCTCGCCCGCACGCTCGAGCGGCTCGCGCAGACGGGCGCGGGCGACTTCTATCGCGGCCGGATCGCCCAGGAGATTGCGAAGGACTTCGAGGCCAACGGCGGGTTCATCACCGCTGAAGATCTGGCGGGGTACGCCGTCAACGTCACGGAACCGCTGCGCGGAACCTATCGGGGCCTGCGAGTCGTCGCCGCCGGCGCGCCCGCCGGCGGGCTGACGCTTCTCCAAATGCTCAACTACCTCGAGGGCTTCGACCTCGCCGCCGCGGGATGGCCGAGCACGGCCGCGGCGCGGCGCCTCGTGGAGGCGATGGGGTGGGCGGTGGCCGACCGCGAGCTGCACGTCGCCGATCCGCGCTTCACCGACGTCCCGACCGGCCGGCTGGCGGACAAGGCGTACGCGGCCGCCGCGCGCACGCACGATCGTCCAGAGACGACTCACGTCTGCATCGTCGACGACGCCGGCATGGCGGTGTCGCTGACGCACACGCTCGGCGCCGCCAGCGGCGTCGTCACCCCGGGCCTCGGCTTTGGCTACAACGACTACATGAACTGCTTCGACCCGCGGCCGGGCCGGCCCAACTCGGTGCGGCCGGGCAAGACGCGGGTGACGATGATGACGCCGACGATGGTGTTCGACGAGAGCGAGCTGCGCATCTGCGTGGGCGCGCCGGGCGGGACGAAGATCGTCACGGGCATCCTGCAGGTGATCGTGAACGTGCTCGACCACGGCATGACGCCGGTGGAGGCGGTCAGCGCGCCGCGCGTCGACTTCCAGGGCGACATCGTCCAGGCCGAGGCCCGGATTCCAATGGCGGTCACGAGCGGGCTCGAGTCGCTCGGTTACACGGTGAACCGCCGTACGCTCAACTACGACTCGTACTTCTCGCGGCCGCAGGTGATCGTTTCCCGGGGAGGCAAGCTGACCGGCGCGTCCGATCCGCGCAAGGACGGCGGGACGGCATTGGATACGCTGACCAGGTGAGCCTCGAAGGTCGTGTGGCACTCGTCACGGGCGGCGGGCGCGGGATCGGCGCCGCCACCGCCCAGGTGATGGCCAGGCTGGGCGCGAAGATCGTGGTGTCGGACCTGGACGAGGCCCCGGCCGCGGAGGTCGCGGGTCCAATCGGGGGGCTCGCCATCGCTTGCGACGTCAGCAAGCGCGACTCGGTCGAAGCGATGGTCGAGAAGGCGGTCAAGGAGTTCGGGCGCCTGGACATCCTGGTCACGTGCGCGGGGATCATCCGCGACAACCTGCTGTTCAAGATGACCGACGACGACTGGGATGCGGTGATCGACACGCATCTCAAGGGCACGTTCCTGTGCGCGCAGGCGGCGCAGAAGCACATGGTCCCGCAGAAGTACGGGAAGATGGTGTTCCTGTCCTCGACCTCGGCGCTCGGCAACCGCGGGCAGACGAACTACTCCGCGGCCAAGGCAGGCCTGCAGGGGATGGCGCGGACGCTGGCAATCGAGCTGGGGCCGTTCAACATCAATGTGAACACGGTCGCGCCGGGCTTCGTCGAGACGCGGATGACGCGGGCGACCGCCGAGCGCATGGGCATCGACTACGAGACGTTCAAGATGGGGGCGGCGTCACAGATCCCCCTTCAGCGGGTCGGGCAACCCGAGGACATCGCCAACGTCATCGCGTTCCTGTGCAGCGACGAGTCGGGCTTCGTCTCCGGCCAAACGATCTACGTAAGGGGCGGCCCCTAACCCAGGAGCGCTCGGGCTCCGTCCGCGATCTTCTTCACCAGCTCGCCTGCCGGCAGGATCTCGTGCACCAGACCCACCGATTCACCAGCGAGCACGAAGTCGCCGTGGGCGACCGCGGCCTGCAAGGCCGGACGCACCTCGTCGGCGACCCGCCCCCACTCGTCCGGCCTGCGGGCCCACTCGTCGAGAAGCGGATTGCGGATCGCCCGCACCACTGAGCCCGGCCATTGGATGCCGCTCACGTCGTCGTAGAACTTGCTGGCCAGCGTCTGGCTGCCGAGCGAGTTCAGCAGCGCGTCTTTCGAGTGCCCGCGGCCGTGGCATTCGACGGTGGCCAGAAAGCGCGTGCCCATCAGCACCCCTTGCGCGCCGAGCATGATTGCGGCCGCGAGACCGCGCCCGTCCGCGATGCCGCCCGCCGCGAGCACCGGCACAGGCTTGACGATGTCCACCGACTGCGGCACGAGCGCCATCGTCGACATGCTGCTGCCCACGTGCCCGCCGCCTTCGGTGCCCTGGGCGACGATCACGTCAGCGCCCTCGGCCGCCGTCGCGCCCGCCTCCTCGGGAGTTGTCACCTGGTGCATCACCTTGACGCCGGCCTCGTGCGCGCGGGCGGTGAGCTCGGCGGCCCGGCCCCACGAGAGCGACAGCACAGGCACGCGCTGAGCGAGCGTGAGCTCGACGCATTCGTCGTCGATGAGGCAGACGACGTGATTGACGCCGAAGGGCTTGGAGGTGAGCGCGCGCACACGGCGGATCTCGTCGCGCAGGTCGTCGCGGTTACGGCCCAGGGCGCCGATGACGCCTAGACCGCCCGCGTTGCTGACCGCCGCCACCAGCTCCGCGCTGGTATAGGTGGACATGCCGGCCTGGACGATCGGGATCTCGATCCCGAGCACCTCGCAAGCCGGCGTGGCGAGGCGGTTCATGCCGTGATCGACCTGATCGCGAACACACACACGCCGCCGTACGCAACCTGACAGGCGATCATCTCGAAGGTCATCATGCCTTTGGTGTAGCCATCCCGCCAGCGCCGCGGCGTCTTCTTGACCCCACAGCTACCAATTCGGCTACCCCATAGGTCGTGCATGCGCAGAGGCAAGGATAGTGGCGGCGGTTCGTTTTACCTGTTCATGTCCGCAGGTAAAGGACCGGGTGCGCAGATCAGGCTTCGGTTAAGAGCCCGAAGCCGGGCCAAACTGTTGTTCGACCAGGCGGCCAAAAGGCGCGTGCTGGCCGTATTCGATCTGAACTCGGCGGCAGGGACCCGCGGCGGGCCCGCCACGCTCGAGCCGGTCCGCCTTAGGGTTGACGCTTTCCGACGGGGTCTGTTACGTTGACCGGCGTCTCTGGGGGACCTTCCCGCCTTGGGTGGGTTCGTGAATTTAGGGGTAGCGTTGCGAATTAATCGATATTTGACCCATGCCGTCGTGCTGGCGATAGCCGTGGCGATTTCCGGCTATGCGTCGATCGACCGGCATGTGGGCTCGTATCTGAGCCGTCTCGGACCCGTCAACGCACAGGCTGTGATGCTGGACAACGGCGGTGCCGTGGGCAATGTGACCTTTGGCCGCTATAGCACGATCATCAAACCGGTCGCCATCCCGATGTCCGCGCCGGTGAGCCACGCCCCGTCCATCTATACGGTGCAGCCGGGCGACAATCTGCCCAAGATCGCGGCCAGGTTCCAGGTGACCACGAGCCAGATCCGCTGGTCGAACTCCGGGCTGTTCCAATCGGACGCGATCCTTCCCGGCGAGCAGCTCATCATCCCGCCGGTACCCGGCGTGGTGGTGACCGTGAAGCCGACCGACACCCTTCAGAGCCTGGCCAAGATGTACCAGGTCGACCCCGCCACAATCCTGGACTACAACCGGCTGCGAGATCCCCAGCTCGGCGCCGGCCTGGTCCTCGTGATCCCTGGCGGGGTCGGCCCGGCCTTCCCGCCCCCGCCCGTCGTGTACCAGCAGCGCTACACGGGCGGCGGCGGCGGCGCGATGCCGACGGTCGTGAAGTCGTGCTGCCTCGGTCCATACGCCGCGAACGGGTTCCCGGCCGGATGGTGCACCTACTACGTGGCGACGTGGCGGAACGTCACCTGGCGCGGCGACGCGGGCTGGTGGTACGACAACGCCAGGGCGCAGGGCTATGCGGTGGGTTCGACGCCGAAGGTCGGCGCGATCATGGTCACCTGGGAGAGCTATCTCGGCCACGTGGCCTACGTCGAGGCCGTCAATCCGGACGGTTCGTGGACCGTTTCCGAAATGAACTACGTGGGGTTCGACGTGATCGACTGGCGCACGATCAAGCCCGGGCAGCTGGGCTCGCG
>Ga0070730_10006399_pt1 | contig 10073 bp, 7 predicted proteins | sample Coa_R1_3_FD_66447 | JGI IMG/M metagenome (GOLD analysis project Ga0070730, IMG submission 66447) | Surface soil microbial communities from Centralia Pennsylvania, which are recovering from an underground coalmine fire - Coalmine... | ecosystem: Environmental > Terrestrial > Soil > Unclassified ... | reverse complement strand
TTACCCTGGTAAAAGACCTGGCGCGGGGAAAGATTTGGCTCACTGGCCAAACACCATCCAGAGCACGGTCAGGGCAATCAGGATTGCAGTAGTAATCCAGGCAATCCAGTTGAAGATTCGCCCATTCACGTACTTGCCCATGAGGCGGGGCTTGTTGATCAAAAGCAGCATGTAAATCAGAACCGGCGGAAGAAGCACGCCGTTAAGAACTTGAGAGAGCACGGAAACCTTGACCAGCAGCCGGTCCGGAATAAACAGCACCGCAGTCGCGCCAGCGCCCACCAGCGCGGTGTAAAGCCAGTAAAAGACCGGCGCTTCGCCGAATTTTCTGTCGAGACCAGACTCAAATCCCAGACCTTCGCACACGGTATATGCGGTTGAAAGCGGCAGAATGGACGCGGCGAAAAGCGATGCGTTGAATAATCCTGCTCCGAACAACAAAAATGCGTAATGCCCGGCCAGCGGCTTGAGCGCGAGCGCCGCGTCGGCGGCGTCACTGATGTCGCGTTTGCCCGCGGCATACAGCGTGGCCGCACAGGCGACAATGATGAACCAGGCAACCACGTCGGTAAAGATGCAGCCCAGAACCACGTCAATACGCGAGGTCTTATAATCGCGCGCGGTCACCCCCTTCTCCACGATGGAAGACTGCAGATAGAACTGCATCCAGGGGGCAATGGTGGTGCCAATGGTGCCAATGAGCAGGTAAATGTAGCCTTTGTCGCTAAAGACCCGCATGGACGGGGGCACAATCGTGGCGTGAAGGGCGCTGGCCCAGTGCGGCGCGGCCAGCACGCCGGCGACAATGTAACAAATGTAAAAGAACGACGCCCCGAGAAAGACCTTCTCTACTGATTTGTAATTACCTCGAGTAACCAGCAGCCAGACAAAAATCGCAGCGAGCGGCACACTCAGGTATTTGGAGACCTGAAAGAGATGCATGCTGGTGGCAATGCCAATGAATTCCGCCACCACGTTCATAAGGTTGATGGCAATCAGCATGATCATCATGAAGAAGGTGGCGCGCAGGCCATATTCTTCGCGAATCAGGTCGCTAAGCCCCTTGCCGGTGACCGCACCCATGCGGGCACACATCTCCTGAATCACGATCAGGGCCAGGGTGATGGGAATCAGGCTCCAGAGGAGTGCGTGCTGAAACTGTGCGCCGGCAAAGGAATAGGTATAGATGCCGCCGGCATCATTGTCGACATTCGCAGTTATAAAGCCTGGACCCACTACCGCGAAAATGAGCAGGATCCGGGTTTTCCAGCTTCTGAGCCATTTCATTGGACACGCACATACGGTATTTCTGCCTGACTTTGCAGAATAAATGAGAACTGGAAGGAAGGACAACATCCGCCGGAGAGAATTTCATTTATGCACAAAAAAGCCCCCGTATTTCCGTCTGGAGAACGCGGGGGCTGCGGATTTAGAAGACCAGTTTCGCGCCTATCTGAAGCTGCCTGGGGTTGAAGGTGGTGCGCGGTACACCCACCTGCCCGCTGGCTCCGGTGATGCCATCACCAAAGTGCTGCGGTTGCGGGCCAATGAGATCGGGAGCGCCATAGACGGAAAACACCTCATCCACGTTCACCCGATTGAAGAGATTGAACGCATCCAGGGAGAGGTTCAGTTTGGCGCGCTCGTTGAGCCGGATTGCGCGTGTCAGGCGGAGATCGACCGTTTCGAGGTTGTCACCACGGTAGGTATTGCGTCCGAGGGTGCCAACCCGGTTGGCCACCGGATTGCCGCTGTTGTTGGCATCAAAGCCGGCAAACAGGGTAAAAGGACGGGCCGACTGCAGGGTAACAATGCTGCTGAGTTGAAAATTGCGCAGCAGCTTCCACTCCTGGGGCGCGTCCGCGACAAAGTTCGCCACAAAGCGGTGCCGCGCATCCTGATTGGAATTGGCGCGCTCCAGATTTCTCTGCGCGTTCGATTCCGGCGTGCTCACGAATGTCACGAATGTGCCGTCGTCGAGCGTATGGGAGAGCGTGTAGTTCGCGTTGAGCGAGAAGTATTTTCCCGCCTTTTCGGTCACCTGAAGCGTCAGGCCATGGTACACGGAGTTTCCGCTGGAATCGGTGAAGTAGAAGATACCGTTCGTCCCCGGAGAGCCGCCCGGAGGCGCGGGAATCTGGGGATCGAGGATGGCAAAGTTGTAGATGTCTTTGTTCGTTCCTGTTTCTTTGCCGATGGGCGGCCCCACGTTCAAATCAATGGGACGCACGAGGTGATGACCGGCGACAAACAAGTAGCCTGCGCTCACGGTGAGCCCCTGAGCGATTTCGCGGTCAATCTCGAGGCTCGCCTGTTCGGAGTAAGGAGCCTGAAGGTTGCGGTCCACCAGCGTTCCGCCCTGGGCAAAGAGAGAGTTGTTGGGAAAAGAACCATTGTTGATCAGGTTCTCGAATGCGGCGCTCAGCAGAGGCGGAGGCACTGTTCCCGGCGGCAACGGCGCGCCCGGAGGCGGAGTCGGGCAGCCGGCAAGAACGCAGGGTGTGGGCAGAAACAGGCTGTTCAGCGTCCATTGCCCGGTTATCTGATTGTTATTCGTGGGCAGCCCGGGAATCACGGGCGGCCGCTGCTGCGAGGGCACAAAGAAGAAAGTCAGGTTGTACTTGTCGTCGAAGAGGCCGTACCCGGCGCGGACAACGGTCTTTGAATCAGGCGCCCAGGCCAGGCCCACGCGAGGCTGAATCTCATTGCGATAGGGATTCACAAAAAAGCCCAGCCCTGTCTCCCAGTCATAACGCAGACCATAGTTGAGAGTGAGCTTAGGCGTGAGCTTCCACTGGTCCTGCGCGAAGAACCCGAAATAACTGTGGTTGAGGCCAAATGAGAAATCGCCGATCGTCGAGGGCTGGAAGGCATTGGCCCATGTGGTCGGCAGACTCGGAGCAGCGGTTGCCGGATTATAAGGGCCTGTGCCAATGGGAGATCCCCAGAAGAAGGCCGCAATGCAGGGCGCTACCAGACCGACCAGCGGTGGAGGACAGGGCGCGCTGCCCCAGTTGGATTTACCGGAGGCCAGGAAATCACCCAGGCTGGGAAAGATAACGCGCGCGGGAGTAAATCCGGGATTGATCACGAAGTTCTGGATGTAATTGCTTTCAAACCCGAACCTCGTATAGTGATTGCCCCGGATCATGGAAAAGGTATCGGTAAACTGCGTGCGCTTTTCGTCATAACGGTCAAAGGCGCCGAAGTTGTGGCCCAGAAGCAGCAGGTTCGGAATGTCCAGATTGGGCTGGCCGGTTACCCCTGGAAAACCATAGTTGCGCTGCGCCCACTGCAGCAGCACGTCATTCAGGGTATTTGTGCTGAGTTGCGAGGACCACGTCCCCACAAGCGCCTGATCGCGCAAAAGGCCATTGCGTCCGCTGCTGGGCGCGCCTACGCCGCCGCCATCCAGAGTTTCGCCCACCAGCATGTTGAGGTCAGTGCCCTTTTGAATCGAATATCGCGCGGAAACCCGGTTCTTTTCGTTTAGTTGATAATCGAGTTTGGCAAAGCCATTATCGACATCAGCCGTCTTGAGCAGATTCAGATTTTCCGGTGCGATGCCAAAACTCGTCTTAACGGCATTGATGGCCGCGAGGTTGGAAACCAGAAGGGCCGGATAGGTGGGAGATTGCGCCCGCCGCTGCCCTTCGTAATTCAGAAAGAAGAAAAGTTTGTCTTTTTGGATGGGGCCGCCCAGCGTGGCTCCAAACTGGTTCTGGCGAAAAGTGTCAAAACCCGGTTGAGTCAAAATCGATTTGGCATTCAGGACATTGTTTTGCAGATAATCGTAGATTGAACCGTGCAGGTCATTGGTGCCGGATTTGGTCACAATGTTCACGATGCCGCCCAGCGCCCGGCCATATTCCGCGCCAAAACTGTTATTGACCACGCGAAATTCGCTCACCGCTTCCTGGGATGGCGTGGCGCGCTGCGATCCGGTGGCCGTATTGATATTGTCCGCGCCATCCACGGTCACGCTGTTGTTCAGATCACGCTGGCCGCCAAAAGAGATGCGGGTCACGGTAGGATCGGTAAAGGTCGATTGCAGGCCTATTCGGCCGGTGGTGACGCCAGGGGTGAGCAGCGCAAAATCCGTGAACAGGCGTCCGCTGATGGGCAATGCCTGGATTTGCTCGTTCGCAATCACGTTGCTCACCTCGGTGCGTGAAGGCTCCACGGACGGAATATCTGTCTTTACCTCTACTGTTTCTTTGGTCTCGGCAAGTTTCAGGTTGACGTCCAGAGTTGCAATTTGCGCCACACGAAGGGTAATCACCTGCACATATTTGCCAAAGCCGGAAGCAGTCACGGTTAGTTCGTAACTGCCCGGCGGCACATTCGTAATCAAATAGTAGCCCTGCTGATTCGAGATCGCGCTGTACACCAGGTTGGTATCCACCGAACGCAGGGCTACATCGCTTTTCACAAGAACGCTGCCGCTCGGATCTTTAACAACGCCATTCAACTGTGCCTGGCCGGAAACCTGTGCCAGCACCGACTGGTTCCACGGCATCATGAGCATGGTGAACAAAAGAACCACGGTTAAGGCTATACGCCTGGTCATAGAACTCCCCCAATACTTGTCCTAATCACTGATCACTAACTTTTTCGTGAAATCTTAAAACTCACGGGACATTAGCCTGCCTTACTGCCTGTGTCAAGGCCAATTATTAGGGTTTTATGGAAAAACAGGCGGTACAAAGGTAACCATGCAGGTGGCAAATCAGATGCGGGAGCGCAGCAGGCTGATTACATCATCGGCCGTGATCACGCCGGTGAGGCGCTGGTTTTCGTCCACTACGGGCAGGGTGAGCAGGTTGTACTTGTCAAAAAGTTCGGCCACCTCTTTTTCACTGGCGCCGGCTTCGCAGTACACCACATGGGCCGGGGCAAGGGAGGAAAGTTTTGCGGAGGGCGGAGCCATGACCAGCCCGACTATGGGGATGGAGCCGACCAAAACCTCATTGGCATCCACGAGATAAATGTTGCTGACGATTTCAATATCGCCCTCGAAGATTTGCAGGTGCTCAATGGCATCGGCCACCGTGGCGTCCGGAGCCAGGGCAATGTAGTCGGTGGTCATGTGACCGGCGGCGGTGTTTTCTTCAAAAGCCAGCAGTTCAGCCACTTCCTGGCGCTCTTCCGGTTCCATCTCTTCCAGAATTTCCTCGGAAGTTGCAGCCGGCAGGTCGCCGAGCAGGTTGGCGGCGGCATCGGGATCCATTTCTTCCACGATGTCGGCGGCCTTGTCGGAATCAATGGAGCTCATGAGTTCGACCTGCATTTTGGGGTCAATCTCTTCGAGCGCCTCGGCGGCCACCCCCTCATCCAGAGAGCCAAAGACGGCTTCTCGCTCGGCGGGAGCCAGATCTTCAAGAATGTCGGCAATATCGGCGGGGTGCAGTTTGGACAGGCGCTCATACTCAAGCTTGAGATGGACGCGGCGGGCAGGATCGGTTTCGATCAGATCCACGGCCTCCCAGGGGATGGTATGGTCGGGCATACGGCTGGCCAGGGCTTCCACGGCACCGCGGGGGGCCAGGCCTTTCAGCAGGCGGCGAATCGCGCCGCGAAGGCCGATATCGACCCCGCCAACCCTCAGTTTGACGGCGCCATTGGTGCGCTCAGGATGCAGATCGACATCATTCACGCGGACCACTTTGCGTCCGGAGACGTCGATAATCTGCTGGTCAAGCAAATCGCGCTCCAGCAGCAGGAGGCCCTCCGAGCTAACCAGCGGCGGCCAGTCCCCGATCCTGCCCCGGACGGAGACCACCCTCTCCGCAATAGAGATCACGCTGGCTGCCGGGAGAAGACGGTCACCATCAGAAGTTTTTACGATCAGGTCGGAGACACGCGCAGCGTCATTGCGGGGAGAGAGCGCAACCTCGCGCACGTGGCCGGCGAAAATCCCGGCATCGTCGCGTACGGCGGCTCCCAGCAGGCTCGAAAGTGCAATGTCCTCAACCATAAGGTACTTATTCGCAGAATACCGGATGCGCTTTCCTGTTGCCAGAGTATTTGAGTGATTTTTTACCGCAGCGGTTAAACTATTCAGTGTATGCTGCCGGACAGGGAAAAACCGGGCGTTTCCGCGTGCAAGGTACTCTGCTCAGGAAGGAAAGCGGTCAGGCAACCCAGGCCGCACAGCCAGATGAGGTTTGACATTTCCGCGTTCACCCGGCAAACTACGGAATTCGCCCAGCCGCTAACATGCGCCCCTATATTATTGGACAGCCTGGCAAAGTCCAGGCACACACTGTGAACAGCCGCTTGAACAACAAACGGGTTTCATACTCGCTGAGCTCGACACTGGAAAGCGTCAATACGGCGGAGCAGAAAGCCTTTGAAATCGCCGGAAAAGCGGGCTTTTCCGAAGACGAGCAGTATCACATCAGCATGGCGGTACGGGAAGCAGCCGTGAATGCGGTGCTGCACGGCAATGCTTATGATCCCGGCAAGACTTTCATGGTCGCCTATGAAACGACCACGGACTCGCTGATCGTTACCATCACCGACCAGGGGAGCGGACTCGATCCCGGCATTATTCCCGATCCGCTGGCGCCTGATAACCTGATGAAACAGACCGGGCGCGGCATTTTTCTGATCCGTTCCTTCATGGACGAGGTGAAGATCCGAAACATGGATCCGGGCACGGAGATCACGTTAATCAAACATATGGGCCGCAAGGCCGTAAACGCCAGGGAGGAAGCAAAGTGACAATGAAAGCAAGCAACCGGCAAATTGACGGAATTACCATCGTCGATCTGAGTGGCCGTATCACCCTTGGAGAAGGCAGCGTCGTGCTGCGCGATACCATCCGCGACCTGGTCAGCAAAGGCAAAACCAAAATTCTGCTGAATCTCGCCGACGTAACTTATATTGACAGCTCGGGCATCGGTGAGCTGGTTAGCGCTTACACTACCCTGCGCAATCAGGGCGGCGAACTCAAACTGCTCAGCCTTACCAAGAAAGTCCACGATCTGCTGCAGATCACGAAGCTGTACACCGTGTTTGATATCAAGGACGAAGAAGCCGCCGCCGTCCAGTCGTTTAAATAAACAAAATGCCGAAGGCGGACGGAAACGCCTGCCTTGCGAGGTACACTCATGCCCAGAATCTCCCGCCTGGACCGCTCGGCTGCCGATGAAGCGGTCCACTCGGTTTACGACCATTACATGAAGGTGCGCGGCAATGTGCCCAACATGATGCGTACTCTGGCGCATCGGCCGGAGATTCTGCGCACGCTCAACGACCACTTCCGCGCCGTGCTCGAAACCGGTACGGTTCCACTGAAACTGAAGGAACTGCTGATTGTACGCACCAGCCAGATGAATGAGTGCGGGTATTGACTGGCCTCGCACACCGTCCTGGCAGGGCGGTTAGGCTGGACCGGCGAGCAGATTCAGGATTTGGCAAACTTCGAGCAGCGTGATGATTTCACGGCCAAAGAAAAAGCAGCATTGCGTCTGGCGGAGCGAGTGAGCCGTGACGCGCACACCGTGGACGATGCCCTGTGGAACGAGCTTCGCCAGTATTTTGATGAAGGCGAAATAGTCGAACTGCTTTGCGCGATTGGTCTCTTCAACTACTTCAACCGCTTCAACGACGCACTCGCCATGGAGCCCACAAAGTAATCCGTTGCTTACGCGCCCGCAGCCGCCACTTTCGGCGCAAAGCGGGCGCCATACAGGAAGATAACTCCGGAAACTGCCGCGGCCAAAAAGGCGATCCAGAACCCGAATTGAAGATTGGTGCGGTCTGAGATGGCGCCGATGACATAGGGAGACGAGGCGTCGCCCAGCAGATGAATCACGAACATGTTCACCGCCAGAGCCGTGGAGCGGATGCCGGCGTCCACGGAATTAACCACGGCAGCATTGGACGGGCTGGTACCAATCAGCAGGAAGAAGACCGCCACGAAAATCAGAGGAAACATGGCTGGTCCGCTCACGTATACGGCCAGCACCATGAAGGGCACGGCAATCAGCATGTTGATGCCGGAAAAAGTGTAATACGCGCCTGAGCGGCGTTTGAGCATTCTGTCGCCGAGCCAGCCGCCGATCAGCGTAGCCACAATGCCGTTCACTCCGGCGATCAGTCCAAAGATCAAGCCTGCACGGGCGACATCGAGTCCTCTCATGCGGTGAAGAAAGGTCGGAATCCACACCAGCATCCCGCCAACAGCAAAGGTATATGCGGCCATGCCAAGATTGGCAAAGATGAACGCCTTGTTGCGCAACAGACCTCGAACGGTAGAACGCTCAAGCGATGACGATTCGTCTTCCGACTGGCCGCGCCGAGGTTCGGGTAAAAACCACAGAGCAATCGCCAGCAAAAAGCCGGGAATGCCCGCGATCATAAAGGGCACACGCCAGCCAAAATGCTGCCCCAGCGGCCCGCCCATGGCCATGCCCAGAGCAGTGCCCAGAGGAAGGCCAAGATAGAAAATGGAGAGCATACGTCCGCGACGCTCGACGGAAAATGAATCGGCGATCAGCGCCGGCGCAATGGCGGCATAGCTCGCTTCACCAATACCGACGATGGTGTGCCGGAACAAAAGCTGGTGGTAGTCGCGCACCAGCCACGTGAGAAAAGTAAAGCCGCTCCAGACGAGAATGCCCGGAACAATAATGTAGCGGCGCGGATAGAGGTCAGCCAGCCAGCCAATCATGGGTCCGGCAAACATGTAGGAAAGAAAGAAGGCCATTGTCAGTAGTCCGACCTGTGCATCGCTCAGGTGGAACTCTTCTTTCACCAGCGGCTGGACCGGAATGAGCACATTGCGGTCAATGTAGTTCAGAATGTTGAGCCCGGTCAGCACCACCAGCATCAGGCGCGGATATAGTTTGGGCTGCATCGGCAAAAGAAATTATACGCAACCACCCTACTTTCACTTCCGGCATAAAACTGCTTGTTCCAGGAAGAATGAACACCTATACTTGTGCACAATTTCATCGCTCAAAAGATGTATTTGGAATGCAGTAGCTTTTCCCGGCTGGCGCGCGATTCGTCATGCATGGATTTTGAGTTCTCAGATGTGAAAAGGAAGTGAAAGATGACTTTGGGAAACTCGATCAGAACAATGATTCTGCTGGCGATTGCAGTGCCTCTGGGCGCTGTTGCGCTGCTACCGGCACAAGTATCCAGTCAGACATCGGCACAAGCATCCCCGATAGTCCTGGCTGCGCCGACCCTGAATATTGATTGTGTGGTTCAGCGCTCGGCTGTAAACGGCCAGATCAGGGACGAGTGCACAACGCAAAGCAAACTGCATCTGGGGCGCAATCTGAGACTCCATGTGGCAAATCTATCCGACTGGATTAAAGCCGGTAATTCGCCCTGGAACCTCATTCTCTTTTTGAATGAACGCGCCATGAAAGGGCTGCATCCCGTATCTGTTGACCAGGATGCGGGATACCTCGACTTCCATCTTCAGCGCAGCGGAGACAATGTCCCGGTTTGGAATGAGCTGATGGATCGGGATAGGAACTGGAACTGGGGCGAAGTTTCGCGCGAATTGCGAGCGAGCGCCGGAACCGACAGCGGCGTTGCCTTGCCGGGACATGGCAGCTTCAAAATGGTCTTTCTATCCAGAATGGACTTCCTGTTCATTGCTGGCTTTGCGATTTTCAGCCTGGGCGTGCTGATTGTTCTGGGGCGCAGAACTGCCTTGCTGAAGGAATCCGACAGCAGTCCATATAGTCTCTCCCGCACGCAAATGGCGGTGTGGACATGGCTGGTCATCAATGCATATTTGTTCCTTTACACTATGACCCGTGATCCCGGGGTTGATATTCCGACCTCCATGCTGGGACTTCTGGGTATCAGTTCCACAACGTATCTTGCGGCCGCGATGGTGGACCGCAGCACTCCCGGTACTCCTGGGGAGCCATCCCATGGCTTTATTCACGATATTGCAGGCGGGGCCAGTGTTTCCCTGCACCGGCTGCAGATGATTGGCTGGACACTGGTGCTGGCCCTCGTATTTATTACTCAGGTGCTCAACAAGATATCGATTCCGGACTTTAATCCGACTCTGCTGGGGCTTATGGGACTGAGCGCCG
>Ga0070730_10006398_pt1 | contig 10073 bp, 4 predicted proteins | sample Coa_R1_3_FD_66447 | JGI IMG/M metagenome (GOLD analysis project Ga0070730, IMG submission 66447) | Surface soil microbial communities from Centralia Pennsylvania, which are recovering from an underground coalmine fire - Coalmine... | ecosystem: Environmental > Terrestrial > Soil > Unclassified ... | reverse complement strand
CGCAGCAATTTTATTTTGACGCCGATGATGGTTGCGGCGTTGAAACAAATTAACCAATGGAGGCCGAAAAATATTCAGGGGTACTGTGCAGGGATTTCCCGCGAGCCCATACACCAGCTTCTCAATGCCGGATTTTGGGTGGAGGATGAGAATTTCCGGAGCCACCATCTTTTTGGGGTACGGGTGCCGTCGGGCGTTGATTTGGGAAAAATAAAGCGGCGGCTAGCAAAAAATAGAATTTCTGTTTCCTTACGGGGAGATGCTATCCGTATTTCACCCAATGTGTACAATACGGAAGCCGAATTGATGAAACTGGTGAAAGTTGTAGTCGCCTAGATCTTTTTCAGTACGCCGACACGTTTGAATCTTTCGAAAACTTTTTCGGTGTGGGGAGCATCCTTTAACTCGTCGGTCAGATCCTGGCCGGCCCAATGTTCGTAATGCTTGCCCAGGTTCCATAGCCTTGACGCAGTTACATCGTAAATTGATCCCTTGTAGGCAATCCATATCTCCGGTTTGTCTTGCCCGTTGCGCAGGGCCAATTGGGATTTAGTATACTCGGGAAGGGTGACCAAGGATCAGTAATAAAATTGCGAAAACAGATTCAAAAATACGTTTCTCAGTTGGGCTATATCTATTAACTTTCACAAAAAAATTCTAGTCATGAGGAAAACCAGTTTGTTCGTCCTGCCGTTCATTTTCATGCTATGCAGCTGCTCGGAAAAAAAGCCGGCAGAGAGAATGAGTGATGAACAGCTTCGAACGTTTGCGAACGAACTGGCTCATCGATTTGTCATTGCCGATGGGCATGTTGATTTACCCTATCGGCTGAAGGAAAATTTTTTTACGGGCGACAAGAACGTAATCTTGTCCACCAAGGAGGGTGACTTCGATTATGAGCGCGCAAAAAAGGGAGGCCTTTCGGCTCCGTTCATGTCGATTTACATACCTTCACTTTATCAAAAAAAACCTCATTCAGGAAAGGAATTGGCCGATTCACTTATTGATATGGTAAACTCGATTACGCAACAGCTTCCGGACAAATTCGCCCTCGCAAAAACGCCGGCTGAAGTGGAAAAGAATTTCAACGCGGGAAAAATTTCTCTCCCAATGGGTATGGAAAATGGCGCCCCCATCGGAAATGATTTAAGCAATGTGAAATATTTTTACGACCGCGGGATCCGATACATTACTCTCACGCACAGCAAGAACAATCAGATTTGCGATTCGTCGGGAGACACCGCAAAATGGAACGGTCTCAGCCCATTTGGAAGGGAAGTTGTCAAAGAAATGAATCGGGTCGGAATCATGGTTGATATCTCTCATGTGGACGACAGCACATTTTATCAGGTTATCAGATTGACGAAGGCCCCGTGTATTGCCTCACATTCCTCCTGTCGCCGGTTCTCACCGACCACCCGGCGTGACATGAGGGATGAAATGATCCGAAAAATGAAAGAAAATGGCGGGGTGATTGCAGTCAATTTTTACAACGGCTTCATCGACTCAACTTTTGCGAAATATCAATCAGCGTCAAAAAAAGCGGTTGAGATTTTACTCAAGGAGAAAAAACTGAAGCTGGGGGATACCGCCGCCCTGAAGGCGATCGCAGAATACAAAAAACAAAACCCGGCACCCGAAGTTGACATTGAAAGGGTGGCTGACCATATTGACCATATCGTTTCGCTGATCGGCATTGAGCACGTTGCATTTGGCTCTGATTTTGACGGGGTGGACGGGCTGTTGCCAAAGGGGCTGGAGGATGTCTCCAGGTATCCGAACCTGATCTATCGACTGCTGAAACGGGGATATACCGAGAGCGACATAGAAAAGATATGCTATAAAAATATTTGGCGAGTGTGGAATAAGGCTGAGGACGTGGCAAAAAAATAGGCGCACGTGTATTTACTTTGTCCACGTTTTTCAGATAAACGTTTAATCCTTTTGAAATCCATGAGCATTATTCGCTTGATTTGTGCGGTCTCTCTGTTGGTGCTTTCCTTTGGGCTATACGGCCAGCGTCTATCTAAAGTTCCCCCTGTTGCCGTGATCAAAAAGGTCAGCGGTACCGTTTGTGAGGGCAGTGGCCTCTATATACCCAGTTATATTCCCCCTCCGAGGGAATACACTCAAATGGAAAAAGCTGGTGCGCGGGTTCAAAACACAGCAAATTTCTATGTCACCTACATGGGATTTCCGGATGAGGCGAAGGCTGCTTTTCAAAGAGCAGTCGACATATGGGCCAGTGTACTGCAATCACCCGTTACCATTAATGTCCTGGCGACCTGGACATCCCTGTCGTCGAGTTCAAGTGGGTTTGAAACACTTGGCTCTGCCTCCCCTGCCAGTTTTTATGCCAACTTTGATGGAGCCCAAAAACTAGGTGTTTACTACCCGACCGCCCTGGCAGAAAAGATGGCCGGAACAAACCTAAATGAACCCAAGCGAGATTCCACCACCGGAGCGGGATATGAAATTATTGCCAGGTTCAATAGTGACGCTACTTGGGACTACAGCCCAACCACGGTTGCAACTGGCAAGGTGCATCTGACAACAGTCGTGCTACACGAATTAGGCCATGGACTAGGAGTCTACGACTCTTACAACGTCAGCAGCGGAATTGGTAGTTTTGGCCTGCAGAGTACCACCGTTCCCATGGTATATGACGTTGACGTGAAGAATAGTTCATTGCGTTTGCTCGACCAGCCCAATAACAGCACGGCATTGGAAGTCAAGCTTACCAGCGGGAATGTGGTATACGATGCACCGCTTGTTACTGCGGGCAATTTCAACCTCCCCGCCAAGCTCTATGCTCCCAACCCCTGGCAGACAGGATCGAGCATCGCGCATGTGGACCAGGCAACCTATACGGGCACGGTAAATGCCCTGATGAAACCGCAACTCGACAATGGACAGGTGACGCTCGATCCCGGCCCGATTATCAGAAACATGTTTAACGATATGGGTTGGGTGGCTCCTTACATTTCTCACACGCCTTTGAAAAATACGGAGACGACCAATGCGCCATTTACCATAACCGCCACCATCGTTGCCGACGGTTCGTCGAATTACTCCCTAGACACCACTTCAGTTAAGCTAGGTTACTCGATTAATAGCAGCGGAATCACCGAGGTAAAAATGAACATGAACGGGAACCAGTTTACCGCGCAGCTCCCGGCCCCCGCAACGATTCCCACCAATTATTCCTATTATATAAAAGTATCCGACAACCTTGGCCGTACAATAACTAAGCCCGGCCTTATCATTATCCCCGGCCAGGCTGATTTCCAGGCTTCTTTTCAGTTTACGGCAGGCCCCGACACCAAACCTCCTCACATTACCCATGTGCCCGTTTCATTCGTCAAAGACACGGATACGCAATTAATTATTAGCGCCGTTATTACGGACGACATCGGCGTGCAAAGCGCAGTGGTACAATACCAAATTAATGGCGTAGATCAATCAGACTTGAGCATGACTAATCCTTCTGACTCGACTTATACTGCGACCATTAATTTAAGTGTGGCAAATGGAGATGTTATAAAATACCGAATTAAAGCCACTGACAGTTCTGTTGAGCAAAACATTGGGTATGCTCCAACTGCTACTACTTATTATTCCGTTAATGTGGTTGGCCTGCTGCCAGCGCAAAGCAGTTATTTCAACAACTTCAATTCGCCTTCAACAGATTTCTTTGGCGATAATTTGTTCAGCATCAGTACGGCATCCGGCTTTGCCAATGGGGCCATCAACTCAACACATCCTTACCCTGAATCCAACCCCATTGACAGCATCAGTTACGTATATGAACTGAGGATTCCGATAACATTGAACGCCACGAATCCGATAATGTTTTTTGATGAAATTGTTTTGGTCGAACCGGGTGCCGACGGGTCGACATGGCCAAGTTCCGATTTTTATGATTACGTAATTGTTGAAGGGTCAAAGGATCTTGGAGTTACCTGGAAAAAATTAATTAATGGCTATGATTGCCGTGCCAATTCCGATTGGTTAGCTCGCTGGAATAGCAATGTAAACAGCACCACGGGAAATTCATCGGCGGTTGGAACACCAGATCTGTATCGAACCCGGATCATTACGATGACGGCCACTGGCTATTTCAAAGCAGGCGATGCCATCTTGATCCGCTTTAGATTAATGTCGGATCAACTGGCATCAGGCTGGGGTTGGGCTATTGACAACCTAAATATCCAAACACCGATAACCGCTGTCGAGAAAAATAGCGCTGAGTTATTTCAGGTGTACCCCAACCCGCTTTCTTCGGACTACCTTAACATTAAAATTCCGGCGGGAAGCCCGACGTCTGTAACCATTACGGATATTTTGGGAAAACAGGTCGCAGAAAATGAAATCAACCCCGTTGATGGAGAGCAAAAAGTATTTGTTGGCAACCTGAATGATGGTCTTTATGTGGTGAGGTTAATCTCTGACCAGGGTCAGATAGCAAAGAAAATTGTCATCAAACGGTAGCAGGCCAAATCAAAATTCTCCGGGGAAAAAATAAAAGGGGCAAATCCTAAAATCCTGAGATTCCCGATATATTTTTGCCCCGCCTGCGCTGCCGCTTAGGCAGGCGAGGCGATTTATCCAACCACTATATGCCCCGCGACCGAAGTATTCGTTCCGTTTTGATTATTGGCAGCGGCCCGATTATCATCGGCCAGGCTTGTGAATTCGATTACGCAGGTTCACAAGCTTCGAGATCGCTGCGCGAAGAAGGAATTGAAGTCACATTGATCAATTCTAATCCGGCCACGATCATGACCGACAAAGTCACAGCCGACAATGTGTACCTGTTACCCCTGGAGAAAAAATCGATCCGGCAGATTCTCGAGAAGCATAATATCGATGCCGTGCTGCCCACCATGGGTGGCCAAACCGCCCTCAATCTATGCATCGAATGCGACAAGGCAGGGATATGGGAGCATTATGGCGTACGGATCATCGGTGTTGACATTAAGGCCATTGAGACAACGGAAGACCGGGAGAAATTCCGTCTTAAAATGAATGAACTCGGGGTGGGCGTTTGCAAGGGAGCGACTGCCACATCCTTTCTGCAGGGCAAGGAAATTGCCCAGGAAATCGGTTTTCCGTTGGTGATACGACCCTCTTACACCCTCGGTGGAACCGGGGGAGGATTCGTGGAGAAGCCGGAAGATTTTGATGCTGCCCTCAACCGCGGGCTTCATGCATCGCCTATCCACGAAGTACTGGTGGAGCAGAGTATCATGGGATGGAAAGAGTATGAACTCGAGTTGCTGCGCGATGCTGTCGGCAATGTGATCATCATTTGCTCGATCGAAAATTTTGACCCCATGGGAATCCACACAGGGGATTCGATTACCGTAGCGCCCGCCATGACGCTACCTGATACGGTCTATCAGCACATGCGTGACCTGGCCATCAGAATGATGAATGGTATAGGCAAGTTTGCCGGTGGTTGCAACGTGCAGTTCTCGGTCAACCCGGATGATGACAATCAAATCATAGGCATTGAAATTAATCCGCGCGTATCGCGCTCATCAGCACTGGCGTCCAAGGCAACGGGCTATCCTATTGCGAAGATTGCAGCCAAGCTCGCCGTGGGGTATCACCTCGACGAGTTGCGGAATGCGATCACTGGAACAACCACCGCTTACTTCGAGCCTGCGCTCGATTATGTCATCGTAAAAATCCCCCGTTGGAATTTCGACAAATTTCAAGGCGCCGATCGCAAACTCGGATTGCAAATGAAATCTGTGGGTGAGGTGATGGGGATCGGAAGAAATTTTCAGGAGGCGCTTCAAAAAGCTTGTCAGTCGCTGGAGATAAGGCGCAATGGACTTGGCGCAGACGGAAAAGAATTAACTAAACAGGCAGACCTGCTGTTCAGCCTGGAACATCCGTCATGGAATCGACTCTTTCATATTTACGATGCCATGAAGCTGGGCATCTCGATGAAAACCATTTCGAAGCTCACAAAAATTGACAAATGGTTTTTGGATCAGATCGAAGATCTGATCAACCTCGAAAAAGAAATCGAGCAATATAAATTGGGTACCGTTCCTGCATCGCTCGTGCGCACAGCTAAAGAGAAAGGTTATGCGGATCGCCAGATTGCCCACCTTTTAGGTTGTCTGGAAAGTGAGGTGCACAAGAAGCGCAGAGAGATGAACATCAATCGTGTTTACAAGCTGGTGGATACCTGCGCAGCTGAGTTTGAAGCTAAAACGCCCTATTATTACTCGTCATTCGATAGCGAAAATGAATCGGCGGTTTCCGACAAAAAGAAGGTAGTTGTTCTCGGATCCGGCCCTAACCGAATCGGACAAGGCATTGAATTTGACTATTCGTGCGTCCACGGAGTTCTTGCCGCGAAGGAAAGTGGTTATGAAACAATCATGATCAACTGTAATCCTGAGACTGTTTCCACCGATTTTGATATTGCCGACAAGCTCTATTTCGAACCGGTGTTCTGGGAACATATCTGGGACATCATTCAGCACGAGAAACCCGTGGGCGTTATCGTTCAGCTGGGCGGACAGACGGCCCTTAAATTGGCAGAGAAACTCCATAAGTATGGCGTGAAGATCATGGGCACCTCATTTGAGGCCCTCGACCTTGCCGAAGACCGTGGAAGTTTTTCAACCTTGTTAAAAGACCTGAACATCCCCTACCCTCAATTTGGCGTTGCCACCAATGCGGATGAGGCCATCGAAGTCAGCAAGACCATTGGATTTCCACTGCTTGTGCGACCCTCCTACGTACTCGGGGGCCAGAGTATGAAGATCGTGATCAATGAAAAGGAACTGGAGAATCATATTCTGGATATCTGGAAGCATTTGCCGGATAACAAAGTATTGCTGGATCACTTTTTAGACGGAGCCATTGAGGCGGAGGCCGATGCAATTTGCGATGGCGAAGATGTCTACATTATCGGCATCATGCAGCACATCGAGCCGGCAGGGATTCATTCCGGAGATAGTTACGCCGTGTTGCCTCCCTATAACCTGGGAGATCTGGTGATCAAGCAAATTGAGAATTACACCAAGCGGATTGCCGTGGCCTTGAAAACCGTTGGGCTGATCAATGTCCAATTTGCTATCAAGAATGACAAGGTCTATATCATTGAAGCGAACCCCCGGGCATCGCGAACGGTGCCCTTTATTTGCAAGGCGTATGATGAGCCTTATGTCAACTACGCAACCAAAGTGATGTTGGGGGAAAAGAAGGTGAAAGACTTCAGCTTCAAGCCCACCAAGAAAGGTTATGCGATAAAAGTCCCTGTTTTCTCGTTCAGTAAATTCCCGGAAGTGAACAAGGAACTGGGCCCGGAAATGAAATCGACCGGTGAGGCCATCTACTTCATTGACGATCTCATGGATGATTATTTCATGAACATCTATTCGGAAAGGAATTTGTATTTGAGCCGGTAAGACGGACCTGACTCCAAAATTCCAGAATCAGAACATCAGGAAACCAGCTCAACACTCCGTTTAATAAAATTGGTTAGATCGGCGCCGGTGAGCATGCTTTGCGAAAGCAGGGCTAGATCGTAAGCCTGCTTGGCCAGTTTCAGTTTCTGCTCCTCCGCTTCGGCCTTCAATATCTTCTGAATAATGTGGTGGTTGCCGTTGATGGCCACGTTATAGTTATCAGGCATACCTCCCATGAAGTTGAAACCGCCGTTGCCGCCGGTGCGTGCCATGTCTTTCATTCTTCGCATCCACTCACTCATGGTAACGGTTACCGGCAAATCCTCGGGAGAAAGCGATTCAATGGCCAGGGACATGCTCTTGTTATGGATGGCCTTTTCGAAAATGGCTTTCACCTCGTCTTCTTCGGAGGAACTCAACACACTCGGTATCTTCTCATCTTTTAAAATCAGCTTGTCGATAATTTCGCTGTCAACCCGTTTCAACTGGGTCTTTTCCAGCTTCTGCTCCAGGTTGCCAACGAAGTGGCTGTCGAGCGCGCCGTCCAGGAGAAGCACATCGTAGGCCTTTGCCTTTGCGGATTCGATGAATGAATGCTGTTTCCCTGCGTCCGTGGCGTATAGGTAGACCACATTTTTATCTTTATCGGTTTGGTTGGGTTTGACTTTATCTTCGTATTCCTTGAGGGTGAAATATTGACCATCTACATTCTTCAGCAAGGCAAACTCCCTCGATTTGTCATAGAACTTCTCATCGCTGATCATTCCATAGCGCACAAATACACTGATGTCGTCCCATTTTTTCTCAAACTCCTTACGGTCCTTGATAAACATGTCCACCAGCCGGTCAGCGACTTTTTTGGTAATGTGTTGGCTGATTTTCTTTACGTTTGCGTCGCTTTGCAAATAGCTGCGGGAAACGTTGAGGGGTATGTCTGGAGAATCCAATACACCGTGCAACAACATTAAAAAGTCGGGCACTACATCTTTCACCTCATCGGTTATAAATACCTGTCGCGAGTAGAGTTGTATTTTGTTGCGCTGGATTTCAAAATCGTTTTTGATTTTGGGGAAGTAGAGGACCCCGGTCAGATTGAATGGATAGTCTACGTTCAAATGGATCCAGAACAGCGGATCCTCGGTAAAGGGATAAAGCTCCTTGTAAAATTTCAAGTAGTCCTCGTCATTCAATTCATTGGGTGCCTTCGCCCAGATGGGGTTGGTGTTGTTGATGATCCGGTCAACGGTCACCGATTTGTACTTCGGCTTGTTATCCTTGTCGACGCCATCTTCAACGCGCTCCTCCGTCGTTCCAAACTTAATTTCAACCGGAAGGAACTTGCAATATTTATCCAGGATCCCTTTGAGGCGCCACTCGTCCAAAAACTCTTCGGAGTCGCCGTTGATGTGAAGGATGACATCTGTGCCACGTGCTCCTTTCGTCGTTTCCGTCAGTTCGAACTCGGTTGAGCCGTCACATTCCCAGCGGGCAGCCTGCGCGCCCTCTTTGAATGATTTCGAGATTAATTCGACGTTATCGGAAACCATGAAAGCGGAATAGAACCCAAGGCCAAATTTTCCGATGATATCCTTGGCGTCGGCCTTATCCTTGAATTTTTCGACGAATTCGGTGGCGCCGGAAAAGGCAATCTGGTTGATGTACCGCTTAATCTCGTCTCCCGTCATGCCAAGACCTTTGTCGCTGACGGTGATCGTCTTGTTTTTTTTGTCGAAACTGACTTCGATTTTCACATCGCCCAATTCCCCTGAAAACTCCCCGAGCGCTGCCAGTTTCTTCAGCTTTTGGGTTGCGTCAACGGCGTTGCTGACCAGTTCCCGTAAAAAGATTTCGTGGTCGGAGTAAAGGAATTTTTTGATGATGGGGAAAATATTCTCGGTGTGTATCGAGATGGTGCCTTTTTCTTGCATAGTCAGTAAATTTTACATTCAATTTTCAAATATCATTCCAGGTGATGAAAAAATGACAGGATGACAGAAAAAAGGCTGTCGCTAAATGACAGCCTTGATTATGTGTTGCGGGTTGCTAGTCTACGATTGGCTCGGTTGATTTTTCCTTTTGCCCCAAGTCAATCTCTTCCCCGTCTTTGTTCAAAAAATGAAATTCTGTAATTCCCAGGGAACTGTCTTTGACCATCTCCACCCAGCGCTTGTACTTGAAATACATCTTTACGCGTTTGGAAATGATTCCACTCGTATAGTAAGCATAAAGGAATGGATGCAGGGCCAGAACCAGGTGCCCTTCATTTTGTTTTTCAAACAAATGCTGGATGTGCTGCTCAATCTGATCGGTCACCAGGATTGACGCGGTGATTTTTCCCGTGCCGTTGCAAGTCGGGCAAACTTCCTTCGTAGTGATGTTCATTTGCGGCCTTACCCGTTCGCGGGTGATCTGCATCAACCCGAATTTAGACAAGGGGAGGACCGTGTGTTTGGCGCGGTCGCTTTCCATCGCTTCCTTCATCTTATTGAAGATGAGTTTTTTATTGTCCATGCCGCGCATGTCAATGAAATCAACCACCACGATGCCCCCCATGTCTCTCAACCGCAGCTGGCGCGCCACTTCGCGCACTGCCTCAAGGTTTACGGACAGCGCGGTAGTCTCCTGGTTTTCTTCGCG
>Ga0070730_10006397_pt1 | contig 10075 bp, 9 predicted proteins | sample Coa_R1_3_FD_66447 | JGI IMG/M metagenome (GOLD analysis project Ga0070730, IMG submission 66447) | Surface soil microbial communities from Centralia Pennsylvania, which are recovering from an underground coalmine fire - Coalmine... | ecosystem: Environmental > Terrestrial > Soil > Unclassified ... | reverse complement strand
ACTTCATCGCCACGCCAGGCGACGGGCGTGATTGGGCCGCGCTCGATGCCCAGCGTTTCCAGGGCAGCGGCAAAGGCCGCGGGCGAGCCGCTGGTGAAATAGTCCGGGCGGGCGCTTCCACCGCCGGGTGCAGCAACGCCTAGTTGCTCACACACGCGCGCCACTTGGCGCGCCACGGCCGGCGCGGGGTCAATCACCCGCACCCCGGGGCCGCAGATGCGCTCGAGGGTGGGGATGACAAACGGGTAGTGCGTGCAGCCCAGCACCAGAGCGTCGATGCCCTGGGCCAGCATGGGCGCCAGCCAGCCGCGCAGCAGGGCCTCGGTCTCCGGCGTGTCCACCTGGCCGGCCTCAATTTGCTGCACCAGGCCGGGGCACACCTGCTGCAGCACCGTCACCCCCCGCGCGAAACGCTCCACCACCGAGGCATACAGCTCGCCCTGGAAGGTAGCGGGCGTGGCCAGCACGCCCACCACGCCGCTGCGGGTGGTCTGGGCGGCGGGCTTGACTGCCGGCTCCATGCCCACAAAGGGCAGCCCGGCAAACTCCGGCGCCTGGCGCAAGCTGGCCAGCGCCGCCGCCGAGGCGGTGTTACAGGCCACAACGATCACCTGCGCGCCACGCGCCACCAGGAAGCGGGTGATCGCGTGCGAAAAGGCGCGCACCTGCGCCAGCGGACGCGCGCCGTATGGGATATGACCGTTGTCGCCGAAATAGAGGACGCTGGCCTGGGGCAGCTGCTCGCGCACCGCTCGCAGCACCGATAGGCCGCCCAGGCCTGAATCAAACACCCCCAGGGTGGGCACTAAGTGTTACCCGCAAGTAGACTCTGGATGGGCAAGGGCCGATCAAGCCTTGGCGGCAGCCGCCACAAAGCGTTCGAACAGCGCGCGCATGCCGGCCTGGGACTGCATGTTTTCGGGGTGCCATTGCACGCCCAGCACGAAGGGCGCCGCGGTCGCCTGCACCGCCTCGATGACGCCATCCGGCGAGCGGCCGATCACCTGCAGGCCGGCGCCCACCTCGCGCATGGCCTGATGATGGCGGCTGTTGACCTCGACAATGGGGCTGTCGAAGCAGTCGGCCAGCAGCGAATCTTCTTCGATCTGCACCGAATGGGCGGCATAGTCGAGCGGGTATTCGGGATAGCGGAAGTAATGGGCGGCCGTCTGCGGCAGCTCGCTGGGCAGGTCTTGCACCAGGCTGCCGCCGCTGGCCACGTTGAGCACCTGCAGGCCGCGGCAGATGCCGAAGAAGGGCTTGCCGTCGCTCAGGGCCTGGCGCGCCAGCCACAGCTCGGCCTGGTCGCGGTCGGCGTCCACTTCGTGCGTGGCCGGGTGGGCCGAGGCCTGATAGTGATTGGGGGCCACATCGCCGCCGCCGGGCAAGATCACACCCTGCAGCCGGGCATATAGGTCGCGCAGGTCATCGCCCTGCACCGAAACCGGGATCAGCACCGGCAGGCCGCCGGCCGCCAGCAGCGCGTCCACATAGCTGCTCAGCACGCCCTGCACGCGGGCATTGCGGCGGGTGAGCGAGGACGACCAGCGTTCGGTGGTGATACCAATGAGGGGTTTGGGCATGGTGACTCCGCTGCACAACAACTCACACCTGAAATCAAAAGGGCGCAGGCCCCAAGGGGCGCCTGCGCCCAGTTAGAGCGAGACGAAAGGGGACGCCGGCCGGCTAGACGCTGGCGTGCCGCTTTTCCTTCAGACGGGCAGCCTTGCCGCGCAAATCGCGCAGATAGTAAAGCTGGGCGCGGCGCACCTTAGCATTGCGGAAGATCTCCACTTTATCGATGCGCGGCGAGCGCAGCAAGAAGGTGCGCTCCACGCCGATGCCATGGGCGGCCAGGCGGCGCACGGTGAAATTGGCGTTATTGCCGCCCTTGCGCATCCGGATGACGGTGCCCTTGAATTCCTGGATGCGCTCTTTGTTGCCTTCGATGATGCGCAGGTGCACGCTGACGTTGTCGCCGGGCTGCATGGCGGGGATCTTGGTGTTGACGGGGGCCTCAACGGCCTTGATGAGATCGGGCATGGTATGCGTTCCCTAAAAGGTCCTTAGCAAAACTTTGCCGCCCGAACCTTGGGCGGCAAGCGGACGAGATTATACCACGAAGCTAGACTTTGAGCAGGCCCTGGCGAGCCGCCAGCAGCAGTGCCACCATGCTTTTGGCATCGCGCAGCGCGCCGTTCTCGATGAACGCCATTACGCCCGCGGCGGGCACTTTTTCGATGGTGAGAAACTCATCTTCGTCGGGCGTCAGCGCCGACGCGCTCAGCTCCTGGGCCAGGAACACATGCATCAGCTCGCTGGAATAGCCGGGCGCCAGGTAGAAGCTGGCCAGCTCTTCCAGGCGGCCGGCGCGCATGCCGATCTCTTCCTGCAGCTCGCGGTTGGCAGCCACGGCCGGCGGCTCGCCTGGGTTGAGGGTGCCGGCTGGCAGCTCCAGCAGCACCTGGCGGGCAGCGTGCCGGTATTGGCGCACGAACCAGATATTGTTCGCCTCGTCAATCGGCAGCAGGGTGATGGCGCCGGTGTGCTCGATCACGTCTAGCTGCACCACCTGACCCGGGCGCAGCTCAACCTCGTCCACCAGCACCCGGAAGGCGCGGCCAACGTAGCGCGTTTCGCTCTTAATCACTTTGGGAAGCATGGCATCTCAATTCAAAGTTATCCGGAAAAGAATAGGGCTGCGAGAGGGCCTGGCCCGCTCGCAGCCCTATTCTTTTCCGGTCTTATTACGCCCTTCGGCTCAGGGGATGGTCAGCACCTGGCCGATGTAGATGGTATAAGGATAGGTGATGCCATTGGCCGCCGCCAGTTGTTCCACGGTCAGGCCGCAGGCAAAAGACAGCCGGTACAGGCTCTCACCGGTAGCAACCACATGCGTGCCAGTGCAGCCCGATCCGCCGGGGTCGCCCGCGCTCGAGGCGGGCGTGGGACCTTGGGCGGGCATATTCAACTGCTGGCCGGGCGACAGAACATTCGGATTGATGTTCGGGTTGGCGGCGATCAGCGCGGCCACCGACACATTGCAATTTCGGGCGATCTTATACAGCCAGTCGCCGCTCTGCACGGTGTAGGGGTTGGGGCACGGTGCGCCGGCGGGGACGGCGGTCGCCGTGGCCGGCTGCGCCGGCTGGGTGGCGGCTACGGGCGTGTCGCCAGGCGCGGCCGTGGCCTGGCCCGACGGTTGGGTGGCGGCAGCAGCCGTGTCGCCAGGCGCGGGCGTATTGTTCGGGGCGGCGGGCGTCTGGTTCTGCCCACCGCTGGCGGCCACCGCGGTCTGGGTCAGTTGGCCGGCCACCTGGGTGCCGATAGCGGCCATCGTGGCATCCTGATCGCTGGGCGGCGGCACCACGCCCTGGGTGGCGCTGATTTCGCTGGTTGCGCCGGACGTCGGCACCACACTGGGGGCTGCAGAACGGGTGCAGGCCGCCAGCAACAGCCCGCAGCATAACAGGCTGGCAAGGGCGGCGCGCTGCACGCGCGGTGGGAGTCGGTTCGGCATAGCTGCCTCCTCAAGGGTGTTTCGACGTGCCACTTTGCAAAGCACGCTTGAATCAATGTAGCACAAGCGATTCCGGCCGTCAAATCAGGCATACTTTAACGTGCATGAATCGTGCCACGTCCTAGCCAGTGGAGGGCAAGCGATTAGTTGGATCGCAGGATATGCGTCAGGATGGTCGCGCCGCTGCCGCCGATGTTCTGGGCCATGCCGATCTTGGGCTCGTTGGGCACCTGGGTGTCGCCGGCTTCCCCGCGCAACTGCTGCACCACTTCCACAATTTGGTAGACCCCGGTGGCCCCCACGGGATGGCCGCGCGCCTTGAGCCCGCCGCGCGTGGCCACCGGCACCCGCCCCGCCGGCCCAATTTGCCCCTCCAGCGCCAGGCGTGGGCCCTGGCCGCGCTCGGCAAAGCCGCTGGCCTCCAGCGACAGGGCTGCCATGATCGAAAAGGCGTCGTGCAGCTCGAAGACGCGGATGTCGGCCGGGCCAACCCCCGCCTGGGCATAGGCCTTGCGCGACGACTCGGCGGCGGCGGCCAGCCACAGCGGGTCGTGCCGGTCGTGCACCGCCAGCGAATCGGTGGCCGAGGCCGATCCGGCAATGGTGATGACCTGGTGGCCGTTGCGCTGCAGGCTGTCGGCCGGCACCAGCACCACGGCGGCGGCGCCGTCGCCGATAGGCGAGGCATCCAGCAGGTTGATCGGGTCGGCCACCATGCGCGCCCGGTTGTAGTCGGCGGTGGAGATGCGCTCATGTAGGCGGGCGTTGGGGTTGGCCAGCGCGTTGGCGTGCGCGTTGATCGAGAACGGGGCGAAGTCGGTGTGCTTCCAGCCGTACTCGTGCAAGTAGCGGCGCATCACCAGCGCGTTGATGGCCACGAACGATAGGCCCTGCGCGGCTTCCCAATCGGCATCGGCGGCACTGGCCAGGCCGGCGGTGGTCTGGCTGCCCACCGTGTCGGTCATCTTCTCCACGCCCACCACCACGGCGCTGTCCATCTCGCCCGAGCCCACCGCCATCAGCCCGGCGCGCAGGGCCGCGGCGCCCGAGCCGCAGGCCGCCTCGATCTTCACGGCCTCGGTGCCGCGCAGGCCTACCCAGTCGGTAATCAGCGCGCCCAGGTTTTCCTGGCGGTTAAGCTGGCCCGAGAGCATGTTGCCGACGAACAGTCCGTCCGCCCGCTCGCGCCCAGCGTCGGCCAGGGCCGCCAAAACGGCCTCCCCAGCCAGCTCGCGCAGCGATTTTTCCCATTGTTCCGCAATAACGGTTTGCCCGATACCGATGATGGCAATCTCACGCATTCGTGTGGCTCCTTGTACAAGGATTGTAATTGTACCAAGGTCCTCGATTACAATGCACGCGTGCCCCGCCGAACCGAACGGCTGCTCATTGTGCTCGTCTTGCTGGCGGCGGCCTGGCTGCGCGTCACCCGCCTGGATAGCGTGCCGCCCGGCTGGCGCGACGACGAGGTGGTCGAGACCACGGTGCATGCCGCCCTTATCCTCCAGGGCCATTGGGTGCTGTTTTTCCCGCAGGCCGAGGGCCATGAACCACTCTATCACTACTTGAGCGCCGCCCTGATCGCCGGCGCCGGCGACAGCCTGGTGGTGGTGCGGCTGCTCTCGGCCTTTTTCGGCCTGCTGAGCGTGGCCGCGCTCTATCGGCTGGCGCGGCGTTTGTTTGGCGCGCCGGTGGCGCTGCTGGCGGCGGCGGCGCTGGCCGTGTCGTTTTGGGGGCTGATGTACTCGCGCTTCAAGCTGCGGCAGGTCGGCATGGTGGCGCCAATGCTGTTGGCGTTCGATTTCGTTTTTCGCGCCTGCGACTCGGGCCGGTCCGCGGCCGAACGGCGGCGCGCGGGGCTGTGGGCGGCGCTGTGGCTGTCGGCCAGCCTGTACACCTATTACGCGGCACGGGCTGTTCCGCTGATGCTGTTGGCATTGGCTATTTATTTGTTTGCGTTCCACCGGGAACGAATGCGCGGGACCTGGCGCCCGCTGGCGCTGGTGGCCGGGGTCACGCTGGCGCTGGTGGCGCCGCTGGCAGTGGCCATTGCCGCCACCCCGCAGAGCCAGGCGCGGCTGAGCGAGGTGGGCGCGCCGCTGGCTGACCTGCTGCACGGCGACCCGCGCTACCTGGTGCGCAACACGGTAGAAACGCTCGCCATGCCCGCTTTCACCGGTGATCCGGAGTTTCTGTACAACATTCCCGGCCGGCCGCTGTTCGAGCCGTTGGGCGCGGCGCTGTTTGGCCTGGGGGTCGTGCTGGCGGCCTGGCGCTGGCGCCAGCCGCGCTATGCCTTCGTGCTCATCTGGCTGGTGGGCGGTTTGGCCCCGGCTTTTGCCAGTACACCTTCGGCCAGCCTGGGCCACAGCATTGCCGCCCAGCCAGTGGTCTATCTCTTGCCTGCGTTAGCTGTGGTCGCACTCGGCGGCTGGCTTAAGGACCTTACCCCCCCGGCCCCCCTTCCCTCAAAGGAAGGGGGGAGAAAAGAATTCAATACAGGGGGGCGCGGGCTGGGCTGGGCGGCCGCTTTTGCCGGCCTGGTACTGGCGGCCGTTTTTCTAATCGTGTTGGCCGGCCGAGATTTGACCGACTATTTCATCCGCTGGCCGGCGCTGCCGCAGGTGCGCCTGCTCTACCGCGCCGACCTGCACGAGGCCGGCGCCGCCCTGCGGCGCCTGCCGCCCGGGAGCGATCTGGGCCTGGCCACTGAAGCGCTGCACCCCGCTGACGCGCTGGCTCTGGGGCTTGACACGCCCGGCCTGGACCTGCGCCCGCGCGTTTTCTCGCCCGCCTGGGCCTGGATGTTTCCAGACCAATCCGTGCCGCTGCTGCTGCTGGGGTCGGCGCTGCCCGTAGGCCTTGGCCAGCCTGCCCCGGCCGGCGACTTCGAATTGCGGCCTGCCAGCCTGGGGGCCCAGGCCCAGCCGGCCGTCGCCGCGCAGGGCGACTTCCAAAATGGCTGGGAGTGCTATGGCTTCCGGCTGGCGCTGGGGCCAACGCTGCAAGTGTTGACCTATTGGCGCGTGCTGGCCAACTACCAGGCGCCCGCGCCGCGGCCGGTGGATGTGCTTTCGGGCACGCCGCTGCCGCTCAAGATGTTTTCGCATTTGCTTACGCCCACTGGGGACCTGGCGGCCGGCGATGACCAGCTTGACGTGGACCCCGCCACCCTGCGGCCCGGTGACAGCTTCGTGCAGTCGTTCGCCATCGCCGTGCCAGCTAGTCTGCCGGCGGGCAACTACCGGCTGCGCGTGGGGGTGTACGATCCGGCCAGCGGCGCGCGGGTACCGCTGGCGAGCGGCGAGGATGGCCTGGTTTTGCAAAGTCTCAAGCTGCCCCAAGTAGGGGCGTTCAATTGAACGCCCCTACGCCCCCTGTAAAAGCGGGGGCAACTCGCTCGAAGACGCGGAGCCGCCTGCTCAACCTGGGCCGCATCGTGCTCTCGGTGGGCTTGCTGGCCTGGATCCTCTCCACCGCCGGCCTGGCCCAGTTGGCCGAGGCCGCTCGCCGGGCCGACCTGCGCCTGTATGGGCTGGCGCTGGCGGTAGCCTTTGCCGGCATCTTCGTGCGCTCGCTGCGCTGGCAATGGCTGCTCAAGGCGGTGGGGGCCCAGGTGCCCTTCCGGCGCGTGGTGTATCTGTATTTCATCGGGTCGTTCTTCAACACGTTCTTGCCCACCGGTTTTGGCGGCGACGTGGTGCGCGTGCTGGAGATTGGCCCCGGCGCCACCTCCGACCAGGCGGCCGGCACGGCGCTGGTGGACCGGCTAAGCGGTTTCATCATCCTGTTTGTGCTGGCGCTGGTGAGCCTGCCTTTTTCCTACCGGCTGCTGCCCGCCAGTCTAAGCGTGCTCATCAGCCTGATGGCGCTGGCGGTACTGGCGGGCAGCGGGCTGCTGTTTGAAGGCCGGCTGTTGCGGCGACTGACGGCCTGGCTGCCGCGCTCACTGTCCCTGGCCGGCGACGCCTGGATCGGCAAGACCTATGCCGTGATCACGGCCTGCGGCCGGCGCGGGGTGGCTGGCGCGTTGTTCTGGTCGCTGGTGTTCAACCTGCTGCAAATTTTGGCCAATGTGCTGGTGGCCCGCGCGCTGGGCGTAACGGTTTCGGCCTGGGTGTTTTTTATGAGCGTGCCGCTGACCACGGCTGTGCTGCTGGTGCCCATCTCGATCAGCGGCTTTGGGGTGCGTGAGGGGGTTTACGTGGCCTTGTTCGCGCAGTTGGGCGTGGGCACGGCGCTAGCCCTGGCGCTGTCACTGGCTACCTACGCGCTGGATTTCGCCACCGGGCTGGCTGGCGGGCTGGTCTATTTTGGCGCCGGGCTGTTGGGCCTGCGGCGCAAACAATAAAAACAATATTCCAAAAATGGGTATCCGCGACACGCAGTGTCGCGGATACCCATTTTTGGATAACGAAATTCGTGCTAAGTCCTGCGCACCTGCCGCTGCGCGCGGCGTCCCCTGAGCTCATCGTGCAGCAGCATGGTGAGCACCATGCTGACCAGTGACACGATGAGGCCGCCCAGGAAAGCGGGCCAGAAGCCGGCCACCGTGAAGCCGATGCCAAACTGGCTGCCGATCAGCCCGGTGAGCCAAAACATCAGGGTGTTGATGAGCAGCGTGCCCAGCCCCAGCGTCAAAATGATCAGCGGGCAGGTCAAAATCTCGATCAGTGGGCGCAACAAGGCATTGATCAGCCCAAAGATCAGCGCCAACCCCACGATCGGCAGCCAGCCGCTGCGAGTCAGCTCAATGCCATGGCCCTGGAGCAGGGTGACGGCCGCCCAAATGGCCACCGCGTTAATCGCCCAGCGTAAAATGAGTCGTATCATCCGTCGTACCTCCAAGTAGGGGCGTTCCATCGAACGCGCATTTTGTTCAATAGATTCTACGCACGCCGCGCCGCCGGGTTGCTGGCGACCTTGGACTGACCACCGGCTGGCGGCGTGGTGTACACTAGCGCCCATGAAACAGTCTCCGCCTGCGCTCGCGGCGGCCAACGCCGCTGGCTTTGCCGATGCCGACGATATTTCCGACCAGGGCGAGCGCGTTTCGCACCTCAGGCGCGATGCCGGCTACTGGGCGCACCTCTCACTCTATGACTACGCTGTGCCCCTGTGCCGGGGTGGCCTGGTGCTGGATGCCGGGGCGGGCGCCGGTTATGGCTCGGCGTACCTGGTGGACCAAGGCGCGCGGCACGTGGACGGCATCGACGCCAGCCCGAAAGCGGTCGCCTTCAGCCGCCATCACTTCCCCCAGCCCAACCTCACCTTCCAAGAAATGGGCCTGGATCACATCGACGGCTTTCCGCCCGAGCATTTTGACTTGATCTATTCCTCTAACACACTCGAACACGTGGCCGGCATCCCCGCCTTTCTGGCCGCCGCTCACCGTCTGCTCAAGCCGGACGGCAGCTTATTCGTGGCAGTTCCGCCCATTACCGATGACCGGCTGCAATACCTCAACCTGATCAACCCCTATCACGTCAATCTGTGGAGCCCGCGCCAATGGGCCTATACCTTAGGTCTGTACTTTGCCGACATTCAGCCGGTGCTACACGGCGTGTTGGCGGCAGGGGGCGACTTCAAACCCGAGCATTTTACGCCGGCCTTGACGCTGACTGAAAAATCTTTCGTCTTCACGCCGGGTACCGTCGAGGATATGTATCACGGTTTTACCTTGACCGCGATCTTTCTGGCGCGCACTCCGCGGCCGCAAGCGCAACTGCCGCCGGCCGGCGCTCCGGTGCAGTTCGTTGACGACTCGTTCACGCGCCCCGTCGGCACCATTGATCCTGATCTACGCCTCAAGCTGAAGAAATATTTCGACCTGCCGTCCCCGCCCTACACGCTGCCCGGCAGCACGGCGGACAGCCGGCCCGGTTTTTTCGTCAAGATCGGAAAAGCCCTGCGCAGGCTGTCCGGACGCGGCTAACGCTTGATGGCGGCCGGGGGTGCATTCGCCGTTTTGGGCCGCGCGGCCTAAGCCCCTCACCCCCTACCCCCTCTCCCAAGCGCGGCGTCTTCGCCATACGGCTCGAACAACGCGCCGAAGGCCCGCTCGGGCGAGGGGCTTCAGGGCCGAGGTGAAAGGTGGCCACCCAATGCGAATGCACCCGCGGCCGGGCGCCGGATGACAGAGTCGGTAAGCGGGTGTACAGTACGCCGCATGAGCCTGTATGACCTCCTGGCCTGCCCCACCTGCCGGGTGTCTGTAGAACGCCAAGACGATACCCTGCTTTGCCCGGCCTGCGGACGACGGTACCCGATCGTACGCGGCGTTCCGGTGATGTTTCCCGACGCGAGCATTCCCCAATTTCAAAATGAGAGTGAATTGGTGGTGCGCCAGGACTATTTGCCTTGGGTGCACCGCGTCATTCTTCAATCCCTGCTCGACGATCAGGTGGTGCTCGAGATCGGCTCGGGCAACATGGCCCTGGATGACCCGTGCATCATCCGCATGGACGTGACCTGGAGCCCGTATGTCGATCTGGTGGCCGACGCCCACGCGCTGCCGTTTCTACCCGGCAGCTTGGATTACGTTTTTTCGCTGGC
>Ga0070730_10006396_pt1 | contig 10075 bp, 9 predicted proteins | sample Coa_R1_3_FD_66447 | JGI IMG/M metagenome (GOLD analysis project Ga0070730, IMG submission 66447) | Surface soil microbial communities from Centralia Pennsylvania, which are recovering from an underground coalmine fire - Coalmine... | ecosystem: Environmental > Terrestrial > Soil > Unclassified ... | reverse complement strand
ATTGTGGTACCGCCCATTGTGTCGCGGTAAATACGGGTACAGCAGCGCTTCATTTGGTTTTGGCCGCACTTGGTGTCGGACCAGGGGACGAAGTCATCACCGTTCCTCACACATTTATCGCGACCGCGGAAGCGATCACGGCAGTTGGGGCGACTCCTGTGTTCGTGGATATCGATCCTGTTTCGTTCTGCATGGATCCACAACTGATCGAGTCTGCCATCACTGATCGAACTCGTGCGATTATTCCAGTACACCTCTACGGGCAGACGGCCGACATGGATGCTATCTCTGCCATTGCTTCAGCGCACAACATTCCGGTCATCGAAGACGCATGCCAGGCTCATGGAGCTGAATATAGGGGACGCAGGGCAGGATCCCTTGCGCTGGCGGGTTGCTTCAGCTTCTACCCCGGTAAAAATCTCGGCGCCTGCGGAGAAGGCGGCGCGGTGACAACCGATGACGCCCAACTCGCACAGCGTCTGCGAATGTGGCGGGATCATGGATCCCTCAAGAAGTACGAGCACGAGATTGCCGCCTACAACATGCGCATGGAGGGATTGCAGGGCGGCATACTCGCGGTCAAACTCAAGTATCTAGATCGTTGGAACGATCAACGCAGGCAAGTTGCTCAATACTACGCAAAAACCCTGATCGGCACGCAAATTACCTTACCCGTGGAGATGGCTTACGGCCGGCATGTCTATCATTTATTCGTAGTGCAGGCCGATGATCGGGATGGACTACGCAAGCGACTTGGCGAAGCAGGCGTAGAGTCGGGATTGCACTACCCGATCCCGTTGCACCTTCAGGAAGCATATCGTCATCTCGGATACAGCAGAGGTGATTTTCCTGTCACGGAGAGAATCAAGGACCGGATCCTCTCCCTGCCTATATATCCCGGAATGGCAACTGAGGCTATCGATTGGATGGCAGCAGAATTTCAGGAGAGCTGCAATGTCGGCTGACAGCCAGGTGGCAATCTCCTCAAATGAGCGCCTGGTTGCAGCCGTCTTTGGTAAGTCACAGGTGAAATCCGATCCGGTCTGGGAATGGCAGTACGCGGAACATCTCAAGAGCATCTACACGCCAACAGAACTCATCGCACTTTATTCCAGATACCGCGGCGATGAAGGCACATTCGAGACCCAGTTGCGTCGAATTATCTTTCGCGCCATGTGCAAGCTGGCAGGAAACCAAGTGCAAGTTGAACCGGAAGTGATTGTCAAGCACCCGGAGACGATGGAGATTGGAGACGCGGTCTTCATCGGTGCACACACGATGATCCAGGGACGCTTCGATGGTACATGTCGCATTGGCAATCACGTATGGATCGGGCCACACTCCTATTTTGATGCGCGCAACCTGGTGCTGGAAGATTACGTCGGTTGGGGGCCGGGAGCGAAGGTACTTGGCTCGTCTCACACAGGACAGCCCATCGATGTGCCTATCATTGCGACGGAATTGAAAATCGAACCAGTCGTAGTAGGCTTTGGCGCGGACATCGGCACTAATGCGACGCTTCTACCTGGCGTCCATGTGGGAGCACATGCGATTGTTGGCGCGGGGTCGGTTGTCACGCGTGATGTGCCGGAGTATTCAATCGTCGCCGGAGTGCCAGCGAGGGTTATGCGACGTCGAGAGTAGCCGAAGGTTGGTTTGAGGATGTTTGTTTGTCTGTTCACGCCGATTGAGGCAGACGGCATGGAGTCATTATGAACTTGGCAGGGAGATAGAAATGAACCCGATTCGCGGGACGAAGATACTTATCACCGGCGGAGCCGGCTTTGTCGGCAGTACGACGGCTGATCAACTTATGGATGCAGGCGCGGCAGAGGTGCGCGTGCTAGACAATTTCGTCCGAGGCGACAGACGGAATCTTGAGTCGGCTTCAAAGAAGGGTGATCTTGTCGTCATCGAAGGCGATATCCGGAACGCCGACCTGGTGGACGCGTCTGTCGAAGGAGTCGATTACATATTTCACATGGCAGCGTTGCGCATCACGCGTTGCGCGGAGGCGCCTAGGGAAGGCGTCGAGGTGTTGATCGACGGCACCATGAATGTGTTGGAAAGTGCCGTTCGACACAAGACGAAGAAGATCGTCGCTGCATCCTCGGCTTCCGTGTACGGAGATCCACTCTATCTGCCCATGGATGAGAACCACCCGTTCAACAATCGCACGCTCTATGGAGCGGCCAAGATCGCGAATGAACAGATGCTGCGCGCCTATTACGAAATGTTCAAGCTGCCCTATGTTGCGTTTCGATATTTCAATATCTACGGACCGAGGATGGATCTCGATGGCGTGTACACCGAGGTCCTCATCCGGTGGATGGATGCGATTCAGAGTGGAAATCCACCGAAGATCTTTGGCGATGGCACGCAGTCCATGGACTTCGTCTACGTAGAGGATGTGGCAAGAGCCAATCTGGCGGGACTTGTCTCAGAGACAAGCGACGAGATATTCAACGTCGGTACTGGAGTGCAGACAACCCTGAATGAGTTGAGCAAGCTCCTGCTCACGATCTATGGATCTTCACTCAAGCCCGAATACCATCCCGCCCGCACGGTGAACAATGTTCAAGCCAGGCGCGCCGCTATCGAAAAAGCGGAGAATCTGCTTGGCTTCAAAGCGCATGTAGGTCTCGAGTCGGGGCTGCGGACACTAGTCCAATGGCGCGATGAGGCCAGGTCAGAAATGACACTCGCCGCGGGAGGTTTGAAATGAGTACTGTGCTCAGTGCCAGCGGCGCGATGATCCCAGTCGCCCGACCCTTCATTGGGGAAGAAGAGGAGATTGGTGTTTTGGAAGTACTTCGCTCCGGCTGGGTGACGCAAGGCCCTAGGGTCGCGGAGTTCGAACAGAAGTTTGCAGCCTATGTGGGATGTGAGCATGCAATCGCAGTGTCATCTTGTACTACGGCATTGCAACTCGCGCTTTGGGTTACAGGCATCAAACCGGGTGATCAGGTTATCTGTCCAAGCCTCTCCTTTATAGCCACCGCCAATTGCATCGCATACAGTGGCGCTACGCCTGTGTTCGCGGACATTGACCTGGAGACATATAACGTGGATCCGGGTGAAGTGGAGGCGCTGATTTCCTTGCGGACGAAAGCTATTCTTGTGGTGCATCAGATCGGATTGCCGGCGGAGATGGACGCGTTGCAGCAGCTCGCCGCCAAGTATGGCCTCACACTTATTGAAGACGCAGCCTGCGCGATCGGATCAGAATACAACGGCCAATTGATTGGCCGGCCTGTCGGCGAACTGGCGTGTTTCAGCTTTCACCCGCGCAAGATCATGACCACCGGGGAAGGCGGAATGATCACGACGAACAACGCAAGACTCGCTGTGAGACTCCGCCGTTTACGGCAACATGCCATGAGCCTGTCAGATGTAGCCAGACACAGCGCAAAGGAAATCGCGACCGAGACTTACAACGAAATAGGGTTCAACTATCGGATGACAGACATGCAAGCCGCTGTCGGCATTGCCCAACTCGCACGGTTAGCGAATCTGCTTGAGAGAAGACGCTATCTGGCTCAACGTTATAACTACGCTCTCAGGGAGCTTCCGTGGTTGAAAACTCCGTACGTCCCGAGCAACTGCCGCCACAATTACCAGTCCTACATGGTTCGCCTCATGGGAACCGCAGCTGCAAAGCGTGATGCGATCATGCAGTCACTCTTGGAAAAGAAAATTTCAACCAGACGTGCTGTTATGGCAATCCACCGAGAAGTGCCTTATAGCAACTCCTCCTGGGAGGATCGATTGCCCCGCACAACTCTTGTTGCAGATACCGGCATCATCCTTCCCCTCTTCCATCAGATGACAGAAGTTGAGCAGGATTACGTCATTGATGCCCTACTTGAATTTCAAATGTAGGTCGCTCACTCATCAAGACATCTGCAGACCAAAGCCGAGACGGAAGTACGGGACCTGAACTCACTTTTATATATCGCCGATCTTTCTCGGCAAATGTGTCATTTCGCATCCTACCTGCTATTCCCCTGGACCGGCCTGACGACCTGGTCTATGGATCCGTTTACAACGAAACTGTTGCCTTCCGGCATAATTGGGTCTTGCTGACTATGCCGGCTTCAGGTAGAACTGGGCCGTATCGCCTTTGCCGGTAAGATTCAGTGCTTCAGCTAATTGACGCATGTGACTGCGTTGCGAACGGGTCGGCTGGGGCATCTCGGCAAGCGGAACACCGCGCTGATAGGAATCACTGGCCCAGAGTTGAACCTCTGTTGAATCGAAAACTACCTTGTCGATTCGGAAGCCGCTCTTCTGTGCCAATAACGAAAAGCTCTTGCTGCTGTGAACGAAAAGATGGCGAGGTGCGTCGAGTTCAGCCCAGTCAGTGGAATAGGCTTGCCACCCCCATCCCAACACGGGCATGCAAACCACACACGAGCCGTTGTTCCTGAGGTGCTCGCGAGCCACTCGAAGCAGGTCAATCGGCATATGCTCCAGCGAGTGGCGAAGCAGGATGATATCGAACTTGCCTTTGACCTCGGCGAGAGTTTTACGCTCGACCCGGACTCCGTAGCGGTCCTCAACATCCATTCGGACAAAGAGATTCACGCCGCGCGCATTGTAACCAAGCTCGCGCAGATCGCCCAGTAGACTTCCCGATCTGCCCCCGACCTCCAAAAAGGCCATGTCTTTCTTCAAATGAACACGGCGGATCACATCCAGGTCGTTTCTTTGGCGCCAATTGACGAGAAAAGAAAACCGGGAAAGATAGAGCGCATTTCGTATCATTCGCAGCACTGAGCGCGGCCTGGTCTTAACCTTGCAATAGTCCAGCGGATAGTATTGGTCCAGGTCGTCAGGTATTTCGGCAAGCGACAAGCACCCGCATTCCGAACACTCGGAGTAGAGAAATTCATCTCTGGTTCCAAGCATCATCTCTCGAACGAGATGAAGAGTTCCTGCAGCGGATTGGCACACCGCACAACAATTGACATGCATATGCTTTCATTGCTCCTTATGACTACTTGTTTCATCTGAAACAGTAAACCTTGGCCTGGCTGACAGCGCTGTGCAGAAATACACTGTCTAGCTTTGAATGTTATGGACGACGTCAAGTTGAGACAGACCAAGATATAGATTGTTCTCAAAAAACACCTTGATGCGACACACGATTCTCCGCCGACGAGATTGCATACCGAAAGGTCGCCGGCGCTGTTCTTTTTGAGCATCGAAATACTCGCCGCAAGATCAGTTTTCAGCGGGGGTGGCAGATGCATCCGGAGGTGTTGCGAGCCGTTGCATACAGGTATCCCATCCCACAGTCCACTGTGCGATCTTCAGCCACTTTCGGAGAGGTCTCGTTACATCGTTCCGTGCAATCGGATATCCGAGAGATGCGGCCAACGGGAACAGACCGCACAGGATAGTCAGGCGGCAAAGAGCACTGATCAACAGTGCGAATCGATACAGTGCTGCATACGAGTTTCCCCGGTTCCGACGCAGAAATCGGTAGACAGAATCCCGCATCGTGACTGCAACAAACCCGTCCTCGCAGCTCTTGGTGCTCTGACCACCGAAATGAATAATCCTGGCGTCACTCGTATGCAAGATCCGATGCCCCGCGCGGCGAATGGTGCAGCACAGTTCAACCTCTTCCGCGTACATGAAATATTCCGGATTGAAACCACCGACATCTTCGAACACTTCGCGCTTCACCAGAATTGCTGCGCCGGAGACTACATCGACTTCATGAACAGTATTCGAGCTGGTTGAGTATAGGGCCTGTTTCCCCCAAAGGGGATGGGCCGGCCATTGGCGTTGCAGCCAACTCAGAGCGAGAAGTTGGTTTGCGATCGTAGGAAATGGTTGCACACAAGTGGTCTGAAGACTCCAGTCCGGGTTCAACAGTCTGCAGCCGATGGCGCCTCCTTGCGGCGCAGACTGAAGCGCAGAGAGCATCGGTCGCAGGGCGTTTCCCAGGACGACAGTATCAGGGTTCAGAAAGAGCAGGTTCCTCCCTACAGACTGCCGAGCGCCGAGATTGTTCGCTCGCCCAAAGCCTATGTTCTCTTTAGACAGCACCAGCTTGATCCACGGAAAGTTGTCGATCAGTGCCTGGCAAGGCGCATCGGCAGAGTCATTGTCGACGACGATAACCTCGTAATCGACATCGCCTGCGGTATCGCGGATCGAAGCAATGCATTGCTCGGTATAGGCGAGACAATTCCAGTTGACGAGAATAATCGAGAGTTCTCTCATATGTGGTTCGCTGTCAAGATGCCTCGGCCAGTCCCGACTTATTCCGCGCACCCAGACCGACGGCTGTCAGCAATTGTCGGATTGGAGTTGGAATTTGTTCCGGCGCAAGGAAGGATGTCAGTTTTCGTACCGAGTAAATTGTGTGGAATATTGTCGCTCCTATGCCCAGGCCAACGCTATAAATGAGGGGCATAAAATAAAAACCGCAGAAGACGACTGCCACGAGAGAGAGGGAAATCGCTCCGGTGGTTTTGTTGTCGCTGGAGCATTGAAAGCCGCTCAGCCGGCTTACGATTGCATACAGCATGAACGCGTGAAAGATGTACGAACCGAAGTAGGCTATTCCCGCGCCAGTCAGCCCGAAATACGTGATACACGCCCAGGCGAGAGCCAGGCTGACGATACCCCATGCGACTTCGCAAATGATAAAGAGACCGCGCTTTGCCTTTGCAACAATGACAAAACCCATGGGCCAGCTAATCACCTGCAGCATAGTACCGAGACAGATCCAGCGAAGTATGCCCACTGCGGCTCCAAATTTGGTGCTGTAGAAGATGGCAATCACCATTGGAGCAAGCGTAAGGCTCGCAATCACTCCGGGTCCTGCCAGCAGTAGGCCCACCTGCGCCTGCTCGTTTACCAACCGATTGCACGCAAGATTATCGTGAGCGCTTGCCGTCAGGCGGGGATAGAAGTCGGCGCCCATCGCTTGAAGGATGAATCCAACATAGAGTCCTCCAAGAGTCCATGCCGACTGGTACAACCCGGTAGCCTCGAAACCGATCATGTGAAGGATGGTGACACGGATGGCGTAGGCGACTCCCAGCGTGACGAGGCTGCTGATCATGAACGCCAGTCCAAGCTTTAACAGCGCGGCTGCTTCCTGTCTGACTTGGCTGCTGGTCATCGAAATCTTCGCAGGAGTTGCCAATTCAAGCTTGCGACTGTACCACCACGATGTTACGATCGTCATCGCTGCAACACAAATGAGCGATGGAACGACGCCTCGTTCCTTGAAATAGTACACCAACGGAACAGCGCAAAGGGTTCCGAACATGGCCCCCAGCACTTGTATTTTTGCAAGGTCAGCGATGCGGCGCATTCCTTGAATCAGTGCCGTCTGACTGGCTGAGATGAGCGTGAGAAATACCGCGATCGAGAGCCAGCATATCGCTCCCGAATGCTGGTCAGTGGCAAAAGTTAATACCGAAATTTGCCGGGAAAACAGCACCATCAGAGCGGCCCCCAACAATCCTAGAAGAACCGAGACTCGTCGCAGAACGAGTACGGTCTCGGCGACGGTCTTCCCATCTTCGGTGCTCACCGCTGCCGCTATCTGGCGCACGCCGCTGCTGTTTACGCCCATGCCGGCGAGTGTTTGGGTCAAGCTCGCAACGGAACTGAATAGACCGAATAGTCCGAAGCCGGAGGGCCCGAGGAGTACCGCCATCGCTTTGGTACGGACCATCCCGATTGCAATGTTCAAGATCTGCGATCCGCCTACCAACGCCGAAGATTTGAGTATCTGGCTATAGGTTCCCTCTTTTGGCCGAGAGGCTATATCTTCGGCTGACGCACAGACTTGAGGCCGTTTCTCGGGGGCTAACGTTGGCATTCGGTATGTCCGGCCTTAGGGTAGGTGATAGTGTTTGGCGTTGAGCGTTGAAGATGCTGTCGAAATCTTGAGGGACGCTGTATGTCGCTGCGGCAAGGTCACTCGAGCATTGCTGGCTAACAGGCGCCGCGCCCAAAGATCATGGCTGCCGGTGTGCGGAGCATGATCTGAAGGTCCAGCCAAAAATTGCGAGCTTCTGCGTACCGAATATCGATGCGAACCATCTCATCAAAGGTTGTCAGTGACCTGGCCTCAACTTGCCAAAGGCCGGTAATCCCGGGCTTAAGCTCCAGCACTCGACGTTTGTGCCAGCTGCAATACTTCTCGTATTCGTAGGGAAGAGGAGGCCGCGGGCCGACCAGCGACATATCATTCAACAGAACGTTGAAGAATTGCGGCAGCTCGTCAAGACTCGACCGGCGCAGGAAGCGTCCGATGGGAGTTATCCTGGGATCATTTTTCAACTTGTATAGACCATCGTTCTGGCATGCGTCAGCTGCGCCAGAGATCAGCTTGGTAACAAACTTCCGATGAATGTCAGAATCGTTATTGGCGAACATTGTGCGAAATTTGTAGAAAGAGAATTCTCTTCCGTACTGCCCTAAACGCTTTTTGCAAAAGAATACAGGGCCTTTAGACGTACACTTCACCAGTGCCGCAATGACGAGGAAAACGGGCGACAAAATAATGAGCGCGGTCAGGCTTCCAAAGACATCGATGGTGCGCTTCAATCCGCGGTCTACCCGGAATGTTGGGCCACGCTTGGTGAGGTCCACGCTGAATACCCGGTCTTCGCTTTCGTTGGGAAAGACACGAACGATTAGCGCTACGCGGCAGTAGACATCCGCGCTGAGGGTTCGCTGCAAGACGATAGATATCTTTCTGACGATGGATTCGATCACATTCGTCGATGCGTCTCCAATCTCCGTGACCATTAGCCCAAGCGTGGATGGTTGGTCGTACCATCCAAAGACGTCTGTCTCCCTGATGCAGGCAGAGATTGCAGCTATCACCCCGCCCTCGGGAGCATCGCCAAGATTGTTCTGCAATTGCTCGCCACTGATGAGCACCAGCAGAAAGGCTCTTCCAGTGCGTTCGGTTCTGCGCTGCTCCAGTCGGAGCATATGCAAGAACGTTTCCTGAGAGACAAGCTTGGACGCAGGCGAGTGTATTCCTGCGGCCACCCGGCTGGTAGCAGAAGTCTTCTTTGCTTGATTTATAGAAGCTATCTTCAACGTGGCCATGCAGGATCCTCGATCAGTCGCACTCAAGTGGCTCAGTGCTCGCCGAAATGTGATATGGATGGGTTAGCAGGTCCTAGCCAGTTACGCCGAGATTACCGGTGGGCATTGAGAGATGGAAGGCTGGATATCATGCCTCACGCAATGCCGCAGTCTGTTGCGGAAAATGGTCCAGTGGTTCGAGAAGATGTGCGTCGATCTCGGCAGCGATGGACTTGTGAATGAGAGCAATGGATACAACGATGCGACAATGATTTTTGTGTCGAGTGACGATCCCTTCCAAACCCTGGAGTGCGCCAGATTTTACTCTGACCAATTCTCCGGATTCTGGAAAGGGATGTGGTTCGGGCTTGTTACCGTAGGCGAGGCACTGTCGCACCGCTTCTATCTCGGCGTCATCAATCGCGGCCGGCGCCCCGCCGAACGAAAGCATGCGCACCACGCTCGGAATGCTGAAGACATGATGTCGTTCCCTAAGATCGATGCGGGTAAAGATATAGCCGGGAAAAATCGGTCGTTCAATCAGAACCCGGCGATCTTTCCAGTGGCTCTGCGTGGTCAGGAGTGGGAGAAAGGCTTCGATTGATTTCGCCTGAAGTTGCTGGGCAACGACCCTCTCATGGCGAGGCTGCGTCGTTATGGCATACCAGCGAGCGGACGTCATGCAGCAAACCTCTGTCGACACACTTCCTGCAAAGCCCTCGGCGATGAATCCGCTTTGGGTTCCTCAGAAGATTCGACAAGTCTGGTAACGTTGCGGGCGGCGCTCCGCGAGCGTGACTCACAGAGAGTCACTGGGAGTAACCTGAAAAGACCAGGACGTCGACCGGTTTCCTGGAGAGCAACTTTTCAGAAAGAATCCACGGTCCGTTGACCGGGGGAACAACCAATGCGAATCGACAGTCTAAGACGCGTTTTGCTGATACCCACCCGGCTATAAGCAATTCACGTGCCACCCGTGTGGACACAACATCTCTCTGCC
>Ga0070730_10006395_pt1 | contig 10077 bp, 4 predicted proteins | sample Coa_R1_3_FD_66447 | JGI IMG/M metagenome (GOLD analysis project Ga0070730, IMG submission 66447) | Surface soil microbial communities from Centralia Pennsylvania, which are recovering from an underground coalmine fire - Coalmine... | ecosystem: Environmental > Terrestrial > Soil > Unclassified ... | reverse complement strand
TTCCTGCCGGATCCCTTCGCGGGCGGGCCCGATCCCTCGGCCGGCTCCACGACGATGTACCGCACCGGCGACCGCGGCCGGCGGGCGCCCGGGGTGGGCCTGGTGTACCTGGGCCGGCTGGACCGCCAGCTCAAGGTCCGCGGAGTGCGCGTCGAACCCGGCGAGATCGAAGACGTCCTGTGCCGCCACCCTGACGTCGGGCAGGCGGCGGTGGTCGTGTACCGGCCGGCCGGCGACGAAAGCCCACAGCGGCTGGCGGATGAGGCGCGGCTGACGGCCTACGTGGTGCCCCGCGACGGTCGCCCCGCGCCCGATCCCGGTGAGCTTGCACGACTCTGCCGGGACTGTCTGCCCGACTATCTGATCCCGGGCCAGTTCGTGCCGCTGGCGGCGCTGCCGATGACGCCGAACGGGAAACTCGACACCGGTGCTCTGCCAGATCCGCGGCTGGTGGCGGCGCCGGGCAGTTACGTGCCGCCACGGACAGAGATCGAAGAGATCCTCTGCGGTGCGCTCGCGACCGTGCTCGGCCGGGAGCGGGTCGGCATCGACGACAACTATTTCGTCATCGGCGGCGACTCCATCCGCAGCGTGATGGTCGCCAGCCGCGCCCGGGCCCGCGGAGCCGACATTACCGTGCCGGACCTGCACCGTCACCCGACAGTACGCGAGCTGGCGGCGGCCACGGCGGCGTCGCCGGGCCGCGTCGAAGAGCCGAAGACGCAGCCGTTCAGCCTGATCTCGGCGGCGGACCGCGCCCTGATGCCGCCGGACGTCGAGGACGCGTTCCCGCTGAACCTGCTGCAAGAAGGGATGATCTTCCACCGGAACTTCGCGGCCAAGTCGGCCGTCTATCACGCGATCGCCTCGGTTCGGCTGCGCGCTCCCTTCGACCTCGACGTCATGCGCCTGGTCATCCGTCAGCTGGTTGAACGCCACCCCCTGCTGCGCACTTCGTTCGACCTGTCCACGTTCAGCCGCCCACTGGAGCTCGTCCACAAGACCTTCAAGGATCCTCTTTCCTACCAGGACCTGCGGGGCCTGCCGCCGGCCGAACAGGAGGCACAGATCACCGGGTGGGTGGCACGGGAGAAAGAACGCGGCTTCGAGCTTGACGAGCACCCGCTGATCAGGTTCATGGCTCAGCGGCTCGACGACGAGACGTTCCAGTTCACCTACGGCTTCCATCACGAGATCGTGGACGGCTGGAGTGAGGCGCTGCTGGTCACCGAGTTGTTCGGGCACTACTTCTCGGTTGTGTTCGACGAGCCGGTGGTGATCAAGCCGCCGAGTTCGTCCATGCGGGACGCCGTCGCGCTCGAACTGGAGGCGCTCAAAGACCAGGACGGCTTTGACTTCTGGGCGCGCTACCTGGACGGTGCCACCCTGATGCGGCTGCCCAGGCTGTCCTCCGGGCCGAGCGCCGACAGGGGCGCACGCGAGATAGTCAGGATCGCGGTGCCGGTCCGGGCCGAGCTGTCCGACCGGCTCAAGCAGCTGGCCGGCGCCAACGCGGTACCGCTCAAGAGCGTCCTGCTGGCGGCGCACATGATGGTCATGTGCCAGTACAACGGGCATCTGGACACGCTGACCTACACCGTCACCAACGGACGGCCGGAGACGGCGGACGGCAGCACGGCCATCGGGCTGTTCGTCAACAGTCTCGCGATCCGGCTCGCGCTGACCGGCGGCACATGGAACGACCTCATCACCCAGACGTTCGAGACCGAGCGGCAGTCGCTGCGGTACCGGCGGCTCCCGATGGCCGAGCTGAAACGGCACCAGGGTAACGAACCGCTGGCCGAGACGCTGTTCTTCTTCACCGACTATCACGTGTTCGGTGAGCTGCAGCGGTGGCGGCGGCGCGGCGTCGAGCACGTCACCAGCGAGCTGTACGGGGAGTCGACGTTCCCGTTCTGCGCGATCTTCCGGCTGAACCGTGACAACTCACGGCTCGAAGTCAGGATCGAGTACGACAGTCTTCAGTTCCCGGCCGCACTGATGGACGCGATCGCGGACTGCTATGTCCGGGTGCTCGAGACAATAGCCGCCGATCCCGAGTCGTCCTATCACACCCAGTCGCTGCTCTCCGACGCCGAACGGCGGCGCATCCTGGTGGACTGGAACGGGACCGAACCCGACACTGGCGATGCACAGCTGATCCACCGGCTGATCGAGCGCCGCGCCAACGAGACGCCGGACGCCGTGGCCATCGTGTCGGGGGGAAGCGCGGTGAGCTACCGCGAGCTTGACCACCGTGCGAACCGGATCGCGGCCGCGCTCAAGGCCCATGGCGCGGGGCCGGAACGCGTCGTGGCGCTGATGACGGAGCGTAGCGTGGAGGCGATCGCCGCCATGCTCGGCACGCTCAAGGCGGGTGCGGCATATCTGCCGCTCGATCCTTCGTTCCCGCCGGAGCGGATCGCGGCCATCGTGCGCGATGCCCGGCCTGCCGTCGCGCTCTCGCAGCCGGAGCATGCCGGCCTGCTGCCGTCGCTCCCCGTGCTGGCCCTCCATCCCGGCCGCGAGCCACTGCCGGATCAGGCACTGCCGGATCAGGCACTGCCGGATCAGGCACTGCCGGATCAGGCACTGCAGGCCGGCCTCCCCGCCGGGGCCAGCCCCACGCCCGGTTGCGCGCTCACCGACAACGCCGCCTATGTGATCTACACGTCGGGGTCCACCGGTGAGCCGAAGGGCGTCGTGGTGACCCACCGCGGGCTGCTGAACTCGACCCTGGCCCGTGACCGCCACTACGCGCAGCCGCCCGGGCGCTTCCTGCTGTTGTCGCCCCTCGTCTTCGACAGCTCCGCCGCAGGGCTGTTCTGGACGCTGTGCGCGGGTGGCACACTCGTGCTGCCGCCGCCCGGCGGCCAACTCGAGCCCGCCGCCCTCGCGCGGCTGGTCGCCGGGCAGCACGTCACGCACACGCTCGCGGTTCCGTCGCTGCTGAGCGCGCTGCTCGACCAGCGCAGGCCCGAGCTGCTGCGGTCGCTGCGAACGGTCATCTCGGCCGGGGAGCCGTGCCCCAAAGAGCTCTGGACCGAGCTGCGCGCCGTCCTTCCGGATGCCGTGCTGCACAACGAGTACGGCCCCACGGAGAACACGGTCTGGAGCACGGTGTGGGCCGGGGAGCCCGTCGCATACCGGACCCAGGTGCCCATCGGGCGGCCGGTCGCCGGGGTCCGGGCATACGTGCTGAACCCGCATCTGCAGCCGGTCCCCGTTGGCGTAGCGGGCGAGCTGTACCTCGGTGGTGCCGGGCTCGCCCGGGGCTACCTCGGGAGCCCGGGCCTGACGGCGGCGCGGTTCCGGCCGGATCCGTTCCGCCCCGGCGCCAGGATGTACGCAACCGGCGACCTCGCCCGGCACGCGGCCGACGGCGATCTTGAATTCCTTGGCCGGGTGGACAAGCAGGTGAAGGTTCGCGGCTTCCGGGTTGAACTCGGCGAGATCGAGGGCACCCTCGACCTGCACCCGGCCGTGCGGCGCTCGGTTGTGGTATCCCGCCAGGACGACGCGGACGGCACGTCTCTTGCCGCCTATGTGGTGCTGGTCCCCGGCACAGCGGTGGATGGCGCCGAGCTTCAGCAGTTCGTGCGCGACCGGCTGCCGAGGTACATGGTCCCGGCCAGGTGTACCGTGCTCGACGAGCTGCCCCTGACGCCGACCGGGAAGGTAGACGTCGCATCGCTCCCGGCGCCCGTGCGCTCCGGGCCCGGCGGCCAGCCGGTCTCGCCCCGCACGGAGGCCGAACTGTTGCTCTGCGCCGTCTGGTGCCAGGTGCTCGGGCTCGACCAGGTGGGAGTTCAGGACGAATTCTTCGAAATCGGCGGCGAATCGCTGCGGGCGATGCAGGTCGTGACGAAGGTGAACAAGGTGCTCGACCTCGATCTTCCGGTGCGCTCGCTGTTCGACGCCCCCACGATCGAGGAATTCGCCCGGGTGGTGGAGATGGAGCAGGCGTGCGCGGGCACTGGCAGTATGAGTGACCGGTTGTGACCGGGTGGGCCCGCCGGACGACGACGTGGCACGAGGTGCCCGCGGCCAGGAACATCTGGCGCACCTGGGCGCCGCGCTCGCCACCATGGATCTCCAACGATTGCGGCGCTGGGGCCAGCACCTCGCAGCGGTGCTGGCCGGGGGCGGGCGCCTGCTGGCGGCCGGAAACGGCGGGTCCGCCGCCGAGGCGCAGCATCTCACGTCGGAGCTCGTCGGGCGGTTCAAAGATGATCGTGAACCGCTCTCCGCGATCGCACTGCACGCCGACACCTCAGCCGTCACCGCGCTCGGCAATGACTACGGTTACGCGGAGATCTTCGCGCGCCAGGTTCGTGCCCACGGGCGAGCCGGTGACGTCCTGATGCTGCTCTCCACGTCGGGCCGAAGCGAAAACCTGCTTCGCGCGGCCGCGGCAGGCCGCGACGCCGGCCTGAAGGTGTGGGCGCTGACCGGGCCCTCCCCCAATCCGCTGGCCGCGGCGTGCGACGACGCCATGACAATTTCCGCGGCGGCGACGGGCACGATACAGGAGTGCCACCTGGTCGCCATCCACCTGATCTGTGCGAGCGTCGATGCCGCGCTCGGCGTGCGCTCTGGCGACGCGGCGCAGCAGGCGCGGCCTGACCCGGAACCGGCGCCGAGAGCCCGCCCGGCGCTCTCCAGGCGGTCACCGGATCGACGCCGGGGGCCCCTCGTCGTGGCCGGCGATTCGCTCCTTGACCGTGACGTCGCCGGTGAGGTGGAGCGAGTCTCACCCGAGGCGCCGGTACCCGTGGTGGACAGGGCCACGTCGTCCTTCCGGCCGGGAGGAGCGGGCCTGGCGGCGCTGCTCGCCGCCCGGGACGGCCGCCGGGTCACCCTGGTAACCGCGCTGTGCCCGGACGACGCCGGCCGCCGGCTGGCCGGCTTGCTCGAGGCCAGCGGAGTCGAGGTCATCGACCTTGGCAGCAGCGGCCCAACTCCCGTCAAGATCAGGATCAGGGCTGACGGCCGGTCGCTGCTGATGGTGAGCGAGGCACCTCGCGAACCTGGCCGGATCCGGCGCCCGCTCACCGAAGGCGAACGCCGCGCCATCGCCGGCGCCGCCGCGGTTCTCGTCTCCGACTACGGCGGCGGCATCGGCGCGCAGCCGTCGGTGCGCGACGCCGTGGGCGAAGCGGTGACCCGGATCCCGGTCGTTTGGGACGTGCATCCGCGTGGCGCCGAGCCGGTGAAGGGCATCCGGCTCGTGACGCCCAATGCGCGCGAGGCCGAGCACCTGAGCGGTATCCACGGCGACGGGCTCGCCTTTGACATCGACCGGGCACGGGCGCTGGTGGGGATGTGGTCTGCGGCCAGCGTCGCGGTCACCCGCGGCCGCGACGGTGCGATCCTGCTCGACGGAGCGGACGCGCTGCCGGTGGTCATTGCGGCACCGCTCGGCTCCGGCGGTGACGCCTGCGGTGCGGGCGACTGTTTCGCCGCGACAGCCGCGGGGCTCCTCGCCGACGGTGCGCTGGTGTCCGAGGCGGTGGCCGGCGCGGTCGAAGCAGCCTCCGGTTTTGTCGCGGCCGGCGGTGCCCACGCGGTGGGGCTGCCCGCTGCCGCGCCTCCCAGTGCTGGCGCGCCCTCCGGCATCGATGAGCGTACGGCACACGACGTGGTGGCGAGCGTTCGCGCCACCGGCGGAGCGGTGGTCGCGACAGCCGGCTGCTTCGACCTGCTGCACGCGGGCCACGTCGCCATGCTCGCCCGGGCGCGGGCCCTGGGTGACTGCCTGATCGTCTGCCTGAACAGTGACGAGTCCGTGCGGCGGCTGAAGGGCGAGGGCCGGCCCATCGTCACAGCACATGATCGTGCCGCCGTCCTCGAGGCGCTCACCTCGGTGGATGCGGTCGTGACGTTCGACGAGGACCGGCCGGACCGGGTGCTCGGGCAGATCCGGCCCGACTTTTACGTCAAGGGCGGCGACTACCGTATCGGCGACGTCCTCGAAGCGGCCCTCGTAGCGAGCTGGAAAGGGAGGACGGTGATATTGCCGTACATCGGCAACCGGTCCACCAGCGGGATCATTGACAAGATCGCTAACGTCGGGTAGCCGCCGTGGTGACCCACTCACCGGCCCCTCGGGCCGTCGCGCACACCGGCGCCGCCACAGGTGCTGGCGAGGTGCTCATTACCGGTGCGGCCGGATTCATCGGCGGGCACGTTGCCCGGGCGTGCCACGATGCTGGCTGGACGGTGACCGGCCTCGACGTGCGTGCGCTGCCCCCGCCACTGCACGGCTTCGCGCGCCAGGTCCAAGGCCAGGCGGACGATCCGGCGGTGTTGCGGGATGTCCGGGCCGGCCGGTATCACGCTGTCGTCCACCAGGCCGCGATCACGAGCACGCTGGCGAGCGACTGGAGCCTGCTGCGGGATATCAACATCCGCCAGCCGCTCGAGCTGGCCAGCGCCTGCGCCGTGAGCGGAACGATCTTCATCTACGCCTCGTCGCACAGCGTGTACGGCACGATGCACCAGCGCCGGGCCGCGGTCGAGGGGTGCGAGACCGCCCCGTCCATCTGTACCGGGCCGCTCAACCTCTACGCCCGCTCCAAGCTCGAACTCGACGCAGCGATGGCCGCACGGCAGGCCTGCGGCCAGCCGCCATGGACCGGGCTTCGCTACACGAACGTCTTCGGCCCCGGTGAAAGCCACAAAGGGCCGATGGCATCAATTATCTCGCAACTGCTCCGAAAATCAGCTGATGGCGAGAATATTCACCTGTTCTCCGATACGCTTCAAGCTTGCCGTGACTATATTCCGGTGCATGTTGTAGCGGACGTTATCGTCAAGATCCTGCACCGGCCTGTGCCGTCCGGAATCTACAATCTTGGCTCCGGGCAGCCGGTCGCGTTCGCGACCCTGCTGGAATGGTGTGCGGAATTCAGCGGATCCGGGCCGGCCGTCCTGCTCGTACCGAACCCGGTTGCCGATCGGTACCAGTACTGGACGTGTGCGGACCTGGCCAAGATCAAATCGAGCCTGCCGGAATTGAGGCTGCCGGCGGCGGAGGATATCCACCGGGCGGCGGAGATCTTGTTCCGCCAGTTCCGGGCGGACTCCGAAGAGCGGGCCGGGCGGCCCGGTACGCAGCACCGGGCCGCTGCCTCGCGGCCACCGGTTCCGTCCCGGCAGCGAAAGCTGTCAGATATGAATGAAGTGGATTAGCTTCCTAGGCGGCGATAATGAGTGACGGAACGACAGAACGGCCAGGCGGTACCTCTCGTGCCGAACCAGAGCACGACGGCCAGGCACCTGTGCCACCTGACGCGGTGCGCCGGGTATGTCTTTTCGGCCGGCTGCGGTGGCGGAGTCTCGGCGACTATATATACCGCAACATCTTTCTCGCCCAGCTGCGGCTCGCATATCCGGAAGCGGAGATCGTGCATGTCGTCGGGAACGATGCCATGGAGCGTTTCGGAGAGTTTTTTTCCAGTCATTCACACGCGGATACCGTGCTGACATGCCCAGATTTTCAAGACGACGATCCACTCCGCTGGGAACGATTCTTCGACGGCATCTCCGGCCGCGGTTTCGACTGCTGCGTGGTGGACCCGGACAACGATGGGCTCGGCGCGCGGGAGGCGGCGCGCTGCGGGATCGCCGTGCGGATCGGATTCGCGTTCGGGCGGCCGGATGACGATTTCTTGACGGTGGCGGCACCGTTGACCCCGCCTGCGTTCGGGCTGTCGGACCTGCTGGATTTCTCCACCGGGCTGGCGGCCGCACTGGGGCTTGAAGCGCCGGGGGCGGCGGATGTGGTGCCGCCATTCCCGTTCCGCCAGGTGGCGGTTCCCGAGCTGACCGGGCTGGTGGTGGCGGTTCATCCCGGCGGCAACTGGTGCTGGAACCGGCGGTGGCCACTGGATCGTTACGGCGAGCTGTGCCAGGCGCTGGCCGCGGGTGACGGGGCGCAGCTGGTGCTGGTGGGTTCTGCCGGCGAGGGGCCCGACCTGCACCTGTTGCGCGACATGGTGGAAGGCGCCGTCCCCGGAGCGCGCGTGGTGGTGAGCGCGGGGGAGTCGCTGGACACACTTGCGAGCTTGCTGAAGCGCTCGGATGTACTGGTCGGCAGCGACTCCGCTCCCGCGCACGTGGCCGCGGCGCTCGGTACCCCAACGGTCGTGCTGTACGGGCCGAGCAACAGCGAGATGATCATCTGGGACCGCATCTACCTGCGTCACCGCAGCATAGATCGCTACTGCGTGTGCCTGCCGCCGAAACACGAGCCGAGCAAGGAGACAAATCCGTGCCAGTTCGGCTGCCAGCGTCGCTACGAGTCCGCTGCCGGGCCGTACCCACGGTGCATGACTGCGATCGCGGTGGACGAGGTTTACCGGGCGGTCCGGCAGCAGCTCGCCTTTTTCTCGCCCACTTCGGCTGGGGTGTGATGGATCTTTTCAGCTAAGTCACAAATTGTTAGGAAGGGTGGACCGTAGTCGTGATTACCATGTTGAGGAATGCACGCCGCCTGTCACTGGCGGCCCTGTGCGCAACCCTCCTGATCGCCCCGGGTGCCGGTCCGCTGGGTGGCCAGGCTCGCGCAGGCGTGATCCCTGCCCTGGCCACCGCCACGCCTGCCCATGGCATGGGATGGACGGCGACGTGGGCGGCGAGCCCGATGGCGCCCACCCCGCTGCTTCCCAACCAGGCCGTGAAAGGCTTCGACAACCAGACCGTCCGGAACATCATCCTCACCAGCATCGGCGGCAGCGAACTGCGCGTCCGGCTCAGCAACGCCTTCGGGCGCGTACCGCTCCGCGTCGCCCGGACGAGCGTCTCCTTGCCGCTGGGCGGGGCTTTGGTGGCACCCGGATCAGAGCGCCACGTGACCTTCGGCGGCAAGATCTCGGTAACACTGCCACCGGGGGGACAGGCGGTCAGCGATCCAGTGCCGATGACCACCACGGCGCTGGAGGAACTGGCCGTCGACGTCTGGCTGCGGGCGCCGACCGGGCCCGCCACATATCACTACGAGGCGGGCCAGACGAGTTATGTGGCAGCCGGTGACATGTGCGGCGACCCCAGCATGGGGGTTACCAAGAGCCTGCCGTCCTGGTACTTCGTGGACGGCGTGGACGTCCGGGGAAGTGGCCAGCACCCGGGCGCGGTCGTCGCGTTTGGTGACTCGATCACCGACGGCCACGGTTCGCAGGCCGGCGCCAACGATCGCTGGCCCAATGATCTGGCCCGCCGCCTCGACGCCCGGTTCGGCAGCCGGGCGCCCGGGGTGATTGACGAGGGCATCGACGGCAACCGCGTCCTGAGCCCCTCCGCGTGCTTCGGCCCCAGCGCCCTGGCGAGGATGCGCCGCGATGTTCTCGGTCAACCGGGGGCTCGCTGGGTGCTGGTCCTCGAGGGCGTCAATGACATCGGCTTCAGCCAGGAGCCAGACAAGGGCTGTACCAAGCCGAACACGAACGTAACCGCGGCGCAGATCATCGAGGGCTACCGGATGCTCATCGCGCAGGCACATGCGCACGGGCTCAAGGTAATTGGCGGCACGATCACGCCCTTCAAGGGATCGTTCTACTGGTCGCCGGCCGGCGAAGCGAAACGCGAGGCCGTGAACCACTGGATCCGCACGAGCGGTGCCTTTGACGCAGTCGTCGATTTCGCCCGGGCAGTACAGGACCCGCCCTATCCGCAATACCTCAACCCGGCTTACAACAGCGGCGACAACCTGCACCCCAACGACGCCGGCTACCAGGCGATGGCCGGCGCCGTCAACCTGGCGCTGCTGCGCCAGTAGCGGTCAAGGGCATGGGGACAGCCCGGCACCCTCCCACCCCCACCGGCAAGGCCTCGGCATAGTTGCGTTATGTCCGTTTTATTCATGCCGGGTCGAGTCGGAGGGTCTCGGGGGTCCTGGTGGCGTCCCGGGCGTGGTGGCGTGCAGGCGGCTGTGATGCTGGCGTGCCTGGCCGTTTTGGAGGATCCCGATGGCGGGCAGATCGTGGCTGCCGGGCGATCTGGCCATGGCCGTCAGGGCGCTTCAGGCGCATCCTGTGAAGTGCGCGGAGTGGGCGGGCGTGGCCAGCATGCTGGGTT
>Ga0070730_10006393_pt1 | contig 10079 bp, 15 predicted proteins | sample Coa_R1_3_FD_66447 | JGI IMG/M metagenome (GOLD analysis project Ga0070730, IMG submission 66447) | Surface soil microbial communities from Centralia Pennsylvania, which are recovering from an underground coalmine fire - Coalmine... | ecosystem: Environmental > Terrestrial > Soil > Unclassified ... | reverse complement strand
TTCTAGAACTACATAACAAGATATCTCACAACATTCACGACCGGCTGGAGCTTTATTCGGCGTTTCCAGAAGCGATGCACCAAGTTTCGCAGAGGCTCATGGCAATTGAAAGCAAGCTCACCGAGATAGAGCAGCTTCGCGCCTGGAAAGAATCGGCGATGCAAATTATGCCCGACTTTCAGGAAATCGGCAGACTGCTTGGCGTGAAGCTCGGCGACTCGGTGCATGACAAAATCGTTCCAGCAATCAAACAACTACAGCGTAATCAATCACTTCCATCCAAAAAGCGGAAGAGAAAGAGCAAAGGATGAGAAAGCTGATTGCAGTCCTATTCTTATTCATCCCGGCAGTGAGTTGGGCGCAGTGTTCAACACACGAACGGAAGCTGAAGAATCCGCTTACCTGGCTGAAGTCGAATATGTGCCAAGAGGAATATGATGCGTGGGCTGCGCCGCGGCAGCACGACCACTGGTACAAAGACAAGGTATTTTGGGCAGGGATAGCTGTGATTGCGGCCTCGCAGGTACTCGATGCGCATTCAACGGCGAGCGGATTTGGCCATCACATTTCAGAAGCGAATCCGATACTTGGGCCACATCCGTCGAGCACTAAAATCGGCGTGTATACGTTCGGCTACTTCACGTTTCAATCGGCTTTGCACGTTGCGGCATACAAGCAATCGCACAACGACCCGTCAAAGGCATGGCGGTTAATAGGCCAATGGGGACTTCCAGCAACGGCGGCATCGGTGAACGGCATTCAGGGCATCAAGAACTACCGGCTCGAAGCAAAACTGAAGTGAGAAAAGCACTTGAATCGGGAAGAAAATAGATTTAGACTCAGCGCGATGCAACGTGATTATCACAACTCGGCTCTACCTCCGTTCGTGGGAAAAAATCCTCTGGTTTATCTCGAATGGACGCTAGGCACTTGGCAGCTCCCATCGAACTACGAAGACGGCGGGCACTGCTCCATTTGTGGCGGATTCTGGTACGGCAGCCCGAAATGCCCCAACTGTTTCGTGGAAGGCAGCGATGGCCAGCCAGAATAGCCCTGCAACGGTGTACAAGACAAATCGTGCTTTCGTCAGCGTGGACTACGATGAGTTCAAGCCGGAAACTTATCGCGGAGTTACGGTCGAAGGGCATGACGAGACGAAGCGATTCTGCACAGAGAACCCATTACAAGACGTAAGTGACGCATATTCTTACGCTTTGGAGCATTTCGGGCTTATTCTCAGTTCAAGCAGCGTAGTCCATTTCTCCACTGACTTGCTTAAGGCTGCCAAAGTATGAGCAGCGCAGTCCAGCAACCTTCTCAAAATGCCGATTCCAGCGCATTACAGCCCACCAGAGCAATCAAATCAGCTAAGTCAAGAAAAGCCCCAGCAATTAAAACAGCAGTCATTCTCAGCAGAGTAGAGGGCAAGCCTTGGTCGCACATAGCAAAAGACTTAGGAATAGCCGTAAATACAGCCAAGGCAATCGTCGAGGAATCGGATGTTGACCGCCAACTTTCGACTGCGCACGCTCTTAGCACAACACTGCTGCCTAAAGCCATCCAAGCTGTTGAAAAGACTCTAGATAAAGGCGACGGCATTTTAGGTCTCAATTTCCTAAAATGGCAACTTGGCGATTCACCTAACAGCAAAAACGGCCAGCAGAACGCGCTGAATGCGGTGTTTCAGCAGTGCCAGGTACTGATTCAGAGTGCAGTGACGCCGCAACCTCAACAGCCTACGCAGGTTAGCGGGCCAGTAGAGCAAAAGCCTGAGCCGATGCCGCCTACAGCCACAGCAGGGAAATAACCTATCGTCCAGTAGTCCTAGTCCGCTTACTATAATCCAAATAAACCACACTTTTTGTTGATAACACTAGGCTTACATAGTTTCCGTTCAGTACAGATTATACGTTATAAGACACGCGGCAGATTTGACACGCTCGCGCCTTACCCAATCCAAGCGGCCAAAAACCACCCCCTATGTGATTTAGATTTAGAATACCACCCACAACTTTTGCCATTACGTTTGGTACCAAATACCTATTGACTTTGGGACCGAATGCGGTATTTTGGGACCATGCCAGCGCGTAAATTTGCGGATTGCAGGCTTGTGAAGATATATCTCGAATCGGTTGAGTACGAGGGATTACTCGGAAGGGCGCGGGAGGCAGGTACGACGGTATCGGATTATGCGCGTGGAGTACTTACAAATTCGGACGTGCCACGGGCTGGAAAGGTTCGTGTGGGTGGACGGAGGGCTGATGCGGAAAGTGGAGTTCGCGGAGATGCTAGCAAGGAACCCGAAGAAGGCCGTGTCGAGGCTGAGCCAGTCCAAGAAGTTCCGAAGCGGTATGCTGATGAAGAGGCTATTGGTTCTGTTGATGCCGAAGTCTCGCGTAGGTCGGGCCACGCGGTAGGGTGCAACTGCGCGTGGGTATGTGGGAGAATGCGGAAGATGCTGGAAGGTGCGAAGTGATTACCGGGTTTACGCTTTTCTGTTATGTGTGGGCTGGGGCTTGGGTGGCCTACAGCAACCAGCGGATGGATGGGTGGCTCGTGGAGTTGGTAGGCATGATTTTCTATCCGCCGCGGAAACAGAAGAAAGTGGTTTATCCTTGCGAGATGAAGCAGGTTTGGAGAAAAGGGCGCATGTGGTGGGTGCCTCTTGACAAGTAGCGTACAATCGCTTCGTGGCTAGTTTACCCCGCCGCATCGCACACAGAGGGGAGCCTTCCCCGGTACCGGTATTCGCTTCTGAAATCAATTCCCATTGCATCATCTGCGGAAAGTACCACTTCGGAAAAGACCTCGAATCCTGCGAGCACTGCGGAGCTACCATCGTTGACCGCATACGCAACTGCGACATCCACTTTCATACCAAGATTGGCGCTCCGCTCGGAGAGTTCTAGTGGGCTATCTCGCCGGGGAACTCGACTTCGATTCCTTTTTCAAGAACCTCCCTCGTATGCCGAAAGCGGCGCAGTTTCTGGCTTCTCAGGAAAACCGGGTTGCGATAGTTGGTGGCAGAGGAGCCGGAAAAAGCGTTGACCTTTGCATATCCGCGATTCTTGAGGCGACAAACGACCCAGGAGGAATGAGTCTTATCGGGCGTCTCAACATGCCCGCTCTTGAGACTTCCACCATGAGGATTTTTCTGGAGCTGGTGAAACCCGAATGGGGCGACTGGGCCGAAGCCAAAAAGATTTGGACTTGGAAGAACGGCCACCAGACGATTTTTAAGCATCTCGATATTTCTGACCCGAAGGTTGTAGGCCACGTCAAAAGCATGAACCTCAGTTCTGCTTTCATTGACGAGGCCGTAGAAATAAGTGAGGAAATCTACTTCGTCTTAATTGGCGGTGTTCGAAGGAAGTCCGCGCCGCGGCGAATTATCAGACTAGCTTCGAATCCCGCAGGCCACGATTGGGTTTGGAGACACTTCTTTGACCCAAATAGGAAAGAGGGATTGAAAAAGAACGCCGGAATCATGACTTCCTCGATGGACAATGTGTTTCTGCCGGAAGAGTATGTAGAGAACATGCTCAATACCTATCCGCCCGACTGGGCCGATAGGTTCATCTATGGAAGTTTCGCGGACTTTTCGGATTTGGTCTTCAAGGAATTTTCGGAGGTGAGCCATGTTTGGGACTGCTACCGAGGGCATGACATATTCATGGGTGGAAGCGACCCCCCTTCCGACTGGCCCGTTATCGTTGGAATGGATATTGGAGGCGGCGAAGAGGGCGACCCGTGGGCAATCCCCATTATTGCAGTGGCTCCAGACGGACGGCTCTACCAGTACGATGAAGTTTACGGTTCAGGCCTCCGTATCAAGCCTATCTCCGAAGAACTGCATGCTAAGATTGGAAGTCACCCGGTTGAAGGCATCGCCTACGACTACGCGCAACGGGCCGCAGCCCTCGAACTTGAAGAACATGGAATCTTTGGACGCCCTGCTCTCAAGGAAGTGACTCCGGGCCTCTTCAAAACCGAGCAGTACATGCATATTGACCCGCGCCTTGTGCATCCCTTCAATCCAAAAATAGAAGGAAGCCCCAGATATTTCGTTTCTTCGCGCTGCAAACATACTTTGAGAGAGGTTCCGACATACAAATGGGCGAAAGACCGGAGCGGAAACCCGAAATTCGAGCCAGCACATGAAAATTCCCACTGTCCTTCCGCCATCCGTTACGCAATTCACACGTTCCGGCCTGAACCGGAGAAAGTACAGCCGCAAAAGAAGTGGCAAAACCCCGCATTAGATGAAGCAAGCAGGCTTTACTGGTACGAAGTCAGCAAAAAAGAAGAGAAGCACGAGGATAGTCCCATGCTGAACAGGTTCCGAAGGCCAAATTCCGCTAGATTCAAGCGTCCGGGTGTTTTACTATCGCGCCCGTGAGGAGAAACCATGCTAAATCTTGACCCAATTCGAGATAGAGTTCACAAAGGACTCGCAACTCCCGACGATGTGAACAGTCTGCTCGCGGAAGTAGAGAAACTTTACGCCGACCCGAAACCTGCTTCGGAATTGGCCGCCGAAGCCGCTGCTTACGCGGAGGAAGTCGCAGCCGATGCTCTCGCGCGTGCGCAGGCTGCCACTATTGCAGCACAAGCGGAAGCAGAAGCCGCACAGGCACGGGCCGATGCCGCGAAAAAAGTTTCTGACGCAGCAAAAGCCGCTGCCGATGCGCGGAACGCGGAACTTAAGGCAGCCGCGGATAAAAAAGCAGCCGACGATATTCTCGCGGCAAAGACCAAAGTCGCTACCGACCTCAAGAACCAGATGAGCGCGTGATGCTGACCGGGCAAGCACGCTGGAAAGAAATCATGGCGCAGCCTATCTCCAGGAATGAAGCCTCGCTCATGGAGGACAGGATTCTGGAGAAAGTGCTCAGCACGGCGGTAGCGATTGAAGCCCTTGAAACCATTTTAATCCGCAGGAAAATTCTTGTGGATGATGAAGTAATGACGGAAGTGAAAGCCCTGCTCAAGCAAAAGCAAGAACAGGCCGAAGCCTCCGCCAGCGTATCTCAAACGATAGAGGCTACCTAAATGGCAGTGAACATACCCGGAATTGCGGTTATCGCAACAAAACAGGCAAGCGGCAACGTCCAGCTTGTCTTTCAATCCACAAACGACGGAGTGAACCCTAGCGCGGATATTCGTTTCGCAGTGGTGATTCCATCCGCCGATTTCACTTCGTTCAATACGACCGTGAATGGCGGAGGCGCAGGAACATCGCTGACAAAAGTTTACGCGCAAGACCTAAACCGCGGCGACTATCCGAACTTCATGGCCTTCGCCACTTAGGAGAAATCATGGGAGATTCAGTCGGGAAACTGATGCAACCCGCGACAGATGCGACAAAAAAGGCCGCGACGGCGGGGAAAATCAAGTCTATCAAGGTCAAAATCAAGATGAAGGCAGGTAAATGATTGAAGGGTTCTACAAATACCGGCCCAAAGGTTCCCTGGTTAAGAAAATAAATACCATTCGAATCGGCCAGTCACGCCCCGACTTAAGGATGCCTCCTATCCTGGATAACGGAGCTATGATGTTTTCTTCTGCGGCTTCGGCGCACTTTGAGCCGCGTTCCTGCTATAACTGCCCTAAGTTCAATTACGAAAGGTCTTGCGGATACTTTGGCAAGGATATTGAGATTCACAAGTTCACATGGCCCAAAGAGGAAAGAGACGGAGCAAAGCCAATCGAATTCTGGCCCGTGTGCGGGTATTGGTATTATGGCCATCCAAACTATGGACTTGAAGAGTTCGTAGAGAATCTGCTTAGCCCGGATGATGCCGGATTAGGATGGGTAAACGCACCTGGGACTGGTCTTGAATACAGCGGAACGAGTTGTGGCGGAGCGAACGGCGGCGATGATTGCGACCTGTGGCTGATTGATTCCCCTGACGGAGACAAGAGGAAAGCCAAATCAGGGTTCTGCCGCGTAAAGCAGGACGAAACAGAGAATATGGATTGTTGCTCCTGTTGGGAAGACGATGACTGGCTTACCTGGCAGATGGTGCAGGAGAGATTCCGTGAATCCAAACCCTGAACTGGTGAAGCAAGTGGCGGAAGAATTTAAGGCCATAGATAATGCTCCGCCGATTGCCTACGGAACGACAGTACCAACCTGCCATTTCTGCGGAAGGATTATCGAAGGCGAAGCAAAGCATGTCGAAACGTTGAGACAGGAGGATGGTTCAGTCCATGAGCGTTTCGCGGGAGGCTGCTGTGTTTGAATTTCCTGTGGAATCGAGGAACAAGTATGGAAAAGGGTTTGACGATGCTGATGGCGATGATTTCGCTCTTGAGCTTTCTGGCGGGAAGCCTTCCATTCGCCGTTCTGTTTTACCTCAGAGAGAGGATGCACCAGGAGGAAACAGCGAAGTGGATGAGAATTTTCTCCGTGGCCTCATTGCAAATTCCGAAGGGAAGTATGGACGTTGACGCGGAAGAAAAACCGCCAGCGGAGAAAAAGCCAGATACGCGCAAGAAACTTTCTTTCGCTTTGCCGGTTCCCGATTATGCAAAGAACGTGTATCGCTCGCTGAAGAGAGGCAACTAATTGGCTGATGTTCCGCGCGGAGGAATGGCGGCAGGTAGCGGCTCACCGAGCGAAGGGAATGGTGTGCCTACGGGAGTCGCTTCGTCTTCTCCAAGCGGAATGACTTCTCTCATCTCCGGCATCGGCGGAGGCATCAAGAGTTTATTCGGCAACCGCGACAAGCCAGTCCGCAGCAAAACCGACAAGCCAAAACCCGAAGATATTCAGCCGCAGTACAAGTTCGATGAAACTCTCGACAAACGGATTTTGGGCCTTGCGGATTACTACTACCGGGAAGGCAGTTTTGAAAAGATTCAGTTCGCAAGAAAGTGGATGCGGAATGCGCTTATCTATCAGGGATACCACGAGCTTGAATGGAGCGAAATCAACGTCGCATGGGATGTGGTACTTCAGGACTCCGGCGACTACGCTTTCCCGAATAATTACTACCGTTCGCTCATCCGGCAGGGCGTAAGGGCTTACGTCCAGAATGAGCCGCTCATCGAACCGACCCCTTCCTCGGATGACGCGGAAGCGCAAGCCGCATCAAAGGCCGCGCGAACCGCGCTCGAAATCATCAAAAAAGCCGTCAAGTACGATTACGTCCGGGTGCAGGAAGCCCTGAATCTAAGGCTGTTCGGAAACAGTTTCAGGTTCAATTACTTCAGTAAAGACCCGCGCTATGGCAGCGTAACGACTTCGGTTTACAAAGACGCGGACGTAGTTCTTTCTCCGGGAGCAAGCGTTTGCGACCTATGCGGGCCGCTTGAAGGCAGTTTCAGCCAGTGTCCTGGATGCCAGAATCCCATCACAAAGCACATGCCTCCCGTGGTTTCAAGACTCCCGTACATGGCGGGAAGCGTTTCTTACCCCAAAGGGGAAATCTGCACGGAGGTAGTGAATCCCCTAGAGATTTATCTACGGAGTTCTTCTTATGACTTGTGGCATGCTCCGTTCATTGTTCGCAATCGTGTCGTTGACCGCCTCGCACTCCAATCTGCCTTCCCCGCTGTGCAGCTCGCTCCAAAAGGAGACGAAGGAGGAGGAGAAGCGTATAGCACAGGCGGAGATTTGGGCCTCATCTATTTGCAGTCCTTGGCTGACCTACCTGGAGACCCCACGCAGTATGCGGCTTGGTACGAAAGAGCTACGGCTGCCGCTAAAGCTCTCCTTATCGAAGCGTGGCTAAGGCCAGCTATCTATTTCTTCGACAAAGAACTGAAACGGCGTTTCCCGGATGGCCTCTATATCGCCAAGACAGGCGATACTTTACTCGAAGCCAGAAACGAAGACATAGACGACCACTGGACGCACTACCAGTTTAATCCCGTGCCAGGAAGAATCTGGGCCGATGGCGACGACGACTTAATTCCAGTGCAGTTGAAGCTCGATGAAACGGACAGGCTTATCCAAAGGAATCAGGGCTACAACTCCGTTCCACTCATTGCGATTGACTCGCAGAGAATCGATAAGAACGAAATCATCAACGACCCGTCTTCGATTATTGAAGTGAAGTCGGCAGGCCGGCCCATCAAGGAATCCTTTGCCACCATCGAAGCGCAGCCTCTTTCGCAGGAAACCTGGCAATGGCGGGCCGCACAACTGAACGACTTGCAATTTCATGCGCAGATTTCTCCCGCGGCGATGGGACAACATGAAACCGGAACAAACACATTCGGAGGTCAGGAATCGGCAGCGGCTAAGAGTGATAATTCCCTTTTGCCTAACCTCATGCTCTGGAAGGTATCCGATGAGATGTGGGCGCGGCAGGCACTAAAACTAGCCGCAGAAAATTGGCTGGACGACAGGGTGCATGCGGTAAACGGAATCAATGGGCGATGGGAGTTCTCAAAACTCCGCGGAGCAGCCCTTGACATGGATAAATTCACCATTGAGACCCGGATTCTTCCCATTAACCCGCAAGAACAGCAAGCTCTATCTGAAGCCGTAGCCTCCGGCCTACTTAACCCGCAAGACCCGCGCGTAACCCGCAAGGCTCTTGAGCTTTACCACCTGCCGACCGACCTCGATACGTTCTACTCCGACAGCAAGGTGCAGTGGAAAGAAATCGAAAAGATGAAGCAGGCGGGCCAGCAGATTCAGCCCATGCTCATCCGTGACAATGACCAGGTACACATCGAGGTTTGTAGGGTATTTCTGAACTCAGACGATGCAGACGATAATTCGCAACTCGCCCAACTGGTTTTGCAGCATGCCCAGCTTCACATGATGAACATGGCGAAGGCTCAGCAGATGATGGCGATTGTTTCGGGAGCAGGACAGGAAGCCTCCCAGCAAACTCAACCTCAGCAGGAACCAGAGCAGGGCGGGAAGCGCGGGGGGCAGGTTCCTAAGAGCGCTCCGGTAAGGCAACAAAGGGCGGAAAAGGGACAAGCCGCGAAGCCTCATAGGCCTCAGCCTTCTTCCGGGAACCAATGGAACAGAAAACGTTTGACTTAAGATTTTGTTTCTCTATATTCCACACCGAGAGGTTTTATGTCTGAAGACGCCACACTCAAAGACGTAACCGTTGCGCCGAGTCCGAAGGAAACCAAACCTGCGGAAGAAGCGAAACCGAATGCTGCGGAAACGAAGGTAGAGGTCAAAGACCCTGCCCTCGATGAAGCTGCGGAGATTGGCCGCATCCTGCTTGACAGCGGCTGGACAAAGGGGCAAATCAACGATTTAATGCAAGCGCCCAAAGCACTTGCTTCCCTTCAAAGTCTCCTGACCACAGACCCGAAGCAATTCGTCAAACAACTCGCCATTGCAAATCCCGAAGCCGCATCGAAGCTGCGCGACACGGTAGCCGAAGAGTACGTTGAACTCTACGGCAAAAAGGGCGAGGAAAAGCCGAACGGCAAAGGCGCAGACTCTGAACTGATGAGTGAAGTTGCGTCGTTGCGCTCCGAACTTACCCAATTCCGCACTGAACGGGAACAAGCCAACGCACGGGCAGCGCTAGCCGCGACACAATCGCGCTACAACTCCCGCGTGGATGACTTTTTCTCGCAGGACGGCATCAAGAATCTTGGACTCACGAAAAGCGAGCAGGCCGGAGTACGCGCCTTGCTCGACAAGGAACTTGCCGCCGACCCGACCATCGTTCAGCGCGTATCGAATGGGAACTTCGTGGACGTAGCGCCAAAATTCAAAAACATCATTGAAAGCTGGGCCGCCGATAAAAAGTCCGCTAGCGAAGCGGAGCAGAAAGCGCGAGAAGGCGTGGTAGATGGAGCCAGCTTTACATTCCCCGGAGGCCCCGAAGCGCTGAAGATTGATTCAGCGGTGTTTGAAGATTGGGACAAGACCGAGGACGCATTCGCAAAGGCTCTAACCCGCGCGCGCTGAGGAGACTAAGTGGCGGTATTCAACCTGACGGCAGCAGCGCCGTTGATGAAGATTTTCTTTAACCCTCGTATTTCCAAGCAGTTCAACTCGGCAGCGGTTCTGTGGAACCGGTACGCGGACGGGAAAGGCATCCCGATTTCCAATCGCGGCATGGAAATCCCGACGCATCTCAACCCCA
>Ga0070730_10006392_pt1 | contig 10080 bp, 8 predicted proteins | sample Coa_R1_3_FD_66447 | JGI IMG/M metagenome (GOLD analysis project Ga0070730, IMG submission 66447) | Surface soil microbial communities from Centralia Pennsylvania, which are recovering from an underground coalmine fire - Coalmine... | ecosystem: Environmental > Terrestrial > Soil > Unclassified ... | reverse complement strand
CTGCGACCACTTCATCGCCGGCGCGGCGATGATCGGCGGCATCTCCTACTTCCACGCCTACGCCTACGACCTGCTGGCCACCAACGAGCGGATCATCGCGGCCTCCTGCGACGCGGCCATCAAGGCGCACGCCGAAGGCCGGCTCCGCAAGGTGACCTACCTGTCGTCGTCAATGGTCTTCGAGAGCGCCGGCCAGTGGCCCTCCTACGAGGGCCAGCAGCGGGAGATCCCGCCGCCGGTGTCGTCCTACGGTTTCCAGAAGCTTGCCGTCGAGTACTTCGCCCAGGCCGCCTGGGACCAGTACCGGCTGCCGTTCACCATCATCCGGCCGTTCAACTGCGTCGGGATCGGCGAGAGCCGGGCGCTGGGCGACGAGCAGATCATGTCGGGGAACGTCCGCCTGGCGATGAGCCACGTGGTGCCGGACCTGGTGCAGAAGGTGCTCAAGGGCCAGGATCCGCTGCACATCCTGGGCTCCGGCGAGCAGGTGCGGCACTACACCTACGGAGGTGACCTGGCGGCCGGCATCGTGACCGCGATGGAGCACCCGGACGCACTGGGCGAGGACTTCAACCTCTCCACGGGCGAGAGCACCACCGTGCTCCAGCTCGCCGAGCTCATCTGGCGCAAGATCAAGGGCCCCGGTGTGCCGCTGCGCATCGTGCACGACGAGCCGTTCGCGCATGACGTGCAGCGGCGGGTGCCGTCCACGGAGAAGGCCAAGCGGGTGCTCGGCTTCGAGGCGGTGACCTCGCTGGACCAGATGCTCGACGAGGTGATCCCGTGGATCGCCCGGGCGGTGCAGACCGGCACGATATGACCTCGCCGTCGGCCTCTGGGGGGCAGGCCGGCACCACCACGGCACCCAATCCGGACGACCAGGCGCAGCACTCGGCGCGCCGGGCGCTGGCTACGCTGCCCGGTCTCCCGGGCGGGCGGCGCCGCTGGCTCGCGGCCCTGGCGTGGCTGCTCAGCGCCGCCGTGCTGTTCGTGTGCTACCTGCGCATTTCCCGCTCGGTTCCGGTCAACTCCGACGGTGCCGCGAATGCCCTGCAGGCCTGGGACATGTTGCACGGCAATCTGCTGCTGCACAACTGGTGGCTGTCCGACGTGTCGTTCTACACCACCGAACTGCCGGAGTACATGGTGGTGGAGCTGGTGCGCGGGCTGAACGCCGACGTCGTGCACGTGGCCGCGGCTCTCACCTACACGCTGCTGGTCCTCGTGGCTGCCGCGCTGGCCAAGGGCCGGGCGGCCGGCCGCGAGGCCGCGGTCCGGATGCTGCTGGCCACGGGCATCATGGTGGCCCCGCAGCTCGGCACCGCCGCGGGCATCCTGTTGCTGTCACCGGACCACGTGGGCAGCAACGTGCCGGTCCTGCTCATCTGGCTGCTGCTGGACCGGGCACCGCGCCGCTGCTGGGTTCCGGTGGCCGTCGGCGCGCTGATGACCTGGGCGCTGATCGGTGACGGGATCGTCCTGTACACCGGGTTCCTGCCGGTCACGGTCGTCTGCGCCATCCGCATCTACCGGGCGCTGGTGGTGCGCCGGGAGCCGGGCACCGAGCACCGGTTCGAGCTCGGCCTGATCCTGGCCGCGCTGGTGGCGGCGGAGCTGAGCACCCGGCTGCTGGTGCTGATCCACTCGGCCGGCGGCTTCCTGGTCTGGCCGGTGAGCCCGCAGCTCGCGGTGTCCCAGGAGATGCCGCGGCACCTCGCCTACACGGCGCACGGGCTGTTCGTGCTCTTCGGCGCCGGCTTCTTCGGCCACAGGGTCGGCTTCCCGGCCATCCTGCTCATGCTCCACCTGGCCGGCCTGGCGCTGGCGGGCTGGGCCGTCTGCGCCGGGGTGCGCCGGTTCCGGAGCGCGGGCCTGGTCAACCAGGTGCTGGTGGCCGGCGTGCTGATCGGCCTCACCGTCTACGTGCTCGGGCGGCGGGTGAGCGACATCAACAGCACCCGCGAGTTCGCCGAGGTGCTCCCGTTCAGCGCGGTCCTGGCGGGCAGGCTGCTGGCACCGCGGCTGCTCCGGGCCGGGATGGTGCCCGCGCTCGCCGTGGTGCTGGCCGGCTATCTGGTCAGCCTCGGCCAGGCCGCGGCCGCCGCGCCCGTGCCGCCGATGAACCAGCAGCTGGCCACCTGGCTGGCCGGGCACCACCTCCGGTATGGGATGAGCACCTACTGGCAGGCCAGCATCGTCAGCCTGACCACCGGTGAGCATGTCATGGTGGTGCCGGTGGCGACGGCCACCAAGACGGCAGGCTCACTGGTCCGGCGGGACGAGTGGGAGTCGACGGAGTCCTGGTACGACCCGCGGCTGCACTACGCGAACTTCATCGTGCAACTGGTCAAGCCGAGCCGGCTGCCTGCGTTCCTCCCGCTCGCCAGCGTGGAGAACACCTTCGGCCGGCCGGCCCGGGTGTATCTGGCCGGCCCGTACCGGATTCTGGTCTGGCACAAGAACCTGCTCCCCGAACTCGGCTGACCGGACCTGCGAGCTGGACCCCCGGCCGGGCTGCAGGAGCCGGTGGGCTACCTGGCCGGGCGGGAGTTCACCGGCCTCTTCCTGCCCGGCGGCGTTGTCACGCGCCCACACTACGGAGGTCAGCGGCGAAGGTTGTGGCCAGCGGGACGGTCCGGCCGGTCGCGGCGGCGGTCCGCGCAGCCAGCATGATCTCCAGCACGTGCCGCGCCCGGGCAGCGCTGGGCAGCGGCTCCGTCCCGGCGTCCAGGCAGTCGGCCAGGTGCTCGACCAGGGACGCGCGGGCCAGCACCTCGGTGCGGCCGGGCCGGGCCTCGGCGTCCAGCGAGTGCGGGGTGATCCAGCCCGGCAGGCCGGGCGCGGCGTCCATCCGGAACAGCTCGACCGGCAACTCCCCCGGCCGGTAACCGGCGTCCGGGCGGTTCACCACCAGGGTCCCGGCCAGCCCGAACACCTCCATCTCCGGGCTCCGGGTGGCCACCGCGCAGTAGCTGGCGTCCACCACGGCGAACGTGGCGTCGCCGAAGTCCAGCAGGATCAGGTTGTTGTCGGGTTCGGTGACCGGAATCTCCAGGCCGTCGAACGGGCCGCCGCGGGCCCGCCGCACCGGGGCGGTCACCCCGGACAGCGCCGCCACCGCGCGGGCCGGGCCGAGCACGGCGGTGACCCGGTCGAGCCCGTAGACGCCCATGTCGAGCAGCGGCCCGGCGCCCGTGGCGTAGAACCACGTCGGGTCGGCGGGCCACGCCATGGCGGCCGGGCCGCCGTGCGAGGACTGCACCCGGGCGAACGCAACCTTGCCGAGAGCGCCGCCGGAGACCAGCCGCCGGGCCTGCACCCACTCCCGTTTCAGGATGTCCATCGGCGCGCAGACGATCCGCAGGCCGTCCCCGGCCGCGTCGATCAGCTCGTCGGCCTGCGCCAGTGTGGACGCCAGCGGCTTTTCGGTGACCAGGTGCTTGCCGGCCGACAGGATGCGCAGCGACGTCTCGTAATGCGCGGCGATCGGGGTCAGGTTGACCACCGCGTCGAGGTCCGCACCGTCGAGCATCTGGCCGAGGTCGTCATAGACCTCAGGGATGTCCCAGTCCCGCGCCACCTGCTCGGCCCGGGACCGGGTCCGGCTGGCCATCGCGGTCACCTCCACCCGGCCGCGCAGCCGCCGCAGCCCGGGCAGGTAGCCGGGCTCCGCCGTGGCGATCATCCCGGCGCCGAGGATCCCGACCCGGAGCGGGCCGGCGGGCTTGCGATCGGGGCCAGGCATTCTCACTCCTCGGAGCGCGGGGTCGGTGCAGTCTACGGCCGGACCGCCGCCGCGCCCACGGTTCAGGGCGCCGAGGGGCACCCCCGGGCGCGGGTCATACCCGGCTTTCCGCGCTCAGGTCGGTGAGGTCGACGGCGTGGGTCATGGCAAGTAGTTTGGCGCCCAACGAGATACCCGGCAATCGGAGGCCGCTGATGCGGGTCGTCGTCGTCCGCCACCACGAAGAGGACTCGGCAGGGTTCATCGGCGACGCGTTCGAGGCGCGCGGCGCGGAGCTGTCCACCCTGCTGTATCCCAAGGAGGGCCCGCTGCCCGGCCTGGACGGGCTGGCGCACATCGTCATGCTCGGCTCGACGTGCTCGGTGTACGACCAGGGCGAGGCCCGCGCCTGGATCGACGAGGAACTGGCCTGGCTGCGGCGCGCGGACGCGGCCGGGGTGCCGGTGCTGGGGATCTGCTTCGGCGCGCAGTTGCTGACCGCCGCGTTCGGCGGCACGGTTGAGCACGCGGGCCGCCAGGAGATCGGCTGGGTCACGATCGACTCCGCGGACCCGGGGGTGATCCCGCCCGGGCCGTGGCTGGAGTTCCACCACGACCGGTGCCTGCCACCCGCCGGGGCCACCGTGCTGGCGCGGAACGAACTCGGCGCCCAGGCGTTCCAGCTCGGCCGGCACCTCGCGGTCCAGTTCCACCCGGAGGTCGACGGGGCGCAGTTGCGGCTGTGGCTAGATGCCGGCGGCCGCTACGAGATCGCGCAGGCAGGCCTGGATCCGGACCAGATGCTCGCGCAGACGATCGCCGAGGAATCCGGGGCCGCCGAGCGGGCCGGACGGCTCGTCGCATCCGCGCTGCGGATCGCCGCCGGATCGTGACCCGGGGCCCGCAACCCCCCTTGTCACACGAAACGGCCGCTGCGCCGCAGGCACGGCAGATGCTTGACCTGCGCCCGGCGGCGCGCCCCAGCGCTGGGCCGGGACGACGCCGGGCTAACCGGCGGCCTGCGCCGCGAGTTCCTCGACCCTGGCGTGCAGTTCGGCGACGTAGCCCCGGGCCTCCGGCTTCATCAGGACGCTGCGCAGGATGCGCGTGCCGTCCCGGTCGGCGGTGATGCCGGGGTGCCGCCGGGACATGCCGGCCGCGGTCACCCGCAGGGTGCTGAGGAAGACCGGCCGGTCCCGCTTCATTCCCTCTCCGAGCATCAAAACGGATCCGCCATCGATCCCGGACATCGTCTCGCCGGCGGTGACCGGGAAATAGCAGACGATGTCCAGTTCGGGGGGCTGGTACAACTCCAGCCGATCGGATTCGGTGATCAGCGCGGCCCAGTCGAGCGCGGCCCGGCGGCACGCGGCCAGCACCTGGCCCAGCCCGTCCGGGGCCGGTGGCAGCAGCCGGAGGGTCAGCCACAGCGCGGCCGCCGCCGCACCGGCCCGCGAGCACTCCAGGCTGATCTCGCCCAGGTGCAGCTCGCCGGAGGTGAAGTAGGTGTACGGCGAGTCGTGCAGGTAGAACCGGCCCACCTCGGGGTCGGAGAACAGGATCGCGCCGCAGCCGTAGGGCTGGAGGCCGTGCTTGTGCGGGTCGACCACGACCGAGTCGCATTCGGCGATGGCCCGCCACGGGGCCGGGTCGAGACCTGCCGGGCCCGGCTGCCCGGCCAGCAGCGTGAAGAACCCGCCGTAGGCAGCGTCCACGTGTACCCGGGCCCCGTGGCGCCGTGCGACGGCGAGGACCTCGTGCACCGGGTCGATCGCGCCCAGGCCGGTGGTCCCGGCAGTCGCCACGACGGTGCCGATCCGGCCCCCGGCCAGCAGCGCGTCCAGGGCCGCGGGGTCCATCCGGCCCGCGCCGTCGGCGGGCACCGGGGTGCCCTCGATGCCGAGCACGCCACACATCCGGGAGTGGGTGTAATGCGCCTCCTCGCTGTAGGCGACGCCGAGTCCGGGATGGGTTTGCCTGGCCACGTACAGCGCCTCCAGGTTGGCGATCGTGCCGCTGGTGGTCAGGTGGCCGAGGTGGGTGTCCAGGCCGAACATGGCCGCCAGCGTGGCGACGGCTTCCTTTTCCATCTGGCCGGTCGCGGGCCCGCCGTCCAGGGCGTGGTTGTTCGGGTTGATCAGCATCGCGGCGAGGTACCCAGCCACCGCGGCCGGGTGCGGTGGCTTGAGCATCTGCCCGGCGTAGGACGGGTGGAAGAACGGGTAGTTGTCCCGCAGCCGCCCGGTGAACTCAGCGAAGACGCTGGCGAACCGCTCGTCGCTGACGAGCAGCGACGGGTCGGCCTGGAACGGCCCGAACCCGTCCTGCCACTGCGTGATCGCCGCGACGGCGCTGCCCAGCCAGCCCTGCAGGTCCATCCGGAAACGGTACCCCGCGGCCGTTGCCCGCCTCGCCGGCCCGGCGCGCTGCAGCCCGCTAACGGCAAAAAGCCTTTTAACTATATTGGTAAAATCGATATAGGTTGCCTGCCCGGGTTAAGATCGGTAATTCCGGGCAACGCCCGGGAGCACCTGTCCCCTCGACGAGCAGGAGTTGCCATGACCGCCATCGACGGCTACCTGGCCAGCAACGCACGTTATGCGGACGGTTTCAGCGGCCTGCTGCCGATGCCGCCGTCCGCGCATCTTGCCGTCGTCGCGTGCATGGACGCCCGGCTCAACGTCTACGGCCTTCTCGGCCTGGGCGAGGGTGAGGCACACGTCATCCGCAACGCCGGCGGGGTCATCACCGACGACGCGATCCGGTCGCTGGCCATCAGCCAGCGACTGCTCGGCACCCGGGAGATCATGCTGATCCATCACACCGACTGCGGGATGCTCACGTTCACCGATGACGCGTTCAAGCGGTCGATCCAGGACGAGACCGGGGTCAAGCCGCCCTGGGCCGCGGAGGCGTTCCCCGACCTGGCTGAGGACGTTCGGCAGTCCATCGCCCGGATCAGCGCCAGCCCGTTCGTGCCGCACAAGGACGTCATCCGCGGCTTCGTCTTCGACGTCGCCACGGGCAAGCTCAACGAGGTCACATGACCCGGTGACCGCCGTGGGCGCCCCGGTCCCGGACGGCCCGGTGACCGGGGCGCCGGTCGTCGACGCCCACCAGCACTTCTGGGACCTGTCCGCGCACGCCCAGCCGTGGCTGGCCAGCGACCCGGCCCTCGCGCCACTGCTGCGGAACTTCACCCTGGCGGACCTGGCGCCACTCGCGGCGGTCGCGGGCGTCACGGCGACCGTGGTGGTGCAGACCGTCGCGGAAACCTGGGAGACGCCGGAACTGCTCGCGCTCGCCGCCGGCCCCGGGCTGGTCGGCGGCGTGGTCGGCTGGCTGGACCTGACCGCGCCCGATGTCGCGGAAACGCTCGCGGAACTGCGGGAACTCCCTGGCGGTGACCGGCTGGCCGGCATCCGTCACCCGGTACTGGCCGAGCCGGACCCGGACTGGCTGGCCCAGCCGGACGTGCTGCGCGGGCTGGCCGCGGTGGCCGCTGCGGGCCTGGCCTACGACGTGGTCGGCGAGCCCCGCCACCTGCCCGCCGCGGTGACCGCCGCCCGCCATCTCCCCGGTCTCACGTTCGTCCTCGATCACCTCGGCAACCCGGACATGACCCCCGGCACCGGCCCCGAAGCCACCGGACCGTGGGCCAGCGCATTCACCCAGTTCGGCGCCCTGCCGAACACTGTCGCCAAGCTGTCCGGCATCCTCGGTGCCCCCGCACCACCCGGAGCCGCACCCGGCACCCTCACCCACCTCCGCCGTTATTACGATTTCGGGCTACACGCTTTCGGCCCAAACCGCCTCATGTTCGGCTCCGACTGGCCCCCCAGCACCCTGGAGGCCAGCTACGCCCAGGTCTGCGCCATCGCTCGCACCCTCACCGCCGACCTGAGCGAGCCGGAACGGGCCGCGATCCTCTCGGGCACGGCCCGCCGCACCTACCGGCTCCCTGACCACGGTCGGCTCAGATGATCGCCAGCCGGTGATGACCTCCGCCCACGGCAGGGAGATGATGGCTTTTTACGTGCACCCAGCCGAGAAGGAGGCCGGCATGGCCGATGTCGTACGTGCCGCCCTGGTCCAGCAGAAATGGACCGGCGACAAGGACTCGATGGTGAAGAACGCGGTGGCGGCGGTCCGTGACGCGGCAGCCCAGGGCGCGCGTGTCACCTGCCTGCAGGAACTCTTCTATGGCCCGTACTTCTGCCAGGTGCAGGAGCCGGAGTGGTACTCCTGGGCCGAGGCGGTGCCCGACGGCCCGACCGTGCGGCTGATGTGTGATGTCGCGCGCGAGCACCAGATGGTGCTGATCGTGCCGGTCTACGAGGCGGAGCAGGAAGGCGTCTACTACAACACCGCTGTGGTCATCGACGCCGATGGCACCTTCCTCGGCAAGCACCGCAAGAACCACCTCCCGCAGGTGAAGGGCTTCTGGGAGAAGTACTACTTCCGCCCCGGGAACCTCGGCTACCCGGTGTTCGACACCGCGGTGGGCCGGATCGGCGTGTACATCTGCTACGAGCGGCACTTCCCCGAGGGCTGGCGGGCGCTCGGCCTGGCCGGCGCCAAGATCGTCTTCAACCCGTCCGCGACCAGCCGTGGCCTGTCGGAGTACCTGTGGCGGCTGGAGCAGACCAGCGCGGCGGTCGCCAACGAGTACTTCGTGGGCACGATCAACCGCGTCGGCGTCGAGCCACTGGGCGACAACGACTTCTATGGGCAGTCCTACTTCGCCGACCCGCGCGGGCAGATCGTGGGCGGGACCGCCTCCGACACGGCCGAAGAGGTCGTGGTGCGCGACCTGGACATGGGCCTGCTGGAAGAGGTCCGGCACCTGTGGCAGTTCTACCGCGACCGGCGCCCGGACTCCTACGGCCCGCTGACGCAGGCGTAGGAGGCCGGTCATGCGCACCCTGATCAGGGGCGGCACCGTGGTGACCGCGACCGGGGCGTCGGCGGCCGACGTGCTCATCGACGGCGAAACCGTGGCCGCGCTGCTCGACCCGGTGCACACCGGTGCCCTGGTGGGCGCCGCGGATCGGACCATCGACGCCAGCGGCAAGTACGTCATCCCTGGCGGCATCGACGTGCACACCCACCTGGACATGCCGTTCGGCGGGACGTTCTCCGCCGACGACTTCGAGACCGGCACCCGCGCGGCCGCCTGGGGCGGCACCACCTCGCTGGTGGACTTCGCGGTGCAGCCCAAGGGCGGCTCGCTGCGCGAGACGCTGGACACCTGGCACGCCAAGGCCGAGGGCAAGGCCAGCATCGACTACGGGTTTCACATGATCGTCTCCGACGTGAACTCCCAGACGCTCAAGGAGATGGACGTCCTGGTCGGCGAGGGTGTGACAAGTTTCAAGATGTTCATGGCCTACCCGGGCGTCTTCTACGCGACCGACGGCGAGATCCTCCAGGCCATGCAGCGGGCCGCCAGCAGCGGCGCCACGATCATGATGCACGCGGAGAACGGCATCGCGATCGACGTGCTGGTCGCGCAGGCGCTGGCCAGCGGGCGCACCGACCCGGGGTGGCACGGCCGCACCAGGCCGCCCGAACTGGAGGGCGAGGCCACCGCCCGGGCCATCCGGCTGGCCCAGGTCAGCGGCGCACCGCTGTACATCGTGCACCTTTCCGCCCAGCAGGCGCTGGCGGCGGTGACCGAGGCCCGCGACGAGGGCCGGAACGTGTTCGCCGAGACCTGCCCGCAGTACCTCTACCTGTCCCAGGAGGACCTGGACGCGCCCGGGTTCGAGGGTGCGAAGTACGTCTGCTCGCCGCCGGTGCGGCCGAAGGACCACTGGGCGCACCTGTGGCGCGGGCTGCGCACGAACGACCTGAGCATCGTCTCCACCGACCACTGCCCGTTCTGCTTCAAGGAGCAGAAGGAGCTGGGCCGCGGTGACTTCTCCAAGATCCCGAACGGGATGCCGGGGATCGAGCACCGTGTCGACCTGCTGCACCAGGGCGTGGTGGACGGCGAACTGTCGCTCGCGCGGTGGGTCGAGGTGAACTCCACCACCCCGGCTCGGATGTTCGGCCTCTACCCGCGCAAGGGCACGATCGCGCCCGGCTCGGACGCCGACATCGTGGTCTACGACCCGGCGCTGCGGCACGTGCTGTCCGCGGAGACGCATCACATGGCAGTGGACTACTCGGCCTATGAGGGCAGGCAGGTGCAGGGCGGGGTCAGTGCGGTGTTTTCCCGCGGCGAGGTCCTGGTCAGCGACAGACGGTGGCACGGCCAGGCGGGGCGGGGACGGTTCCTGCCCCGCGGCGCGTGCCAGTACCTCAGATGAGGGGGGCTTGATGGATATCGGCTTGGTGCTCCAGACGGATCC
>Ga0070730_10006389_pt1 | contig 10083 bp, 8 predicted proteins | sample Coa_R1_3_FD_66447 | JGI IMG/M metagenome (GOLD analysis project Ga0070730, IMG submission 66447) | Surface soil microbial communities from Centralia Pennsylvania, which are recovering from an underground coalmine fire - Coalmine... | ecosystem: Environmental > Terrestrial > Soil > Unclassified ... | reverse complement strand
GCTGACGGGAGTAGCGCCCGACCCCGGTCGGGTTGACGCCGGCAAAAGTAGTATCCAGGGCGACCCGGCGCACGCGCGAGCTTACGGCGCGTCCTCCTGCACATAGCGGTAGCCGGTCCCCCGCTCGGTCAGGATGCGGGTGGGAGTCTGGGGCATATCTTCCAGCTTCTCCCGCAGCCGCCGCACATAGATCCGCAAATAGTCGAGCTCGCCGCGGTACTCCGGGCCCCAGACCCGGGTCAGCAGCTGGTCGTGCAGGAGCACTTGCCCGGTGTTGCGGGTCAGCTGGCACAGGAGCTTGTATTCGATCGGCGTGAGCTTGACCGGCTTGCCGCGCAAGGTCACTTCATGGCTGGCGTAGTTAATCAGCAGCGGGCCGGAGCGGAACACGCCGCCGCCGGCCAGCGGCATGGGGGACTGCATGCGCCGCAGCACGGCGCGGATGCGGGCCGACAGCTCCAGGTAGCCGAACGGCTTGGTCACATAATCGTCGGCGCCGAGCTCCAGCCCGCGCACCTTGTCGATCTCCTCGCCCCGCGCCGAGATCATCAGGATCGGCACGTCCGAGCGCTCCCGGATGTGGCGGGTCACGTCGAAGCCATCGATATCCGGCAGGCCAATATCGAGCAAGACCACGTCGGGCCGCTCGCGGTCGAAGACGCGCAGCGCCGCGCGCCCATCGTGGGCAGGCAGGATCGTGCTCTCCGGCCAATGCAGGCCGAACGACAGGGTAATCGCTTCGACCACATCCGGGTCGTCGTCCACGATTAAAATCTTCATCAGTAGGCAGTACTCAGCACTTTCGACTCAGGACTTTATACTCAGGACTGTAATGACGAGGCCGGTTTCCAGGCTCACGGCGGTGGCTTCCAGCAACGGGGCGGGGAACCAGAGCTGCGGGTCGAGGCCCTGGGCGGCCAGGAAGGGCTCCAGCTCCTCCAGCTCGCGCGCCAGGGCGGGCACCGAGCCGACCGAGAGCGTCCGCCGGGGCGCCGGCCCGGCATGGCTCTGGGGCTGCGGCTCGGGCAGCCAGAGCGGCTGCGCAAACTCGCGCGGCACATAATACCACGGCGGCGCCGCATGGTCCAGCAGATGCGGAAACCGGCCCGGCGGGGCGCCGGGGCCACCCTGGAGCCGCGCCGCGAAATGGGCCCAGCCGCCCGGGGGCGTCCAGCTTTCCGCGAACGCCACACGGTTCGCGCGCTGGCCGATCAGGCTGGTGCGCCGGATCCCCGCGGCGGCGAGGGCCATATCGAGGCCCAGGGCCAGGGCCTCCCCGGCCCGGTAGACATCCTCCGCCGGGCCGGCCGGCAGGTCACGCGGCCGCCGGAGCAGCGACGCCACGCGGATCAGGACGCCGCCGGCCGGATCAACCATCGGCCGCGGGCTCCGCCGGGGCGGGGATCGGCACGCTGAAATAAAACAAGCTGCCGGCCCCGGGCGCGCTCTCGACGCCGATCTGGCCGCCGTGCAGCTCAATCAGCGAGCGCGCAATGGCCAGGCCCAGCCCGGTCGCCTCGCTACGGCCCTCCCCCGCGGCGCGCGCCACGTAGAACTGCTCAAAGATCCGGCGCTGGTCGGCCGCCTCGATCCCCGGGCCGGTATCGCGCACCCAGACGCGGACACTCGCGCCCTCCGCCCGAGCGCCGACGGTGATCCGGCCACCGGGCGGGCTGTATTTGTTCGCGTTATACAGCAGATTCAACAGCACCTGCTCCAGGCGCCGCCGATCGCCCTGGACCTGCAAGGGCGTCGCCTGCCAGGCGCGGTCCGAGCGCACCGGGAGCTCGACCGCCACCGTCTGGCCTTTGGCCTCGGCGAGCGGGCGCAGCGTGGCCACCGCATCGCCGATGACTTCACTTATGTCAAGCTGCTCGTGGGCCAGGGTAATGCGGCGCGAGCGCAGGCGGGCCATGTCGAGGATATCATTGACCAGCAGGATCAGGCGCTCGGTGCTGCGGTCGACATTTTGCAGCAGCCGGAGCTCGGCGGCCGGGCGGCTGGCCCCCCCGGCCAGCAAGCCGCTGACGCCCGTCTTGATCGCGGTCAGTGGGGTGCGCAGTTCATGCGAGACGGTATTCAGCAGGTCGCGCTCCATCTGCTCGCGCTCGGCGCTCAGGGTGGCTTTGTCGCGCTCCAGGTCGTAGAGTTGCGCCAGGCGGACGGAGAGCCCGATCTGCTGGCCGATCGCGGTCAACAGGCTCACTTCGGCCGGCGTGAAATGCCGCGGGCTATAGCTGCCGACGATCAGCGCCCCCACCCCTTCCCCGTCGAGCAGCAACGGCGCACAGACGGCAGCCTGGACGCGCCCGAGACAGGCCCGGAGATCGGCGCCGCGGGGATCGGCGGCCACGTCTTCGAGCACGATCGGGATGCGATGGAGGGTCGCGGCCAGGGCCAGGGCCAGCGCCCCGGGCGTCAGCTCCGGCACGCTGCCCTGATCGACGGCCACGCGTTGCGGCCGGCCCTGACTATCGATCAGCAGAGCCAGCGCGCAATCGGCCTGCAAGGCATTCGGCGCGATGGCCGCGACGGTATGCAGCAGCGCCGCCGAATCGGGGGACGCGCTGAGCACGGTGCGCGTCAGGTTGTTGAGCAGCGAAAAGCGCTGCGCTGTCTGCTGCTCCAGGTGCAACCGGTCATTCTCGACGGCCACAGCCCGCTTCATGGCCAGCGCGGTCATCGCGACCATCAGCAACGACGTCACCCCGACGACGAGCCAGGGCAAGTGCAGCGCGACCGTGTCGAGGGGCGTCGTATTATTGCGGCTCAGGACGGCATAGACCAGCGAGCAGGCGCCCACCAGCAGCAGCGTGCGCTGCAAGTCCAGCCGCAGTGCAGCGCCGATGACCAGCGCGTAATAGAGCACCAGGAACGGGCTGTAGAAGCCACCCGTCAGCCCGATCGCCGTCGTGACCACGATCCAATCGAGGGCAAAGAGCACGAAGCCCGGCTGGTGGCGCCAGGGCACGCCGAGCAAGACGACGACCGCGACATTATAGAGGACGAGCCCAATGGCCACGGCGGCGGGGGCCACGGGGAACGGCAGGAAGGACTCGCGCGGCTGGGCATAGTTGTAGCCCACCAGACTCAAGACGAGGACAATGCCCACGGCCAGGCTGCGCAGCCCCGCGTCGAGTTGGTCGACGCTCACCGCGTCCCGCCAGCCCCGCGCCCGCCCCCGCAGCCGCGGAGCCGTCCAGTTTTTCGGCAGATGTAGTGGTTTCATAGCGGTCAGCGGTCAGCGGTCAGCGGTCAGCATTGCGTCTTCCGCACTTTGGACTCAGGACTTTCGACTCAGGACTGCGCCGCAGCGGTCAGCATTGCGTCTTCCGCACTTTGGACTCAGGACTTTCGACTCAGGACTGCGCCGCAGCGGTCAGCCGTTAGGCTCATCCTTTATTATACGCGTTCTGTCATGGGGCATCCAGTTGCGGACCCTTGAGGGATGTGCGGTATCGTTTTGCAGCGAGAGGGGCGGGCGGATGTGTAGTCCGCCCTTGCGTGTGCAACGGAGGTTTTGGGTGGTAGAGGCCCGGCGGGCCGGGCCCTGGGCGGGAGCCCGGTCGGGTGGGATAACGCCCCGCGCCCTCTCCACAGGCCGGGATGGCGCACGTAGCGGAGGTTCAGTATGGACAGTGCATTGGTAGATCTGGTGAGCTACCAGCAGTTGCTGTAAATGGGCCACTCGTCTTAACTTCTTTCTGAAGAACCCACGATGCAGTAAGAGTTAGTTTGTTCCCTGCTATCTGACCTCGATAGTGCGCAGGTTGAAGGAGGAAACATGTAGCTGGACACCAGCTATAAGTACCAGGGAGATCAAAGGCTCCTGAGGCATCTAACTTAAGAGGGACAAAACTAATGCCAAAATCACATTTCATACGTAGCTCCACCCTGTCGGTAAGAACTGCTACCTTAAACCCAGGGCCACCCCATTCACCTGGTGGTACGGGTGTAAGCATTGCGGATTGCGTGCTAAATGCTGTCTGCGTGCTCTGGATCGTAGAGTTACGAACGGCGTCTTGAGTCTGAATCTTTTGAATTTCTGCGTAGCTCGTAGCGGTCTGTGCCGCAATGGCGGTTGCGTCCACTTCTGCACTAAATGTGGGGGAACTAATGGGAGTTGATATCGCCGAGTTAGAGGTTGATGCAGATCCTTCTGTATCACAGGCCAGTACTTCAGCCAATAATATAACAGTTAGTAGAGCAAATATTGAATGTTTTACGTATTTACATAGAAGCGTGGACAGTACTATCATAGTATTATGCCTCATTTATATTAGAATGATTTATGGTATATCTAGTCCACATCGCTGATAAACCGCACAATGCCGGGTGGTTGGGTGCATAGCACTTTCCTCCATAACCCATATATGCAAGCGGGCCCGGAAAAGTTCCCCATTGGTTACATCCGCGGTAGCGTGGCTGCCTTGCCGCCCGCCCCCAACGGTGCTACAATAGACCGCAATAGCGGAACTAAAACGTTGCGCCCGGCGGGACTCCTGCACAACACGTCGCTTCCTCCCATTCGCCCATCCGAGATCGCCCATGAGCAACGAAGCCGACACCTGCCGCCAAGATGTCCTCCCCGCCCGCTACGCCGGCGGCTGGACCGACGCGCAGATCGGCGACGAGATCCCCGACCAGGAATCCGGCCCCCAGGACGTCGACCCGAATTACATGGTGCGCTGCAAAACCAACTGATTGAGGCGTGTTAGCCACAGGAGACAGGATCGTATGGAATCGCTAGCTGCCTCCCGCCCCGCTGCCCCCCTGCCCCGCGCGCCCGAGCTCCCCCTCGCCGCGCCCGCGACCGGGGGGCTGGGGGTGCTCGCCGGGGGGTCGTTCGTCGCCCACATGCTCGTCGCCGGGAACTACGGGTACTTTCGGGATGAGCTGTACTACCTCGCCGATGGCTGGCACCTCCAGGCCGGCTACGTCGATCAGCCGCTGCTGATGGGCTGGCTGGCCGCCCTGGTGCGCGTCACGGCCGGCGACAGCCTGGTGGCCATCCACGTCATCCCGGCGCTCGCCGGGGCCCTGATCGTCGTCATCACCGGCCTGCTGGCGCGCGAGCTGGGCGGGGGCCGGGGGGCGCAGCTCGTGGCCGGCGTGGCCGCCCTGTTCACCCTCGCCGTCATGGCCACCGGGTCGCTCTTCTCCATGGATGTGCTCGATCAGCTCTGGTGGGCACTGGCCAGTCTCCTCGTGGCGGGGCTGCTGCGCCGCGATGCGCCCCGCGGGTGGCTACTCGTCGGGCTGGTCGCCGCGATCGCGCTCCTGACCAAGCTGACCGTGCTCTTCTTCGGCCTCGCGCTGGTCCTGGCGCTGCTCGTCACACCTGAGCGCCGCGACCTGCGCACCCCGTGGCCCTGGTTCGCGGGCGGCCTCGCCTGCCTGGGCCTACTGCCTTACCTCCTTTGGAACGCGGGTAACGGCTGGCCCACGCTGGAGTTCTGGCAACACTATGGCGTCCGCAGCGGCCCGCTGGACTTCTTCGTCGCGCAGATCGGCCAGCTGAACCCGATCGCCGTACCCCTGGCAGTTGCTGGCCTGGTCTTCTACTTTCGCAAGTCGGGCGTGCGCTACCGGCTCCTGGGCTGGACCTTCGTCTTCGTCTACCTGCTGCTCACCCTCCTGGGCGCGAAGGCGTACTTCCTGGTGCCCGCCTACCCCATCCTCTTCGCGGCGGGCGCGGTGGTATTCGAGCGGTGGACACTGCGACCGCGGCTCGCCTGGCTCCGACCCGCGTATCTCGCCCTGCTGGCGCTCGTCGGCGTACTGCTGGCGCCGGCTGTCATGCCGATCCTACCGCCGGCCACGGTTGTGCAGGCCTATGGGCCCTTGCCGCAGGTGCTCAGCGACCGGTTGGGCTGGGACAGCCTCACCCAGACCGTGGAGCAGGTCTATGCCGCGCTGCCACCCGCGCAACGCGCGCAGGCCTGTGTGCTGGCGAGCAACTATGGCGAGGCCGGCGCGCTCAGCCAACTGGCCGCGCCCGGGCGCCTGCCGCCGATCATCAGCGGGCACAACAACTACTACCTGTGGGGACCGGGCGGCTGTACCGGCCAGGTGCTCATCGGCGTGGGGTATGCACCCGCCGACTTCAAGAGTACATACGCCGACATCGCGCTGGCCGCCACACAAAGGTGCCCGTACTGCGTGTCCTTCGAGCAGGTCCTGCCCATCGTCGTCGCGGCCCACCCGACGATCCCGGACCCCTTGCGGCTCTGGTCTTCCGTCAAGCACTATGACTGAGCGCGGCGACGGGCCCTGGCCCGCGCCTAAAGCGTCTGTGGGAGAGGGCTCTGCCCTCGACGATCTGGCCGCGCGGGTGGGCCCCGATCCCGGCCGGGTCGTGCGGCGAGTATTTCGCGGGCAGAGCCCTCTCCCACAGTCCGAATGATGGCTAATCCACCCGCGTCCCCTGATCAAAAGTGCGCGCGGCGACGGGTAGTAACCGAATGGTATAATCTTGAATTACAGGACTTCCGCCGTGGGGAAAGTAGGTATGTGTAAGGACAAGGGCCTCAACGGCGACCTCACCGCCTGCCGACTGGCCGAGAACGGCAACCTGGACCGCAAGAACCCGCACGCCGCGCCAGACTTCGCCCACCTGCCGCCCGAGCAGCTGGCGGCCGACCTGCTCCAGAAGGAGCGCCGCATCGCCGCGATCCTGGAGGAGATCCAGCAGGTGCTGACGGAGGCGGGGCGATGAGTCAGGGCTGGCCGCTGGTGCCGCTGGGCGAGGTAGTTACATACCGCAAAGAATTTATTCTGATCGACGATCTCGCTACCTACAAACGGTGTCGCGTGCAACTCCACGCGCAGGGAATCGTGTTGCGGGATCTGGCTGCGGGCGCCGAGATCAAAACCAAAGAGCAGCAGGTCTGCCACACCGGAGAGTTTTTAGTCGCGGAGATCGACGCTAAAATCGGGGGCTTCGGGATTGTGCCCGATGAGTTAGAGGGTGCGATTGTTAGTAGCCATTATTTCTTGTTTCGTCTGAATGAGGAAGCCCTGGATCGGCGCTTCCTGAATTTCTTCATTCGGACGCCGGTATTCCAAGATCAGGTGCAGGCGCAAGGCTCCACAAATTATGCAGCTATCCGCCCTGCAAATGTTCTAAGCTACACTATCCCCCTGCCTCCCCTACCCGAGCAGCAGCGCATCGTCGCCCGCGTCGAGGCGCTGGCCTCCCGGATTGCGGAGGCGCAGAAGCTGCGGCAGGAAACGGTGACGGAGGTAGAGGCTTTATGGACATCTGCGGCTAGTAATATTTTGAATAGTTTAGCTAATGCTCCAGCGATTCCAATAGAAAGTTTAGCCGAGGTTCGGGGCGGCATCCAGAAAAGCCCTAGCCGCACGCCTGGAGCTAATCCTGTTCGCTATCTTACTGTTGTCCATGTACACCGAAACAAGATTTCTCTCTCTGATCCCCGCTTCTTTGAAGTGAGTCCCTCAGAATTGGAGCGTTGCCGATTGTTGCCGGGAGATGTCCTTGTTATTGAAGGGAATGGAAGCGAAGATCAGATAGGGCGCACGGCTCTTTTTCGAGGAGAGATTAAAGATTGCGTTCATCAAAACCATGTGATCCGTGTACGACCTAACCAAGAGATAATCCATCCTGAGTTCGTAAACACCTACCTTAACAGTCCATTTGGTCAAGCTGAAGTACAAGCGCGTAGTCGAACAAGTAGCGGCTTGCGGAGCCTGAGTACAGGCCGGATTAAACAAATAGCAATTCCTACCCCCCCCCTGCCTGAGCAGCGGCGCATCGTCGCCTACCTGGACGATCTGCAGGCGCGGGTCGACGCGCTGAAGGCAGCACAGGCCGCCAGCGCCGCCGAGTTGGCCGCGCTGCTGCCGGCGGTGCTCGATCGCGCCTTCGCGGGGGCGCTGTGATCGCGCGGCTGGTATGGTATAATAGGGGTACCGATCGTCTGTTGCAGGTTTTCCTCACGGATGCCTCCACGCACCTTCTCCACCTGACTGATCACTGGCCTTACTTACGGATTCCCGGCCTCGCCACCTCGTGGCAGAGGGCGTGCCCTGCTGCGCAGGGGCCGGCGCGGGTCCCGGCTGGTGACTACCGCCAAAGCAAGGAGCGTGCATCGTGCATAGAAAACTGATTTCCGCGGCACTGGTCGCCGCCGGGCTGGGGATAGCCGTGCTGGCGCTGACTGCGGGCCCCACCAGCGCGAAACTGCCCGCTGCGGGGCCCGCCCGGCAGGCGGGCTCGGGGCTACCTGGCCTAGCCACCATCGGGCCGGCGCAAGGCACGCCCACGCCGACGCCCACCCTCTGTCCCGCGCCCTGGGCGATCGTCAGCAGCCCCAACGCCGGCACCGCCGGCAACGAGCTCAGCGCCGTGGCGGTCGGCGGCGTCGCCGACGTCTGGGCCGTCGGCGGCTATTACAACGGCGTCAGCGGCCAGACGCTGGTGGAGCACTGGAACGGCACGACCTGGTCCGTGATCAACAGCCCCAACGTCGGGTCCGGCAACAACGATCTCTTTGCTGTGGCGGTGGTCGGGACCGCCGACGCCTGGGCCGTCGGCGTCTACGACAACGGCCCAGGCGTCGGCCAGACGCTGGTGGAACACTGGAATGGGGTGAACTGGACCGTCATCAGCAGCCCCAACGTCGGCACTGCCTATAATGACCTCTCTGGCGTAGCGGCGTTCGGGACCAATGACGTCTGGGCTGTCGGCATCTACGTTAACGGCGGCACCGCCCAGACGCTGACAGAGCACTGGAACGGCACGATCTGGTCCGTGGTCAGCAGCCCCAACGCCGGGTCCGGCGACAATTACTTCAACGCCGTCGCCATAGTCGCGGCCAACGACGTCTGGGCCGTCGGCGACTACATTAATGGTAGCATCCGCCAGACGCTGGCGGAGCACTGGAATGGCACGACCTGGGCCATCGGCATCAGCCCCAATCCCAGCCCCAGTGATAACAGCTTCACTAGCGTGGCCGCAGTCGGGGCCAATGACGTCTGGGCCGTCGGCGTCTATGTTGACGGCAGCATCGGCCCGACGCTCATGGCGCACTGGAATGGTATGACATGGTCGGTCGTGCCCAGCCCCAGCCCCGGCACCTGCTGCAATTACCTCACGGGCGTGGCCGTGGCGGGCGCTAGCGATGTCTGGGCCGTCGGCTTCGCTGATCTCAACGGCGTGTACCAGACGCTGACGGAGCACTGGGACGGCACGACCTGGAGTGTCGTGCCCAGTCCCAACTTCGGCACCAGCCACAACTACCTCACTGGCGTGACGGTGGTGAACGCCGGCGACGTCTGGGCCGTCGGCTACGACGAAAACGGCAGCTACGACGAGACGCTGACCGAGCAATATACAAGCCACTGCCTGACGCCGACCAGCACTAGCCCGCCATTGAGCACGCCGACCGCCACGCCGACGCCGGGCGGGCCGAGTGCTACGCCGCGGCCGCCGACGCCGACGGTCACCGCCACCGCCTCCCCCTGCCCGCCGGCCTGGGCCGTCGTCAGTAACCCCAATACCGGCGCCTCCGACAACGAGCTCTATAGCGTCGCGGCGGCGGGCGCCAATGACGTCTGGGCCGTCGGCTACAACTCCAACAGCGGCTACTACCAGACGCTGGCCGAGCACTGGAACGGCGCCATCTGGTCCGTCGTGCTCAGCCCCGACTCCGGCACCGACGACAACTTCTTCTTTAGCGTGGCCGCGGCCGGGGCCAACGACGTCTGGGCCGCCGGGTACTACGTCAATACCTTCGGCACCCAGCAAACCCTGCTGGAACACTGGAACGGCGCCACCTGGACCATCGTCGCCAGCCCCAACGCGGGCACCGGCGGCAATTTCCTCTTTGGCCTGGCGGCGGTGGCGCCCAACGACGTTTGGGCCGTCGGCGAGGCCAGCGGCGGCACGCTGACGGAGCACTGGAACGGGACAAGCTGGTCCGTCGTGCCTAGCCCCAACGTCGGGACGGGCGGCAACTCCCTGCGGGGCGTGGCCGGCGTGGGCGCCAACGACGTCTGGGCCAGTGGCTACTCGGGCACCTTCGGCAAGTACCAGACGCTGGTGGAGCATTGGAACGG
>Ga0070730_10006388_pt1 | contig 10083 bp, 10 predicted proteins | sample Coa_R1_3_FD_66447 | JGI IMG/M metagenome (GOLD analysis project Ga0070730, IMG submission 66447) | Surface soil microbial communities from Centralia Pennsylvania, which are recovering from an underground coalmine fire - Coalmine... | ecosystem: Environmental > Terrestrial > Soil > Unclassified ... | reverse complement strand
CTTGCAGGATATTTTCGCCAACATTCAAGAGATCTTTCGCTCGGAATTCAAGCTGGCGAAAACGGAAATCAGCGAGCAAGCGGCCAAAGCGGCGAAATCCGGCGCGCCGCTTGGTAGCGGAATCGTTCTGGCGCTGTACGCTTTGGGCTTCATCCTATTGGCCATCGTATATGCGCTGGAGATGGTGGTGGCCGCGTGGCTGGCGGCGTTGATCGTCGGCGCGGGCGTCGCTCTGGTGGCCGCGATTTTGATCAGCATAGGACGCAAGCGGCTCCAGCAAGTGAGGGTGCCACAAAAGACAATCGTAAGCGTGAAGGAGAACGTGCAATGGGCGAAAAATCAGATCAGCTAGAGCGGCATATCCACGAAACACGAAACGAGCTAGGGGAAAACATTCACGAGCTGCAGGAAAAAGTGCGCAACTCAGTCGATAAAGTGAAGAACTCCGTCGACTGGCGCGTGCAATTCCAGGAGCGCCCGATGACCCTGATCGGAATCGCGTTTGCGGGGGGATTGGTGGCGTCCGCGCTGTTCGGGCGGCGCCGCAGCGCCAGTTACGCTAGCACTTCGTCCACGGATCGCTGGAACACCGAAGCGCGCTCCGACGATTCGGGGAGCGGACGCAGCAAGGACCGGCGCAATAAGACCAACACTGCGTGGGAAGACATTAAAGGTGCGGTGATTGGATTGGCAGCCACGAAGGCCGGAAGCGCTTTGGAAGGGATACTTCCAGGCTTTCAGGAGCAATACCAGAAGCGGCAAGAAGAACGGCGGTCTGGATCGAATGGGTCGGCGGAACGCGACGCCGCCTGGCAGGCCAGGACAGCATCGGACACCGGCAACGCCGGCTATCTGCGCCAGTCGTAAATTGATCCCGCGTGCGCGGCGAAAGACGCGGTCGGTTCGCCGCGCACGCACGCCCGTGAATTGCATAGTCGATTCTCTATTTGTTCTTGCCGCCGGTTAGCTCTAGGCCGGGCTCGGGATGCTCGTAGGTTCCCGTCATTTTCACGGGGATTTCCGCGCCTTTGGGCTTTTTCTTGAAGAGGGCATCGAAGGGCTTCAGGAAAACTGATTTGATGCCGCCGCCGCTCATTTTGGAAAAGTCCGAGTCGGTCTTCAGCGTGCCGTGAAAATCGATTTTATCGTTCAGCAGATTAAAAGTGCCGTGCATGTGCGCTTCTGCGCTGGGAACCTCAAAAGAAATCTGCGTCAAGGTGGCGACGCCGTTCTTCAAGTTAACGTGGCCGTCGAGATTTGAGATTACCCCCGCTGGGTCCTCGTCGTCTTCGTCGGGCTTCTTGCCTTGCGCGCGTTCGCTGAGGCTGTCGACCTTGCCTTGCGTCTCGCTATGCGTGAACTGGCCGCCTTCGATTCCAAAATCGCCTTTCAGAATGACTTCCTGCAGGAACGGGCGCTCATCCGGGGAAACCTCGACGTGAGCGCGGAAACTGATGACGCCGTTGACCGGCGACCGCGGGGCCTTGACGAACAGCCGGAATACGTCCTGCATGCGACCATTTTGCACGTGGACCTCCAGCGAAGTAGTTTTGCCGTGTTGGCCGGGCTTTCCGGCGACACTGCCGCTCGCCAGGATCAAGGTTTTCACAACCGTGGTGTCCACGTGTTCGAGCTGAACGTCGCCGTTCAAAGCGTCGACGTACGCATGAAAGCTCGCGTGCAGGGGAACACTCCGCCCGGCACGCTTGACCTTGAAGTCCGGGATGTCAACCGTGCCGTGCGTTTCCATGTGCTGCAAACTGCCGGCAAAATCGTCGTGCGAGGCGAGCATGCCCTGCACTCCGTCAAGTGAGGAAAGATCGGCATTCTCGAATTGGTACGTTCCGGAAACCGGCGTCTTGCCGGGATCCTCGGAATTCCACGGGCCGAAATGGCCGCGAGACTGAATCTCGCCGGCGGGCAAAGCGTTCCGCAAGCTAACGTCAAAGGCAAAAGGATCTTTGCGGCTGACGGAGGTGAGTTTTAGCGCGTGAATATCGAAGCGCAGCGGATCGCCTTTCTCGCGAGCTATTTCGAGTAGCGCGCCGTTGGCAATGACTTCGCCGATCCGCGTGGTGGAGGGCTCCTCGGGATGCGGAGGCGTCTTGATGCGTCGATCGAGAGGTGGGACCTGGATGCGTAAACCTTGCAGCTCGATGCTCGAGACATAGCCTGGACGCAGCAGCATATCGAGATAGGAAGCGCGAAGGATAAACTTTTGCGCGGAAATCAGAGGCGGACTGCCCGGCGGACTGCTCGGATGCACGAGGGTTCCACCCTCGCCAACGCAGCCGGGGTGCGGGAAAAAAGTGTAGTGGAAATTGGTGAATTGAACGGTGCCGTGAAAGGTCTCGGCGAGGCCTTGCGACACGTTTTCGCGCGAAAACGGCCAGTGGCGCGCCAGAAAACCAAAACCGATGGCGGCGAGCGCCAGAATTACGATGCCCGCGCCAGCAAGCCAGCGGGGCAAGCGCCGACGTACCCCGGTACGCTGCTCTCGGTTGGTTGGTTCCAGAACCGCTGCGTGACTCGAGGCCATAGGGCGAAAGAGCTAGCCGTTCAGTTGACGCTTTCTCGGCGCTGCGACTTTGGACGAAGCTTGCCGGTCTCGGGGTCGAATTCGCGAATCCACACGGCGCAGGCTTCGCGTTGCGCGGCGAACTTGCGCTTGAAACTAGGCTCCGCCTTGGAACGAATGCACCAGCCGGGCACTTCGTGCTCATCGAAGGTTACACGAGCCACTTCTTCTTGGTTCTTATTGAAATAGATCAAAGTCGACGCCATCATGAGAGGTTCCCTACCAAAGTGACAGTATTTGGCGCGTTGAAGAGACCTTAGGGCAGTGAAAGGACTCGCAGTCGCCGCGCGACAAAAATTAGACGCCCCTGCCATGGAAAGGGCGGCGCATTGCGCTAAGGGGAATCCGGTACGGCGGGCCAAGAAACTTTAAGAAACGATTGTCTAGCGCTCTCTTGCTTGCGTGGCGCTTCTCCCCGACAATAGTTAGTTCCACAGGGTGCAATTTTTGCTCTGCGAGTGCCCGGTGCGGGTACGGAGTGTCGAGACCGATGGGGACAACCCAGTTCAACTCACCTAAACGCTTCGTTGCGTATTTTTCGATGGAAATCGCGCTGGAGAATGCCATGCCCAGCTACAGCGGCGGCTTGGGCGTTCTAGCCGGCGATACCATTCGGGCCGCCGCGGACTTGCGCTTGCCGATGGTGGCCGTCTGTTTGCTCTATCGCAAAGGATATTTTTCCCAGCGGCTTGCGGAAGATGGGACGCAAACCGAGGAGCCGGTTACCTGGCGCGTGGAAGATTTTCTCGAGGAAGAAGACGCGCGCGTGACGGTGCCGCTGGAAAATCGGCGAGTGGAGTTGCGCGCCTGGCGTTACACGGTGAAGGGCGTGCGCGGCTTTGAGGTGCCGGTTTATTTTCTGGACGCCGATCTGACTTCTAACGCCGAAGCGGACCGCAACCTTACTGGGTCGCTCTACGGAGGCGATGCGTATTACCGCCTTTGTCAGGAAGTTCTGCTGGGTATCGGCGGCGTGCGCATGCTTCGCGCGCTGGGATACAACGAGCTGACGCGCTATCACATGAACGAAGGGCACGCGGCGCTGTTATCTCTGGAGTTGCTCGGAGAGGAAGCGGAAAAGGCCGGGCGCACATCCATTAAAGGAGAAGACATCGAGAAAGTGCGCGAAAAATGCGTGTTCACGACGCACACTCCGGTGCCCGCGGGCCACGACCGTTTTCCGATGGAATACTTCACGCGTGTTTTTCCGGACCAGGATGGGTTTTTCGATTTGAAGGACGCGTCTTCGGTCGATCTGGTGAAAAGCATGCTACAAGCCGAACGGGCGTTTCCGGACTTTCATCAAGCCGCTCGCGCCGGGGCGTCGATGAATATGACGTATCTGGCGCTGGGCTTGAGCAAGTATGTAAACGGCGTGGCGAAGTTGCACGGCGAAACATCGCGGCAAATGTTTCCGCTGGTGCCTATCGAGGCCATCACCAACGGCGTGCATGCTGCGACTTGGGCTGCGCCGGCGTTCAAAGAGTTGTTTGATCGCTGCATTCCGTCGTGGCGGGAGGACAACTACAGCTTGCGGGGCGCGCTGGGCTTGCCGCCGGAAGAAGTGTGGTCCTCGCACTTGATTGCTAAACACGAACTCTTTGAGACGGTGCGGAAAAAGACCGGGCTCAGCTTCGAGCCCGACGTGTTCACCATCGGCTTCGCGCGCCGCGCCACGGGATACAAGCGCGCCGACCTGATTCTTTCCGACCTCGATCGCCTGCGCCAGATCGTCAAGAACGCGGGAAAATTTCAGATTGTTTTCGCGGGCAAGGCGCATCCACATGATGACGGCGGAAAAGAGATCATCCGGCGCATCTTTCACGCCAAAAAAGCGCTGCGCAAAAATGTAACCATTGTTTTTCTGGACGAATACAACCTCGAGGTGGGCGGTCAGATCACTTCCGGTGTGGACTTGTGGCTGAACACTCCGCAGTTTCCGCTGGAAGCTTCCGGGACCAGCGGGATGAAAGCGGCGCTGAATGGCGTGCCGAGCCTGAGCATTCTGGATGGTTGGTGGGTGGAAGGGCATATTGAAGGCATCACCGGATGGTCGATCGGCGAATCGCGGCACTCGACCGGAGGCTTGGCAGCGGCCACGGACAATGCCAGCGAGGCACAGTCACTTTACGCCAAATTGGAAAACGTGATTATTCCGATGTTTTACAAAGAGCGCGCGCGCTACCTCAGCGTGATGCAGCACGCTATCGCCATCAATGGCTCGTTCTTCAATACGCAGCGGATGGTGCAGCAGTATGTCACCGACGCTTATTTGCGTTAAGCGAACACTCTACTTTTCCAGCCGATATTTGGCTAAATCAGCGGCTACGCCTGATCTCTTTGAGCAGGCGGTCCATTTCGCTGCGCGTTCCGATAGTGATGCGGACAAATCCGGCGCCAATTTCTTTCGTGCGTTCGCGCAGCAGAATTCCGCGGCGCTCGAGGCGCTGGAATAATTCCGGGCCGCCGGCACCGAAGTTGGCCAGAATGAAGTTGCCCGAACTCGGATAGGTCGTGATGCCGAGTTTGTGCAATTCCTTCGCGAACCAGGCCCGCGCTACTTTTATATTGCGCACATAGCGGCGCATCGTCTTGCGATCGCGAATCGCAGCTTCCGCGGCAACCAGGGCTGCCAGATTTACCGGAAACGGCGGCATGGCCCGGCGCAACAACGCGAGCGAATCGGCGCAGGCCATCACCGCTCCTAGCCGCAGCGCGGCAAGCCCGGCAGCTTTCGAAAATGTGCGCGCGACAAAAAGATGCGGATGCTTTCGGATCCACGGCAGTACGCTCGCCCCGGAGAATTCCGCATACGCTTCATCCATCACTACCACGGTGTTGGTTGTAGCATGCAGGATTGCTTCGATGGCGTCAGCTTCGACGAGCGTTCCGGTGGGATTGTTGGGATTGGCGATGAACAGGACGCGAGGCTCGTCGCGCAGAGCCACCAGTACCTGCTCCAGCGGAAATTCCATCTCCGCGCCGTAATGCAGCGCTTGCACTTTGGCCCCGGAAATCTCCGCGTAATAGCGGTACATTGGAAACGTGGGCTCGCAGATCAAAATGGCTGAGCCGGCGTCCACAAAGGTATCGAAGAAAACGCGGAGCGCGTCATCGCCGCCGTTGGTGAGCAGAAGTTCCTCGGGCTTTACTCCGAAATATTGCGCCAAGCGCCGCGTAGGGAGCTGATATTCCGGATACATTGCCAAGTGCTCGGGAGAGAGTTTCGCCAGCGCGCGCACTACGACCGGTGAGCATCCCGCGGTATTTTCGTTAAAATCCAAACGCAACTTTTTCGCGCGACCCTCGGCTGGCGCTTCGTAGGTCCGGCGCTCGAGGATGGCCTTGCGCACGGGAAGCCCAGTGAGCGTCGGGGCTGTGGGGCTTGCGCCATTCGGCTCGGGCGTTCTGTTTCTCTCTGGCATAATAGTCACGGGCGCTGAATCGTTCTCCGGCCGCGGTGAATCTGATAGTACAAGGAAAGCCCAATTGCCAGGAAATGAGGAGGGTCCGAATGACCGAAAAAATTCAGAAAGCCGCAGCGGAGTGGAAGAAGCAGCTTTCGCCCAACGAATATTACGTGACGCGCGAGAAAGGCACTGAGCCGCCATTTACCGGGGAATATGAGAGCACCGAAGATCCCGGCACGTACAAGTGCGTCTGCTGCGGGCAGCCGCTGTTTCGCTCGGAAACCAAATTCCATTCCGGCTCGGGATGGCCGAGCTTTTACGCGCCCGCCGAGAAGCAAGCGGTCGAAACCGAATCTGACGTCAGCCACGGGATGAAGCGCACCGAAGCCAAGTGTAGCCGCTGCGAAGCGCACCTGGGCCACGTATTCGACGATGGGCCGCGTCCCACCGGTTTGCGGTACTGCATCAACTCCGCAGCGCTGAAATTAGAGCAGGATAAATAAAAACGCGCCGTGCAGGCGCACGGCGCGTTCAAAACAACAAGATCCAAGCTCTAGCTAAGCTACGGAGCAACAGGAGCACGCAGCAATTTCCGCGACGCGGTCGCGCACGCGCTCCCAGACCCCGACCAGCAACACCTTCGTGCCGCTCGGATATTTGAAAATATAGAATACGTTCGCGTCGCCTTCTACCTCAAAAAAACCGGGACGCCGTGGATCGGGCCGCGAGGGAGCGTCCGAATAGAGCAGCAGGCGGAGTTCCGCCATCTGCTCCGGCGTATGATTCCGGAGGTCTTCAAGAAGAGGCGGTTTTTTGGAGACATTGTTCATCATGATCTTTCTCCGCCACATATAGCTTAGCTTTCCCCTCTCCAGTAAAGACGTAAAAACTGGGCAAAAGTTTCATGAGCCGCAACTTTTTCGAGGTTTCGTTTCCAGAGCTGCAGACATCGCTGTTCGCTCCCGATTTATCGCATTTCGCCCGCGAAAATTTACATTTCAGCAACATTTGCGCGGGGTTCCGCTGTGACATCCGTGGGGCGCGCGCATCCAACTATTCTGCAGATGTTTAAGTGCCCGCGAAACCGGCGAAGTCCCGGCGTCAAGGCTGTGTGCGATTGGCGGTATGTTTCCTAGCATAGTTGTGATAGAGTGCACGTTACTCTCTCGGATGGTACTTGCGCGGAGTGCATTTCCTTGCCATAGTGCCGTGAGACTTCCGTCAGCAATAGGAAACCGATGACCGTGACGAAAATGGCTTCGAAAAAACCAAGAGAAAAAGCGAGCTTCGAAAAAGACCGCCGCCGGAAACACCACCATTACCTGGTGACCGTCTATTATGCTGACGGAGAAAAGTTCGGCCGCGTGTATACGGATAAAGAGAAGGCGGGACGCTTTGCGGACCGCCAGCGGCGCTCGCCGGTAGTGAAATCTGCGCGGGTCAGCCAGATATCTTGATCGGCGGAATGCACAGGAAATATCGATAGGTCCGTTGCCGGGGCAACGAGGCACGAACATGCCAGACGGGCCTTGTCCGCCGCTTGACGAGCGTGCTATAAAAAGAAGAGCAGCACAGCGGCCTTAGTATAGTGGTAGTACGGAACCTTGCCAAGGTTCAGGTGTCGGTTCGATTCCGATAGGCCGCTCCATAATTTCAATAACTTACGCAGCGACCTAGTTTTTCATATTTTCCAATAACCCGTTTTGGGCCTTGGAATATGCGGCTCGAACCTCTTCCAGCGGTATCTCTCCCGTGTACAGTTCCGTCAGTGCCGACGAACTACGCCCCATCTGTTGCCGGAGGACGGCTGGATTGATGCCCGCAAGGTCCCATCGGCGGTTGCAGCCCCTGCGGAGGGCACTCTAACGGTTCTCTTCTTGAACTTCTCGTATGCTATTGGTAATAGCAGATGATGAGGTTCCTCGTGCAGAATGAAAAAATCGGAAGGGACAAGTGGCTCGATCACGGCAAAGAAAAATCGGAAGGGCTTGTGGTGGACAACGAATCCAAATGTCCGGTCAGCGGGAAGCGGAAGTACGCAAGCGAAGGTGAAGCTTTGGCGACAGCCGCACACCAGATCGCATCCGCCAATGCGCCAAAGGAACTTCATGCCTATCTATGCTCGTGGTGTGACGCTTGGCATCTGACAAAAAATGCAGGGAGAGTGGGGAAGGATCGTAGATAGCCGACTAAACGTCCCGTGAAATGTGACGTGGGGCCGGATGATCGAAAAGATACTGGCACTTGTCCCCTTTGCGATTATTTCCGGTTGGCCGACAATACGCCCGGAACCTTGTGGCATTCAGCAAACCCGCTCCCGGATTCTGATACGATGAGGGCATCTCTGAAACCGAAAGCGTCGAACCGTCATCGCAAGGACAATCGTTGCGCGATGCTACAAGCCCTGGCAGCAGGGCTCCCGGGCTTTTTTTTCTTCCGTGCCCCACGGCGCGGAGTCAAAAAGGAGATCACGGATGACGATGGTCAAAGCACGATCAACCGCGGCGAGAGTGAGATTTACGTTGTACGGAGCCATGCTTGCGCTGCTGTTGTTCAATCTGACTTTTGGCGAACATATAGTTGCCGCCGGTCAGAGCACTCTCCGTCCATTGGGCGATGGCCAGCCCTCCATTGCTGACTTTCGCGAAGGACAGACTCTCGTTGTCTTCGCTCATCAAGATGACGATTTGTTATGGATGATGCCGTTTTGGCCAGTAACCTCAAGGTTTCTTCTCGCGGGCTATCCGGCAGCGCCAGTATTCGAAGAGCTCATCAAGAGCTTTCCGCCGCAGCTGAAGTATAACGCCCGATGGACACCGATTTGGGGCGTAGTGGACAACGATATTTGGGCCGAGGTATTCACGGACCGGTGCAAGCGCGCCCCAATCGTTAATTTGGCGACCTTGAAGGCGCATCTCCGCCCTTTCTTTACTTCCTCAATTAAGCGCGTCATCACCCACAATAATTGGGGAGAGTACGGACACGCACAACACCGTCTGGTGAACGTGGCGGTGCGGCAACTCGCGGTCGAAAACGGTCTTGATGTCTGGGCCCTTGGTACTCGAATGCCGATGGGGGCACGAGAGCAGTCTCAGTATGTCAATGTAGCCGGTGAGCTTGGGCTTCCGACGATCGAAGGATACTTCGACCCCACGCTCTTCCGCGAGGTGCGCGGGGCCTATCTGGCTCGGGTACCCAATGCTTCCACGCCGGAACTCACGGCCAAGTTTCGAAGCTGGTCGCCGACGCTTTGGACCTGGCCCGATCAACCAGAAGCCTTTCCGATGGGATGGCGGCCTTTCGTCAAACTCGTGAGCAAGGGCGTCGACCTGACGATCGAGAACTCCGCGGTGAAGCGACTTGAAAACGATGTCATGATCGTGAATGACTGCCCCGCGAACCCAACAGTGCCGACGAGCTTTTAATATGGCTGCCCCGACTCCGGAAACTGCGAAGCCACTTCTGTAACGGACGTGGGTTTTTGCGTCGAGGGAATTTTGCAGATGAAAACTCGACTTCTATTTCTGATCTTTGTGGCATCACTCACGCATTCCAGTATCTGTGTCGGTAATGAGAGCATGGGAACGCCTGTGGCGAAGGTCGAATTCGCAAAAGCGGACGCCGCTCGTGATCGTGGGGACTTTGCTGCTGCTCGGGACGCCTACTGTCGCACGACTGAGATTGACCCGGACTTTGCCAAGGCACACGAGAGCTATATCTTCACTTACAGATATACGGTGGACGTGGGGAAGTTGACATCAGAAAGGCTCTTTGTAAAATTGGCACTCGCTAAGGGAGAGTGCCCGCCGTATCCTTAGCTCCCTCTTTTAGTGATTTCAAGACATATTTCCTTGGTGCGGCGAGCAATATTCGGTCGCCTGACCAGCAAGTGATTTCCACATTCCGGCTGAGAGTTTCATAGGAGGAGTCATGGCAACGACACGAGTCGCAGTGGCGCCAATGAAGGCGGCGCAGATTTCCAAGGCGGGAGCCGATTTCGAGATTGTCGAGCGCGAAATTCCGAAGCCTGGTGCAGGACACGTGCTCATTAAGGTGCAGGCCTGTGGCGTCTGCCACAGCGACATGTTCACGAAA
>Ga0070730_10006387_pt1 | contig 10083 bp, 13 predicted proteins | sample Coa_R1_3_FD_66447 | JGI IMG/M metagenome (GOLD analysis project Ga0070730, IMG submission 66447) | Surface soil microbial communities from Centralia Pennsylvania, which are recovering from an underground coalmine fire - Coalmine... | ecosystem: Environmental > Terrestrial > Soil > Unclassified ... | reverse complement strand
CGGACCCTCGGCCGCCACGCGCCCGATGCCCATCTCTTCGCGAACGTCGTGGGGAACGGCGGCGCGATCGTCACCGTGCAGTGCGGCGCCGAGGAATGCGATCTCGCGGCGCAGGTCCTCGATGGCGCGGGCGCGCGGGAAGTCCGCGACGAAGCGGGGCCCGAAGCCGTCTAGCGATCCCTCGCGTATCGTGCGCCGATGCCCGACTCGCTCCGCGAGCGGCTCCGCGCGCATCGCTACCTGCCGCCCGACTACGACGGCGGTGGGCTGCTGAACGTCGCGGCCACCGTCCTCGAGCTCTGCGGCGCGCGCGGCCCGGCGGACCCCGTCCCGCTGCAGGGCGTCGATCCCGCGCTCCTCGAGGGCGTGCGCACCGTGCTCCTCGTGCTCTGCGACGGCCTGGGGAGCGACCAGCTGCAGCGGCTCGTGAAGGCCGGGGACCTGCCGTTCCTCGCGCGGATCCTCGAGCGCGCCGCGCGGCGCGATGGGGCGCAGCTGCTCGACGCCACGACGATCTTCCCGTCGACGACCGCCGCGGCGATCACGACGCTGCAGACCGCGCGCACGCCGCAGGAGCACGGGAACATCGCGTACTTCCTGTGGCTCGAGGAGTTCGCGATGGTCGCGCAGATGCTTCGCTGGGGGCCCGCGGCCCAGCGCCGCGGGTCGTTCTTCGACGATCGCTCCGTCGATCCGCGCGCCTATGTGAAGGTGCCGTCCATCCACAAGGCGATCCGCGATCACGGCGGCCGCTCGTACATCGTCGAGCCGGAGATCTTCCGCAACGAGGCGATGACCCGCATGCACGCGCCGGACGCCACCTACGTCGGCTACCTGCTGCCGTCGACGATGGGCGTGCGGGTCCGCCAGCTCCTGGCTGACCGTCCCGAAGACGACTCGCCCGTCTACATCTACGCGTACTGGGCCGGCGTCGACACGGCCGCGCACTGGTACGGTCCGCGCGGGCCGGAGCACGCCGCCGAGGCCGCGTTGCTCGATCGCGATCTCGAGCGCGCGCTCGGGGACCGCGGCGCCGGCGATGTGCTCGTGATCCTCACCGCCGATCATGGCCACGCGAGCGTGGATCCGGCGCGGCTCGTCGACCTCGAGGCGGATGCCGAGCTCCGAAGCCTGTTGCGCAACCCCATCGCCGGTGAGCCGCGGGTCGTGTTCCTGCACACCGACCGCGCGGCCGAGGTGAAGGCGTACCTCGAGCAGGCGTATCCCGGCGTCTTCTTCCTGATGGACCGCGAGGAGGCGATCGGAGCCGGCCTCTTCGGTCGCGGCGATCCCGCGCTCGCGCGCAAGCGCGTCGGCGAGGTCCTCGCGATGATCGGCGACGATCGCGGCGCCTCCGTCGTCCGCGTCGACGGCCAGGTCGTCATGCATCGCGGCTCGCACGGCGGCATGACCCCGGACGAGATGCGGATCCCTGTCCTACTCTGGCGCGCGTAGTGGCCGTTTCCTCATACCTTCCCGACGTCGCCGGCGGCATGGTCGCGGCCGCGTCATTCGCCGACGACGCCGCGGCGGCCAAGGCGCTCGAGGTGCTGGCGGGCTCCGACGTGCTGCCGCAGGAGATCTCGGTGATCGCGCGCGACCCGGCGCGCGCGGCGCGCCTCGCCGGCGCCGGCGCGTGGTATCCCGGCAAGGATGAGCACGGGCTGGCGAAGATCCTCCACCGCATCACGCACCGTCTGCCGGGGGCCGTGCGCGGCCGCTATCGGGCCGAGCTCGACGCCGGGCGGGTCGTCGTCGTGGCCGCGGCCGGCGGCCAACCCGCCGACACGCTGGCGGCCCTGCTCACGAAAGCCGGCGGACGCTTGGTCGATCAGTGGTGGCAGGAGCCGGCCGATCTGTTCGCCCCTCCGGAGCTCGCCGGGCCGTTCTGAATCGCGTCGCTGGCATACAGCCTGCTTGTCTCCTGGCCAAAGCGCACGGAGATCAACCCGTAGCGCATCGCCTTGCGTGGAAAGGAGAACAGCGCTCATGGGCCAGACCAACGTGAACACCCCGGGCGGCGGGACCGGCGATGGCGGATTCGGCGCGGGGATGATCATCGGGATCATCCTGCTCATCCTCATCGTCCTCGTGCTCATCGTCTACGCGGGCCCGAAGATCTTCGTGAGCCCGACCAACACCCGTTCGTTCCTGGACCTCTTGCAGGCCATCGCCGCCTGACGGCAGGCGTGGTCTGCTTTGCCGCCGCCCGGTGCGCGCTCGGTCGCGCGCCGGGCGGCGTTCGTTAATCTGCCGTCATGCGCATCGAGCGGCCCTCACCGGAGAAGCGCCGGCCCGGCGTGGGCGAGATCTTCGTCGGCGACGTCGACTCGCAGCCGGTGATCGGGGACGAGGCCCGCGACCTCCGGCTCAACGAGATCACCTTCCGGAACGGCGCCCGGAACAAGCTCCACACGCACACGACCGATCAGATCCTCGTGGTGATCGCCGGCGAGGGCATCGTCGCGACCGAGCGCGAGGAGCATGCCGTCCGCGCGGGGGACATCGCCTACATCCCGGCGGGCGAGCGGCACTGGCACGGCGCGAAGCCCGGCGCGGACATGACCCATTACGCGATCCTCGGCGCCGGGAAGACGTTCATCGTCGCGGACGACCGGCCGGCGGACTGACCCCGTCAGGCCGGACCGGACGCGAACGGCCGGGCTTCAGGCCACCGACTCGATGACCCGATCCAGCCCGAGATCGTCGCGGTCGAGGACGACGAGCGACGGCAGGCCGAGCCGTCGCCAGAGCTCCCAGCCGTCGAGGCCCGCGTGCGCCGCGACGTAGAGGGAGATCACGGTGCCGTGAGCCACGACGATGACGTCGTCGACCGCCGGAACCGCGGTGAGGATGCCGGTCACGGCCGCATCGAAGCGGGAGAGCGCCGCCGCGCCGGTCTCGCGTCCGAAGACGAGCTCCTGGGGCCGAGCGAACAGCGCTTTGACCGCGCTCGCGTACTCCGCGTCGCCGAGCAGGGTCGCGTCGCGGCGATCGTGCTCGTGCAGGCCCTCGACGAGCTCCACCGGGATGCCGAGCTCCTGCCCGACGAGCGTCGCCGTCTCGACCGCCTTGGGCTCGACGCTCGAGGCGATGGCGCGCGCGTCGAAACCGCGCCGTCGCGCGGCGAGGGCGACGCACCGGGCCGCTCCGGCCGGCGAGAGGCGCCACTCCGGCGCGGGACGTGCCGGAACGATCGTGGGCAGCGAATGCTTGACGAGGACGAGGCTGCTCACGGCTCGCGGGTGTGGAACGAGTACGCCGCGAGCGCGAACACGACCGCGAGCCACCCGACCACGTAGAGCTCGAACGCCAGCGGCGCGGGACCGGCCGCGTAGAACGGGTTGGCGGCGGCGGCCGGACCGGACCCCGCGGCGACGACCGCCTGTGGCTCGAGCGCGTACACGGCCCCGCGCCAGAGGCCGTCCGTCGGCAGGATGAGGCGCGTCGCCGTGCCGACGTGGGTGATCCCGGCGTTGTCGAACGCCACCCCGATGCCACCCACGATGCCGCCGATCCAGGCGATGCCGAACAGGACGAGCGCGGTGACGCCGCCGACCATGCCGGAGAGCCGCGTCGACAGCAGCACCGCGAACGTCATGATCACCAGGCCCTCGCCGATGACGAACGCGATGAACTGCACCGGCTCCGGCGGCACGTAGCCCACGACGGCGTTGACGATGCCGAGCTCGATCGCGGCCGCCCCGCCCGCGTAGACCGCGACGAGCGCGGCCAGGCCGATCCACTTACCCAGCACGTACTCGGTGCGACTGATGGGGCGGGAGAGGATCGCGAGCGCGGTCCCGGACTCGACCTCACCGCTGATCTGCGGTGCCGCGATGAAGACCGCCGCCATGGCGAGCACGAAGCTGAACATGAACATCGTGAGGATCAGGAACTGCGAGGAGATGAGCTTCACCTGCGTCTCGGAGAGCGCGACGCCGCGCTGCGTGATCGTGGGGATCCGCGAGAAGCCCCAGCCGGTGAGGGCCATGACGATCAGGGTGAGGATCAGGAGCGCGAGCAGCAGCCGGCGCCGCCCGGCCTCGCGGATGACGAGACGCCCGATGACCAGCGCTCTCACGGCTTCGGCTTCTCGAGCAGGCTGAGGAACCGGTCCTCGAGCGATTCGTGGCGCGGCTCCACGGCGTACACCCGCGCCCCGCGGTCGACGATCGCGCGGACCAGGTCGGGCACCCGCTCGGCGGCAACGCCCTGGACGAGGATCCACTCGCCCTCCTCGCGCAGCTCGCCGAAAGCGCGCAGCGCGTCGTGCGCCCCGTTCTCGATGCCGGTCGCGCGGATGCGCACCGCGTCGGTGACGAGGAGCTCGTCGAGCGTGCCCACCTGCACGACACGGCCCGCATCGACGATCGCGACCCGGTCGCACACCTGCTCCACCTCCGTGAGGAGGTGGGAGTTGAGGAACACGGTGGTCCCACGGGCCTTGATCGCCCGGATGATGTCGCGCACGTCGTGGCGGCCCACCGGATCGAGCGCGCTCGTCGGCTCATCGAGCAGGACGAGCGCGGGCCGCCCGAGGAGCGCGACGCCGAGGCCGAGCCGCTGCTGCATGCCCTTCGAGTAGCCGCCGACGCGGTCGTCCGCGCGGGCGGCGAGCCCGACGATGCCGAGGGCGTCCTTGATCTCGGCGTCCCAGCCGGCGCGATCGAGCCCGATGAGCTCGCAGTGGACGCGCATGACCTCGCGCGCGGAGAGCCAGTGCTGGTAGCGGAACAGCTCCGGCAGATAGCCGACCCGGCCACGTGCGCGCCGGTGCGCGGCGCGATCGGAGAGCGGCGCGCCGAGGACCCAGGCCTCGCCGGACGAGGGCCGGGCGAGACCGAGCAGGAGCTTCACCGCGGTCGTCTTGCCCGCGCCGTTGGGTCCCAGGAAGCCGAACACGTCGCCCGCGGGGATCGACATCGTCAATCCCGCGAGCGCCGTGATCCGGCCGTAGCGCTTCGCCAGCTCTTCGGTGCGGATGGCGAGCGTCGCGTCCACCTACTTCAGGCTATTCGCGACCGCGAGGACCTCCGCCTCCGTGAGGGTGCCGCCGACCGCGTAGACCAGCCCGCCCTGCTGCCAGAGCACGCCGCTTCCCAGTCCCGTCGAATCGCCGACGAAGAGACCGGTCGTCCCGTGGACGCTCACCGTCTTCGTGGTGGCCTGACCGAGCGGGATCGGGATCGGCAGCGTCGTGGCGGGGTCGCCGATCGCGCGGATCTGCGCCGCGAGCGCCGGCGACACGCCGGGCTGCGACAGGAGATAGCCCTGGATCTCGCTCACCGTCGCGCCGTCGGACCCGACCGTCGGGGCCTTGGCGACGCCGATCATCACCGCCTTGCCGCTCGACTCGCTCCCGTAGGAGACGACGAGCGCCGGGCCACCGGTGAAGACGAGCGTGCTGCCGTCGAGCTTCGCCGGCATGGGCGGCGCGGTCCGGCCGATCGCGGCCGCGCTCTGCCGCGCAAGCGCCGCGTCGAAGACGAACGTCGCGGTCGTCTTGGCCATCACGGCGTATGTCGGCGTCGCGCTGATCGATGCCGGCACCTGCACCGCGATCGCGGGGAGGCCGGTCTCGGACGTGGCCTGCGCGAGGCTGGCCACGGGGTGCGGTTGCGGCTTCGCCGACCAGGTGAGCGTCCCGAAGTGGCCGAGCTCGTCGAGCGTCTGCAGGTCCGTCGTGGTCACGGTCACGGGCGCGAACTGCTTCGCTTCGAAGATCTGCAGGATCGAGTCGGCGACGCCCGTCATGGTGAGCGTCGTCGCGACGATGGCGACGCCCGCCGCGGCCGCGAGCCAGCGGGTCGAGCGGCCGAATGCGAACGCCGGCAGTGCGCGACGCCGTGGGGCGAGGTGAGCGCGCTGGACCGCGCCGGCGAAGCGGGCGAGCCCGGCATCGGTGTCGACCGCCAGCGGCGGCATGGCCAGAAGCTTCTCGTTGCTATCGATGCTGTCCACGAAGGACCTCCTTGCGAAATGCGTCGTGCGCGCGCCGCAGGCGCGTGCCGACTTGATCGATCTTCGTTCCGGTCGCCGCGGCGACCTCGGCGTAGCTGAGGCCGCTGTACCGGAGCGCCAGCAGCTCGGCGTGGCTCCGCCCGATCCGCGCCAGCGCGGCGCGCACTTCGCGTGCGCGCTCGCGCTCGAGCGCCGCGCCCTCGGGATCGACGGGCTCGGGCGCGCTCGCGTCGCGCTCTTCCCTGACCGTCCGGCGCGACCGCGAGCGCAGCGCGTTCAGCGCCGTGTGCGCGGCTGCCCGATGCAGCCAGGCCGCGGCGTACGGGGCGTCGGCGGGATGCGCGCGGTAGAACGCGACGAAGACCTCTTGGGCCACGTCCTCGGCTTCCGCCTGGTCTCCGACCACGCGGTACGCGACGCGGACGACCCGCGGGTACTCGTCGCGGAAGAGCCGCTCGACCGCGTCGGGGAGCAGCTCCGCGCGGGCCCAGCCGGCCTGCGGTCGCTCGATCAACGCCACCGCATCGGCATCCATCCGTCCATCTGTTCAAGCACCGCCGATCCCCGGAATGTGACAGGTCCGTGACGGCCGGGCGGCCGGTCGCGACCCTACTCGCTTGTCCACAAAACGACGGAGTAACGGCACGGGTGTTGCCCCATATCGGACCATCCCGCTGCGCGAGCGACCGGAGAAAGGACGGTGTCGATGGAACGGCCAGGCGCGAAGGGCACCCTCGTGCACTTTCGCTGTACGAACCCCGCCCACGCCCGCCCGAGGGGTGAGCGCAGCGACACACTGACCCTGGTCGAGGGCCTGTGGGCGTATTGCCCGCTCGACATCCGAGCCGGCGGCCATGATTGGCAGCCCACGGGCGGCGTGCCGCTCGACGAGCTGCGGACCGAGGCCGGCTGAGTCATTCCGGCAGACGGCCGAAGACGATGCGCGACGCGGCGAGCAGCCCGATGCCGAGCGCCGCGGACCACGAGATCGACGAGATGAACGGCGAGCTGAAGTCCGTCCCCGAGAGCAGCGCGTGCACGAACATCGTGACGAACACGAGGTAGCTCGACCGGTGGATCCACCGCCAGACGCGATCGTCCATCCGTCGGCGGAGCCAGCTCGTGACGGTGATGATCACGACGAGGTCGAGCGACAGGGTGCCCAGGCCGATCGCGATCGGCGCGTAGCTCACCTGGAACGGAACGACCACGTCGAGCGGCGTGATCCGCGCGGTCCGATCGAGCAGCAGCGCGGTGACGTGCAACGCGCCGAGCGGGATCCAGACCCAGGTCATGAAGTCGTGGAGCGACCGCAGCGCGCGGTTCTTCGCGAGGAAGTCCAGCACCGACGTGCGGAGGGCGATGCCCGAGAGGATCGAGAGGCAGAGCGCGATGTAGGCCGCGACGCCCGTGGCGCGGGCCACGAGCCACACGGCGAGCTGCGGGTCCATGTCAGGAAGTGTGCGTGAACGTGAGCGGTGGCAGGGTCGCGCTCTGGACGCCCGGCGCGAGCGTGAGGCGCGCACCGGGCGTCGTCGTCGGCGGTCGCCGGCCCGGTCGCGTGGTGAGCAACGGCGGGATCGTGATGCCCGGTGTCGGCGTCGGCGGCGTGGCCGATGCGGCGGGCCGGTCCGCGACCGGCGGCTGCAGCGGCGCGTTGGCGTTCTTCACGTGGTCGCGGGCGTAGTCGAACGAGCCCGCGAGCACGAAGAGCGTGATGAAGAGCGCCGAGAGCTTCAGCGCCCAGGAGGGCACGTCAGCTCGCCGCGGCGTGGATGAATGGCACGCGGTCGAAGCTCGCGCCGAGGACGTCCTGTCCGTCGACGCCAAGGTGGGAGGAGAGGATCTCCTGGTACACCGACCGGAAGTCGACGCTGTAGCTCACGTTCTGGGACCCGTCGAGCTTCGCGAGGCTCGGGCTCTGTCCGTAGAGGCCGCCCTTCACCGGGTCGCCGATGAGGAACACCGGGTTCGCGGTGCCATGGTCCGTGCCGCCACTGGCGTTCTCCTGCGGCCGCCGGCCGAACTCCGACCAGGTCGCGATGAGCACCCGATCCGCCATCCCGTACGCGGTGAGGTCCGCGTGGAACGCCGAGACCGCCGCGTCGAGGTAGGCCATGAGGTCCGCGTGGCGCGTCTGCTCGGTGTAGTGCGTGTCGAAGCCGCCGAGGGTCACGTGCAGGACCTTCACGCCCGTGCCGGTGACGATGAGCTCCGAGGCCAGCTGCAGCGCCGCGGCGAGCTGGTTCTTCGAGCTGAAGACGAGCTTCTGGTTGTCCGAGTACGCCGCCTTCGGGACGTATTTCGCAGCCGAGGTCTTGAGCTGCGCGACCGTGTCGCGGACCGTGGACATCGCCGTGTCGAAGAGCGCGCCGTAGATCCCGGGCGTGCTCGTGTAGAGCGTGCCCATGACCTTGTCGACGTTGTCGCTGTTGCCCTGGAACTTGAACGAGGCCTGGTCGTTGATGACGGTGAGCGTCGCCTGAAGATCGCGGAGCATGCCGGGCGTCGAGGTGGTGCCCGTGGCACAGCCGACGAGCGGGTGGCCGGCCGAGTCGTAGTTCTTCGCGATCGTCTTGCCGAGCCAGCCATCCTGCTGGCGACGCGTCGGGTCGCCGGTCTCCCACACCCGGATCGAGTCGAAGTGCGAGAAGCTCGGGGTCGGGTAGCCGACGCCCTGGACGATCGCGACCTTGCCCTGGTCGTAGAGCGACTTGATGCCTTTCAGGTTCTGGTGCAGGCCGTGGTCCTTGTCGATGATCAAGGCGCTGTCCGCTTCCTTCCCCAGGGTCGGTCGCAAGTCCCTGAATCGCGGGTCATTCAGTGGAATGACGGTCTGCAGGCCATCGTTCCCGCCGCCGAGCTGGATCATCACCAGGATCCGGTCGTTCGTGACGCCCGCGCCCTTCGCGCTGTAGACGGCCTTCGCGAAGACGTCCGGGACCGCGGCGTAGCCCGCCGCGAGACCGCGGGCGCCCGCGCCGAAGACGAGCCCGTTGCGCAGGAAGTCCCGGCGCGAGATCTTGTCGATGCCGACGTTCTGCATGCTCATCCTCGTTCTCCCGCTACTTCAGCTGGAACTCGGGCGAGGCGAGGAGGATGAGCCAGCGGGTCTGGTCATCGCTCGCCGCGTTCAAGAGCCCGGCGGTCCCTTCGCTGACGATGCCGTCGATGTGGGTCTGATGGGCGCTGCCGAACGCCGGCAGCTTCTGCATCGCGCCGAGGGTCGTGACGACGAAGTTCACCCGCGTGAGCACGTTGTTGCTCGAGATCCAGGACGCGTTGCTCGGCCAGCCGCCGACCTCCGGTGGGTCGAACAGGGCCTGGCCCATCCCCGCACCGGACTGCGCGATCGTCCGCGCGAGCTGCGGTTGCTCGAGCGCGCGGGCCAGGTGGACCATGACCTCGGTCGGGGACTTCACGAGCGAGCGGTACGCCGCGGGCGAGACGAACTCCGGGCTCAGGAAGACGTCGCGCATGAGCGTCTTGATGTCGTAGTTGCTCTTCTTCCAGCCGGCCGCGATCCGGTCCACGTACGCGTCCGGCGGATCCTGCATCACGAACTCACGCAGCACCTTGCGCGTGATGTACGGCGCGACCGAGTCCTGCTGCATGATCCGGTCGAGGACCATGTTCGTGTCCCATTGCTTCGTGACCCCGAGGAACGTGACGCTGCCCTTGTAGGCGCGGCTCGGGACGTAGATGCCCGTCTTCACCGTGTCGGCGACGAGGTTCTTCGGCGGCTGACGTCCGTTCTGCCGCGCGCGCTGGATGAGGTAATCGACCATCGACTGGGTGACCGGCTCGCGCCACCCGGCGAGCGCCTTCGCCCCCGCCCGCACGTCGTCCTCGCTGAACGTGCCGACGCCCATCGTGAAGAGCTCCATGAGCTCGCGCGAGTAATTCTCGTTCGGCGCCTTCCCGGTGCTCTGCCCGAGATCGAGATACCGGAGCATCCCCGGATCGATCGTGACCTGATAGAGCATGTCGCGGAAGCTCCCGAGCGCGAACTTCCGCCAGGTCAGGTTCTGCCAGTAGATGAACGGCGTCTGCGTCGTGACCTTCCGGAAGTCGCTGGTGAAGTGACCGTGCCAGAAGTACGTCATGCGCTCGGCGAAC
>Ga0070730_10006386_pt1 | contig 10085 bp, 5 predicted proteins | sample Coa_R1_3_FD_66447 | JGI IMG/M metagenome (GOLD analysis project Ga0070730, IMG submission 66447) | Surface soil microbial communities from Centralia Pennsylvania, which are recovering from an underground coalmine fire - Coalmine... | ecosystem: Environmental > Terrestrial > Soil > Unclassified ... | reverse complement strand
AACGAACTGATCGGCGCTGCGGGACTTGAGATAAAGAGTCCCGATCTGGCCTCCGATGTTGTCGACCTCTATCTGCGGGTGACAGGTGGCGAGGATCTTCGTGAATCCGTCGTTGTCGATGACCTGCAACTTCAAAGTGCGGCGCTGACGGATTTTAGAAGACGGTATCCCCTTGCACAAGCGCGCACACTCTACGCCAGGTGGTGGGCGGGAATAAGTCCGGCACTAAAGAAGGCGTTGCACCGACCAAAGACTACAGCTGAAGAGAATGAATTCGAAACACAGTTCTTTCGCTATCAGTACGGCCAGGTACTGGAAGAGACTGTCACCGTCTCGCGGCACGGCGCCGTAATGCCGCGTGCCACGAGGGCTCTCTATAGCTTCAGCGCTCGATGAGATATATCCGGAGACCGTGTCTGTCCGTCGGTGTCCGTACACGGAGTAACGTGAAATGAAACTGATTGACAAAGAGAAAATTGAGGAGTTCTGGGCGTGGTTTGCTCAAGTCTCCGATCCCCTGATCGCTGGCATAGAGCGGCCAGGATTAATGAGTCGGCTCGATGATCGTCTGCGCGAACTCCACCCGGCATTGAGGTGGGAGATCACCCCCGGCTTAATCGCGGCCCGCCAGTTCACCATTTCACCCAACATGGACCAGGAACTGCGCGGTACCGCGCAGCACATCGTATCTTCCGCTCCTGTCCTTCCACACTGGGAGTTCTATGCGGCAAGGATGCCCAAAGAGTGGAATTACAAACTCCAGATCGAGAATCCCGGCAGTCATCCTCTCGAACTTGACGCTTCGGACTGGACGTTCGTGCTTTTGAACGATCGGGATGACAAATATAAGGTCCTGCTGAATGGCAGTAACCTTCCTGGCCTTACACAAAAGCAGCGCTGGCAGGCAGCGGCGGACATTCTCTGCAATGTCGCGGGCGAGGAATCGGTAATGGAATCAGTAAGCGACTTTCAACTGGTCTACAATCTGCCACCGTTCGTTGCCCGCAGGGCGCGATCACTTTTGACTCTGCGCTTAGTGTTTGCCCGGCTACGGCGGTGTGAGACGTGCAGTTGAGAGTAACTGGTATAGTGTCACTGGTACGACGTATTACTGATTCGTACCCAGAACGGGACTACACCTATTTGGTTTCAATAAAGACAGTGTCGAACCAACCTAATGATGTCTCATTCCAGAGACTTACAGCATCATTATCGTGCATGCGACTGGTGCCGTTGGCGCACTTGGCCGTTAAATGTAAGCCCGTCAAACGGACGGCTCAAAACACTACCTCTTTCCACTCCGTTCCGGAGTGCCCACACGAGTAACCTTCACAACGGTTTTTGAACATCGCCTCGGGCGAACCCACGTACGCTGTGCCCCACTTTTGGCACAGCTGTCGCTTCCCGCGTCATGCGGCTAATCTGTCCACCGTTATCCCTCCCTCAAGGGAGTCAATCTCCAGTCCACCGCAAGGAGTAATACTTCATGACTCTGGTAAAGCGGCTCGCATGCCTCATTGCAGTCACCATACTCACACTCTCATGGAATGACACACTTACCGCTCAAATTGCGCCTGTTTGCGGAAGCGAACCCACTTGTACGCCGGATACGACCGCCGGTTCGTATGCCGGAGTTGTCGCAACGCGAGGCGCGCTCAACAATGTACGCGGCTATTCCAACCCTCTTATGGCCAGAGCCGTGCACGACACAGACCCCGGGGGCAGCTTGACCGTCACGGTGATCGGAAGCCAGAGCTACAACTACACAATTCCGATTCTTCATTTACCAGGCCGCTCAGGACTCGACTTGGATTTGAACCTTTATTACAACAGCAGAGTGTGGAATGTCGATACGGTCAATGCATCTGCAACATTCAATGCAGACCGCGATTTTCCGAGTTATGGCTTCCGGCTCGACTTCGGCTATATCGAGCGCAACGGAACGAGCAGTCTAATTCTCACTGCTAATGATGGAACTAAATATGCTCTGGCCCAGGGAACGGATCCTGCTAAGCCATTTATGTTCTACTCCACCGAGGGATCGCACATCCAATTTAACAACAGCACCGGCCTTTTATCATATAAAGACGGCAAAAATGTTCAGTACACCGCTTTTCCATCTACCGCCAGTCTGCTTCGCCCTATTGCGATTAAAGATCGGAACGGGAATTCCATCACTATTTCTTACGTGGCCGGGCATGACCAGTTCATTGACAAGATCACCGACACTCTTGGACGCGTAATCGAATACAACTATGACGCGTCGAACCGCTTGGTCAGCATATCGCAAGTGCTTAAGCCGTCAGGAACCATAACATATGTAACATTCACGTGGACTTCGCCTTATCCCAGTGGACATGCCTGGTTCAATTTCTCCGGTCTCACTGTCGGAGCAACACCCAGCGCGGCGCAGATTAATGTCCTGGCGACATGCACTTACTCAAATAATACTGGCTATCGGTTCACATATGGAGATTGGGGAATCATTGATAAGATCGAGCAGTTGAGTTCAAGCGCATTAACGCGAACCTATATCAAGTACGATTATCCCCTTGCATCGGCTGGCGCGCTGACAGATGCACCGTTCTACGTGAAAGAGACCGTGTCACCGGATGGGGCGGATACCAACACTTCGGTCTGGACCTACTCCACGACAAAGGATCCTGCAACCGGTGCAGTGACTGTTATGGCAGTTACTGATCCAAACGGCGTCGTTTCGACGACAAGCCTGGATGCGAAGACCGGCCTGACGTCCTCAGTTAAGGTAACGGATTCGTCGAGCAACGCACTAAACACAAAGGCATATACCTGGACAACCACGGGTTTTCCACCGGTGAGCACGGTCCTTGACAATGTCGTGACCACTCTTGGCGATTCCGGGCAGCAATCGAAGACTGCATATTCATATGACCCCTGGGCAAACATTACGGATGTCTACGAATATGATTATGGGCTAACGCTCAGTCGGCATACAGTGACGACGTACGGAACAGTGGGGAATTATGTGACCCTGCATATTGTCAACCTGCCTACGGAGGTGGTCATAAAGGATAGTGCGGGAACTACGGTTTCACGCACGGACATGGCATATGATGCCTCGACTCCCACCGCAGTGACAGGTGCGCCTGCGCACGATGACACGGGCTTTGGAGCAAGTTTTAATACTCGTGGGAATCTCACATCTCTAACCCGCTATGTGAATCCCTCCGCAGGGACGGGAGGACTGACCCGCACATTTGCCTATGACACACTGGGAAATGTAGTCAGCGCGCAACTTGATTGCTGCAACCAGAAGACCTTCACCTTCAGCAGCGCCACACAATACTCTCTTCCGGACTCTGTTGTTCGCGGCCCTAGCGGCGGCCCTCAATTCACCACGAGTTACACGTATGATGCAACCAACAGTCGGGTGCTCACGGTGGCTGACGAAAACAGCCAGATAACTTCTTATCAGTATGATTCGGTGGGCCGGCAAACTCAGATTGCGTTCCCGCAGAGTGGAGCTGCCTTACAACTGAATACCGCGTACGGCGACGACACTGCTGCTCCCACGGTAACAGACTCCAATACGGGCAATAGCGTTGTAAAGGTGACGACCCTCGACGGCCTGGCCCACGTGATGGAAGTGGATTCTCGTGACGGAACAAAGACAGTGGCGAGCGTCAAATATGCCTATGACAAACTGTGGCAGAGGACTCAGACGTCAAACCCGTTTGCGCCTGGAGACACTCAGCTAAACAACAAGATCGTTTATGACGCCTCTGGACGCGTAACTCAAGTCAGTCCGCCCTCGGGAGGCAGTTTCCAGTATCAGTATTCCGGCAACACGGTTACATTCAGTGATCCTGCGGGTAAGCAGCGTAAAAAGTACGTTGACGCATTTGGCCGACTCACTCAGATCGACGAGCCCGGAGGAGGGGCGCCAGCTACAACGGCAGCAGGGTCATTCACGATCAATGGAACCCTCAACAGTTGGACGGACACTTCCCACCCCGCAACGAGTGGTCATGTGGAACTGACGTTCATGGGCTCGCTCCAATCCAAGGCGAGTTGCTCCCCATCGGGCCAGTCTTGTTCCGATAGTGGAACAATCAGTATCACGGTCGGCGGCTTTACAAAAAGTGCTGCTTACAGCGCATCAACCGGAACCGACTCCAGCCAGACAGTTCATGCACTGGCGAATGCATTTCATGCCGACGCGAATTCACCGGTGGACGCGACGTATTTTGGTGCTGATGAATCCGGAAATATTGTCATGGACTTCACGGCAAGACGGACCGGTGCCGCAACCAATTATCCCTTGTCCATTTCCATCCTCTCAGTTAACTCTAATAATTTCCCCACTCCTTCATTTATGGTGAGTGCCGGCTCATCGCTGATCGGCGGAATGGATGCGTCCAGTGGGGGCACTGTGTTCGATTCAGGAGTGGTTTACGTCGTTGTTACCAGTCCTTCGGGCACAATTGTCAGCGCCAGCGCCCCTTACAGCCATAGCGGCAACAACACAGCTGCAATGATAGCCTCAGCCCTGGTGGCTGCAGGTCCGAATGGACTGAATCAGCCCGGTGCTCCTTATGTTGCCACCGTCTCGGGCGCAACTGTCACACTAACCTACAACTCCCCTGGATCTGCGGGCAATCTTCTCAACATGAGTGTTGACTCCAGCACTGCCAATCCCGACTCTCCTTCTTTCTTTAGTCCTGGTGGGGGTATGAGCGGTGGCGCGGATCCGCTCGGGCCGAAGTTCTCATCACCGGTGAGCACGTTTTATACCTACGATGTCTTTGACAATTTGGTGCAAGTGACCGAGGGCGCGCAGACGAGGAAGTATCTGTATGACGCGATCAGCAGAATCACGACCATAACCACTCCAGAATCAGGCACCCTTAGCACGTTTTACACCGACAATAACGGCAATGTCTGCTCAAGTGACCCCTCACTGCCTTGTCGCGTGCAGGACGCTCGTGGTATCACAAAAACCTTCACTTATGATGCGATTAACCGCCCAACCGGCTTTTCTTACAGTGACGGCAGCACTCCGGCCGTAAGCTACAAGTATGACGCTGGTGGTAGTGCAGCCTTCGCGTTGGGCCGGTTAACCACGCAGGCAGACTCCACCACTTCGGAGGCATTCACTTATGACAATCTCGGAAGAATAACAGCCGTCAAATATGTCATTGATGGCCAATCATACTCGCTTCAATATGCCTACAATGCAGTGAATCAGGTCACAAGTATTACCTATCCCACAGGCCGAGTCGTCACGCAACAGGTCGACTCCGCAGGACGCCTATCGTCGATTTCCGACGCCGCAGCCACATATCTCAGTGCTCCAACGTTCAATGCCGGGGGACAGCCTCTGGGCTTGACGTTGGGTAATGGGGTTCAGGCAGCATTTGCTTATAACGATCACATGCAGCTGTCGGGCTTGCGCTACTACAAGACTGGAACCACATCCGACATTCTGAATCTCGGCTATGACTACACGACCGGAGTGTCCGGGAACAATGGACAAGTACAGGCCATTCACTTCTATACGTCGCCGAACGTGGAGGATGCCACGAAATCTGAATACTTCAACTACGATGCCTTGGGACGGCTGAGCAGCGCGAATACCGGTATCGTCAGCTCGACTGTCGGAACCTGGAGCAGCGAATGGGGATATGACCGATACGGGAACCGCCTGTCCCAAACACTCACCGGCGGCAATCTGAGTGCCTACCAGCCGAATCTCCTTGTTGATCCCGCTACCAATCGCATTATGAGTCCAGGGTACCAGTACGACGCGTCAGGCAACATGACGAGTGATGGCTTCAACAATTATTCCTACGATGCCGCAAACAGGCTGGTGCAGATCAACGGCGGCAAAGCTGCATACACTTACTTTGGCCCCTTTCGGATCAAGAAACTCACGGGGACTGACAGCACTGTATATATTTACGATGGGGATAAGCCGGTCGTCGAATATTTGAACGGCACTGTCAGCAGAGAAAATGTATACGCTGGTTCACAATTGCTGGCCACTATCGCGGCAGGCGCCACTACCTATCATCACCCCGACCACCTGTCTGACCGGGCTGAATCCAATGCCTCAGGCGCCATCACCCGGACGTTTGGTCATCTGCCGTTTGGCGATGCCTGGTATGAAACGGGTAACCCAGACAAAATTAAGTTCACCACATATGAAAACGACAACCTTTCCGGAGAGACCGGCTTAAATTACGCCCTTTTCAGGCATCAATCGCCAACGCTGGCCCGGTTCATCTCAGCAGATTTGCTTGGGGGAAATCCTGAGTTTCCGCAATCCCTGAATCGCTACTCTTATGTCGCTAACGATCCCATCAATTTGACCGATCCGTCTGGACTTCTGGCTCGGTGTCCCGATGGAACTCATGCGGTTAAAGATCCTTCAGACGGGACTTTGGTCGCTTGTATTGACAACGACGTAACTCTTGTTCAAACGGGCTTCATCTTCCAGCCTGGTGGCATGCGAACGTTCTTGTGCAATCCGAAAGTACTTGCTGCCATAAGCAAGGCTTTTACGCAGTCGGTATTGGCGAATCATGTCGGTTTCGGAAATGCGGGCAATTCTCAGAAGGAAGCGGGATTTACCGTTAATCCGGACAGTTTGACCGGCAGCGATCCAATTCCAATTCAGGGAGGTGCGGGCTCGGAAGCCAACGGTCGCCTAACCCTCACCGTAAACCCGGGGGTAACGCTTGGACTATTTCATACGCATCAGAGCGGTAATGGAATGCCATCGACGCCAAATAACAATGTATCCGGTGACTCCAAACTGGGAGATACCCTCGCGGCCGTGCAGCATGCAACCGACGTGTATGTTATCTCGAATAACGGATTGGCTGTTGCCCCAAAAGACAGCTCTGATCCAGCTCATGGACAGGGCTCAACTTTTATTATTAAGGCACCGAATCTCGGCGATGCGCTCAAAGCGCTTAGCCTTATCTGCGGGGGATAATAATGATTTCAAAATACCTGAAGCCAACTTTGTTCGTTGTATTTATTGTTGCATGCTGTGTTCAGGCCATTGCGCAACTGCGGAATGCTGAGTTGTCGTGTGGTGAAAATGGGCAGGGTCTTTTCAGTGGCTCTTACTACGAAACCGTATTACACCTCATTCGTCCTCCAGACTGGGAACACTTGATCGCGATTTCGTTCTCGGAGCCGCTGGAGACCAGGTACATACTGAGAATGAGACACGGAAACAAATTCGAGCTGTTGCGAGGCACGCCTGAGCAATCGATATATGAAACACTCGAGGCTGCCGATCGCGCATGCAAGCTGCCGCTACAACCAAGTGAGGCACTGAATCTTGTGCATATCAAGTGGCAGAGAGTTTCGCTATCTGAAAGCGCCTTTGATAAGTTTCATCGAGACTTTTCGGCCGCGGTGGAAAAGCACGCAGCATATATACAGGAGCAATTCGGAGATTACTTAAAAGGCAAACCGATAGCGGTGTACTTGCATACTAACGGGTTTACCTTTGACTATGATGATCTGGTTGAGCGTTTGCAGGTTGAATCTACAGATTCCGCAGACGAGCGAGGTAAGCGAGATCCGCTCAACGTATGGGCTCATGCAGTCCTGAAGTTCGCCGACGAATCTCTCCCAAAATAATGGGTGAGGCTTGCTTCTAACCGCTTCCTCTTAGAGAGAGCAGCAGTAGCGTCGTGAAGAGCTCGTGCCCCCACCGGCGGGGGCACCTCTCATGACGGTGGCCCATCAGACGTCATTTTCAACACAACGTCTCTCGTGATTCCAGAGGATGAGACACGCTGAATCGACGGTACTATCATAATGAGTGAGGGTATGCGTATGCGTGTATGGGGCGTTTTGATCATATTAACGGCACTATCGCTTGAGGGACAGCGGCCAAGTACACCTTGCGCCACAAAAGGACAAGGATTGCTGAGTGACGCATACTTCGAGGGGGTCATACAGCAAATCAGTAAGCCTGACTCTGAACGGTTTTTAGTTACGTTGTCTTTCTTCTGGTCAAGCGAGATACCATTTGTTCTTCGAACAGACGGGAAAAAGTTCGAGCTCTGGAAAGGTACTGCTGAAAACAATATTTATAAGACGTTAGAAGCGGCGGATGCACTCTGCCAGCTTCCGCTCGATCCCAAAAAAGCAGCGCCTTTAATTCGAATGAAGTGGCAGCGTGCAGAATTACCGCGCGCGACTTTTGATCAGTTCCACCAACAGTTTACGCAGGCGTTAGCCACCCACGCCTCGATCATTCAAAGTGAATACGAGCCGCTTATAACGACAAGAAGCTTTCCGCTTTATATACACGTGTCTGGAACCGTTATAACGTATGACAATTATATTGAGCATATAACGGTTGAAACAACGGACTCAAATGATGCACGGGGTAAGGCAGACCCGTTAAACGAGTGGGTTCGGACAGTTATGAAACTAGCTGAAGATAGTGTCCCTCGAAATGAAGGGAGCAGCAGGAACTGAGGAGTACATGGATCTGTCAGCGAATACACGGGCTTCGTTGTGGGTGAGAATTAGACGGCGTCCGCAATATCGCTGAGTTGCTCTCTGTAATGTTCCACCAGTGTGGCAGGTGCTTTCACTCTCTTGCCTGAAAGCATGTTTTTCAATTCCAGGGCATTGACCGGCGCCTGCCCCTTGAAGTGGTTGTTGGCAATCACGTACGTTTTGTCGGTCTGTTGGGCGATGTGAGTGATCCTTTCTTTCCAGCCTTCGAGCTCGGGCCGCTTGTACAGGTAGTTGTAACGGTCATTTCGATTTCCCCGGCCTTCCGGCTGGAACCATTCCTGGTAGTTTCGACCATGCAGGCGGACATAGCCGACTGGCGCCGTGACGTGTTCAGTCGCCCGCAGGGACTGTCCCAGATAGGGCTGATCAATATTGCAGAAGCCCACGCCAGTCTCAGCCAGCCTGCTCAGGATGTCCGAGTCGTTCCAGCTCTGGTGACGAATTTCCAGCACGAGAGGGTATTCGTGAAAGCGTGAGATGAGCGCGAACAGGTAGTCCCGTGTGTCGTCCGCATTCTTAAACGAAACCGGGAACTGGATCAGGACCGCGCCCAGCTTGCCTTCCTCTGCGATCGAGTTAATTCCTTCGCGCGCCCATCGCTCATCTTCGGCGCTCACCGTAAGTCGAAACGGAGACGCAGGCCGCATGCCCCTCGGGAGGTGTGTAAATCCCTGGAATAGTTTGACGGTGAACTGAAAATCCGGATTGACCGCGGCCGTCGTGCGGCACCATGCTCGGCCGACGCTCGGCCGAATATGCCCATAAAAAGAGGTGTTGATTTCACAGCAGTCGATGAACTGGGCCAGATATTCCAGTGGATGGACCTCTCGTTTTTTCAAGTCCTGGGGATAAACCACGCCTTCCCAGTCGGGGTAGGAAAAGCCCGCCGTTCCGATGAAAATATTCATTGTGATTTCAATAACTTAGCACAGAGGCAGCGGTGCGCGTCGTTGACTCAGGGGCGCTCCGAAGGCTAGCGTATAGGCGAAGAGAAGGAGAACATGCAAGCTCCTCCTTATTTATATGCCCACTGCCAGTCTCATCCGCGCGCAAGTAGAAGCTCAACTGTCGGGCCGGGTTGCCGCCCCATTTGCGCAGCGAACGGCTATTGAAAAGGCGGTTCTGCCCACCGGGATCGGCTCGATCGATGCTCTCACCGGCGGTATTCCATGCGGGGCCATCACGGAAATCGTTGGCTCTCCATCATGCTCCGTCGGACGAAAGAGCCTGCAAACACAGCTGCTCGCCGGTGCCGCACGGGAGAGTTTCTGTGCGCTGGTCGATGCAACAGATTCATTTGATCCGAAATCGGCCGAAGCCGCAGGCGTTAATCTCCGGCGTCTGTTGTGGATTCGATGTGCCGGCAAGGGAATGAAGGAGCTGGAGGATGCATTCAAGTCGGCGGACCTGCTCCTGCAGGGAAGCGGAGGCTTTGGTCTGCTGATCGTGGATATTGCGCAAGTACCGCAGAAGTATGTCTGCAGAATTCCAATGTCCACATGGTTTCGCTTTCGGGCCGTGGTCGAGAAACTTCCTACAGCCCTGGTATTCGT
>Ga0070730_10006385_pt1 | contig 10086 bp, 6 predicted proteins | sample Coa_R1_3_FD_66447 | JGI IMG/M metagenome (GOLD analysis project Ga0070730, IMG submission 66447) | Surface soil microbial communities from Centralia Pennsylvania, which are recovering from an underground coalmine fire - Coalmine... | ecosystem: Environmental > Terrestrial > Soil > Unclassified ... | reverse complement strand
CCCCGGCAGCAATAGCGTTTCTGGACATAACCTTAGTAAGTATTGCTTCGAACCGTGGCAGAGGCAATAACCACTTCTCCGGAATTGATGCTTACCACCCCGCCGAGGTTACAAGATCTAGTGGTCGGTACTGATTTTCTCGCCCCGTTTCAGTGTCCGGTCAAAGAAATCAGCAGTCGCGGTATAGGCCCGCACCCAACTCTTCCACATCAGAAACCCGTGGATCTCATCCGGTAAAACGATTTGTTCAAACGGCGCGTGTTGCGCCCTCAGCCGCTGCACCAGATCCACGGTTTGACTGAATGGAACGTTGCGATCGTCATCGCCATGGATGAGCAACACCGGCGATTTCCAAGTGCTGACATACGCGTCGGGCGACGATTCCCATGCCAGCTTGATTGCCGCCTCCGTGTCCGGAGGGCGGAGAGCCAGGTTGCCAAAATACGGGCGCTCGGTGAGAAATACGCTCCAGTCATGCACGCCGTGAAAGTCCACACCAGCCTTGAACAGCTCGGAATTACGCGCCAGGCCCATCGCGGTCAGAAAACCACCGTAGGAACCGCCCCACAGGCCAATCTTCTCTCCATCCACTTCTGGCAGTCCCTGCAAATAACGTCCCGCTGCCACAACGTCTTTGTATTCCGCGGCCCCACGCCAGACGGTATTGGGCGCTTCGCGAAACGCACGTCCGTACATCACGCCGAGCCGGTAGTTCACCGAGAGCACAGCGTATCCACGGCTCGCCAAATATTGATTCTCGGCGTAAGCATTGTGGTAGTAGTCCATGTAGTGGAAGCCCAGCATCATCTGGCGGATGGGTCCGCCATGCATGAACACCAGACCTGGAATCTTCCCCTTCGCGTTCTGTGGCAGAAAAAGTTGGCCGTGCAGTGTGACTCCATCTTCGCTGCGGAAAATCACTTGCTTGGGAATCACTAGGATAGCCGAGGGGAAATCGCTGGGCATGGCCTGCTTCGCGATCATCTCGCGGCCGTTCGCACTAACTTCATACGGCATGGCCGACACTGTCGCTGTCGACCCAAGACAAAGAGTGCTCTTGCCGTCGCCGGTCTGGACTGGGGACCATTCCATCGTCTCACCAGTCGTCAAGGCCTGTTGTGGGGCTCCGCCGGCCACAGCCACCCGCCACAAGTGCCGTCGATCTACATCGTCCTGATTCGAGGAATAGATGACCCAGGCTTTATCGGCGCTAAGCGTCACGTCTTCGACGTCAAAGTCGCCCGGAGTCAGCAGCGTAGCCGCGCCACCGCTCACGGATATCGAGTACAAGTGATTTCGTCCGTCCTGCTCCGATGCAAATACAACTCGTCCATCCGCAGCAAAATTCAGCGAAACATCCTCGGTCAGTCCAGGCAACGAGTCCTCTAACTTCTCCCCGCTTCTCCAAAGCATGCGACCCGTGCCCGTGGATGTATCCGCAATCCACAGCGACCAGGGCTCAGGACGAACCGGAATCAGCGGCAGCTTCGCTTCATCTCCAGCCCTTCGGACAAAGACAATCGACTTGCCGTCAGGAGACCAGCGCGGCATGGAATCCTTGTCCACGCTCGGCGCCAGGTAGCGTACGGAGTCGATATCGGCGTCGTAAATGGCGATTAAGCTGTGACCTTCGCGCTGGCTGACAAATGCAATGTGTTTGCCATCCGGCGACCACTTGGGTTCAACTGCCGCTCCTCGCACCGAAGCCAACTCCTTGGCTTGCTGTTTTCCATCCACACTGGCCCGCCACAACTTCTTTTTCGCGGACCACACCGCAGTCTTGCCGTCAGGCGAAATCTGAATATCCTCGCAGCCTTCATCGCCACATCCCATGTCCCCCAGCAAGCGCGGCGCCGCATTTTTGCCATCCACATCGAGCGCAAAGACCTGCTGCTTGACGCCTTTCGTCCAACTCTCAGGATTGGCGCTCTCCTGCGCATCGTTCAACTCGGTACCGAGCGCGTACAATATCGACGTTCCATCAGGCGTGAGTCGCGGGCTGGCAATCGGTTGGCCGTCGTCCGCGCGGTACTGAGTCACCTGGCGCGCTGTGCGCGCGAAGTCCGGGCCGTCAGCGACCCACACATTACGGATTCCCTTCGCGTCAAAGACCCATGCCACGCGGCCGCCGTGCGCAGCAGCAACCAGTTCGCTCGGAAAAGGCGACCCCAGAACCTGCTCCACGGTGAAGGGAGACTGTGCCAGTACCCCGGTTGCGCAGATGAGGATGAATGCAAGAAACAGGCGGGTGCGGAGTCTGGAGAATGGCATAGGGCGCTAGGGTAATCGAAGCAACGCGCCCTTGCCAAATAAAACGGAAGTGGGACCGCCAGGTTCACTCGGCAATCCACAACGGTCGGAGCGAACTCAACCTTCAGACAACCCAGCGGTCATCACTTTGATTTCTGCTCCGCAATCCATCGGTTCGTGCGAGCGTCGAGCAGATCGAGCGGAAGAGTTCCGCCGTCGAGCATTTCGTCGTGAAATGTCTTGATGTCGAATTTTGCTCCCAACTCTTTCTGCGCTCGATCCCGTAGTTCGCGGAACTTCAACTGGCCTAGCTTGTAACTCAGGGCCTGCGCCGGCCACGCAATATAGCGATCGGTCTCCGACTGAATCGTTGGTTCGTCCACCGCGCCCGTTTTGCGCATGAAGTCGACGACCTGATCGCGCGTCCATCCTTTCGAGTGGATTCCCGTGTCAACCACGAGTCGCACTGCGCGGAACAATTCCGACGACAGCCTCCCGTAATCCGACACCGGATCCTGGTAGAAGCCGACTTCCTTGCCGAGCTGCTCCGCATACAGCGCCCAACCCTCAGAGTAGGCATTGAATCCCAGCCCGTGGAGCCGGAATTTGGGCAGTCCCTCGAGACGCTGCTGCACGGAAAGCTGCATGTGATGTCCGGGAACGCCTTCGTGATAGGCGACCGCCTCATCGTCAACCAGCGATCGATCCGCAAAGTTCGAAGTAGCTACGACCACGCGGCCGGGCCGCTTCCCATCGGGCGTTCCAGTTACGTAATGCGTCGCAGCGGCCGCCTGGAACGCAGGTATGGCTTCCACAGTCACCGGGGACTTCGGAAGCAGCGTGAACAATTCCGGAAGCTTCGGCTCCATCTGCGCGATGTAGTGCCGGAAGTCTTCGAGAATCTGGTCGGAAGATGTCGGAATATATTTTGGATTGGTCTTGAGAGAAGTCCGGAACGCAGCTAGGTCAGCGAACCCTTCCTTCTTAGCAATCACCGTCATCTCGGCTTGAATGCGCTCGATCTCGCGCAGACCCAGTTGGTGGATCTCATCCGCCGTCATATGCGTCGTAGTGCGGGCGTAGATGTCGTTCTGGTAGCGTTTCTCGCCATCCGCTAAAGACGTAATCGCCAGCGTAGTGCGGCCCTGTGGCGCGTATTCCGTCTTTAGAAACGTCGCGAAAGTTTTGTAAGCGGGAATAACGTCCGTGTTTATTGCGTCGGTGATCTGCTGCGTGAGCCGTTTCTTGTCATCTTCCGAAATACTTGCTGGAAATTTCCTGGTCGGTATCAGAAACGGGTCTGAGTCGATGATCCCCTGACACTGCACCGGAAGCTTCTCCAGCAAAAATCGTACCGGCATCAGTTTGTCCTTCATGCCGGCGCGAAGCACTTCGGTCGTTTGACTGAGGACGCGCGGAATCTGGTGAAGGCGCGCAATGTAGTCCTCGTATTGTTTGACGGTATCGAAGGGGACCGACAATGGCAGGTCCGCCAGGCTGGTATGGATGCCGTTTTGCTGACTGATTGGCATCTCATACTCTTTGAGGCCGAAGTCGGTAATCCGCTGCTCCAGAACCCGCTCGAGCAGGTCGTGCGAAAGCTGATCCTGATCCGAGAAACCAGTCGTTGGAATCGCTTTCAGCCGAGCCAGGAAGGCCTCATTCGTCTTCTCGCGCTGGGCAAACGCGTCCGGTGAATAGTCGGCCAGCTTATCGTTGTAGCGGTAGTCGCCAAAGGCAGTGGCGCGCTCCGGAAAATTCCGCAGATCGGACTCGTACTGCTCGTCGAACAGCGCATTCTGTGCGGTCAGGCGGTCAGCGATTGGCTTCGAATTCTGGGCGAAAACGGAAGAAGCCAGGGCAGCGATGAACAGCAAGCTTTGAGGGAAGCGCATGGTCTAGCAGGGTACCAGAAGATAAACATGGTTGCCCGAAGAAATGGACTTTTAAGCTACCGGCCCATCGGTGCCAGGCATAGCACTCCCGAGCCATTCCTATCTTTTCCGGGCACGCCTAATCTTGTTTTCGAGCAGCACTTGGGGGAGGGCTGATCAACAGACGTCCCAAGACTCAAACTGAGTCTGGGGCGTTTTGTTTTGCGCTCTCGAATCGTTCTCTGCTTTCGAATAACGCGCCGACCAGCTCATATTCGGGGCATCCCCCTCCGTCACCCTAAGCATCCCCAAACGAGACATTCCATTAACTGCGCTATCTCTTCCCTCTCTCGTATTGGTGAATGCTCCGCTTAATATCTTGGCATGTTCGGGCATCACTTGTTCTGTGCGAGTTGTTTCTGACTGCATGTGCTTGTTGCATGAAGCGCCGATTGCCACCGGCGCGGGGACACGCGCGCAACAGAGATTCGCGGAACGAATGAAACGAAACTAGAGGCGGGCTCACTACTCTCCAACGGGGCGAAGCCGTCGAACCGGACGGTCTCCGAAGATTACGGTGCGAATCGTATTCAGCAGAAGAGTAAGGAGCTGTTATGAATGAAGTAAAGAAGCAAAATCGCGCCCAGAGCGCAAACCTCACTCCAGACAAGGTCAAACTAAACCGCATTCAGGCACAACGACTCTCCAGCCTGACCAATGTCAACATCAAGGAAATTGAAGGCCGCGACATCGCGCAGCTTTCCGAATCGCTTAAGTGGCAGATCGATCCGAACTTCTTTTTGTTCCGCCGCGTTTGCGGACAAGTTGTCCGTTGGGACGCTGGCACGGGCCAATACCAGCCCGTTCCATTTGCCACCGTGCACGTCATGGATACCGAATGCGACTTCCTCGGCTATTTTCCCTACCAGGTAAAGTGGTCATGGCTCTACCCGATCTTCTGCTACCAGGAGGAGATCACCGAAGTTGTAACCGACGAGTGCGGCAAGTTCTGCGTATGGATTCCTTGGTTCGACATCGAGTGGGTGATCCGCTGGCGCCTGGAGCGCTATTGTTTCCCCGAAGTCTTCGTCAAACCCAACCTGGGAGAACTGCTCCAATCGGTTGGAGTACTGCCCAAGCCGGGACCAGGGCCCGACCCCGGCCCGATCGAACTTCGCGAATCGGATTTATCGTTCGATCGTCTCTCCGCCATCGCCGGACGCGATACTGCCAGTCGCCTGCTGCTCGCAGGGCAAGCAGCTTCCATCGGCAAGAACAGTTCAGCGCTGACGGGCTTGTTGAACCAGCCGGCGTTCTTGAATCCTGTTCCTCCACCGACATCCCCCAAGTTGCACGCTCTGCACAAGCATCATCGAGAGCACGGATCTGCAGGTCTCCGGGATTTTGTCAGAGGCGCCGCTGATCGCGAGTACAAGCTCGACTTGAATCACTACATTGGCCCATTTCCACTTTGGCGGTGCGAGTGGGTGGTCGAGGAAGAACTGGTCCCGATTCTCGAAGTTCCGGACATCACGTTCTGGGTTACCCAGGACACCGATGGTGACGGAGATCAGGAAACGATTTATTCCGATGGATATTTCCAGGTGGGTTGGAAATCCGGCCCGCTGTCAGACGTCATCCTGCACTCGTCGCAGATCGCGCGAATCAACGGGCAGTGCGAAGTACCTCCTGTGGGCGACTGCGAGGAGCCGGAAATTCTGTTCGTCGGCCTCATGCCTGCGGAGTCTCCATATATTGACACCACCGCCGGACCAACACGGGGCTTCGCGCTACGGCCAAACCCGCCGCACGCTGACGGACTCATTCGTCCTTCGGTGTTTCCTCCGTCGCTGACGCCGGATACTCCGGCGAACGCGCCGTTCATGGGCACGCTGCAGCTTTATGGATGCAATCTATATCCGGGCGGGCAGTACTACCGGTTGCTCTACTCGTACAATGGGGCACCAGCTGTCCCCTTCACGAATCTGGACTGGTACGTCGATCCATTTCCGGGACCGGGCGCTCCTTTGCACGTTGTACCAGACGCGCAAGGATGGTACCCGATTCTTCCCGTGCCGGATGATTGGTTTCCGCCCCACGAATTGCTCGACTGGGCCACGAACGGTTTCGCCAACGGCCTTTATGACGTCACGATGGAGATCGGAGACGCAACCAAGAGCGTGATTTTCACCACGCCGGATGCGGTGCCATTCCAAATTGACAATTCGGTGCCGCAGCCCTTGATCACCAGCCTTGCGTGGCGGGTGTTGCCGTTCGGAGCATGGAACGTGTTCCCCAGCCTCGTCTGTCCGCTGGTGAATCGACCGGCGGGAAGTGACATCGAGTTCCAGGTCCAGTACCAGGTCTCGGCTTCACACCTGCTGAGGACGTCACTGGCGAATTCAGGGTGCGGAGGCGGAGTGATGCAACCTAATCCCGAACCGAATGCGCTTCCCTACATGCACTGGCACACGAACGCCAGCGATAACTTTGTGTCGCAAACCGCGACCTTTGTTCTCCCTGGTACAGCTCTTGCAGGATGCTACGGCTTCAGCGTAAACGGCTACAGCCGGGCGTTCAATCCTGCCGGAGGTGATCCCGCTGATCCACAGGCTCACGATTGGTACTACGACGCCACGTGGCTCATCTGGAATCAGTTCAACCTGTCAGTGGCAGTGGTTGACGTGTAGCGCCGCGGGCTCGCCCCGCATCAGCACGACGTGATGGGGGGCGAGCTGCACAGTGAATAATACTTCTAGATTTTCGACGAGGCGGTCGCAGAAGCAACCGAAGTTAATCGTGGCTTCCCATTTTTACTGGCTGGTCATCGGAACACTCGTGGTATGGCGACTCACCCACTTGTTTTACGGGGAAGATGGCCCGTGGAACTTGTTGACGCGCTTGCGGCGATTCGTTGGACACGGCTTCTGGGGCGACCTCATGGACTGCTTTTACTGTTTGAGTCTCTGGATCGCATTTCCGTTCGCCTTCCTACTCGGCGAAAATTGGAAGGAGCGCCTGCTTTTGTGGCCAGCCTTTTCGGGAGCGGCGATCTTGCTCCAGCGCATGAGTTCCAAAAATGAATCGTCACCAAGCGTAGTTGTTTCTGAGGAAGAGGGAGAACTCGAATGTGCTGCGGCAGAAATAGAACGCAACTGATGAACACAATCGTCCCTAAGAACAGGCCGGCGACGGCCGTGGCGCCTCAACCAGTGCCGTCCAGCGTTTCTTTTGTCTATACAGGAAACACAGCCATCACGGTAACCGGGCCGATCTCGGGTCTGGAATACCGTTTCGACCGCCCTGGAGCCCGAATCGAAGTGGACTGGCGAGACCGCATCCTGCTCGCGTCCATTCGCCAGATCCGGCAGGTCAAGTAGCCCTCGAACGAGCAAAGTCGGGATCGCGATTTCGGTACCACAACTGCGGCGTTGCATACATTGCCAGGAAACGGCAATGCGTTTTTGTCGCAAGGCTATGAATGCTCGCTGGAGCCATTAGCTAACGGGAGCCAGATTTCAAAGCGTGTGTCTCCGGGCTTGGAACGTACCTGAATATTTCCCCGGTGCTTTTTCACGATGCGTTGGACCGTGTCGAGGCCGAGGCCGGTTCCTTGTCCCACGCCTTTCGTCGTGAAAAAAGGTTCGAAGATGTGAGACTCAATTTCCGGCGAGATTCCCGGACCGTTGTCGGCGATCTCCACAACCGCGCAATTGTCGTCGCGGTAGGTGCGAACTCGCAACTCACCCTTGCCGCCCATCGCATCAATCGCGTTGTCAATGATGTTGGTCCAAACCTGGTTGAGTTCGCTGCCGAAAGAATTCACCAGCAGCGGCTCCGGGTGATAGTCGCGCTGCACCGCCACGCCGCGCTTGAGTTTGTGGTTCATGATGATGAGCGTGGTCTCAAGGCTCTTCACGATGTCAACGTTCTGCACCGGCGACTGATCCATGTAGGTGTATTGTTTGATCGCGGACACGAGGTCGGAGATCCTGGAGGTGCTACTCTCAATTTCGCTCAGCAGACCCATGATCTCCACTGAAGTAGAGATTCTCACCAGCGCAGCACGGGCGGTATCGGTATCGAGCGTAGCGAACAGTTGCTCCAGGATTGCAGGCTTGACGTTCCTGCGCGCCAAGTCCGACGCGAGCTGCCACAGGTCACTTTGCCCGTGACTGCGAAGCAGCGAATCAATCTGATCTTCAAGCGCGCTGGCGGCGAGAGCGTCCAAGGGAGGCCCGTCGCTTTGCGTAAACAAAGCCTCCAACTTCTCAATTTCCAGTTTCTGTGCCGCGGAAAGCTCGCGCCTGCCCAATTCAAGGCTCGCGTCGCGTACGCGCTTGATAAGGTCGCGCATTTGGCTGGCGGCACGCTTCGCGGCAGACGCCGGGTTGTTGAGTTCATGGGCGAGTCCCGCGGAAAGCTTGCCCAGCCCGGCAAGGCGGTCGCGTTGCTGTTCGACCCGTGTGGTTTCACGAATTCGGTCGGACATCAGGCCCACGAGGCGCTTCGTGAGCTCTGGCATTCTCTGCACGAGTTCCGGAAACTGCTTTGCCGGAAATCGTAAGAGGTGGCTGTCAGTAACGGCGCGTCCACTGACAGGAATTTGCTTCATCCTCGAAAACGGAAGCACTCCACCAACGTCACCCGCCGTCTGGGAGAAGACGATGGTCTCGCCGCCAATCTCACCTCGGGCCTCAAGTTGTCCCACGAGAATCACAGCCATCCAGTCCGCTGGGTCGCCCTGGCGAACGTAGACGTCGCCAGCCTTGAGGTGTAGCTCTTGCGATTGGCTGAGGAACCAATCGATCTGGTCGTCCGGCAGGTCCGCGAAGACGGGGACGCGCCGCAGTCGTTCCACTATTTCGGCCATTTATACCTTGCTCAAGTATTGGTGGATGAACTGGACTGCCACAGATCCCTCGCCAACTCCCGAGGCCACGCGTTTTACGGAACCATGCCGCACATCGCCCACGGCAAAAATGCCCGGAATATTCGTCTCCAGGAGAAAGGGATCGCGGTCGAGTGGCCAGCCTTTGGGGCGCTCTCCGCCGTGCATCAAATCGGGTCCGGTCAAAATAAATCCGCGGTCGTCGCGCTCGACGAGGTCTTTCAGCCAGTCGGTACGTGGCAGCGCTCCAATAAAGATGAACATGGCGCTCGCCGCCACCCGCTCTAACTTATTGGTGTCCGAACAAAGGATCGAAATTTCCTCCAGGTGAGTTTCACCATGGACCTCGGCTACACTGGCATGCGTCCACAGCTGAATGTTCGGAGTGCTTTTGACTTGGTCAATTAGATATTGCGACATGGTGCTGGCGAGCGAATCGCCGCGAACTAGAATGACAACGCGCTCCGCGTACTTGGAAAAGTTCATCGCCGCCTGACCGGCCGAATTCGCGCCACCTACCACGTAGATAATCTCGCCCTTGCAAGAGAGCGCCTCCGTCGCGCCTCCGCCGTAATAGACGCCGGCGCCTTGCAAGCGGTCGATCCCCGGGGCATCCAGCCGACGCCACTGTACGCCGGTCGAAATCATCAACGCGTGGCACGAAATCTCACTGTCGTCCTTGAGCTTGATGATCCGATACGAACCCTCTGTCCGGACGCCCACCGCCTCCTGCGGTGACAGGATTTCCACTCCGAAACGCTGGGCCTGCACCACGCCGCGACGGGCAAGGTCCCCTCCGCTGAGCCCACTGGGAAATCCTAGATAGTTCTCGATCCGCGAACTCATCCCCGCCTGGCCCCCTGGAGCTTCCCGCTCGATCATTACCGTGTGCAGACCTTCCGAAGCGCCGTAGACCGCCGCCGCCAGACCCGCCGGTCCTCCGCCCACGATCGCGAGGTCGTAGAAGCTGGTTTGTGCGCGCGTGCGCAGCCCCACCTTCTGCGCCACGTCAGCCGGCACACTTTCAAACAACTTCGTGCCGTCCGGAAAAAGGACAATAGGAATTCCACT
>Ga0070730_10006384_pt1 | contig 10086 bp, 6 predicted proteins | sample Coa_R1_3_FD_66447 | JGI IMG/M metagenome (GOLD analysis project Ga0070730, IMG submission 66447) | Surface soil microbial communities from Centralia Pennsylvania, which are recovering from an underground coalmine fire - Coalmine... | ecosystem: Environmental > Terrestrial > Soil > Unclassified ... | reverse complement strand
CACCGCTGATGCCATCGAACAGTGCTTCACGACACTGAGTCAAGCTGGTAGCGCCGAATGGATTTTAGAGGCCGACATACGCGGCTGTTTCGACCACATTGACCACGATTGGTTAGTAAAGCGCGCCCGAATGGACGTGCGAATCTTGCGAAAGTGGTTGAAGGCTGGCTTCCTTGAAGATCGCAAACTCTCCCCGACGGAGGCAGGTACGCCACAGGGCGGTATTATTTCACCCACGTTGATGAACGTGACCTTGGATGGCCTGGAACGGGAGTTGGAGGCCGTATTCGGCAACCGGCAGACCCGGAAGGGCTGCATCAACAAGGTGCATATGGTGAGATATGCCGATGATTTTGTCGTGACCGGCAGCTCGAAGGAGTTGCTGCAACAAGAGGTCGTCCCTTTGGTGTCCCGTTTCCTGGCGCATCGGGGTCTGGAACTCTCAATCGAGAAAACTAGAATCACGCACATTAGGAAGGGGTTCGATTTCCTGGGCCAGAATGTACGCAAGTACAAGGGCAAGATCTTGATCAAGCCCTCTCGAGTGAGCGTAAAAGCTCTAAAGGATAAGGTCCGGGCGATCCTGAACAAAAACACAGACACGAAACCGATGACCCTCATCCGCCTTCTCAATCCAGTCCTTTTGGGTTGGGGGAACTATCATCGGAGCATTGTCGCCAAAGAAACGTTCAGCGCGATCGACTATTGGCTATGGAACAGAATCTGGAAGTGGGTTAAGCGGAAGCATTCGGCGAAAAACCTCACATGGATCGGTAATAAATACTTTCCACGAGTGGAGTGGCGACGGATGTTTCAAGCCTCAACGGGTCAAAGGCGGAGTGATGGCAAACCGGAGACGGTGCAGCTGTTGAGAATCGCGAGCATTGCGATTCGGCGTCATCGCAAAATCAGAGGGGACGCAAATCCCTACGATCCTGCGCACACCCTGTACTTTCGAAGTTTAGATCGACTTCGCGTACAAGACGCGCTTAAGGATCGGCCTACCCTGTTGGCACTTTGGCGCCGTCAAAAAGGCTCTTGTCCGGTGTGTCATCAGCTGATTACGCAATCGACCGGGTGGCGTGGTCATCGGGTCGTACGCAGCGTCAGAGGGTCCGGCCCCGGGCTTGGCAGATTGCGGCTTCTTCATCCAGACTGCTACTGGAAGTCTGCTAAATTGGATTCTACTGCCGGTTTCTTTGATGAAATTTTTGCGCCAACTGCGAGCGGCGCGGGAGAGGCCTGAGCCGAGTGCGTGGAAACTCGCACGCTCGGTTCTTAGGGGAGGATGACCCAGCAATGGGTCATCCTTACCCGACGCGAGCGCGTTATAAATTCGCTAAAACGAAACGGCCGGCAGTTCTGCCGGCCGATCTCGCAAGCCTGGTTTTGGCGCCTTTTGATTTTTCGCAAGGTGCCATATGCCCAATGTTGAGGTCTTGAAATTTGGCAGCTCAGTGCTGCGTTCTTCCCGCGACTTGTATGTGGCCGTAGACGAAATTTACCGGCGTTGGCGCGGCGGTTACCGCGTCCTCGCGGTCGTTTCGGCGTTCGTACCTATAAGTGCAGGAAAATGGACATGCACTTTTGCCGGTGAAAGTAGCGCGTTTCTTGTTTCGACTCTGTCCATCAGAAAAGTGGAAAAATGGACTGGGCAGGTGACGTAATGTCCACTCCAGATCTCTCTTCCAAGTGCACCACTCCTCGTGAGACTGAGGCCGTTCCTGAGAAGGTCGTTATACTGAAATTCGGCAGTTCGGTGCTGGGTTCGCGTGCTGATCTGCTGAACGCCGTGCATGAAATCTATCGGTGGTATCGCGATGGGTCGCGCATTATTGTTGTCGTTTCTGCTATAGGCAAGGCTACCGAAACTTTGCTTGAGCAATCGCGGGAGTTGTCGGATTCGCCTGAGCCTTGGGCAACAGCCGAACTGCTCGCCACCGGGGAACGCACTTCCGCGGCGCTACTGGGTCTTGCACTCGATCGGGCCGGAGTACCGGCCCGCGTAGTCAATCCGCGGGAGATCGGTTTTGAAGTCGAGGGGGCTGCGCTCGACGGCGAACCTGTAGCCGTCAATACCGAGCTTATGCGAAAGCTACTGCGACAATTTCCGGTACTCGTCGTGCCGGGATTTTTTGGCACCGATGCGGGCGGTCGCACGCAACTGTTGGGCCGGGGCGGTTCGGACTTGACAGCAGTCTTTCTGGCAGTATCGCTTGGAGCGCGCGTTCGTCTTTTGAAGGATGTCGCCGGCGTTTTTGAGTCTGACCCGGCCGATACGTCCAGGCATCCGCGGCGATTCTCAGAGCTTGGCTACGCTGATGCGCTCAAAGTCGCGGGCAAGCTCGTTCAGCCGAAAGCGGTAGCATACTTGCAGCGGCATAACGCCCAATGCGAGATCGCTGCGCTGGCCAATCCCTACCATACATTGCTTCATAGCGGGGCCTCTACACTCGCCCCCCATGTCGCGCCAAGCACTCGACGAGACCCGGCGGATGTCGTGCTCCTTGGTTGCGGAACCGTGGGTTTCGGTGTTTATCAGCGGTTACTAAGTTCTCCGTTCCATTTTCGGGTGATCGGAGTCTTGGTGCGCGATCGCACTAAGCACGAAACCGCTGGAGTGCCGGCGGCACTTCTGCACACCACCCCGGTATCTATCAAGACACTTCGGCCGCAGCTCGTTATCGATGCCCTGCCAGGCGCGACACCCTCTCGCGAGTTGACTGAGTACTACCTTGAGCAAGGCATAGATGTTGTCACGGCCAACAAAGCCGTGGTCGCGGATGCTGGTGCTCGCCTCACTCGCATCGCCCAAGCAACCGGCGTCAGGTTTCAATACTCTGCCACTGTTGGCGGTAGCGCCCCGATGCTTGAGGCCGTGAGTAAAGCGGCAGCCCGCGGCGAGATCAAATCGCTGGTTGCGGTGCTCAACGGTACCTGCAATTTTGTCCTGGATGCCTGCGCTCGTGGAGCAACTCTAGCCAACGCTGTAACCGACGCTCAACGCTGTGGCTTTGCGGAAGCGGATCCGAGTGAAGATTTGAGCGGGCGGGACGCCGCCCGGAAACTGCAGATTCTTGCGAGCCACGCATTCGGAGCGGAAGTCGCCCTGGAAACCGTTCAGTCCCTTGATGAATCCGTAGCGCAGGCAACTCGGGTATCGGCCCAGACCGGTGGTCGGCTGCGCCAAATCGCCTTTGCGGCACGTGACGCAGGGCACATAAGCGCTGGGATACGATTCGAGTCGGTAACTGGAGGACCACCATTTGCTGCTCTTGAGCGCGAGTGGAATGCAATCACACTGACTCTGACGAGCGGCGACGTTCTTACCGCGTACGGTCGAGGTGCGGGCCGCTGGCCAACATCCGAATCCGTAATTGGCGATGTCTACGATGCTCTACGCGCGCAATTGTTGCATGACGCACCATTCAGCTCGGTCTAGCGTACTTGGATCTTCTGCCTTCTGATGGGCACAACACTGTCGCCCGTCAACCGCGCGAGCTCCTTTTTGACGTCATACAGCTCTTTTAGCAAACTCACCTCCCGTACCAACGCCGCCTCGAGATCACATTGATACTGAGCGGCCATACTACGGGTTCTGGCCAGCCTCTCTTTTTCTTTGTTTCTCGGGCTGGATTGTTGTGCCGCTGCAAGCGTGATGGAAGATATCAAGTCAGCGAACGCGTCGCGGGATTTCTTTATGCTACCTTTACCCCGGCCCGCTTCCATCGAAACTGCGTCGTTGGTTATCCTCGTCCCCTTGCGTACGACCCTCGGATTTCCCGTCGTTAGTCGTTCGAGGGCGGCAAAATATTCGTCTAATGGCTGCAGCGCTGCTGCCTTCATTTACGCGAGCTCCTTGACTCGCTGGCGCACTCTGTCGCGTGCTTTTATGAGCACATTTAGGTCATCATTTTCTATTCGAAACTCTGCTGACGTGGGCTCGATGGACTTGATCAGTTTGGTTTGTATCGCGATAGCCCGCTCCAGTTTGGGTAGCCGACCTACAAAATGCCGGCAGCCCTTGATGCATTCGATATTTAGCCAACCGATCGGCAATTTGTCGCACGTTTGAGTGTTCGCGCATCCCCCAAGACTGGTTTCCCGATACGCGAGTTCCCCCTTCTTGAATCGACGCAACGTCGTTTCCCTATCAATAATGACGGTGTCGTCTTGATCACGAAGCCGCTTCTCTACCCAGTTACCGTGGGCGCCGAACAGGACTTCATCTGTCAACAGCACGTTCTTAAGGTAGCTCATCGCGGCTGAGACAGGTTGTGCATCCTGCCAGTCACATCCGAAGTGATACTTGTTATCGCCGATAAGCTCCTTGGCGAATGCGGATCCGCGCGCGTAGTATCGTGACATCTCCTCCGTAATATGCTGGAGTTGGCGGCGAAGCGACGGCAGGGAAACCAATCCAGAGCGTTGAGCGTAGAGCGCGAGTGAGCGTCTCAGTTGATGGCTGGTCAACGTCCAAGGGATGCCGACTTGGAACTGAGGTTCAGACCGCCAGGCGCGGTGCGGATCGATCTGCTCAAGCTCGTGGAGGTCGGCTTCCTCGATAGTGGGTTGCAGAAGCGCACGCAATTCTTTCAAGCGCGACCAATGCGCCAATCGCCCCGGCAACATTCGTCCGTGCGTGCTAGTCGGCCGGTGGGTGCCGCATTCCAAATAGGATATGGCGGCGAAGAGCGGCGCTGTGGCCGGTGTAGGCTGTGCCGGATCACCCTGTCTGTTAAAGGCCCGGTAACACAGATCGGTTATGCGTCGCGCAACCCTGACAGCACGAGCCGCCTCTTGACCTGTCACCCAGCGAACGCTCTTCGCGCGGCCGTGATTGAATTTAGTCGTGGATCCCGCGAGAACAAAATGATCCTTGCCGCAGCGGCGTTCAGTCTCCAGGCATGAATATTGGAGGGCGGACACCTCTTCGTCGCGCATTCCCGTAAACACATGAATCACCAATCGGGCGACGACTTGAATGCGGGCTAAGCCGCGTGTAAGCCCTTGAATGGCCGGCTTCAGGCCTTTCGCACGGAAATATTCTGTCAGCCCCTGCTGGGCAAGTAGCTCCGGAAATCTGCCCTTCGGCCTATTAAGCGCTATATTTAGTCTTCTGGCTGCGGCCCGTTGACTGGCCTTTGAACGTCCTAGTAGCGGGTTACTGACGCACTGTGCCGTCAGGCCGAGATAGGCCTCGGCAACGCTTTCAAACGCTGTTAGCTCCCCGATCAAAACCGAGATGACTTGCGAATAAATGCGCGTCGGAATCGGGGAATGTTGCCGAGCCGGGGCGAATTGTTGCACGAGTTGTCGAAGGGCTCTTAACATTTGGTCGCCAAGCACCTCATAGCCCAGCTCCTTCGCACCAATGCCGGCGAGTGTCGAAAGCAAGCTGACAGCATGGCAAGGTGTCTGCCTTGTCGACCGCTCCAGCACATACGACAACAAGTGCTCCTTGCGAGTAAGAATATCCTGGATGCAAATCGCGTTCTGTTCACAGAACCTCGCCATGCTGCGCAGGCCGCTCAGGTAGCCATCCAGTGTCTTCTCGCTGAGGGTCGAGCCCAGGCGCTTTCGAGCGACTAAGTAGATGATGAATTGCATCTCCGAAACCAGAAACTCGCGCGCTGGTCGAGAGGGCTCAGAATGGCGCCAAAACTTAAAGTTCAGAAATGCATATCGACCATTGGACGAATAGGGTGTCCAATCCCACTGCAGGTCACCGTACCGAGAGCCAACGCGCCCGTCCGCGTATCGGCTTATAACGTAATCTGACGCGGGCCGCGTACCATGAGTGACAGCGGGGTCTTGGACGTAGCTCGCGGCCGCGACGGCGGAAGACTTCATGCTGTCAACTCCAGATCCACCAGCATCTCCATTTTGCGAGCCCAAAAGGGATCGAGTTCACCGGCTTCAATCTCGCGCTCGATCGGCGCAACAATGCCGGGCTGCCGGCGCTCGATCTCGTCCAGAAGCACCTCAATGCGCTCGAAGATCGGCCCGAATAGCCGGTTGAACTGCTCCTCGCTGTCAGCGAGGTGAGCGGTCTGCTCAATGCAATAGCGACAGCTAAGGAGCTTTCGCGTGTCTCGCTGGTCAGCGTGGACCCGGAACCGATCGCAGAAAAGACAGCCCTCCGCCCGGCGGCAGTCGGATGGGATGGGTGCGTCCATGCTTTGATGGGGCGAGCCGAATGATGTGCACACGCCGATCGCACGCTCCACCGTATTCGCGTTTCGTTCCCCTTGCGCAATGACAACACCGCGTAGGCGGTCGAAGAATCTGCTAAGTTCATTCTCTTGAGCTGTGGGCGAGCCCTCGGCGTAGTGGCGTAGGACGGTAGGCAGTGTGTTCTGAAGGATCAACGCGGTGGTGGCCGGGTCCGTGTTACGCAGAAGCCAATCGCTTTTTCCCGCTCGCCACGCTTTTGATTTGATACCAGGAACGCCCGGATAAAGCCCTCGCAGCGAGTGGAATATCGGTGTCAATGCTTGACCACCTAAGGGCGTAATGCGTTTGCCGTAGTGGTGGCACGCCATAAATAGACGATCGTAACTGATGCCGTTGAGCAGATAAATACGCAACTCCAAGTATCTTTTAAATGTCGGCAAGAACACGGATTGAATCTCGAACGACACCATCTTGCCGCCTGCACGGTACTTGATCGTGCGAAAGCCTTGACGCTCCAAACCGGATTCGTAGGCCTCGTTCCAAGGCAGCTCGCGTACGGCCGCCCAGTTCATGCCCGTTTGCGCGAGGAAGAGCACAACGAATGCGTTGTGCGCGGAAATCGCCGCATTTCGCCGATGTACCTGCTGCGGATCCTGGTTGGCTGCAATAATCAAGGACGTGGCGAGATCGACTGCGTGTCGTGCCTGCCGAATGCGCGCCTTCTCGCCCCGTGCCTGGAAGTAGCCTGCCACATCAACAGCATTGGCAATTCCTCCGTTCTCATAGTCATATGCCCAGCATCCACGGGCGAGTGATTCACGGACGGCCAACAAGTGTGGCGGCATGCACCACCTTGTCCCCGGAAACACCCAGAGTGTGTCATTTGCTGCTCCCAAAAATTGAGGCACCGGCAATGGGTATGGATAGGACTTGTTTTGTAGACAGAGCGACGATAGTCCGTGAAAAAGAGCTGTACAAAGAGCCAATACTCGAGCTTGATCTTCCTCGGGCGGCGGCCGCGTCGATTCGATCGCAGTGATCTTGGCGCGAAACAAATTTACTCCGTGATGGAAATCATCAATATTCATCAGGTCCGACAGCATGCCAAGAATCTTGTATTGCATCCCCGCGGCAGTTTTCATCGCCAGTCGATCGGTGTTGACCAACTCGCGCAAATGCTCCACGTACTGGCCGAAGGCCTGCCGAGTGACTTCCTTGTCATCGATAGCGGTGGGATGACCGTTTGCCTCGGCCCATGTTAGGAAGCAACCATATGCTCTGGCGGACTGTTTAACGGTGATGGATCGCTTTCCACCGGAAGTCAAAAGGTCCGAGAGATATCGGATGAGGCGGCGAATGGGCGGCTGTCGCGATTCACGAAAGCTTGTCGTATCGACCCATCGCTCGCTTCGCGCGCGGCTGAATCTTCTCGAGCGCACTATCGCAGATCGCGTGAGATAGCAGAAGGCGCCCGCATCGAACGAAGTCGCACCAGGCAATACCAGGATCGACTTCTCTGGATGCATTATCTCGGCTTTTGACGATAGGGGGAGTTGAAGTAACTCGATCGGGCGCGGGGTCAGCATTCAGATCAGCTGCTCCATTGCCCGCTCGCAGAGCGCCTTGAGGTGAGTCTCGTGCTTCTCTTCCGCCCATCGCGCGAGTTTCACGTTGTGACGATACTGCAGGTATCTGTCCGTCACTGAAGACGAGTTATGTCCCAAGCGGATTCTGACGAACTCGCGGGCCTGGTGCAGGGTTGACTGCCCTATCTCGACTAGCTTTACCTGGTGATCAGTCCAATTCATGCCAGCCGTGGCTCTCAAGTCGTGAAATCGGTAATGAAATGCTTTTGCTTTATATTTAGCCCGAACAAACGGGATGGTCCTTTCCGTGATGAACTGTCGCACGCCCTGGCCACACTTTGGGTGGCGCAACTGATTGGCGCCGTCGAAGGATAGCCCCTCGAGTTTGCCTTGATAAAGCGGCGCCCCCCGCTGACTCAAGAATAGATATTGGTTCTCGTGATCACCACCCGGTGCGCGCTTCCGCCGCCCGGCCGCTCTTGCGCTTTGCGCATAGACCTGCAGCATTCGATAAAACCAAATCGGGATATGGAGCACCAGCTGCTTCTGCCGTTTTGTATCGATTCCCGTGCCGTGGCCGACGGGGAGCCGAAGATGGTCTCGCTGCTCCTTCGCTATCTCGATCAAGACGTGGCGGAGGCGGAAAGTGCAAACTGTTTGAATGCGAGCTCCCGTTAAAAGCGCGAGCAGGTGTACCAGTGTCATCTCGGTATTGCCGAGAGAAACCAATGCATCCTGGAGCCACTCCTGTTCTTCAAGCGGCAGCGGACGCAGCTTGCCGCCATCCTCAATGAGGCCGTCGTAGGGATCGTGCTGTTTCGGGATAGAAATCGATAGGTCTGTTTTAACGACTGTCTTGGATCGCTTGAAGCCAAGTCCGTCGAGAAATTGCACGTAGTGATCGGATTCTTTCCACGGTGTCTGAGCTGGCTTGAAGACTTTCTCGACTTCAAGCCACCGGTAAAACCCGATTACGCTGCCCATTCTACGCTTCGCTGTGGCGGGGGCGATTTCGCCGGCGCTCACAGCGTGCCTCAGATGCCCATTGAACCGGTAAGTTGGTCTCTGGAGCTTTTGAAGAGGGAAGTTCGTCCAATCAACCTCATATTCGTCCAGAAATCTGCGGTAATTGGCCAAGTCCTCGGCGATGGCGGCATAGGTGCTCATGGAAGGAGCCTGTGCATCCTCGACTCTGGAAAGCAAATACACAGCGGCTTCAGCCCATGGAACACCTGATGCGTCCACAACGACCGGAAATAGATTAAATTGGTGCCTTACCCACATCGGCTTCCCATCGCGTCCTTTGCCGTGCGCGGGTAGAAGCTTCGGGCGTGAGTAATACGGTCGAATTGCGTTCGAAATCAGAACTGCGTTCGGGTCCGAGGGATCGGCCACCTCGGTAATAACAAAAGTTGGGAGGAGGATCCTCTGGGCGCGACGGTGCAAAATTCCACTCTCCCTGTGAAGCGACTCTGTCCACTATCCAATAACTTGCACTTCACGTCTACAGGCCAAAGACTTGCTAGTACGTTCGAAGACGTCACCGACAGCCTCACCGCTGAGGTCATGGATACGATCGGAGCCGAGTGCCCTGAGGCGATGGCGGCGTATGTTGCGACTGGGGAAGAGCAGTCGGCAGCCCTCCTATTGGGATCGCTCCATCAGTATGGGTTGCCCGCGCGCATCGTAGCCCCCAGACACATCGCGCTGATCGCTGAGGGCCCGCTGCTTGAGAGCACGCCCATTTCCGTCAATGTGGCTGCGCTCGATGAGCTCTGGCAAATCGACCCCATCCTCGTGCTGCCGGGCTTTTACGGCATTGACACGCAAGACCGCACGGCGCTCTTCGGGCGCGGTGGCTCGGACATTTCAGCGCTTTTCTTAGCCGCGGCCCTCTGTGCCGAGTGCAGATTGTGCAAAGACGTCATGGGTGTGTACGACGCCGACCCCGCGAGTAGTAGATTGGCTCACCGATTTTCGGCGCTTTCCTGGGAAAGAGCCATCCACGTGGCGGGGCCATTGATTCAGCCCAAAGCGCTGACGTTTGCACAAGCCCAAGCGCTGACCTTTGAGGTGGGGCGACCCAACGACGCGGCGTGTACTCGAGTTGGGTACACTCACGATGAGTGGGCGGCCCCGCCCACTCCCACGCGAGCTCTGCGCATCGCGCTCTTGGGCTGCGGCGTGGTCGGTCGCGGTGTCTACGAAACTCTCAAGCGTTACGCTCCAGCGTTTGAGATTCGTCATGTCTTGGTGCGCAACATCGAGCGCTACCCGGAAGTCGAACACCTCACCGTTGAACCGTCCGTCGTCATCAACGAGG
>Ga0070730_10006383_pt1 | contig 10087 bp, 8 predicted proteins | sample Coa_R1_3_FD_66447 | JGI IMG/M metagenome (GOLD analysis project Ga0070730, IMG submission 66447) | Surface soil microbial communities from Centralia Pennsylvania, which are recovering from an underground coalmine fire - Coalmine... | ecosystem: Environmental > Terrestrial > Soil > Unclassified ... | reverse complement strand
CTTTAGTTCGTCATTCAGGATATCTTGCAGACGCGTTTTGTGGACACGGGTTTCCTGAAGGTGAGACTGGAACGCCTGCTTCAGTTGAACATCAGTCGCTTTCTCGATCATCGTTGGCAAGGCATCAATGATCTGATCTTCAGTTGAAAGCAGCATCCGCAGCTGATTACGATAAAGTTCGCGGAGAGTTTCAAGGTTGGCAGAGAAGAATTTCATCTTTTAGCTCCTTTTCTAGGGATGTGTTGATGACTGAATCCACTTCGGGTGGACTCAATAAGGAAAAGTGGCACAGGCCCCAATCACCGGTACCACTGGGCTTTTCCAATGCCGGCTGGGCCTATCGTGCGTCTCTGGACGTATCTCTTCAAACTTTAGGATGATTCGCGCACCGCAAGTGATGTGTGGAGAACCTAATACTTCGAGGTGCTCACGCGCGCAGAACAGCAGCGTGTGTTCGAGCTTAGATATTCTTCGATCCAGCAGCGCGGGACAGCAACGCTCAAGAGAGTCGCGCGTCACTCTCGCAACATATCTTTTTCCACAGAGTGAGAGCCGTTCCCGTTTAAACCAGCAGTCTCTGAAGGCCAGGGTTCATCCGTTCCCTGCAGCCTGCTCTCACGGATCACCCGCTCATAAACTTGTGCGCTGGGGCGTGCTCTCCTTACCTGTGTTGCGGGGTCAAGTTCGTACAGTCCAAAGCGGAGGTGCCAGCCTTCATTCCATTCAAAGTTGTCGGCCAGCGTCCAATGGAAGTATCCCCGTAGATCGATTCCCTCGGAGAGAAGCCCGCGCATCTGGCCCACGATGGACTCGATCGCCCAGGGTCGAATGCGGTCCTCGCGGTCAGGCACTCCGTTTTCAAGAATGTAAACAGGCTTCTTGAAGCCGGCAAAATGTTCTACGGCCTGGCGTAAGCCTTGCGGGTAGACCTCGCCGTAAGGAACTTCAATGCCGGAATCTCCCTGAGGCTTGTGCGGCGGAACGGAGATCTGGAGGAACAATGTCCTCGGGCTTCGGCGCTCAAATCCCACGCGCAGCCTGCTGTAATAATTGATTCCCACAAAATCACAGGTGCCTTTCACTTCAGGCAGGCGCTGGCCAAATTTGTTCAGGGGGAAGGGCGCCCGGCCGCTTTGGATGCCCTCGGCAAAATTGTCATTGAATCGCCGGTGGATAAAGCCGCACAACCAGCGGTCAACCGCCGACTCTGGCCTCCGCGGCTTGAATACAACATAGTGTTGCGCCCATCCGACGTTGGCGTCCCGTTGCAAAGAGTGGATGGTGTGATAGGCGGCGGCATGAGCAAGACAAAGATTTCTTGTGACCTGCGCCGCTTCAATGACCCGTCCCTTTTTTCCCGGAGGAAATTCGCCCAGAAAATATCCCAGCGAGACATAGACATTCGGCTCGTTGAAAGTCGCCCAGTCATGGCAGAGGTCGCCTAGCGCCCCAACTACGCGCTGCGTAAAGCGCTGAAACAATCTCACCGATTCAGGATTAGCAAAACCTCTCTTCTCTTCAAACCACTGGGGGTTAGTGAAATGGTGCAGCGTGACGAACGGCCTTATGCCCCGTTCATGCAGCGCCTTGAGCATCTGCCGGTATCTGGCCAGCGCTGATTCATCCCAATGGCCTTCCTTGGGCTCAATGCGGCTCCACTCCACGGAGAGCCTCAGGGCGTTCATACCCAGAGACTGGGCCAAGTCAAAGTCTTTTTCAGCGTTGCGCCACCAATCGCAGGCAAAGCCGGCACAATCTTTTGATTTAATCCGCCCGTTCTTTTCCCACTCCGTCCATTGGTTGTTTGTGTTATCGCCTTCCACCTGATGAGAAGACGTTGCCACGCCCCAGGCAAAATCAGCGGGGAACACAGAGCTTGGGCTGCGGGATCCTGTATCCATTCTTAAGTTGGATTCTAGACCTTCTGCCGCCAGTATCCGTGATCATGCAGAAAATAATTGTCGTTCCAGGAGTTCAACATAGTCTTCAGGAACATACCTACGATCTTTAAATGCCCCATGCTGCGAAAACGCCGGTTCGTGGTGTGAATGCATCCGCTTACGATTCCGAACCTGCGTTTTCGCACTTTTTTGCTCAGCAGGTAATCTTCGGCGTAGAGCGCCTGTTCATGGAATCCTCCCAGCCGGTCAAACGTGGCCTTCTCAAACAGCATGAACATGCCCGTGCTGAACGGCTTTACCAACAGCGATCCGTATTGGGCAATATTGTTGGCAAGATAGAGAATCTGGTCGCGCACAGATCCCTGCCCGCACCAGATATTCGTTGTGACGCAATGGAGCCTGCGTCGCTCCACCAGTTCCATCGCCCGCCGCAGCAATGTTGTGTCCCGCAACTCCATATCGGCATCGATAAACAGCACGTAAGGCGTGCTGGCCCGCCGCGCGCCAGCGTTGCGGCCAACGGAAGGCAGCCCGCCGGGGATCACTTCGATATCGAGCCGGCCGGCAAATGACATGGCCAGTTCCTGTGTACCGTCCGTCGAACCGGCATCAGCCAGGAACACCTTCGTAGACTTCATCAGGCCATAATCCTGCCGGCATAGTGACTCCAGCAGAGTCGACAAGAGCCGCGATTCGTTCTTGGCCGGAATCACGATTGTCAACTTCGGCAACGTATTCATGGATAGCAACTCCTTCCTGATTGATGGCGACATAGGTGCATCGCTGATCAACCCACCCTCCCGAGTTGTAGTACTCAACACCGTCCCGCTCCCGGGACAATGCCGCGTGCGTGTGTCCGCAAAAAATGCGCTCAGCCTTGCCAGTTTTTGCGTAGCTGAGCGCGCCATGCGCTACCTGCTCTGAGAGACGCAACCATCTTGTGTTAAGACGGTCCAGGTAACGGGCAAACCGTTTGTTTCTGGAATCCATCTTCTGCAGCTGCAGAAAGATGAGTTGGCCAACCTTGCTTAGGAATGCATTGGCCACGGCAAACCTGTCAAACTGATGGCCATGGATGGCCAGATGGCGCTTGCCGCAGTATTCCCATGCATATTCCTGATAGACCGGTATCCCGACCAGATGAGACATGACTTCAGTAAGTCCGTGGTCATGATTTCCTTCGACCCAGACGACCTCAATGCCATGCCGCGGGTTTGAGAGTTTTCGGATGTGCCCGAGGAACTTCCAATGCTCCTTGGTAAGGCGGCGAAAGTTCAGGTCGGCAAAGATATCGCCCAGCAGAATCAGCCGCTTAAAGTGGACCGAGTGCAAAAAAGCCAGCGCAGCGCCCGCCTGGCTGACGTCGGAGCCCAGGTGCAGGTCAGAGATGATAACCGTGTCAAAGTATTTTCCCTGCATGCACCATATTTGTAGCAATCGAACGTTAACGCCACGCGACGGGTATGTGAATATCGCGTGAAAAAGCCAGAGGGTCATCAAGAGAAACAACTGGATGATGCAGTTATATTCTCTTTTTTTCACTTGCTAAAAAATAACTGGATTTCGAATCGAGCTGCGGCAAATCGATCTGAGCTGATGCGAGTTCTTTCAGGATGATCGAGCAAACTGCATGTTCGCGCCGAGCGGGCCGACACAGCGCGGGGATGCGACAATTCTTAATCTCATTTCGATCAAATTACTCGTCCCGCCCGGCATCGGCGACAAATCCGTGCCCCTTCAGTAAAATGTGAAGCAGCACTCGTTCCATCAACTCAGGACTGATCAAGTTTTCCCGACGCTCCGTCAAGCAAATATGGCATCTTCCGCGAACGGCTCGAAAGCAAAATACGATGTAATTGTGATTGGCGGCGGCCATAATGGCCTTACCAATGCTGCTTACCTCGCCCGCGCCGGCAAAAAGGTGCTGGTGCTGGAGCGCCGCCATGTGCTGGGCGGGGCCGCGGTAACGGAAGAAGTTTTTCCCGGATTCAAGTTCTCCGTCTGCTCGTACGTGGTCTCGCTCCTGAGGCCGGAGATCATCCGCGATCTCGACTTGCCGCGCCATGGCTTGGAAATCCTTCCGCTGGACGGCACGTTCACGCCCATGCCCAATGGCGACTACCTCTGGCGCGTGAATGATCACGGCAAGTCGCGCCGCGAAATCGCACGCCACTCCAAGGTTGATGCCGAAGCTTACGAAGAGTTCGGTAAGGCCATGCAGGCCATGTGCCGCTTTGTGAAGCCGATCTTGAGCATGGTGCCGCCTGATCCCTCAACTCTGAATCCGCGCGAATTGATGAAGCTGCTATTTCTAGGCCGGCGCTTTCAGGGCATGAGCAGCGAGGACAAATACAACCAGGTCCAGTTGATGACCATGAGCGCCATCGACTTTCTGGACCAGTGGTTTGAGACTGATGTGCTCAAGGCGACGATGTCGGCTTCCGGCATCATCGGGACGTTTCTCGGCGTGCGCTCCCCCGGGACCGCCTACGTCCTGCTGCATCACTACATGGGAGAGATCGACGGTGCTTTTCGTTCCTGGGGATTTTCGCGCGGAGGTACCGGTGCAATCTCCAACGCAATTGCCGACGCGGCGCGCGAACTAGGCGCGGAAATCCGCACCGAAGCGGCGATCGCAAAGATCATTGTGAAAAACAACCGTGCGCAGGGCGTGGTGCTGCAAAATGGCGACGAAATCTACGGCGACGTGATTTCTTCCAGCGTCGATCCGCGGCTTACGTTCATCAAGTTCATTGAAGAGAACCAGCTACCGGGAGAATTTCTGGAAGACGTGCGGCGATATAAGTTCCGTGGCTCGTCCGGTAAGGTCAACATCGCCTTGGACGCGCTGCCTGATTTCAATTGCCTGCCCGGCCCCGGAGCGCACCTGCGCGGCGCGATTTCTATTTCTCCCAGCGTGGAATACATGGAGCGCGCTTATGACGATGCCAAGTACGGTAACTTCTCCCGCCGTCCGTATATCGATATGGTGATTCCCTCGCTGACCGATCCTTCTGTCGCTCCGCCGGGAAAGCACGTGATGTCGTGCTTTGTGCAGTATGCGCCTTACAAGCTGCGTCCGGGATTGAACTGGGACGACCAGCGCGAAGCTTTTGGCAACACGGTGATCGACACCATCTCCGAATATGCGCCGAATTTGAAGAGCATCATCCTGAACAAGCAAGTGCTTACGCCGCTGGATTTGGAACGCGAGTTCGGACTGAGTGAAGGCAATATCTTCCAGGGCGAGCTTTCTCTGGAGCAGCTTTTCTTCCTGCGTCCGGTACCCGGCTATGCGCGGTTCCGCACGCCCATCAAGAACCTTTATATGTGCGGATCAGCCACTCATCCCGGCGGCGGCATCATGGGCGCGCCCGGACGGCTGGCGGCGCTGGAAATCCTGAAAGACGGGGCCAGCTAGGTGATGGCTGAGACTCGCGACGTAATCATTATTGGCGGCGGCCACAACGGACTGGTGACTGCCTTCTATCTAGCGAAAGCCGGTCTCAAGCCCCTGGTGCTGGAGCGGCGCGCGCAGGTCGGCGGAGCAGCTATCACTGAAGAGTTCTCTCCGGGCTTCCGTTGCTCGACTCTGGCGCATTCGGCCGGGCCGCTGCTGCCGGAGATCGTGAGCGACATGCAACTGGCGCGGCACGGCCTGAAGCTGGTGACCCCGGAAGTGGCAGTGACGGCGCTCTCCCCCGACGGCCGTGCCCTGGTCCTGTACAACGACGTGACGCGCGCAGCGCAGGAAATCGGCAAATTCTCCGCGAAAGATGCAGAACGCTATCCGGTATTTCAGCAGTCGCTGGAAAAAATTGGCCGCGTGATTGGCGACGCGCTAAAACTCACGCCGCCCAATATTGACGATCCCAGCCGCGGCGATCTCTGGGCCATGCTCCAGACCGGACGCGCCTTGCGCAAGCTGGGCAAGAAAGATATGTACCGGCTGCTGCGCTGGGGCCCGATGGCCGTGGCTGATCTGGTTGCAGAATTCTTTGAGACGGAGCTTTTGCGCGCCACCATTGCCGCCCGGGGAGTTTTTGGAACAGCCATGGGCCCGTGGTCGGCAGGAAGCAGCCTGGTGCTGCTCATACGCGCGGCCGGTGATTCGCATCCTGCGGGTTCATCATTCTTCGCGGTCGGCGGCACGGGTGCAATCACGCAGGCCATGGCCACGGCCGCCAAAGAAGCGGGTGCGGAGATTCGTACGTCCGCGGAAGTAAAAGAAGTCAAGGTTAAAGATGGCGCCGCCACCGGAGTCGTGTTGGCCGGTGGAGATGAGATCAGCGCGAAGGCAATCATCTCCAACGCCGATCCTCGCCGCACTCTGCTAACACTGGTCGATCCAACGCATCTCACGCCGGACTTTGTGATGAAGCTCCAGAACTATCGCATGCCGGGCACAGTGGCGAAGGTGAATCTGGCTTTATCCGCTCTGCCGAAGTTCACCGCGCTCGGCGGCGACGATGCTGCCCTTCGTGGACGTATCCACATTGGCCCGGAGATCGACTACCTGGAACGCGCATTTGACGAATCGAAGTATGGCAACTTCTCACCGCATCCGTATCTCGAAGTGACGGTTCCATCGCTCACTGATCCGTCGCTCGCGCCGAGCGGCAAGCATGTAATGTCAATCTACATGCAGTACGCCCCGTTTAAGCTGAAGAATGCCGACTGGGACAGCCAGCGCAGCGCTCTGGGTGAGACCGTTGTGAAGACGCTGGCGGAATACGCGCCGAGTTTGCCGGGACTCGTGGAAGACGGGCAAATCATTACGCCGAAAGACCTTGAAGCCACATACGGCCTAACCGGCGGACACATCTTCCATGGCGAACTTGCACTCGATCAGTTTTTCACCATGCGTCCGCTGCTCGACTGGGCACGCTATAACACGCCGATCCAAAACCTTTATTTATGCGGGTCGGGAACGCATCCCGGCGCGGGTTTGACCGGCGGCTCGGGGGCGAACGCAGCGCGAGAGATATTGAAAGAGCTGCGTCGGTGAGACCCAACACCTTTGAAACACGGAGGAAAGGAGGAAGCGGAGGAATTGAAAGTCGAGTGATCGCGCGTGATCGGGTGATCTGGTGACCAAAATCGAAATGGACACTGAATTTTCAATTACCAACCTACAAATTATTCAATTACCAATTTCCTCCGATCCCTCCTTTCCTCCGTGTTTCAAAGGGTTTGGTTTTGTGGCAATATTTAACTGATGTCCTCGTATTCCAACACTCGCCCTGAAGTCGCCGTCTCTGAAGCGATGACCCTGCCGCAGCGCTATTACACCGATCCAGCTTGGTTTCAGCGCGAGATGGAGGCCATTCACTTTGACATGTGGCTCTGTGCTGGACGCGCCAGCCAGATTCCCGAGGTTGGCGATTATTTTCTCCGCCAGTTCGCCAATGCCAGCGTAATCATCACGCGCGACGAACAGAGTAACATCCGCGCGTTCCACAATGTCTGCCGCCATCGCGGTACCATGCTCTGCCAGCAGGAAGAGGGCAAGTTCGTCGGCCGCATCCAATGCCAGTATCACGCCTGGACTTATAAACTCGATGGCACGCTGGCCAATGCGCCGCACATGGAAAAAGTGCAGGGCTTTTGCGAAGCCGATTATCCGCTGAACGCCGTCGCCACTGCGGTCTGGGACGGACATATCTTCATCAATCTTGCGGCGCGCCCCATCCCATTCGACCAGCATCTGGCCGGGCTCGACCGCAAGTTCGCGCCGTGGCGCATGGCGGAACTTCAGATGGTTGAGCGCCGCGTCTACCATCTCAAGGCAAACTGGAAGCTGATCATCCAGAATTATTCTGAGTGCCTGCACTGCCCCATCGTGCATCCGCTGTTACAGAAGCAATCGCACTATATGAGCGGCGACAATGAGCCGCCGCAGCCAACCTATCTAGGCGGCCGCATGGACCTTCGCGAAGGCGTGCAAACTCTCACCATGGACGGATCAACCAAGCGTTGTTCACTGCCCGGCCTGAGCGCCGACGATCAGCGCCACGTTTACTATTACTGCCTGCTGCCCAACTTCTTCCTCAACCTGCATCCCGATTACATGCTGACGTTCACCATGTGGCCCAAAGCGGCGGACCAGACGGAGATCATCTGTGAGTGGCACTTCCATCCTGACGAAATCCGCAAACCCGGATTCAACCCGCAGGATGCCGTGGAATTCTGGGACATCACCAACAAGCAGGATTGGGCGCTCTCTGACCTGGCGCAGCAAGGCATCAGTTCCAAGGGCTACCAGCCAGGGCCGTACTCGAACCGAGAGGAACTGCTGCTGGCGCTGGACAGATTCGTGCTGGAGCGAACCGGACGCCAAGTTGGTTAAAATGGTCATATTTTTTGACTGGACATTATTTTTGCCTTTATAATTAGATTTATGCAGAAGATCAATGCCTCTAAGTTTAAAGAGCAATGCCTGGCCTTATTAGAAAATCTGGAGCCTGAAGGAATTCTCATTACGAAACATGGAAAGCCTGTGGCCCGGCTGGTTCCCGCCAGTTCAGATTGTGCGGAATTGATTGGCAGCATGAAAGATAAGATTCAAATACATGGGGATATCTTATCGACCGGAATAAAATGGGATGCTGAATCTTGATACGCATATCCTTGTACATGCCCTGCAAGGCACGCTCAAGGCACGGGAGCGTCGCCTGCTTGCAGAGGACCACTGGAGCGTTTCGGCCATCGTTCTTTGGGAATTGGCAAAATTAGCGCAATTGAAGCGAGTCTCTGTAGATCTCTTTTCCCCAAGCTTTACTCTCGCGCTTTCGCGAATCCACATTTGGCCTGTGAATTTGAAACTATGCCAGCAGGTCATAAGCCTTGATTTTAAGAGTGATCCTGCGGACGAGATTATCGCGGCAACAAGCATTGTTTTTCACGTGCCGCTGGTGACTCGAGACAAGGCTATTCTGAAATCCAAGTTGGTCCCATTCGCAAAATAACCAGCAAGCGGCTTTTTATTCCAGAATCTCAGCCAGAATTCTTCCTGCCGCTCCGCTCGGCGTTTCCACGCCCAGAATCGCTGCCAGCGTAGGCGCGACGTCGTTGATGGTTACCGCTTCGTAGTGCACGCCTGTGCGGATTCCAGGCCCGTAAAAAATCAGCGGGACATGGTTGTCATAGCTGTAAGGCGTGGCGTGTGTTGTCCCAGGCGACGAATAGAACATGTAGTAGGGCTCCGGCACCAGCACCAGGTCGGCGGAGCGTGGTCCGTAGAATCCAAGCTGCACCGCGCGACCAACCGAATCTACCGCAGTTCCCGGCCGCAGGAGATCGTCGCGCGTGAACACCCGTGCCACGTGCGGCAACGCCCGCGCCAGTTCCACAGCAAACTTGCGCACCACCGCGATGTCAGCGTTGTTTTTGGCCACAGTTGCGTAGTTCAGGTAGAGCTGGCCATAAGCATCGTAACGGAACCAATCTCCCTGGCCGAACTTCTGCACGAGCTGCGCGCCAATTTTGCCGGAATACTCCGCAGCGCTCAACCAGCCACCCGGCATTTTGCGCGCGTTGTTAACCTTCGGGACTGGCGCCACGCCGTGGTCCGCAGTGAAGACGACCAGCGTATTGCCCTGGCCCACGCGGGCATTGATGAAATCCAGCAGCTTGCCCAAAAGCGCGTCCGTCCTGCGGGAGATGTCGCGGACCTCGGGCGCATCCGGACCCAGCTCATGGCCAACATAGTCATTCGAGGAAAAGCTTAACGCCAGAACGTCTGTGCCGCTGTGCGAGCCAAGTTGTTCCTGCTCGATCGCCTTCTCTGCGAACCCTTCCAGCAGCTCATTGCCAAAGGGCGTGTTTTCGATGGAGCCGCAGAAGCGGACCTCAGTTCCCGCTCGCATCGTGCAGAATGGCTTGTCGCCGGGTTTGGCATCCAGCGCGCTCCAATCCACTCCCAGATATTTGTGTGTGGGTTGGTCCGCATTCACCTTCGCCACCCATGCCGACAGCTGCTTCATGTAATAGTCGCTGGTGACGAAGTGCTGGGAATCGTTGTCGAACCAGTAGGCAGCGTCAGCCATGTGGCCGGCCGGCAGGATGGAACTGCGGTCCTTGATGGAGATGCCAATGACCTTCGACTGCTGGCCGGACATTTTCAGCTCGTCGCCCAGCGTGCTTACCAGCAGCCGATGTGGCGAGGACCCTTTTGTTCCCGGGAC
>Ga0070730_10006382_pt1 | contig 10087 bp, 7 predicted proteins | sample Coa_R1_3_FD_66447 | JGI IMG/M metagenome (GOLD analysis project Ga0070730, IMG submission 66447) | Surface soil microbial communities from Centralia Pennsylvania, which are recovering from an underground coalmine fire - Coalmine... | ecosystem: Environmental > Terrestrial > Soil > Unclassified ... | reverse complement strand
ATTCCCTCTTCCGGCTGGATTCGCAGGATCAGCAGATTTGGCGTGGTTCCATCGCCGTTGTCTCCGAAAACCGCGTGTGGCGCGGCGTTGAACTGAATCGCAATCTCAGTAACGCGCTTAGGAAGCCGCTTGCCCGTGCGGATGTAGAAGGGCACGCCCGCCCATCGCCAGTTGTCGACAAAAAAAGTGACCGCGGCATACGTGTCGGTCTGCGCCGCTGAATCGACGCCAGGCTCTTGGCGAAAGCCGGGCACGTCAGCTCCGCCGATACGCGCCGGTCCGTATTGCCCTGCCACGGAGTTTGCCAGAATCTCGGCCGGCTTCATAATGCGAATCGACCGCAGCAGCTTCGCGCGCTCGTCGCGCACCGCATCGGGCTGAAAAGTGGCGCTCGGCTCCATGGCAATGGTCGCCATGATCTGGAGAAGATGATTCTGGATCATGTCCCGCAGCGCGCCCGCTTCCTGATAGTAGCCGCCCCGGCCCTCGACCCCGATCGATTCTGCCGCCGTGATTTGCACGCTGTTTACGTAGCGGCGGTTCCACAGCGGCTCAAAAATTCCGTTGCCGAAGCGGAACGCCAGGATATTCTGAACCGTTTCCTTGCCAAGGTAATGATCGATGCGATAGACGTCGGACTCGCGAAATACCTCGTGCAGCTTGTCGCTCAGCCCGCGCGCGCTCTCCAGATCCTGGCCAAACGGCTTTTCCACAACGATGCGGCGCCATCCCTTGCCCGCGGCCAACCTGGCTTCCCCAATGCCCTTGACCACTGGCTCATAGTGGCTCGGCTGCGTCGAAAGATAAAACAGCACGTTCCCACTGGTGTGCCGCTGGTCTTCGATCTCCTTAAGCCGCGCGGCTAACGTCGAGAACGTTGTAGGGTCCGCCACATCGCCGGACATGTAGTGCAAGCCTTGCGCAAAGCCGGACCAAACCTCTTTATCGAAAGGAGAATCCTCCAGGTATTTGGAAACCGACGTACACATCCGCTCGCGGAACTGCTCGTCGGTCATTGGCGTGCGTGAAATCCCGAGCACCGCGAACTCAGGCGACAGCCGCCGCTCGTAGGCCAGCCGGTAGAGCGCCGGCAGCAGCTTACGTTTCGTCAGGTCTCCGTTCGCGCCGAAAATGACGACAGCGCATTCCGGAATGCGCCGTTCGAACCGGCGAGGATCCTGAAACGGATTCTCCAATGACATGTACTTCAAAGTATCACGATGGCTTCGGAGTTCCCTACATCGGCTGGCAGGCGGTTTGTAAAACAGCAGTGACGCCGGAGCGAATTTTATATTTGTCTCGTTTTCACCAGCCGGGCGCCATCGTGGCGTGGAGGTGTGTACGCGAGGATTATCGTCTAGAGCGAAGAGGGATTTCGGTCCACAGCAGTTTCTTCAAGCTTTTCCTCTTATGCCCTACCGAGACATCCTGCCCGCTCCCGCCGGGGAGCGTTCCGCCCTTTCGCCGGATTCCCTCTCTTCAATCGCGTCCCGGTATACTTCCATCAATTTCCGGATATCTTCCACGTCCTGCGGCCGGCAATTCGTAAGCGGCGGGCGCACCGGGCCGGCGGGCATGCCCAGAATTTCCATGGCGGCCTTCATGACGGAGACTTCGTAACCACGCATGCGGTCGCGAATCGCGTATAACGGATGAACATAGCGGCGCATCAGCTGGTCGAGCCGCGTGAAATCCCGCGCCAGACCTGCCTCAGCCAGCTGCAAGGATACTTTAGGCGCGATGTTCGAAATGCTCGATGTGTAAGCCTGCACGCCGATGGCGAAATAAGCGGGCACGCAGTCATCGCCAATGCCGCCCAGCCAGGCCAGCCGGTCGCCGACCAAGCTCATGATGCGCTGATATTTGCGGGCGTCGCCCTGGCCGTCCTTCCATGCCGCCAGCGTGGGCACGCGCTCGGCGAGACGCGCCACCATCTGCGGCGAGAATACGGCCCAATCACGGCTGTAGACCATCACCGGCAACCCACTGGCGCGGGCAATGGCCTCATAGTAGTCGAATAGGCCGTCTTCCGGAGCGTTTGAGTAGTACGGCGGCAGAACCAGTAGGCAGCCCGCACCGGCTTTCTCCACGCCGCGGGCGATTTCAGCGCCCAGAGCGGCGTTAAAACCCACGCCGGCGACCACGGGCAGGCGTCCGGCGGCGGCCTCGACCGTGACGCGCACCACATCGACGATTTCCGAGACCGTGAGCGAGTAGAGCTCGCCGGTTCCGCCCGCGGCCACCAGAGCGCAGAACGGGTGACGCGACATTTGATCGACGTTGCGCGCCAGCGCGTCCAGATCGACTGAAAGATCCTGGCGGAAAGGCGTAACGGGGAATCCGAAAACGCCGCGGAACTGGGAGCGCAGCTCGGCTGAGGTCATGGGTTTATAGTGCCATAGGATTTCCGAACGCGTTCAACTTGAGCGCCGGACGCCCTACCATCTGGGCAGAACGCGCTTCCAGTTCGGGTCGACATGACGGCGCATCTCGGCTTCGTCATCGCGCTTGCGATATGGAAGCTTCGCGTAGCGCTCGCGGCCTCGGGCCAACTGATCGTAATCCAGCTCAACGCCCAGACCAGGCTTGTCGGGAATGCGGACGCAGCCGTTCTGAATTGGGATTCGTCCGCCGGCAACGATTTCGTCCGTCGCCGTCTGCCATGGATAATGCGTGTCGCAGGCGTAGGTCAGGTTGGGGCAGGCCGCGGCAACATGCGTCATGGCCATCAAGCTGACGCCCAGGTGGCTGTTGGAGTGCATCGACAGGCCCATGCCCAGCACACCGCACATGTGCGAGAGGTGCTGCACCTGCCGCATCCCACCCCAATAGTGGGGGTCGCACAGCACGATCTGCACCGCATCCAGACTGCGCGCCTTGGGCACGTCAGCGAAGTAAGTGACGGCCACGTTGCTGGCGAGCGGCGTGGCGTTATCTTCCGATAGCAGCCGCCGACGTACTTCGGACATCCCCTCCAGCTGGGGGCATGGGTCCTCCAAATATCCGCCGCCCGAAAGCTCGTCCTTCAGACTTCGCCCCACCGCGACCGAGGTCTCGACCGACCAGGCGCAGTTGGGATCGATACGCAACGGATAAGCGGTACCAAATTTTTCTCGAAGAGCTGTGATCGACGAGATTTCGACGTCGGGAGGGAGCACGCCACCTTTCAGCTTGATCTCGCGGAACCCATATCGCTCGATCATCTGGGTGGCTTCGCGCACCGTAGCCCTGGCATCGAGCACTTCGCCGTACTCGTCGTCGCGGCAATCCTTGCCTAGCCCGCCGCCACCCGCGTGTTTATAAAAGAGATAAGCCGAGAACGCGACTTCATCGCGCACGCGGCCGCCGATCACATCGCAGACTGGTTTCCCGGCGGCCTTTCCGATGATATCGAGGCAGGCAAACTCGATCGCGGCGAACGTGCGCGCGTGCTGGTCGGCTGGGTTTTCGCCCGGAACAAGATGCGTCTGGCTGCGGTCGCCAGTGACCGTAACATGCTGATTCAGAGACTGATATAGGCCGGCCAAACGGAACGGATCCATGCCCACGATGCGGTCTCTTACGGCTTCGAGCGCGGCTCGCGGGCCGTCGCCGCCATACGTTTCACTGACGCCCGTCAATCCGTCGTCAGTCGTCAGCTCCACGACGGTGCGCAGCGCGTACGGGGCGTGTAATCCGTAGGAACTACGCAGCGGAGGATCAGCAATTGCAATGGAATGCAGCGTCATGGCCGATATGCGCATTGAGGACCTCGGTGGAATCCGTTGGCATCAAATTTGCACTTGCAACGAAGAAGGGTAAGAAAAATGACAGTCGTAGTAATCGGCGCAGCACTCCTGGGAAGCTTCGCAACGGCGTTCGTGATGCAAAAAGTGGTGTTAGGAGCCATGCTGCGAGCGCTCGGGCGTGACAAAGAAGACACATCCGCCAAGCGAGTGTAAGTTTTTCCGTGCAAAATTGAACTTCCATTCTATCGCCGCTATTCTAAAAGTTGGCTCCGGAACCTCCCGCGGAAACGAACCCAACCTTCATCGTTCCGGAATTCGCTCCAGAAACTGAGCAACCTGCAGTCTGGCCTGCCGGGCATCTCCGTCAAACCTTCCGAGCCTTCCGGCACCGCAACTTCCGGCTTTTCCTTTTCGGGCAAATTGTTTCGCTGGTAGGAACCTGGATGCAGAACGTGGCGCAAAGCTGGTTGGTCTACCGGCTGTCGCACTCCGAACTCCTGCTGGGGACAGCATGGTTTTGCAGCCAGATTCCGGTATTTGCGCTGGGATCGATCGGCGGCGTGATGTCGGACCGGCATTCGCGCCACCACATCGTGGTGGCTACACAAACCCTTTCAATGCTGCAGGCTTTTGCGCTAGGCATCCTCACGCTTTCCGGACACGTGCAGGTCTGGCACATTCTGGCCCTGGCGCTGGCTTTGGGAACCATTAATGCGTTTGATATGCCCGCGCGCCAGGCGCTGATCGTGCAACTGGCCAACAAAGAAGACCTCCTCAACGCGATTTCGCTCAACTCGGCGATTTTCAACATGGCTCGGATCGTAGGACCGGCTATCGCCGGACTGCTTGTGGCGGCGCTGGGCGAGGGCGTTTGCTTCTTGCTGAATGGCGCTAGTTTTCTGGCGGTGATCGCGGCGCTTTTGGCGATGCGCGTTCCGGCGCAGGCGCAGCCGAATGCCGATTCCTCCTGGGTCCACCTGACCGAGGGCTTCCGCTACACGTGGCGGGATGTGCGTGTGCGATCCATTCTGATGGTGCTGGCCGCGACTACGTTCGCGGGGATGCCGGCGATGGTGCTGATGCCGTTTTTCGCCGACGATATTTTCCATCGCGGGTCGCAGGGTCTCGGATTTCTGATGGGCGCAATGGGGGTGGGCGCGGTAATCGGCACGCTGGTGCTGGCTCGGCGGGTGGAAATTTCAGGCCTGCATAAGGTGATCGTTTATAGCGCCATCGCCACGGGCACGAGCTTTGTTTTGTTTTCCGCTTCGCCGTGGTTCTATCTCTCCCTGGCCATTATGCCGGTGATCGGGTTCGGCGTGATGCGCCAGAACGCCGCGGCCAACACTTCGATCCAGATGCTGATCCCGGACGAGTATCGCGGGCGTGTCATGTCGATCTACGCAATGACGGTGGTGGGCCTGGGACCGTTTGGCAGCCTGGCGGCGGGAGCGATTGCGCACGCGGTGGGCGCGCGCTGGACTGTGTTCGCGGGCGGCGTTCTGGCGGTGGCGGCGGCTTGGGTATTTCATGCGAAGACTCGTGAATAGACAAGCTAGGACAAATTTGGCGCAGGGCCACCGGCGAAAGTGGGCAGCGCTCCTGCTGTTTTTCGTGGGGCTCGCCTGGGCTCAACAAGACTCACGCGCGATCTTCGAGGAGATCGGCAAAGATCTGGGCGAGCTTACCGAGATCACCGGGCTGCAGATGCAGCACAAAGTCCCGTTCGATTTGATCACGAAAGACCAGGTCAACCAGTTCTTGAAAGATCGCGTGCATGAGGTTACAACGCCCGAAGATCTGCGCATCGAAGAGTTGGGGCTGAAGAAATTCGGATTCGTGCCACAGGATTTTGATCTGGCGAAATCGACCGTGGACTTGCTCACCGAACAAGCCGCCGCGTTCTACGACTATCACAAAAAGAAGCTCTACATCACCGACTGGGCGCCGTCGGGCATGCGGCAGGCGGCGCTGGTGCACGAGCTGGCGCATGCGCTGGCGGACCAGCATTTTCGCCTGGAACGCTTCATCAAACAGGGTCGCGATGACGACGATCTTTCGATGGCGCGCACAGCTGTCATGGAAGGGCAGGCCACGTGGCTGATGTCAGAAGCCATCGAGCGGCGAGCAGGCCAGTCGCTCAAGGGGTCACCGAAGGCGGTGGCGACGATGAGCCGCGCAATGGAATCGGGCGGCAGCGAGTATCCCGTGTTTGACGCCGCGCCGCTTTATTTTCGCCGGACGCTGGTATTTCCCTACACGCAGGGGATGCTGTTTCAGAATGCCGTATACGAGAAACTGGACCAGGAGGCATTCGCCCAAGTGTTCCGAAAGCCGCCGGTTTCGACCCAGCAGATTCTGCATCCCCAGAAGTATTTCGACGCGGTGATGCCTACTCGCCCCGCGCTGCCAAGATTTGCGAACCGCGGATATAAGCGTCTGGTGACGGGTACGGTGGGCGAGATGGATCACGCGATTTTGATCGAGCAATATCTGGATGAGCACCGCGCGACGGAGTTAGCGCCCCATTGGCGCGGCGGGGTCTATGCGCTCCATGAAAATAAGCGCGAGCATCGGGTAGTTCTGACCTATGTGGTCGAATGGGAGGATGCGGATGCGGCTCGGCAGTATTTCACGGCGTATCAGGAAGTGCTGCGCAAAAAGTGGAAGAGCATCGAAGTTGCGTCGGCCGGCGAGGGGACATTTGCGGGCCGCGGCGACGACGGCTATTTCGTCGTGAGGCTGGACGGCGCTGTTGTTAGCAGCCTCGAGGGTCTGCGCGACCCTGCGGTAAACTGAAAGCCATGTTGTCCCGCAGATTGTGTGCGATTTTCTTATGTCTGGTAGCACTGGCGCTGGGCGCCACCAGCGACAAAGCACCGCGGCCCTCGCCCGATCTCGCGGTTAGTCTCACCGACGGCAGCCAGATCCATCTCAATCAGTATCAGGGCAAGGTAGTGGTGATGGCGTTCATTCTGACCTACTGCCCGCACTGCCAGTTGACCGTGCAGACGCTGGCCAAGTTGCAGCAAGAATACGGGCCGCTTGGGCTGCAAGTGATTGCGTCGGCGATTGAGGACATGGCGGCGCTTGCAGTGCCGGACTTCATCAAGAAATTTCAGCCGGGTTTTCCGGTGGGGTACAGTCCGCGAAACCTGGTGCTCGATTATTTGCAGCATCCGGTGATGTTCCGGCTGCTGATGCCGCAGGTGGTGGTGATCGATCGCAAGGGGATCATCCGCACGCAGCTCGCGGGCGACGACAAATTCTTCGACAAGGCCGACCAGGAAAAAAATTTCCGCGAAGTGCTGGAGCCGCTGCTTAAGGAAGGCACCCTGACGCCGGCGGCGCGCCGGAAGAAGACGAAGTAGTAGAGTTTGCCTGGCCGTCAATCGGGCCAAACGCCTAAGCAGCGTTCGGCATCCGCTTTCTACTTGTACTTCGCGTACTCGGCCGCGATACCGGCGCTCTGATAATCGCCAGGGTGGATGATCACGCGATAGCGGAAGCGGACGGCCTTGCCGGGCTCGGCGGTCATGCTGCCATCGGCACTCTTGTCGTTCAAAAAATCATGTAAGCCGAAGATATTGGCGGCGAACAGCCCATAGCTGCGTGAGTGCCAGTAGGTCGGATGGCGCGGATTGGCGGGGTGGTCGAGAATCGCGATGCCGAGCTTCTCGCCATCGATCTCGCCCGCGTAATCGACCCAGCTCGCGCGATGTCCCCACACCTGCGGTTCCCCGCGGCGGCCCTCGGAATCGACCATCAGGCCGGTTCGCCTGGGAGTGGGGAGGGCTTCTTTGTTGGGTTCTTCCAACTGCGGGGCCAGGCGGATGGCGAAGGTTCCCTCCTTGGTGTCGCCGAATGTGATCTTCTCAACGGGCGTGAGGGTGATATCGAAGTCGATCATGCGGCGGGAAGGCTCGGCATAGAATGTCATCGTCCGCGACTCGGCGAGTAACGCATTCCCGTGCGGATCAACCCAATCGAAGCTGGCGTCAATCACCCCCGATTCTTTGCCCCCGGAGATTTTGCCGACGCGCTTGAGCACAATCTTTGCGTTCTTGCCGCCGTGCTGCGAAGGTTCGTTACTCCAGAAGTCGAAACCGTTGACATTGCCATGGCTGAACCACAGGCCGCGATGATGTGGATGGTCGTGAGTCTCGCCGGGCACATTCTCCATTGGATAGTGGCGCGTTACTATCTTGCCGGATGCCGAGCGCAAGGGGTGCAAATAGGGCTTGGCGGTGTCGGCTCCACAAAATAGAGTAGTGAAAGGTTGGCCGTTAATAGCGACCGATATACGACCTTCACTCCGTTGGATAACTACCTGCGCCGCGAGTGGCGCGGCTAATAGAAAAAACCAGTAGGACGTTTTCATAAACGGAATTACATTATAAGTGGGATGTGGATCGGAGAAGAAGCAAAGGTTTATAGCGACAAGGCGAGTATCGGCCACCGCGGCCTGCTGCGGCAGTTTGTCGAATGGTTGGATGCGCACTCGCGGGCGCCCGACGAACTGCTTGGACTGTGCCTGGAACGCATCGCGGCGCGCGATGATCAACTGCGCGCCTGGGTGCAGGTGGTGCCGCAGCCGTCGCTGGGCAACGGGCCGTTGAATGGAATTCCATTCGGCGCAAAAGACATTTACGAGACGCACGGGCTGGCCACCGAGTACGGCTCGCCGCTGTACGCGGGACGCCAAGGCGAGAGCGACGCCCGGCTGATCACCGATCTTCGCAAGCTCGGCGCGGTGCTTGTCGGAAAAACGCAGACCACGGCGTTTGCGTATTTCGATCCTGCTCCGACGCGCAATCCGCACCAACCGAATCATACGCCGGGCGGAAGTTCGAGCGGCTCGGCGGTAGCGGTTGCCGCGGGCATGGTGCCGTTCGCGCTGGGTACGCAGACGCTGGGATCGGTGCTGCGGCCGGCATCGTTCTGCGGCGTGGTGGGATTCAAGCCGAGCGTCGGATTGCTGCCGCTCGAAGGCGTGCTGCCGTTCGCGCCATCGCTGGATACGGCAGGACTATTTACGCAGTCGGCCGACGACATGCAACTGCTGTGGACGCGCATGGGTCACGCAGCGGCCACGGCCAAGCGCAGTCTATCGATCCCCGCGCTGATGCCGCCGGTCGAGCCGGCGATGGAAGTCGCATTCCGCCGGACGATGGAGCGGCTGGATCCGCATTTCAGCTTCAACGTGGTCGAAATGCCGTCGCGATTCGGCGAGATGGCGCCGGCGGTGAAGCGGATCTGCACCTACGAAGGCGCGCGCACCCATGAAGCGCGGTGGCGCGAGCACGGCGACGGCATCGGCCAGAAACTGGCGCATCTGGTGGAAGGGGGCCTGCGCATTCCGGCGGATGAATACCGCACAGCGCTGACCACTGTCGCCGAAATCAAGCGCGAGATGAGCAGCCTGTTCCGCCAGCATCCGGTGCTGATTACACCATCCGCGCCCGGCCCGGCTCCAGAAGGTCTCGAATCGACGGGCGATCCCATCATGAATCTGCCGTGGACGGCGCTGGGCGTGCCGGCGATATCTATTCCGATGCCCGCGCTGGGACTGCCGCTCGGCCTGCAGCTGGTTTCAGAATCCGGCACCGATGCCGCGCTGCTTGCGCTGGCCGTCGAAATCGAAGCTATTTTGCAATGATGCACGCCCTGAGGGCGCGGCTCGAGCGCTACTTCGACTTCCAACAGCTGGGCACAAGCTGGCGGACGGAAATTCTGGCGGGCGTAACCACGTTCATGACCATGGCGTACATCGTGTTCGTGAACCCATCAATTCTGCATGAGGCCGGCATGCCGCTGGCGGCGGTGACGGCGGCGACCTGCCTTGCAGCGGCGTTCGGCAGCATTCTGATGGGCGTGATGGCGCGGTATCCGCTGGCGCTGGCGCCGGGCATGGGACTCAACGCGTACTTCACATACTCGGTGGTGAAGGGCATGGGCGTGGCGTGGCAGACGGCGCTCGGCGCCGTATTCCTCTCGGGCGTAACGTTTCTAATCCTCACTGTGGTCGGCGTGCGGCGGCTGATTGTCTCGTCGATACCGCATGAACTCTATGCGGCGGTGGCGGCGGGCGTGGGATTATTTATCGCGTTGATCGGATTTCGAAGCTCTGGGATCATTGTGCCGAACGCGGCAACGCTTGTTGCGATGGGGAACCTGCGTGATCCGCAGACGGCGCTGGCAATCTTCGGATTGCTGGCGATGTCGGCGCTGCTGGTGTGGCGGGTACGCGCGGCGATCCTGATAGGAGTAATCGGGACGACCGTTGCCGGAGCGCTTGCCGGTCTTGTGCACTGGCAGCCGCAGACGTACGTGCTGGCGGACATTGGCGCGACGGCATT
>Ga0070730_10006381_pt1 | contig 10087 bp, 7 predicted proteins | sample Coa_R1_3_FD_66447 | JGI IMG/M metagenome (GOLD analysis project Ga0070730, IMG submission 66447) | Surface soil microbial communities from Centralia Pennsylvania, which are recovering from an underground coalmine fire - Coalmine... | ecosystem: Environmental > Terrestrial > Soil > Unclassified ... | reverse complement strand
CAACCCGCAATCCAAAATCCAAAATCCAAAATCCAAAATCCTGATCTAGAGCAACCCGCAATCCAAAATCCAAAATCCAAAATCCAAAATCGCGAAAGCGAGCCTCTAGACGGGCGGATCAGCCAGCTCCGCGGGCGCCTGCGGCGCATGGGGCCGATCAACCCGCTGGCGATCGACGAATATGCCGCCGCCCAGGCGCGCCACAGTTTCCTGAGCAGCCAGCTGGCCGACCTGCGCGGCGCGGCCGAGAGTCTGCGCCAGGTCGCGGCCGAGCTCGATCGCCTGATGCGCGAGCGCCTGGCCGCCACCTTCCAGGCGGTGGCCGTGGCCTTCCAGGAGACCTTCCCCCGTCTCTTCGGCGGCGGATCGGCCCGCCTGGAGCTGACCGACCCGCAGGACGTGACCGTGACCGGGATCGAGGTGCTGGCCCAGCCGCCCGGCAAGCGTATCCAGCCCCTCAGCGCCCTGTCCGGCGGCGAGCGCGCCCTGACCTCGGTCGCCCTGCTCTTCGCCATCCTCAAGGTCCGGCCCACGCCCTTCTGCATCATGGACGAGGTCGACGCGGCCCTGGACGAGGCCAACATCGGCCGCTTCCGCACCGAGCTGCGCGGCCTGAGCGCCCACAGTCAGTTCATCCTGATCACCCACAACCGGGCCACGATCGAAGCGGCCACCGCGATCTACGGGGTCTCGCTCGGCACGGACACCGCCTCGCGGGTGCTCAGCCTGCGCCTGGAAGAGGTGCCGCTGGCGGCGTAGGGTCGGGGGTTCTGAAAGGAGGCACGGCATGACGATTGGGCCCCTGCTGCGGGTGGTCGGTAGCGTGGTCGCAACCGTCTTCATCCTGGGTGTAATGGTTAGAGAAGGTTTCCCACTGTGGATGGAGGGCGGGATGTTGGTATTCATGATCGTGATTATCGGGATCAACATGTGGCGGGCAGCAGGGTTTGGGGGCCGGCACTGAGTGTCACTTCTAACTTTCGTCTGTACGGGTTCACCCGTGAACGGGTTTACACTCTCCACAATAATTCCCGCTGTTATTTTGCGAATTACTGATTGCTGCTTGGGATTCTGATAACTCCCAGAGCGCTGGCCGGGAAACTGATTGGCGAGTTTCTGAGTAGCGGTCAGTAAAGCGTTCATCACAGCGGTTACTAAGGAGGGACAAAGAGCACCGTGTATATCCAGGAGATCCACATTAACAGCTTCCGGCATCTGGAGAATGTGCATTTGGGACCATTCGCAGAGCCGCCCGCGTCATCTGATTTGATTGTCTTAGCAGGCCCCAACGGTGGAGGGAAGAGCTCGGTATTGGAGCTTCTTGGTTATGCTGTGTCTAACTCTTTCAATTTGAGCTGGGCACTGCGGCGCACGTTTCCTGAAAGCTCGTTTGAAGTCGCTATTGGTCTCAGTCAGGATGAAATCAATCTGCTCCGTCAATATTTAGCGCACTTCCAACCGCAAGATATAGATTTACACAAATTTATCGAGCAGAACAGCACTTATTATCGCGCTTTTAATTATTATGAAGGCGAGTTTGAGAAGAATCCCAACCTCTATATCAGGATACACCAGACCGTAACGAGTGTAGTTGGCACTGCTGCCAATCGTCCGCTTGGATTCTTTCTCAAACCTGACCGTGATTACCCCGCAATTAGGTTTGCGCAGAATCAACTGTTTGATTATGAACAAAAGATCCAGCCCTCCTATATCGCTAGTTTGGCGTTTGTGACTTCCGAGGCTCAGTACCGGGATATCTTTGACTATCTTGTACAGCAAGGCTATCAATATACTTTTGATCTTGGTAACCATTACAAGCGTATGCTCACGGGCAACACCGCCGGGAACTCACCACCTGATCCGCTAAGACCCTATGATGACTTGTTACAGAAACTCTTTCCTGGCTACCGCTTTGTCGAGTCCGACGAACGAATACCAAGTAACTTATTTGTTAAAACCCCATCAGGAGTGCAGATTCCATTCAGCGATCTCTCGTCTGGTGAGAAAGAAGTATTCTTTATCTCGTCTTTTTTTCTTCGACAGAACGTGACAAATGCGATCATCATGATTGATGAGCCAGAATTACATTTACACCCAGAGCTTGCACGACTGCTTGTGAGCACGATGCAGAGTATTAAACTGGGCAACCAAATCTGGCTGGCAACACACAATCCCGAGATTATAGATGAAGCCGGAATAGACCACACCATTTATCTTGCTCGGGACTCAGAAACCCACAAGCCCATTGCGACGCGGGGCACGGACGAAGCCGCCGCTGCTAGATTGCTGAAGGAGCTTTTTGGTTACTCTGGATACATTGGGATTGCCAAGAACATCGTTTTCTTAGAAGGGACGGACTCCAGTGTAGATCGCAAAATGTTCTCCCGACTGTTTCCCGAATACAAGAGTAAGCTCAAATTTGTGCCGTGCGGCTCCTTTGAAAATCTCCCGCGCATTAACGCGGCCATACTCAACATTCTGTCTAGCAACTTAGGGTGGACTGAATTCCATTTGATCCGGGATCGAGACTACCTTACTGCCGACGCAATCCAGCAGCAAATTGCCCCATTCGCGGGGCGAATGCATATCCTTGAGCGGCATCACATCGAAAACTACCTACTCGATGATGATCTGATCGCACGGGTGCAGACCGACATTTTTGAAAGACTGACCACAAGTGCCGAAGTGGCTAGAAAACTAAAGCGGCTGGCTGTGAGATTGACCGGGGAGGTCTTGCGTGACATGATCGCCTACCGACTCAACCTGATCTACCAGCCCGAAGATTTTTCTTTGGGGAAGTTCTTGGAAGATCAACCGGTGTTAGATAGTGCCGGAACGTGGGTTGACTCTCGCCTCACAGACCTGACACAGCATTTAGCGAAAAAGGTGGGAGAAACCAATGAGCGTTTGTTCGCACAGACTGATTCTGCTGCCTTGCAAGCCTTGCTATCCGCTTGCCAAGACGAGGTTCGACAGGCTGTCATGGGGAATAGCGATGGCTGGAGATCGCTCTTTCCTGCGAGGCGGTTACTACAAGAGTACGCCCAATCCGAGAGTCTTGGGAAAAACGGGTACATCGTGTTACAAAACAATCTCATTCGCGAGTTATCGGCCACTCCTGAGAAGGTTGCGGCAGAATTACGGCAGATTATCGAGGCTATCGTGAACGGGTCACTGACTGCCGCGCAGTCGTAAGTGTGTCGGGTTCTTTTTGCCCGGCCTGTTAGCTCGCTACATAATATCCTATCGCCCGTTTCGCCTCCCCAAGGAGGTTGCGCTATGGATTATCCGACCCGCCACCTGGACCCGTCCGCGCCGGCGGCGCCCCCTGATCCACACACCCGGCAGCTCCAGAAGCCGACGGCGGACTCGGTCTGCGCCAAATGTGGCGGGCCGCTGAAAAAGGCCCGGTTGGTGGCTCATGGGGCCCAACCTTTGTGCAGACACATGAGGAGGGTAACCTGCTACGGGGGTATAGCAAGTCACCTCTGACGGCTTGGGCCTGCACAAATTGTGGCTACCTGGAACTCTACACCGCGCAGCCCGAGCGCTTATGAAGCGGGACCTGATCCCCGCCTCCCGCCCCCCGCCCCCGCGTCCGGCGCACGGCATAGAACTTGCTGCTGTGGTAGCTAACATCCCTCAGGAAGCGGGCGGGTTGCGCCGATCTCCCGGGGGGCCACGAGGAGGTAGGAAGATGGATCCGAGCGCGAGCGACCAATACACAGCCCCCGAGGGCGATCTGGGGGAAGATCTCGATTTCGAGCTGGACGACGAAGATTTCGACGACGAGAACGGCGATTTGCTGCGCATTCTCGGGATCGCCGGGGGCGTGGCGGCCCTGGTCGGCGGCGCGATCATCCTCATGGGCCGCCGGCAGAAGACGCCGGTCGAGCGCCTGACCAGTGAGGTGCGCCATAGCGCCCGCGACCTGCGCAAAGCAGCCGCCCAGGTCGACCTGGGTGCCCTGCTGCAAGAGGCCCGGGATGCTGCCAACGCCCGCATCCGCGATGCCAATCTGCCGGACCTGGCCCGCGCGGCCCGCCACAGCGGCCGCGACCTCGTGCGCAGCGCCGGGCAGGCCGTCCGCGGGGTGGACCTGGAGCAGGTGGTGCAGGACGCCGGCCGCCGGATGGCCACGATCGAGCACGAAGGCCGGCGCGGCGCGAAACGCGCTCAGAAAGAGGCGCGCAAGGCCTTGCGTGATCTCGACCTCGGGGCGCTGCCGGCGGACGTCGGCAGCCAGCTCTCCGATCTCTGGGATGGTGTGACCAAGCGGGCCAAAGACGTCGGCTGGGACGAGGCCCTGCAGGAGGCCAGCAAAGAGGTGCGGCGCCTCAACAAGCAGGTGCGCCGCTCGACCCGCAACGTCGACCTGAGCGGCCTGGCCGATCTGCTCGACACCGTGCGCAGCCAGGTGGGGGACGCCACCCAGCGGGTGCAGAAGGATGTCCTGCCCAGCGTCCAGGACACCCTCCAGGATGAGGTCCTGCCGGAAGCCCGCAAGCGGGCCCGCCAGGCGGGGGAGGCGTTGAGCGCGGTCGCCCAGGAGGCGCGCAAGCGCGGCGGGCAGCTCGCCGACGACTATGGGCCGCAGATCAAGAAGGGCGCGGGCAAGACCGCCGAGGGCGCCAAGGGCATCCGCGACCAGTTCGCCGATGTGCTGCGCGTCGTCGCCCTCGAAGTCGTCGACCGCGTGATGCGCGATGTGCTGCCCGGGGCCAAGAAGGGCGGCGAGCGGGTCGCCTCGACCATGCGCGACGACACCTTGCCCTGGCTCCGCCACCGGGCGGGCGAAGTGCGCGACCGCATGAAGGATGACGTCGGGCCGCGTGTCCTGGATGCCGCGAGCGCGGCGCCCGGCCAGGTCCGCGACGCTGTCGTCGGCCAGGCCGCGCCGGCCATCGCCGATCTGCTGAGCACCGCCGTCGATACCCTGGGCGGGGCCATGTCTCGCGCCCGCCCCAAGATCGGCGATGCGGTCGATGCCGGGCGCGGCAAGGCCGGCGACGCCCTGCGCTCCGGCTCGTCCGGGGTCGGCGGCGCGCTGAGCAGCGTCGGCCGCAAGGCGGGCGATGCCGTCGGCGCCACGGTCGACACCACCAAGTATGTGACGGGCGAAACGAGCCGCATCCTCTTCTGGCTGAGCATGCTCAGCGGCATGCTGCTGATGGTCTTTGTGCCCGACGCCGAGAAGCAAAAGGAGATCTGGAATAATCTGCAGGAGTTTCTCGGCGAGCTGCGCAACATGTGGGGCGACTTCGCGGAAGAAGAGGTCCCCCCCCAGGAGTACACCGGCGACGCCGGCGTGTAGGCGCCCACGGCCAGGGGTTAGGGGTCGGGGGTCAGGGGTCGGGACGAGTTTTGATCGCGCAGCGGTGCCGCAGGCACATTTTTGATCGCGCAGCGGTGCCGCAGGCACATTTTTGAGTTGGCCGGCCATGGGTCCCCGATCCCCGTCCTATACGCATCAACCTCAGCGCGCGGCGCCGTCCGGGGGCAGCGGCCCGGCGGCTGAAGCCGCGGCAACCACGGGCGAAGCCCACCTGCGCGGGCGGCCCTAAGGGGCGGCGGGTGCTGGTCGCCACACGGTGTCTCCCAGCGGCCCCGGCCTTTGACGAGGGGTTGGGGGTTAGGGGTTAGGGGTCAGACGCGGGGACGCGGGGACGGGGGACGCGGCCCGCAGCGCCGCTGCCCCCGTCCCCGTCCCCAATCCAAAATCCAAAATCCAAAATCCGTTGTTCCTATTTGAAGTTGACTAGCACATAGCCCCGGCCGGTCGCGTCGGGCCGGCTGGCGACTCGGCCAAAGCTCGGGTCGCCCGACGCGGCCAACACCGCCGCGCCGGCCGCGCCGACGGCCAGCCGCGCCCCCACCCGGGCCCCCGCCGGCAGCACCATCGCCACCCGCCCCAGGATCGTGATGTAGGCGCGGTCCCCCGGCTGCACCGCCGTGGCCTGGGCATCGATCATGGGCTTGGCGACACCATTCACCGGCACCGTGGTCAGGCGATAGCTGACGACGCCAATGGCCGCGTCGGGCTGGGCGGCCTCGGCCGGCAGGACGCCGAGCGCGCCGCCCATAGCGTTGGCCGGGTCGAGCGCGACGACACTGCCGAGGGCCAGCGGGGTGGCCCCGTCGTAGACCACTTCGCTCTCATAGTCCGCGCTGGCAACGTTGCTGCCGTGGATGTGGGCGAGCCCGTAGAGGGTGTAGTAGATGTCACCGCTGGGCTGGGTCGAGTAGATGGCATACCCCAGCCCCCCGATATCCAACGCATCGCCGGTCGCAGCGACCGCCACGCCGCGACCAGCGATCACGGCCCCAGTCTGTCCGGCCGCGACCAGCCCCGCGCTGCGGACGTCCTGGGTGGCGGTGAAGACCCCGCCCGCCCCGCCGGGGCCGAAACTCTGCCCGACCACGCCCGCGCTGCCCTGGCTACTGGTGGCCCCGTTGGACACGCCCTGCACCCCCCAGCCGCCGTTGCTGGTGGCGTAGACGCCGAACTGCGACCCCGTGCCCCCACCGCCGTTGAAGAAGTAGCCGCCGTAGCCAGCGGCCGCGCCGGTGCTCACCGAGACGCCCGCGACGCCCGTGGCCCCCGTGCCAAACACGCCCTCCCCCCCCCCGCTCGCGACCAGCCCCGCGCTGCGCACGCCATTGGTGGCGGTGAAGACCCCGCCCACCCCGTCGGCGCCGGTACTCTGCCCGACCACGCCCGCGCTACCCTGGCTACTGGTGGCCCCGGAGGACTCGCCCAGGACTCCCCAGCCGCTACTCGCGCCGGCGAAGACGCCGAGTTGCCGCCCCGTGCCCCCGCCGCTGTTGCTGAAGTAGCCGCCATAGCCGTCGGCGGTGCCGGTGGTCTGCGAGGCGCCCCAGACGCCGGTGGCCCCCTGGCCATAGAGGCCCGCGTTGAAGCTGCTGCTTTCGTCGGTGTTGAGGGCACTGAACAGGCCGAAGTCCGGGCTGGTGCCCGTGTGCGCGCCGCTGAGCACGCGCCGGCCGTTGTCGGTGAACTTGGCGTTCTGGCCGCGCGTCACGTTGGCGCCGGGGCGGAAGTAGGGCAGGTTGGCCGGCGGTACGCAGGGCTCGTTCGGCCCGCCGCAACTGTAGCCGCCGACCACGCCGTCGACGAACAGGTTGTGGACATAGGTATAGAACGGCGAACTGGTCGGCACATCCTGGAAGTCCTGGACCAGGGTCGGGGTGCCGGCCGGGGCGCCGCCGGCCTGGGCCGTGGCGCGCCAGGGGGTGCTCCCCAATAGGCCGACGAACAGCAACAGTCCGCCGAGCACGCTCACGCGGATTTTCATGGCATGGGCTCCTTTGTGCTAGTGGCCCCACCGGGGGGCGTTGACTCTACTCACGGTCTGGCCAGTCTTCGGACACCAGATTTGGTGGGACTGCGTAGATATAGTATAATCCAAAGGAAGGCCCCCGTGGCCCCAACTTTTGGCGTCCCCGGACGCCTGATCAGGAGCAAGCGAATCTGTGTTTAGATTTTTCCGCCGCCCAAAACCGGAGCCCTCGGCCCCCGGCGCGCCCCCGGCGGCCGGGCCGGAGACCGCGCCGGCGGCGGCGCCCGACATCGCGCAGGTCGAGCAAGAACAAAAGCAGAAAGTCGAGCTGAGCCTCCAGCCGACGCGGCGTGGCATTTTCAGCCAGATCGGCGAGCTCTTCGCCGCCGACGAGATCACCCCCCGCCTCTGGGACGACCTGCAGGACCTGCTGGTGCTCGGCGATTGTGGCGTGGTTACCACCAATTTTGTGCTCGACGAACTGGAGCGCCGGGTGACCCGCGAGCGCATCAAGCGCGCAGCGACGGCGTATAGCGTGCTGAAGGGCTTGCTGGTTCAGGTGCTCCAGGCACCGCTGAACACGCATCGCCCGCCCTGGGCCACCGGCCAGATCATGCCCCGGCCCTATGTCATGTTGATCGTCGGCGTCAACGGGGTCGGCAAGACGACGAGCATCGCCAAGCTGGCGCGCTACTTCCAGCGCCTCGGCAACGAGGTGGTGCTCGGCGCCGCCGATACTTTCCGCGCCGCCGCGATCGACCAGCTGGCGATCTGGGCGGAGCGCGTCGGCGCCCCGCTCGTGCGCCACCCGCCCAACGCCGACCCCGGCGCCGTGGTCTTCGACGCCATGAGCGTGGCCCTGCAGCGCGGCACCGATATCTTGATCATCGACACGGCCGGCCGCCTGCACACCAAGACGAACCTGATGGAAGAGCTGAAAAAGCTGCGTCGCATCTGTGAGAAGCAGCTGGCCGGCGCACCCCATGATGTGCTCCTGGTCATCGACGCGACGACCGGCCAGAATGGGCTCCAGCAGGCCAAGATCTTCACGCAGGCCGTGGACGTCAGCGGGGTGGTGCTCACCAAACTTGACGGCACGGCCAAGGGCGGTATCGCCTTCGCCATCGCGCGGGAGCTCGGCCTGCCCATCCGCTTTATCGGCACCGGCGAAAAACTCGACGACCTGGCCGAGTTCGACGCGACCCTATTTGTCGAAGCCTTATTTACGTGACGAGCGATCAGCCGTCAGTTTGCACCCGAGGTACGCGCTATGTTTGAAACCCTCTCGGACCGCTTGCAGGCGGCGTTCCAGCGCCTGAGCGCCAAAGGCCGCCTCGAAGAAACCGACGTCGACGAGGCCATGAAAGAGGTCCGGCGCGCCCTGCTCGAGTCCGACGTCAACTTTAAGGTCGTCAAAGACTTTATCGCCCGGGTGCGCGAGACGGCCATCGGCCAGGACGTCATGCGCAGCCTGACCCCGGCCCAGATGGTGGTCAAGATCGTCCACGACGAGCTGATCACCCTGCTCGGCGAGGCGGCGCCGCTGCTCCGCGCCCCGAAGGCGCCGACGATTTATATGCTCGTCGGCCTGCAGGGCGCCGGCAAAACGACGATGGTCGCCAAGCTGGGGCTGCAGCTGAAGCGAACCGGGCAGAGCCCCTTGCTGGTCGCCGCCGATATCTATCGCCCGGCGGCCATTCACCAGCTGGAAACCCTCGGCAAACAGCTCAACATCCCGGTCTACAGCGAGGGCACCAAGAGCAGCCCGGTCACCATTTGCCAGAACGCGCTGGCCCGGGCCGCCGAGCTGCGCAGCCAGACCGTCATCCTCGACACCGCCGGCCGCTTGCATATCGACGAGACGATGATGGACGAGTTGGTGCAGATCAAGGCCCAGGTCAACCCGACCGAGGTTCTGCTCGTCGTCGACGCCATGACCGGCCAGGACGCTGTGCGCGTGGCCGAGACCTTCAACACCCAGGTCGGCATCACCGGTGTGATCCTGACCAAGGTCGACGGCGACGCCCGCGGCGGGGCCGCCCTCTCCGTGCGCACGGTGACCGGCGTGCCGATCAAGCTGATGGGCACGGGCGAAAAGCCGGATGCCCTGGAGCCCTTCTATCCCGACCGCCTGGCCTCGCGGATCCTGGGCATGGGCGATGTCATGACCCTGATCGAGCGCGCGCAGGAAGAATATGACGTCGACCAGGCCAAGGCGATGGAGAAGAAGATCCGCACCGCGACGTTTGACCTGGAAGATTTCTTGAGCCAGCTCCAGATGGTCAAAAAGCTCGGCCCCCTCCAGCAGATCATGGAGATGATCCCCGGCATGGGCCAGGCCATGCGCCAGCACGACGTCAAGGTCGAAGAAGACGATCTCAAGCATATCGAGGCCATCATCCGCTCGATGACGCCCAAAGAACGCCACCGTCCCGAGATCATCGACAGCAGCCGCCGGCGCCGCATCGCCAAGGGCAGTGGCGTGACCACCCAGGAGGTCAATATGCTGCTCAACCAGTTCAAGCAGATGCAGAAGATGATGAAGCAGATGGGCGGCTGGGACGGCAAAGGCAAACCGCCCCGCCACATCCGCAGCATGATGAACATGTTCCGCTGATCCCCGCCGCTCCGCCTATGATCGACATGCCCGACCCGGCGCCCCCAGCCGCTGGGGTGCTCGGCAGCTTTTTGTACCGGCGGCGGCCGGCGAGAGGGCGGCGCGGGAACGCACCTCTCCCCTCGCCCCTCCCCGGCGCGGGGAGGGGAAAAGACGGCGGGACGGGCGG
>Ga0070730_10006380_pt1 | contig 10088 bp, 11 predicted proteins | sample Coa_R1_3_FD_66447 | JGI IMG/M metagenome (GOLD analysis project Ga0070730, IMG submission 66447) | Surface soil microbial communities from Centralia Pennsylvania, which are recovering from an underground coalmine fire - Coalmine... | ecosystem: Environmental > Terrestrial > Soil > Unclassified ... | reverse complement strand
ATCGGGGTGGCCGGGGTCTGGTCGTAAACCTGAACCGAAACGGTGAACGAGAGCCCGCCGACCTGGATCGAGTGCACCAGGCCGGAGCGGCTCGCCGTCACCACCATCTGCAGCTGGCCCTGGACCGTCGAGACCTGGCCCGTTGCCAGGTCCAGCCACAAGAGCGTGGAAGCAAACCCGATCAGCACGCCAAGAAGCATCAGGGCGACACCGAGGCCGGCCCCCTTGCCGCGAGCTGTGAACCAGCCGGCGAAGAGCCCCACATTGAAGACGATTCCACCGATGAGGCAGGCAGAGGCGCCGACCAGCTGCAGCATGTCCCGGCGCCAGAGCCGGCTGCGCTGCGACGCCGAGATCAGGCCGGCGCGGTTGGAATCGAGGTCGGCGCTGTCGAAGTGGAGAAGGTGGCCCAGGTCCTCGGCGCCGGGCTTGGGCTTGGGGCTCGGGTGCTCGAACGCCTCGACCTTTGCGAAGTAGTCTGCGACGGCGGCTTTGCCGTCCGCGCTGTTGATCACGTCGAGGAACGTCTTGCCCTCGAGCGCGGGGATCGGAGTCTGGACCCAGCTCACCGGGTCGGCCGGCTCGATCACGGTCCTGATTCGCTGCTGGACATCCTCCGGCAGCGAGCCGAAGCCGTCGTAGCTCAAGCCGACCGGTAGCGCTCGTACTGCATGCGAAACAGCTCGATGACGCCCGCGGCGTCGTCGGGACCGCTCATCCAGCAGCTGACCCAGCCGGGTGTCAGGCAGCACGTGATGCGGCTGCGCCCGGCCGGACGCGATCACCTCGTCGTAGATCCGGCGCGGCAGGGGCAGGTCGGCCAGGCGGTCGCCATGGACGTGACCCATCTCCTTGCGGCCGTAGCGATACTCGACGCCGCCGAAGCGATGAGGCAGCGCCTCGACGCCGGACCACGACGTGACGGCGTCACGGATGAGTGCTCCGGCTGTCTTCACTCGCTCAACTGCGCAGCAGCTCCAGCACCTCTTCGCCGTACTTGCGCAGCTTCGAGTCTCCCACGCCGGGGACCCGCAGCAGCTCGCCGAGACTCGTAGGGCGCGCGGCCGCCATCGCGGCCAGCGTGGAATCGTGGAACACGACATAGGCCGGCAAACCAGCGGCGCGCGCCGTCTCCGAGCGCCATCTCTTCAGCCGGTCCAGCATGTCGACGGGGACGCCGGCCGACGGGGCGGACTTGCCCTGGCTCGAGGCTTCGGCGGGCAGCGTCAGCGGCGGTGGGTTCCCGGTGGCGATCGCCTCACGGCCGAGTGGTGTGATCTCGGCGACGGGATACTCACCCGAGCTCTGGCGCGCAAGCCCGGCGGCCATCACCTCGGCCAGGAGCAGCCTGACCCGCTCCTCGCGCCACCCGCGCAGCGCGCCGTGGAAGGGCAGCTCGGTGACCCAGGGCTGGGCGGTCGACCATTTGGTCCGCCGCCCACCGAGCACCGCTGCGACGTTGGCGAGGCCGACGCGTCCACTGAAGCGAGCGATCGCCGCGAGGGCGGCCATGACCGAGCCGGCCGGCACAGCCACCTCCGGCGGTCGGGCGGCCAGGCAGTTGTCGCAGGCCCGGCAGTGCCGCGCCACGCCCTGCTCTCCGAAGTAGTCGGCGATCCGAGCGTGCCTGCACTCGCGCATCTCCGCATACGCCATCACCTGGGCGAGGCGCGCATACGCATGGTCCTTCTGCGGCGAGCCGTCCTCCAGGCCTGACTGCTCGATGAAGAAGGACTGGAGGTCGCGATCGGCCGGGCTGTACAGCAGGGTGCACTCGGCGGGCTCGCCGTCGCGCCCGGCTCGACCGGCCTCCTGGTAGTACGCCTCTAGGCTGCCCGGCAGGTGGTAGTGGATGACGCGCCGGATGTCCGCGATGTCGACCCCCATGCCGAAGGCCGACGTCGCGACGACCACGCGCGCGCGCCCCTGGCTGAAGTCCTCCTGGATGCGGCGCCGCTGCGCCGCCTCCTGCCGTCCGTGGTAGCAGAGCGCGCCCAGTTCGGCGGCCACCTCCTCCGCCGCGGACACGGTGCCCACGTAGACCAGGGCTCGCCGCGTTGTGTCTTGCAGGAGACGTCGCAGCTCGTCCCGTTTGGCGCGCTCGCCGCGGCACCGGATCACCGAGAGCGTCAGCGTCGGCCGGTTGAAGCCGGTGACCGAGATGAACGGATCCCGCAGACCGAGCGAGGTGACGATGTCCGCACGCACCTCTGGCGTTGCGGTCGCCGTGAATCCGGCCACCGGCGGGCGTCCGCACGCTACGACGGCCGCGTCCAGAAGTCGGTAGTCGGGGCGGAAGTCGTGACCCCATGTGGAGATGCAGTGGGCTTCGTCGACGACCACGCGGCGGACGTGAAGCTCGGCGAGCCGGTCCATGAAGCCGGGACGTCCGAGCCGCTCCGGCGCGAGGAAGAGCAGCCGGTACTCACCCACGATCGCCTTGCGCAGGCGATCGACCTGCTCGGGCCGCTCCAGCGACGAGTTGATGAACGTCGCGGCGACGCCATGCGAATTGAGGCGGTCGACCTGGTCTTTCATGAGCGCGATGAGCGGCGACACCACCATCGTCGTCCCGCCGTCGACCACGGCCGGCACCCAGTAGCTGATGCTTTTCCCGGACCCCGTGGGCGCGACCGAGAGAACGTCGCGTCCAGCGAGCATCGCCGCGACCACCTCTTCCTGCCCAGGGCGAAATGCGTCGAGGCCGAAGACCTCCTGCAGCGCCCGTTCTGCCCTTTCGATCACGCAGCCGAGTCTGACGGAATGCGTGACCTGCCGACAGCAGTCCTTACAGAGCGCGCCGACTCGTCGTTTGACGCCAAGGATGTGCAAAAAGTGGACCCGAGGGGATTCGAACCCCTGGCCTCGTGAGTGCGATTCACGCGCTCTCCCAACTGAGCTACGGGCCCACGCCGTTTGGGGAAAAGCCAGTATGCCATTGACCGCGGAACAGCCGGGCCGCCGCCGGCGGTTCCTATACTCGCGACGATGGCCTTCCTGTTCAAGAGCAAGCGTCTGCCCGAGGGCGTCGACCCCGCGCGAATCCCGCCCGGCCAGACGCTGACGGCTCCGGACCGCTGGCCGCTGCTTCACTTCGGACCCGTCCCAAAAACCGACATCGCGCACTGGGACCTGAAGGTTTTCGGCGCGGTCGAGCACGAGCTGGGCCTCGACTACGGCGAGCTGCGGGCACTGCCTTCGAAAGAGGTGGTGGCGGACATCCACTGCGTGACGGCGTGGAGCCGCCTGGGCGACACCTGGACCGGCGTGCCCATCAAAGAGATCCTCGACCGCGTCCAGCCCAAGCCAGAGGCCAAGTACGTGATGGCGCATTGCGAGTATGGGTACACGACGTCGGTGCCCTTCGAGGTGCTCCAGCAAGAGGAGAACCTCCTCTGCTACGCCTGGAACGGCGAGGACCTGACACCCGACCACGGGTGGCCGCTCCGCCTGTTCGTGCCGTCGAAATACTTCTGGAAGTCGGCCAAGTGGTTGCGCGGTCTAGAGTTCATGGATCGCAACCGGCTCGGTTTCTGGGAGCAACGCGGCTATCACGACGAAGCTGATCCCTGGAAGGAGACCCGCTACTGGTAGGCACGGCGCGACAGCCGGCCCGCCGCTCGTCACACTGACCACCGACTTCGGCACCGGTTCGCCACTGGTCGCGGCGATGAAGGCCATCGTCCTGGCCGGGTGCCCCAACGCGGTTCTGGTCGACGTCAGCCATGAGGTGCCGCCATTCGACGTCGGCGCGGGCGCGTTCATGCTCTTCGCGGGCACACGTCACTTCGGGGGCGGGTCGGTGCACCTGGTGGTGGTGGACCCCGGCGTGGGCTCGGCGCGGAGGCGGCTGGCCATGCGAGCCGGCGGCAGGTACTATGTCGGGCCCGACAACGGCCTGTTCGGGATCGTGATCGACGAGGTGGGCCTGCAGCAGGTCGTCGAGCTCGCGCCGCGGCCCGAGGGCGCGCCGACGTTCGAAGGCCGCGACGTGTTCGCGCCCGCAGCCGGGGCGCTGGCCTCAGGAGTGCCTCTCGATTCGCTCGGTCCGGCGACCGATCCGCCCACGATGCTCGACTCGTCGCCGCGCATCCTCTGGATCGACGGTTTTGGCAACCTGGTCACCAACCTGAAGCCGCCGGTGCGGCCGATGCGCATCCACAGCCACTACATCACGGCCTCCTCGAAGACGTACTGGGACGCGCGGCCGAACGAACCGTTCGTCTACGTCGGCAGCATGGGCTACCTCGAGATCGCCGTTCGCGAGCAGCGGGCGGACCGGATGCTCGGGGCGCGATCCGGGATGGCGGTGGAGCTGCTGTAGCCGACGCGGTCCTTAACAGGCGGGGTTGGCGCGCCCGCCTGGCCTCGGTAGCTTGGGCGGGCTGTGGTTCGAGTGGCCTGCCTGCTCCTCCTCCTCTCCCTGGTGGGCTGCTCGGGCCCGGCTCAGCCCCTGCCCGCGGTCGCCGCGCCGGCGGCGGCAGGCGCGCCGGAACCGGTGAAGCTGTTGTCGGATGCGTCGATCTTCCGCCTGGTCGGAGGGATGATCGAGCACGCGCGGCGGCGCGTCCTCATCGAGGTTTATGAGATCTGGCGTCCCGACCTCATCGAGGAGATGTCATCGGCGCGCGAGCGCTCGCTCGACGTGCGCATCATCACGGATCCGACGGCCGCCGCCAGCCGCACTTCGGCTCTGCGGCTGAGTGCGCCGGGCGTGCCCAACTGCTTCTATCCCATCGACGATCGCGCCCAACAGATCGATCACGTCAAGCTCCTCGTGGCCGACGACGAGGGCGCAGTCGGCGGCATGAACTGGGGCGCGCATAGCGACCGCAGCGAGGTCGCGCGGCTGGTGCGGATATTCGAGCAGGACTGGTTGTTTGCGGGCGGCCGGCCGGCGCCCATTCCACCCGTGGCCACCGAGGTGGCGCAGACGGCGCCCGGCGAGGAGATCCGGCGCATGCTCGAGTCGTCGCTGGGGCCGGCCCGGCGTCGCGCGCTCGCCGAGATCTACACGCTCACCGATCCCGATGTGCTCTTCGACCTCGCCTCAGCTCGGTGGCGGGGCGTGGACGTCCGCGTCCTGCTCGACCCCAACCAGGCTTACAACCTGCATGCCTTCGACGTCCTCAGTGCCGCCGGAGTGCCGGTGCGCTGGTACCCGATCCCGGCCGGGGCTTTGCTCCACGCCAAGATCGCGCTCTGCGGCGGCACGCTGGTGCTCGGCTCGGCGAACTGGACGTACAGCGGCCTCGATGTCAACCACGAGCTCGACATCGAGACCGTCGATCCGGGAGGCGTCGGAGCCTACACCGCCCGCTTTGCCGCGAACTGGGCGCGCTCGCCCGCGCCGTGATGCCTACGTGATCGTCTCGAAGATGTCGATGAACGAGGTCTTGGCGATGAGGTCGTCCTGCTCGATCTTCTCGAACAGGAACGAGTCGTCCTCGAGGACGTCACCACCCGAGGTGTAGTGGTGCACGTCGGTCACGCTGGCGTTGGTCAGCGTCACGCGCTAGTAGAGGACCTCCTGGCCGCGGCTGTTCGTGTGGAAGAAGCTGATCACGGCCTTAGTGATGTTCTCGTTGGTGGCGGCGGCGGCGAGGAACTCGGGCGATGAGCCACCCAGCAGGTGGGTCACCACGATCGGCTTCCAGGTGCGTTTGCCCGTGGCCTGCCCCGTGGCGGCGTCGCGCGGCGACACGATCTCCTCCGAGTAGCCGAGGACGTCGATCACACCGGTGGCGTTCTTGCCGGTAGCGAAATCGTCGCCCTTGAATGCGCCCTGCGCCTGTCCGGTCACGGTCATCGTGATCCGGACGCCAACGGCGGCGCTGGCGGGGGTGGCGGCCGGTTGAGCTCCGAGGACCTCTCAGCCGAATGCGGCCAGCAGCAAGGCGGCCACCGACGCGATGAGCAAGAAGTTGCGACTGATGACCAGCGACCGTGTCATTTCCGTCCCTCTCCTTAGCGCCGGGCGTATACCGGCCGCGGCTATCGTGGCGAGCCGCAGCGTGAGCTCAGACGGTTTAGAGGGCCGATTTCTCGGCTTACTGGGTTGGCGGTCCTGAGGTGCCTGTGGTCGGCGGACCAGACGTGCTGGCGGTCGGAGGGCCTCCCGCGCCCTGGGTGAAGCTGACGTTCGGCACCGCCCGATCGCCCTCGTCCGCCTGGAAGAAGGCGAACGGCTTGAACCCGAGCATGCCCGCGATGAGCGATGTCGGAAGGGTCTGGAGCTTGATGTTGTAGTCGCGCACGTTGCCGTTGTAGAAGCGCCTGGAGAACTCGATCTTGTCCTCCGTCGCGGTCAGGGTCTCCTGCAGGTTCGTGAAGGCCGAGATCGCCTTTAGGTCCGGGTAGTTCTCGGTCACGGCGAACAGGCTGCGGAGGCTCTGGCTCAGCATGTTCTCGGCCTCGCCGATCTTGGCCGGGTCACCGGTTGCGCCGGCGGCCACGGCGTTGGCGCGAGCGTTGGTCACCGCCTCGAGGGTGCCTCGCTCGTGCCCCATGTAGCCCTGGACGGTGTTGACCAGGTTCGGGATCAGGTCATGGCGCCGCTTCAGCTCGACGTCGATCTCCGACCACGCTTCCTGGGTTCGGTTCCGGGCCCCGACCAGCCCGTTGTAGGTGAAGACGAACCAAAGCACGAGGAGGACGACGACCGCGATCAGGATCCATATGCCCATGCGCGGCCTATCCTACGCCGAGTACGTGGCGCTTAAGCGTGTGCGCGACGCGCCCAACGCGTCTTCTTAAGCATCTTCTTGTGCTTGTGCTTGCGCATCTTCTTGCGCCGCTTCTTGATTACAGAGCCCAAACCAACTCCCAGACAGGCTTAATTTCCGGAGGGGGAACCAGGCCCGGAATCATACCGCAGACCACTCGCCTCTCGCGTCGGGCATAAACTCGACCGCGCATGTACTTCACCGACGCGCACGAAGAGCTCCGTCTTCACATCCGGAAGTTCCTGGAAAAAGAGGTCAAGCCCCACCTCGAGGAGTGGGAGGAGAAGACCTTCCCCGACTCGATCTTCCTGCGCTTCGGCGAGCTCGGGTTCCTCGGCCTCCGCTATCCCCCCGAGTACGGCGGGCAGGGCGGTGACTACTTTTCCGCGGTCGTCCTCTCCGAGGAGATGGCAAAGGCCGGGTGCGGCGGGCTCGGGATGGCGGTCGCCGTCCAGGCCGAGATGGCCACCCCGCCCGTTTTCAAGTTCGGCACCGAGGAGCAGAAGCGGCGCTGGGTGGTGCCGGCGATCCGCGGCGAGCAGATCGCCTCACTCGCCATCACCGAGCCTGACGCGGGGAGCGACGTCGCCGGCATCACCACGGTCGCGCGCCGCGAGGGCGACCAGTACGTGATCAACGGCCGCAAGATCTTCATCACCAACGGCGCGCGCTGCCACTGGGCTCTGGTCGTGACCAAAGCCGATCGTGAGCGCGGCCACAAGGGCTTCAACCTGCTGGTGGTCGAGAAGGGGACGCCCGGCTTCCAGGTCACGCGCAAGCTCGAGAAGCTGGGCATGCATTCCTCCGACACCGCGGAGCTGCTCTTCGAGGACTGCTGCGTGCCCGTGGCCAACCTGATCGGTGAGGAGGGCGAGGGGTTCAAGAACCTGATGTGGGAGCTGCAGGGCGAGCGCATGATCGCCGCCGCCGGCGCGATCGCGGGCGCTCAACGGACGTTCGAGTACACGATGGAGTACGCGCGCAACCGCCAGGCCTTCGGACAGCCCATCTCCCAGTTCCAAGTCATCAAGCACAAGCTCGTGGACATGGGCACGAAGATTGCGGCGGTCCAGTCATTCGTCTACCAGACCGCCAAGCAGTGGGACGAAGGCGAGTACCCGGTGCGCGAGATCTCGCAGGCCAAGCTCCTGGCCACCCAGGTCGCGTGCGAGGTGGCGGACGAGGCCATCCAGATCCTCGGCGGCCACGGCTACATGCGCGAGTTCCCGGTCGAGAGGGCCTGGCGTGACGCCCGCCTGGCGCGGATCGGCGCGGGGACGGACGAGATCATGAAGGAGATCATCGCCAAGACTTACGGCTTGTGAAGAGTCCGCAGGCGGTTCTCTTCGCGGGCTGTAAGCCTGAGGTGGCGGCCGGTCCCGAGGGGCGGATCCTGGCTGTCGGGGCGCCTGCGCGCGCCGCCGCTGGCCGGGGCGCCGAGGTCGTCCGGCTCCGTGGCCGCGCCTGGCCCGGCTTGATCGACTCGCACATCCACCTCGAAGGCCTGGCCGGCCGGCACCTGACGCTCGACCTGAACGGCGCGCGGAGCCTGGGCGACACCCTGCACCGGGTCGAGCGCTGGGCCGCCGGCCTCGCGCCCGGCGCCTGGGTCGTCGGCGGGGGCTGGTACAACGACGCGTGGCCCGAGCGCGCCTTTCCGTCGCGTCTCGACCTCGATCGGGCAGCGGGCGGCCGGCCCGCCTTGCTGCGCCGGAAGGATGGGCATTCGGTGTGGGTGTCGAGCGCGGCCCTCAAGCTCGCGCGCCTTGACCGCGAAACCCCCGACCCGCCGGGCGGCGTCATCGACAGGGACAGCGCCGGCCGGCCCACCGGGATCCTTCGCGAAACCGCGATCGGGGCCGTTGCAGACCTCATTCCAGGGCCGATCGAAAGGGACCTCGACCGGGCGATGCTCCGCGCGCTGAAGGGGCTTGCCCGCTTCGGCCTCACGGCCGTGCACTCGATGGACGCCGCGCCTGCGCTCGCCTCGCTCCAGCGGATCCAGGCGACAGGCCGGCTCCCGATCCGGGTCACGTACAACCTGCCGCTGGCCGATCTGGCGCACGCCGAGCGCATGGGTGTGCGCTCGGGTTGGGGCGACGAGTGGCTGCGGATCTGGGGCGTCAAGGCATTCCTCGACGGCTCGCTCGGCAGCCGGACGGCCGAGATGCTCGACGGCAGCGGCACGGCTCGCCTCGCGCAGGCCGACCTGGTGGAAATGATCGAGCGCTGCGCGCACGCGGAGCTCAACGTGTGCCTGCATGCGATCGGAGACGGCGCCGTGAGGCGTGCGCTCGACGCGCTGCAGCCGCACCGCCGCGCCTGGAGCCGCTGGCGGCCCCGGATCGAGCACGCGCAGTGCGTCCACCCGAAGGACCTGCGCCGCTTCGCCCGAATCGGCGTGATCGCGTCGATGCAGCCGATCCACGCGGTGGCCGATCGTGAGCTCGCCGACGCCAACTGGCCCGACGCTGCCGCCAACGCTTATGCGTGGCGGGCGCTGGAAAAGGCCGGTGCGCGCCTGGCCTTCGGCTCCGACGCGCCGGTCGAGACGGCGGATCCCCTGGCCGGCATCGAGGCCGCGACCGCCTGGCGCCGCCGCGCCCGATGGTATCCGGAGCTGGCCGTCTCGAAAGCTTCCGCATTGAGCGCCTACACGCTCGGGGCCGCGTACGCCGCGGGCGTCGAGGACGACACCGGCTCGCTCGCACCCGGAAAGCTGTGCGACCTGACTGCCGTCGACGAGGGCCGCGTCGTCGCCACCGTGGTCGGCGGCCGGCTCAGCTGGAGAAGGCCAGCCTCAGCTTCTCGGCGGTCTGCAGCAAATGCTCGTTGACCACCTTCACCTCGCTCAGCACGGGCATGAAGTTGGTGTCGCCGTTCCAGCGCGGCACGACGTGAAGGTGGACGTGGTCCGGGATTCCCGCACCGGCGACGCGGCCGATGTTGGCGCCGACGTTGAAGCCCTCCGGCTTGAGCGCCTCGCGCAGCACGTCGATGGTCCGCCGCAGCGCCCGCATGAGCGTGGCCGACTCGGCGTCGTCGAGGTCGGCGAGGTCGCCCTTGTGCGCGGCCGGCGCCACCATCACGTGGCCCGGGTTGTAGGGGAACTTGTTGAGCATCACGATCGCGTCCTCGGGACGCCAGACCACGAGCTCCGAGTCGGGGTCCGACGGGTCGGAGATCGCCCGGCAGAACAGGCATCCGGATCGTGGTTCCTGGGTGATGTACGCCATGCGCCAAGGCGCCCACAGCCGCTCCATTGATCTTCGTCCTTCTACTTGTCGCGGTCACCGCGGTCTGGGGATGGACCTTCGTCCTGGTCAAGGACGCGATCACACAGTACCCGACCCTCGCCTTCCT
>Ga0070730_10006379_pt1 | contig 10089 bp, 5 predicted proteins | sample Coa_R1_3_FD_66447 | JGI IMG/M metagenome (GOLD analysis project Ga0070730, IMG submission 66447) | Surface soil microbial communities from Centralia Pennsylvania, which are recovering from an underground coalmine fire - Coalmine... | ecosystem: Environmental > Terrestrial > Soil > Unclassified ... | reverse complement strand
GTCCGCCTCGGGCCCGCTGCCCCCTTCCTTGGTGAACAGGATCTCGCGGCCGAACGCGCGCTGCATGGCCCGCCGCCCGGCCTGCACGGCGGGTGAGGTGATCGGCGAGCGGCTCGGTCGGACCGCGGGCGCTCCGGTCACCGTGGCCTGCAGGCCCGCCGGCGTTCTGGCCTGCACGTACTCGGTGAACGCGGCGAGCACGTCGGCCGGATCCTGGTCCGCGACCAGGCGGAACGAGACCTTGGCGTGCGCGGCCCTGGGGATGATGGTCTTGAACCCGGCGCCGGTGTGGCCGCCCCACATCCCGTTGATCTCGGCGGTCGGGCGGGCCCAGATCCGCTCCAGCGTGCTGAACCCGGCCTCGCCGGACGCGGCGCCGCTGTCGCCGGCGTCGGCGAGCCACTGCTTCTCGTCGAACGGCAGCCTGGCGACCAGGTCCCGCTCCTCGCCGGACAGCGGGAGGACCCGGTCGTAGAAGCGGGGCAGCGTGACCCGGCCCTGCTCGTCGTGCAGCCCGGCCAGCAGGCTGGCCATGGCGTGCAGCGGGTTCGGGACCCCGCCGCCGAACGACCCGGAGTGCAGGTCCCGGCTCGGCCCGCTCAGCGTGACCTCGGCCTCCGCGAGCCCGCGCATCCCGGTGCACATGGACGGCACGTCGGCGGACCACATCGTGGTGTCGCTGATCACGATCACGTCGCAGGCCAGCCGGTCGCGCTGGCGCTCGAGCAGCCCGGCGAAGTGCTCCGAGCCTGACTCCTCCTCGCCCTCCACGATCAGCTTGATCGTGACCGGGGGCGCGCCGGCTCCGCTGGCGGCCAGGCAGGCGCGGACGCCGAGCGAGTGGAATAGCACCTGGCCCTTGTCGTCGGAGGAACCCCGCGCGAGGAGCAGGCCGCCGCGCTCGGCGGGCTCGAACGGCGGGCTGTCCCACTCCTCCAGCGGCTCGACCGGCTGGACGTCGTGGTGCCCGTAGACCAGGACCACCGGGGCGCCCGGGTCGGCGGCGGGCCATTGCGCGAAGACGGCGGGCAGGCCCCCGGTCTCCCAGACCTCCGCGACCGGGAATCCCGCGCTGCGCAGGTGCACGGCGAGCCATTCGGCGGACAGCCGCACGTCAGCGTGCCGCCCGGGATCGGCGGAGATCGACGGGATCGCCAGCCACTGCTTCAGGTCGTCAAGGAACTCGCGCGCGTGGGACTCGACGTACTCGCGGACATCCATGCCTAGACGTTATCGCTAGGACGTGACGGCCTCGAAGGTGTCCCCTCGGCCGCGCAAGCCAACGGACGGGATGGAGACGGTCCGCCCCGGACGGCTGGTGACCCAGCCCACCCGGGCCGGTTCCTCGCCGGCGCTCTTGAGCGCGGCGATGGCCGCCTGCTGCTTGGCCGGCGCGACGACGATGCAGAACCCGGTGCCCATGTTGAACGTCGCGTACATGGTCGCCGCGGGCACCTGGCCGGCCTCGGCGATGAGCGTGAAGATGGGCGGCGGGGGCGGCAGGGCGTCGAGCTCGTAGGACACGTCGGCGGCCAGGCGGCCCAGGTTGAGCAGCCCGCCGCCGGACACGTGGACCAGGCCCCGCGGGGTCACGCCCGCCTCCCACAGCGCCTCGACCGCCCGGACGTAGACACGGGTCGGCTGCAGCAGCGCGTCGTCCAGGTGGCGGGCCGTGCCCGGCACGCGGTCGGCCAGGGTCATCCCGGCCAGGTCGAACAGGACGTGCCTGGCCAGCGAGTAGCCGTTGCTGTGCAGGCCCGAGCTCGGCAGGGCGAGGACGATGTCGCCCGGGCGGACCTGCGAGCCGTCCACGGGCTCGCGGCCGGGGGGCAGCGCACCGATCGCGGTGCCGACCAGGTCCAGCATCGGGCGGCCGCCGGCCGCGTCGGCGAGCATGGCGCCGATCTGGGCGATCTCCCCGCCGGGGATGGCGATCCCGGCCAGGTCGGCGCCCAGGTACAGGCCGCGGGCGATCTCCTCCAGGACGCCCTCGTCGATCCGGTCGGTGGCCACGTAGTCGAGCAGCGCGAGCGGGACCGCGCCCACGCAGATCAGGTCGTTGACGTTGTTGGCCACGCAATCGACGCCGATGGGCTCCCACCGGTTCGCCTCCCGGGCCAGCAGGATCTTGGTCCCCACGCCGTCGGTGGACATGGCCAGCGGCGGGCCGGGCGGGATGCGCAGCAGCGTGGCGAAGTAGCCGCTCTCCAGGCCCGAGATGCTGGCCACCAGCGGGGACCTGGCCCTGGTCCTGGCCAGCCAGGGGCGCATCGCGCGGGCGAAGACGTCCTGCTCGCGCTGCTCGTCCACGCCCGCGGCGCGGTAGGTGGGTGGCGTCGGGTCCTGATTCATGCTGCTCCTCCCGGATTGCCCATCGTAGCCAGCGGAGCGGGCGGGCCGGGGCGGACCCGGCATACCGGAGGGCGGGGCGTGCGGGGGGATGAGCGGACCGGGGCGGGGACCAACCGCCGTTCGGAATAATTGATCTTTCAAATATAGTTAGACTGGCCATAAGCTGAGGAGGGAATCATGCCAGCTGTCACCGTCGACGACATCCTGGTCCTGCCGCGGGTCACCGAACCCGGGCTGGCCACCACCGAGCGGAAGGTCGCCTCGGTCACCACCGCCCCGTCCGGCTTGGAGGGCGAGGGCTTCCCCGTCCGGCGCGCGTTCGCCGGGGTGGACCTGGCGCGCCTCGACCCGTTCGTGCACATGGACCAGATGGGCGAGGTCGACTACGGTCCTGGCGAGCCCAAGGGCACGCCGTGGCACCCGCACCGCGGGTTCGAGACCGTCACCTACATCATCGACGGGACGTTCCGCCACCAGGACTCCAACGGCGGCGGCGGCCTGATCACCGACGGCGACACGCAGTGGATGACCGCGGGGGGCGGGATTCTGCACATCGAGGCGCCGCCGGAGGAGCTGGTCATGACCGGCGGCCTGTTCCACGGGATCCAGCTCTGGGTCAACCTGCCGTCGGCGCTGAAGATGACGGCGCCGCGCTATCAGGACATCAGGGCACGCCAGGTGGCGCTGCTGTCGTCCGCGGACGGCGGGGCGCTGCTGCGGGTGATCGCCGGGTCGTTCGGCGGGCACGACGGCCCCGGCATCACGCACACGCCGATCACCCTGGTCCACGCCACCGTCTCGGCCGGCGCGCAGGTGCGGCTGCCGTGGCGGGCGGACTTCAACGCGCTCGCGTACGTCCTGGCCGGGAGCGGCACCGCCGGCGTGGAGAAGCGGCCGATCCGGATGGGTCAGCTGGCGGCGTTCGGGGACGGGGACGCCATCACGTTCGCCGCGGGCCCGAAGCACGACATGGACGTCCTGCTGCTCGGCGGGGAGCCGATCAGGGAGCCGGTGGCCGCCTACGGGCCGTTCGTCATGAACACCCGCGAGGAACTGGTCCAGGCGTTCGAGGACTACCAGGCCGGGCGGCTGGGGTCGATTCCCGCAGTCCCGGTCGAGCCGCGGCCCGGGCACGACGTGCTCTGAGCGCGGTCCTGAATACCGGCCCGCCGCGATCTAAACACCCGGCGGGCCCAACACTGCACGGTTGACAGATCCGCCGTGCCCGGCCGTGGCCGCATCCTCGAAAGACAGCGCCCGCCCGCCCGAGCGGGAGCTGGAGAGGAGCCCACCATGGCCAGGGCGGTCACGGCAGCCCGCCGACCGGACGCCACCCAGTCCGGCGCCGACGCGATCTACCGCAGCCTGTTCGACTCGTTCAACCCGGACTCCGACGGGCGGATCTCCCCGCTGGAGGTGTTCAGCCGGCTGGAGCGCTCCGGGCTGCGCGCGGACGATCCGCGCATCGCCGAGGCCATGGCCGGGCTGGCCGGGACGGACGGGCCCCGGCAGCTCAGCCTCGCCCAGTTCAAGGCCCTCGCCCAGCACAACAGCAGCCTGATCAGGCGCGCGGTCGAGGGCAACCTCGCCGTGCCTGACTTCGCGGCGCTGACCGCCGACCTCACGCGGATGTACGACGAGCTGCTGCCGGTCACGAACGGTTCGGTGGCCGACTACATCCCGCAACTCAAGCGCGTCGACCCGGATCAGCTGGCGATCGCCGTGTGTACCGTCGACGGGCAGCGGTTCGCCGCCGGCGACGCATCGACCGCGTTCTGCCTGCAGTCGGTGTCCAAGATCGTGAGTTACTGCCTGGCGCTGGACGAGCACGGCCCCGACGTGGTGCACGAACACGTAGGCCGGGAGCCGTCCGGCCGGTCGTTCAACGAGCTGGCACTGAACCCGAAGGGCCTGCCGCACAACCCGATGGTCAACGCGGGCGCGATCATGACCTGCTCGCTGATCCGGCCGCAGGAGGACATCGCCGACCGGTTCGACCTGGTCGCCGCGACCTGGCAGCGCCTGGCCGGCGACCGGCGGCCCGGCTTCAACAACGCGGTCTACCTGTCCGAACGGCAGACCGCGGACCGCAACTTCGCCCTTGGCTACTCGATGCGCGAGAGCGGTGCCTTCCGGCCCGGCACCGACCTGACCCAGACGCTGGAGTTCTACTTCCAGAGCTGCTCGATCGAGGTCGACGCGCACATGCTGGCGGTCGCGGCGGCGTCGCTGGCCAACGCGGGCGTGTGCCCGCTGACCGAGGACCCGGTGTTCACCCCGGGCACCGTACAGTCCTGCCTGTCGCTGATGTCGTCCTGCGGCATGTACGACTTCTCCGGCGAGTTCGCGTTCACCATCGGGCTGCCCGCCAAGAGCGGGGTCTCCGGCGCGGTGATGCTCGTCATTCCCGGCCTGATGGGCGTCTGCATCTGGTCGCCGCGGCTGGACGAGCACGGCAACTCGGTCCGCGGCATCGAGTTCTGCCGCAAGCTGGCCGCCGCCTACAACGTGCACGTCTTCGACTCGCTGGTCACCGGCCGCGGCCGGACCGCCAAGCGGGACCCGCGGCGGAAGAAGAACCAGACCCAAACCGAGGCCGTGGTCGCGCTGACCTGGGCGGCCAGCCAGGGCGACCTCGACGAGGTGCGCGCGCTGATCGCCACCGGGGTCGAGCCGGGCACCGCCGACTACGACGGCCGCACCCCGCTGCACCTGGCCGCCGCCGAAGGCCAGCTCGAGGTGGTCCGCTACCTGCTGGCGGCCGGCGCGGACCCCCACCCGGTGGACCGCTGGCGCGGCACCCCGCTGTCCGACGCCGAAGGCAACGGGCACGCCGAGATCGCGGCGCTGCTCCGCCGGCAGGCAGGCGGGCCCGCGGCGGCAGCGGTATGAGAGCTTCGGAGCGGGAGCCGGCCATGGCACGCCCGGCTTCCGCTTCGGACAGGACGGACGGTTCGGCCGGTTTGGAGTTCATCCGGGCCGCCGACAGAAACAGGCGCGCTATGACCACGTCCACCCTGACGGGGGGTCCCGACCGCGAGCACCGCCCGGACTGGCGGGACGATGCGGCCTGCGGGGACGTCGACCCGGAGCTGTTCTTCCCGGACGGCGACATCGTGTCGATGCGCCTCCAGCTCCAGGTCAAGGCGGCTAAGGCGATCTGCCGCGGATGCCCGGTCAGCGCCACCTGCCTGAGCTGGGCGCTGGCCAGCGGCCAGGAGTTCGGGATCTGGGGCGGCCTGACCGAAGACGAGCGACACCGCCTCCAGCGCCGCCTTAGCCGACGGGGTGGGCTGGCCGCAGCCCCGGCCGCCTGAATGCGGCCTGCCTGATACCTAAACACCGGCCGGGCCCAATACTGCACGGCTGACAGATTCGCGGTCGTACCCCGGTGCCGCATCCTCGGAAAGACCAACGCCCACCAGGCCGCACCCAGGAGACCCCGATGTACCCCGCCCTCAGCCCCGAGCTGGCCCACGCCCGCGTAGCCGACCTGCGCCGGAACGCGAAGCGCGACACCCTGATCCGCGCGGCCCGCCGCGCGCGGCCCGGCCAGGACGAGCCTGTCGCGCCCGTCGAGGCCGTCGCGGCCGTCGCGCCCGGATTGCCGGTCCCGGGCGGGCGGGCGCGGCGCCGGCCTTCGCCCCGGACCGTGCTCGCGGTCGCGTCGCTGGGCGGCGCCGTCGCCTTCGTGGACTCGACGATCGTGAACATCGCGTTCCCGGACATCGCGCGGTCGTTCCCCGGCACCTCGCTCTCGGGGCTGTCGTGGGTCCTGAACGCCTACAGCGTCGTGTTCGCCGCGTTCCTCATGGCGGCCGCGGGCGTGGCAGACCTGATCGGGCGCCGGCGCACCTTCGCCGGCGGCGTGACGCTGTTCACGGCCGGCTCGCTGCTGTGCGCGATCGCTCCGTCGGTGGGCGCGCTGATCGCCTTCCGGGTGGTGCAGGCGCTCGGCGCCGCGTTCCTGGTGCCGTCGGCCCTGGCGCTGGTGCTGCACGCGTTCCCGCCCGCGCGCCGGTCCCACGCCGTGGCCCTGCTGTCCGCGGTGAGCGCGGCCGCCGCCGGCCTCGGCCCCTCGCTGGGCGGCCTGCTGCTGACCGTGGCGAACTGGCGGCTGGTGTTCCTGGTGAACGTCCCGGTCGGGGTGGCGGTGGTGCTGCTGGCCCGGGGGCGGCTGGCCGAGAGCCGGGCACCCGGCCGCCGGCGGATTCCCGACCTGCCCGGCACGCTGCTGTTCGCCCTCGCGAACGGCGCGCTGGTCCTCGGCGTGACCCAGGGCCAGGACTGGGGCTGGGGCAGCGCGCGGGTCATCGGCAGCCTGGCGGTGGCGTTCGCGTCCGGCGCGATAACCGCGTGGCGCTGCACCCGGCACCGCGCGCCGGTCATCGACCTGTCCCTGCTGAGGAACCGGACGGTCGGCACCGCCAACGCGATGACGATCATCGGTGCGGCCGGGTTCTACGGTTATACGCTCGCCAACGTCCTGTTCCTCACGGGCGTGTGGCGGTACTCGTTCCTGCGGGCTGGCCTGGCCCTGTCCATCGGTCCGGTCGTCGCGGTGGCGGTGGCCGGGCCGGCGAGCCGGCTGGCGCAGCGCATCGGTCCCCGTCCCGTCCTGGTCGCCGGGGGCTTGCTCTGGGGCGGCGGGGTGACGTGGTTCGTCAAGCGAGTCGGGGCGACCCCCGACTTCGCCGGCCAGTGGCTACCGGGGATGGTGCTGCTCGGGATCGGCGCGGGCACGCTGTTCCCGGTCCTGAGCGGCACGGCCGTCGCCTCGGCGCCCGGCGGCCGCTTCTCGACCGCGACCGGGCTGAATTCCGTCGCGCGCCAGGTCGGAGCCGCGCTCGGCATCGCCATCGTGGTGGCGATTATCGGGACGCCGACACCGGCGACCGCCTACGCGGTGTTTCAGCACGCGTGGACGTTCGGTGCGCTCTGCCTGATCGCCGCCGGAGTTGGCTGCCTGCTGGTCGGGCCCGTCCCCGCGGACCAGGAACCGGCGCCGGGCGAGGCCGCCGGAGGCGATGCGGCGCCGGCGGTTCCCGCGCAGGCGGCACCGGTCGTTCCTGCGCAGACGGCGCCGGCCGTCCTCGCGCCGGCCGAACCGCGAGGGGCCTCGCGCTCACCGCGGCCGCCGCTGCGGCCCGTGATCGCTCCGGGCGCTCCGGGCGCTCCGGAAGTCGGCGCTCCGGGCGCGGAGTCGGCCGCCGAGTTCCTCGCCCGGACCCCGCTGTTCTCCTGCCTCGGTCCGCAGCTGGTCGAGCAGCTCGCGGCTAGATCCCGCACGCGCCGCCTGGCCGCGGGAAAGTGGCTGTTCCGCGAGCGTGACGCCGGGGACGAGATGTACGTCGTCCGGGCTGGCCGGCTCGAGGTCGTCCACGAGGACGCCGGCGCCGTGATCGGCGAGTACCGCCGGGGCGATGCGCTGGGCGAGCTTTCGCTGCTGACCGATTCGCCGCGATCGGCCTCGGTGCGGGCGGTGCGCGCCACCGAGGTCATCGCCGTCGACCATGCCGACTTCACCGAACTGCTGCACCGCTCGCCGGCCGTGTCGCGGGCGCTCAACCGATCGCTCAGCCGGCGGCTCCAGCACACGCGCGCGTCGGGGGCTACGGCCCGGCCACGGCCGAAGACGGTCGCACTGATCGCGGTCGACGGCCGCATCCGGCCGTGGCGGCTCGCGGACCGGCTGGGCGCTGCCCTGCGGACTCACCTGTCGGTCGAGGTGCTGGGCGGCACGGAGGTGCCGGGCATCGCAGCGGCAGCCGACCCAGCCGCCGTGTACGGACCGCTCCTTGACCGGGCGGAGGCCGCGCACGACCTGGTGCTGCTCGTCGGCGGGCTCGCCCTGGACGAACCCTGGACGAGGTTCTGCCTCCAGCAGGCCGACCGGATCCTGGCCTTGACCGCGGGCGGCCCGGTTCCGCAGGCGCTGAGCCAGTATCCCGAGCTGCAAGCCTGCGACCTGGTCGCGTACGACGCCGGCCCGGGCGCATTGGCCGGCTGGGCGGCCGCGCTCGATCCGGCCGGGACACACGTGATCCGGCGGTCCGAGGTGGGCGCCGACATTGCGCGCATGGCCCGCCGACTCTCCGGTACCTCGGTCGGGATCGTGCTGTCCGGCGGCGGCGCGCGGGCGTTCTCGCACATCGGCGTGCTCGAGGAGCTGACCGCCGCGGGCGTGACGATCGACCGCATCGCAGGCGTCAGCATGGGCGCCGTGATCGGCGCGCTGTTCGCGATGGGCCACGACGCCGAGGCGATAGACGCGATCTGCTTCGAGGAGTGGGTGCAGCGCCGTCCGCTGCGGGATTTCACCGTCCCCCGCCACGCGCTGATCCGCGGCGAGCGCTTCCAGTCCATGCTGCACCGCACCTTCGGGACGCGCCTGATCGAGGAGCTGCCGCGCAGTTTCATGTGCGGCAGCGTCGAACTGCGCAGCGGGCGGATGGAGATCGCCCGCTACGGCCCGTTGTGGGAGGCGGTCGGCTTCAGCATCAACCTGCCGATCATCGCCCCGCCGCAGGTCCGCGGCCGCCGGATCTTCATCGACGGTTCGCTGGTCGACAACCTCCCGGTCAAGGCGATGGCGGAGATGGGAGAAGGCCCGATCATCGCGGTCGACGTGAAGGCCGCGCCCGAGCGCCCCGAACGCGGTCCGGCGGGGGCACGCGACCATCGGCCGCCCCGGCCGCCCAGCCTGCCCGAGACGTTCACCCGGCTGCTGCTGCTCGGCAGCGAGAACACCACACAGGCGGCCCGGCGCCACGCCGACCTGGTGATCAGGCCGCGGGCCCGGGGCGTCGGGTTGCTCCAGTTCGATCAGCTCGACACGGCCCGCGAGGCCGGCCGCGCGGCAGCCCGCGAGGCGCTCGAGCGGGCGCCCGCCAGCCTCGTCGCGTAACCATCGCCGCCTACGGCGGCGTGGCGGGTATGCCGTGCTGGTCCAGGGTTTCCCTGATCCGCTGGGCGTGGGGTACGCCGATGCGCTGGCATATAGCCAGGGCGTCCTGCCAGTGCGCGGCGGCGGCACCGAGGTCGCCGTCACAGAGCAGACAGTGGCCCAGGCCTTCCAGGGCGCGTGCTTCCTCCAGCGGTGTGCTGATCTCGCGGGCGAGGGCCAGCGCCCGGGCGTGGTGGTCGCGGGCCTGCTGGCCGTCCGCAGATCGGGATAGCAGCTCGCCCAGGTCGTTCAGGACCTGAGCCTGGCCCTCCCGGTGGCCGAGGTCGAGGAAGATGCTCAGCGCTTCGGTCAAGCTGGCGGCGGCGGCCGGGTAGTCTCCGGTTCGCAAGTGCATGCGGCCCAGATCGCGGATAGCACCGGCCTCGCGCTGCCGGTCGCCGAGGTCGCGATGCATGCGCAGCTCCTCGGTTATGGCGGCGGTGGCCGCCGGGTAATTCCCGGTCATCATGTGCACGATCCCCAGATTGCCGGTAGCGCTGGCCTGGCCCCTTCGGTCTCCGAGGTCGCGGTACATGCCCAGCGCCTGGTTCAGGCTGGCGGCGGCGGCCGCGTAGTCGCCGGTCTGCCATTGCACCCGGCCCAGGTTGCCCGTGGTCAGGGCCTGGCCGAGCCGGTGGCCGATGTCGCGGAAGATGGCGCGGGCCTGCTGGTAGCTGGCGGCAGCAGCCGCGTAGTCCCCCGCCCGGGCTTGCACGTTGCCCAGGTTGAGGGTGGCCAGGGCCCGGCCGGCCCGGTGACCGAGGTCACCGTACAGCGCGAGGGCCTGCTGG
>Ga0070730_10006378_pt1 | contig 10090 bp, 10 predicted proteins | sample Coa_R1_3_FD_66447 | JGI IMG/M metagenome (GOLD analysis project Ga0070730, IMG submission 66447) | Surface soil microbial communities from Centralia Pennsylvania, which are recovering from an underground coalmine fire - Coalmine... | ecosystem: Environmental > Terrestrial > Soil > Unclassified ... | reverse complement strand
TGCTCCTCTTCGTTAAGGAACGGCCAACCAGCAATCTGGTTGCATAACAATCATGCTGAATTATAAAACATTCTGGGTACCATCAACAGATCGCTTATCGCTATGAGCATCACCTCACTACATATCCACATACCTCCCTTGACAAAGCTCTATTTCCTGGCTATACTATGTAAGTGACCACTCACATACAAATATTGAAAGGGAAGCATATGGCGGGCGAAACACGACACAAGATCCTGGATGCGGCAGAAAAGTTGATCCTCTTGAAGGGGCTGTCTCGCGTGACAACCAAGGAGATTGCGAAAGAGGTGGGTCTATCAGAAGGCGCACTCTACAGGCATTTCGACCATAAGGAGGAGATCTTCTTTGCTATTATGAGCAAGTATCTTCCAACCTTACTCGATACCTTTCAAACACATCAGGCAGGCACAAGCACAATCAGCGAGAATCTGGCGGCTATTGCAGAGGCAATCATACATTACTATGAGCAGTTGCTCCCAATGAGCGCCTCCTACCTGGCTGATACTGATTTGTTGGTGAGGTATCGAGAAGTGCTGCGATCGATTAGCGCCGGACCTCAACACCTCTTCACACGGGTTGCGACCTATATCGAAGAGGAGCAGCACCTGGGACGCATCAGAGAGCAGGTCCCCGCGTTGAGTATTGCCACGCTTCTGTTAGGACCCTGCTTCCAGCGCGTCTTCATTGTGCAACTGCTGGGGTATGACCCTTTCGATAAAACAGATCGGCAATTTGCTGAGGATCTTGTCCAAGGGTTAACGACTGGTATACTCCCTTCCTGACAAAGGTAGAGAGAAAGCATCTCTTCTGTAGTGTGAGTTTTTTGATTGGTCAACCGGATGAGCATATAACAGTGTAAATAATCGCGCAAAGCAAAGGAATTTTTTACACGTAGCTTCGCACACAGTAAATAGAAAGGCACCATTACCATGAGCAAAAATACAACCCAAACCACGCGCGAGATCCTGACCACTCCGGGCGTCGGCCACCAGACGCTCTTGACCAGTTTTCGCCGCAATGGTGCAGGTGTCGCCTCCCAGGTTGGCACGAGGGCATCAGGAGACAAACTCTACTTCATGACCCCCGCGAACACCTGGAAAGTCAAACGTCTCGCCCACAACCCGCATGTTACTCTCGCTCCCTGTTCAGGCAGCGGAAAACCTCTCGGCCCTGCGATTGAGGGGAACGTGCGCCGCCTCTCTGGTGAGGAAGTAAAGCGGGCGCGGGCTCTTTTACGCACCGGGCTGCTCGGCCGTTTCTGGAACCTCATCTTCGATTTACGCTATCCAGGCGATAAAACGGCAGTCTACGAGATCACACTGGTCGCTGATGAGTTAGTAGATAATACAATAAAACAAGCAACACAGTATAAGTAGGTTTCCCCGCCCCATGCTAAACAAGCATAAGATGGTTTCACTAAGGGGTTTTCCCACGAAAACCCCTTAGTGATCCACTCCCTCGATCTCCGATGCCGCCAACTTATCCCCGTGCGCTGCGGCCCAGCGTAAGGCCTCGCCCGCCAGGTAGAGCGTACCGGTGGCACAGATCAGGTCTTCGCTATCTGCCAGGTCGAGCGCAAGATCCATAGCCTGTGTGCTATCGCTGGTACTATGAAGCTGCACATGTGGCGCATGCTCGGCAAAGAGCGCCGCCAGATCCTCAACCTTAGAACTACGCGGATTATTGACGCGTGTCAGAATGACGGTATCCACATCAGAGAGCGCCTGCACGACGCTCACCAGGTCCTTGTCGCGTGCAATACTCAGGACAATGATCAACCGATGCATGCTAAAAGAGGACCGCAACGCCTGCATCAATTTCTGCATAGAGTCGCCATTGTGCGCGCCATCCACTACAATCGTGGGATGATGTCCCACTACCTCCATACGCGCAGGCCAATGCACCGCTAGAAAGCCCTGACGCAGCGCATCTTCATTCCAGTCTATACCCCGCTTACGCAGCTGCTCCAGGGTTGCCAGAGCAGCCGTAGCATTCTCCAGCTGATGCTCTCCCAGCAGCGGGATCTCTAGATCTGTATAGACCCGCTCAGGTGTACGAATAGTAAAATGCTGGCCCCCCTCGTGACGCCACTGTAGGCGATATCGATAACTGATAGGCGGTAGTTTGCCCGCCTCAACCTCCGCCTGCGCGGGATCGCCCTCCACCGGCCCAACGCGTACCATCCGCGCCTGTCGCTGCTCGCACACGGCGGCGATGGCCAGCAGCGCTTCTGGTGGCTGCGCAGAGGTCACGACAATGCCATTTTGTTTGACAATGCCAGCCTTCTCGGTGGCAATTTTCGCCAGCGTGTCGCCCAGCACGTTCATATGATCGTAGCTGATAGAGGTAATCACTGAGACAAGTGGCTGGAGAATATTGGTCGCGTCCAGACGTCCTCCCAGTCCAACCTCGACAACGGCATGCTGGACGTGGCGGCGAGAGAAATAGAGAAAGGCCAGAGCAGTCCCTACATGGTAGGTAATAATTGTGCCAAACGTTTGCTGGCTCTGCATCTTTTCTACGGCGACACGAATCTCGGGGATGAGTTCTCCTACCTCTTCCTCGCTAATCAACTGACCATTGACCCGCTGGCGCTCGCGAAAGGTGTGCAGATCAGGCTGCGTATAGAGGCCTGTACACAGTCCAGCTTCGCGCAACACACGCTCAATCAGGGCTGCCGTTGAGCCTTTGCCCTTGGTCCCCGCGACAAGCGTACTGCTATATTGCTGTTGTGGGTTGCCTAACAATGCCAGCAGATTGGTCTCGATTGACAAGTTCTCATTACGATCACGTGTGTACTTACTCCCACGCTCATAATCGGTGAAGCTATATATATATTCCAGTGCTTCTTTGTAATTCACAGGTCATGATCTTTCTATAATTTCGTCTGAGATTTCCCAACGTTGAGCCAGAAGGCTCCTCTTACTAGCATAACGTCCCTATTCTACCACGCCGGTAGAGGAACATTCACCCAGGCTAGCAGATGAAGCTATGAGGGAAAAACTTGACTTTCCAGCGTTTTCCATATATACTTGCCTGTGAAACAGTATTTCTTTCAACTGTTGCCACTGCAACAAACACAAAGATGCGAACAACACGTGTGTGGCAGGTTGTTACTGTATCTCCTCAGGTGAAAAAAACACATCGTTGTGTTTGGAAGGTAGTATCGCATATGGATGTAGATCAAAACTACCGTGTTTTTCAGGAACTTTTTGTCCTCCTCGATGACGGAGACCGCCAGATGCTGCGTGCGTTCAATCTGACCCCACTGCAATATCACGCATTGCTCCTGCTTGGTCCCCACGAAGGGTGGCGCCTGACAGATTTAAGCGAGCGCCTCCTCTGTGAGAGAAGCACTATCACCCGCCTGGTAGACTTTCTGGAAGGCGAAGGGCTGGTGAGCCGCATTGCCGATGCGGAAGATCGGCGATCGCAGCGTGTGCTCCTGACTACAAAGGGTGTTCTGCTGCGCGACCAGGCCCGTATCGCTCACGAAGCCTCGCTCCAACAACGCTTCGACTGCTTGAGCGAGGCGGAACAACAACAACTTCATCAACTTCATCAAAAACTCCTTAGAGCATTACATGCCCAGAAAGAGGGCCCTGACTCTCTCTAATCCCGCTTAGAGGACCACAACTACAAGGAGGTACCTGTCCAATGTTGCTACAAACATCGCGTCTCTCTTCCTTTCTCAAGGCAATGTTGATTGCTGTAATAGTTTTCTCTTTCTATACTTTCAATTTCAGCATCCCTGTACACGCCAGAACAATGCTACCAGCCGCCAGCAATGTTGCCTCGAATGAAGCCGACTTCAAACCAGATGTCATTTATCAGGTTGTGCTTGATCGCTTCTTTGACGGCAACCCGGCCAACAATGATCCTGCTGGCGATACAGGCCTCTATGACGGTAGTAAGAGCAACTGGAAGCTCTACTGGGGCGGCGATCTGGCGGGGCTGACGCAAAAAATTCCCTATATTGCAGGCATGGGAGTGACGGCTATCTGGATCTCACCCCCAGTCGAGAATACGCACTTACCTGTCTATACGCCCGGCTCGTCCGCGCCTCAGGCAGGGTATCATGGCTATTGGGCGCGCGACTTCTACAATATCGACCCACACTTAGGGACCTGGAGTGACTTCGATACGCTCATCACTACAGCCCATAACAATGGGGTCAAGATTATCGTCGATTTTGCCCCCAATCACTCCAATCCGAATGATACTGGTGAGTATGGCAGCATCTACAAGAATGGGACCTTCCAGGCGGCTTTCAACAATGATCCCAATGGCTGGTTTCATCACAATTCGGGCATCACGGACTACAATAACCTCTACCAGGATGAATATTACAATCTCGCTGACCTTGCGGACCTCGCGCAGGAGAACAATAGCGTCGATAGTTATCTCAAAGGGGCGATGGTCCAATTCCTCAATCATCATGTCGATGGGATACGCCTTGACGCGGTCAAGCATATGCCTGGCCCCTCTGGCGGTTGGGACCGCACGCTCAGCGATACTATTGAGGCTCAGGGACCACATTATACGGTTGGGGAATGGTATGTGAGTGGCATCAACGATCCAACCTACAATTCAGCGGTCGAATTCGCTAATCGCAGTGGCGTTAATCTGCTCAACTTTTCATTCAATACAGCGCTGCGTGATGTGTATGGCTCTGGCAATAGTGCCAGCGAACTCGATAGCGTCCTCAGCAAGGAAGGCACCGATTTCACCTGGCTCAACGATCAGCCAAATTTCATCGATAGCCATGATATGCCGCGCTTCCTTTCCTTGAACAACAATAACGATCGCTTACATGAGGCCCTCGCCGTCACCTTGACTGCTCCTGGCATTCCGATCATCTACTATGGGACGGAGCAGTACCTCCACAACGATACAGCCGGCGGTGGCGATCCCTACAACCGTCCCCAGATGACAAACTTCGACACAACCACCACGGCGTACAACGAGATCAAGACACTGGCGGGACTACGCCATAGCAATCCTGCTTTAGCGTACGGGACCTATCAGCAGCGCTGGATCAATAGCGACGTCTATATCTTCGAGCGCCAGTTTTACAACAATGTGGTGCTGATTGCGGTCAATAAGGGCTCGTCCAGTTATCAGATCACCAATCTCAACACCAATCTGCCCGCTGGCTCCTACAATGACTACCTTGGGACCTCGCTGCACGGTGGCACCAGTATCACGGTGAACTCGGGAGCGGTCAACGCGTTTACGCTTGGGGCAAATCAGGTTTCGGTCTGGCAATCTACAGCGGGAGAGGCCAGCGCACCCAGTATCGGCAGCATCGGCCCCAATTTAAGCAAACCCGGCGATCAGGTTACGATTGATGGGCAGGGCTTTGGCGGCACCTCCGGGAGTGTGAAGTTCGGCGCCACCAATGCCACCATTACCAGTTGGTCCACGCATTCAATCACAGTAACCGTACCAGGTGTGGCAGGAGGATTGTATAACGTCCAGGTCTGTACCTCCACGTGCAGTAACAGCTACAAGACGCGTGTCTCCAGTGCGGCCCAGGTTGCGATAACCTTTACCGTCAACAACGCCGCACCCACCAATCCTGGCGACAATGTCTACTTAACCGGGCAATTCGATGAGCTAGGCAATTGGGGCACGACCTCGACCACGGCGATTGGCCCCATGAATGATCCCAACTACCCCAACTGGTTCATTATGGCGAGCGTTCCGGCCTGCTGGACCATTCAGTTCAAGTTCATTATCATTCGCGCCAATGGTACTGTGCAATGGGAGAACGGCGGCAACCACTCCTATACTGCGCCCTGTAGTGGTACTGGTTATGTCAACGTCAACTGGCAGAACTAGAACACAGATCGCCCTACTACATAAAGTGAGAAATGAGAATGATTCTCAAAGTGGTCTCGGAGACCACTTTGAGAATCATTCTCATTTTTATAGGCGAAGGGAACTTTTTCTAGATTACGCGTCAGGCTGACGGAGCAAATTGACCAGAGAAGCCTCGTCGGGAGCTGTCAGCAATCGCGTCATCAGCGTCTCCAGTTCCTCTGGCTTCTGAATATGTTTGACTCGCTGTTGAACAAGCACTGTCCAGTCCGGAAAACGGTTTGCAACGACGCTTACTACCGCTTTTCGCAAGCCAAGAAGTTCCCCTTTGACAATGCCTTTCTCTAAGCCTTCTCGCTCGCCTTCCTGCTTGGCTTGTTCTTTTTTTAATGCTACTATCTTCTGAACTCGCGTATTTTCCTCTATTAATTGCTCTAAATTATCCAATCGTTCCCCCACTTTCTTCTTATCCTCTCGCGTTACCGTATCGGTGCGTTGCAAGAAGGTATCGAACCACAACAAACAATTCGACAACTTGATCTCGTCTTTCTGATAATATTCTACCATCTCATCGATGCTTTGCAACAAAAGAGCCGCATCAATATTACCCATCGTAGGTAGAAATGGATACATACAAATCACACGATCTTTGACGTATTCTCGCCCGTCCAGCGTCCACATACCCAGCCTGTAAAAATTGAGCTTAATCCCTTCATTCTCTTCCTCGTTATCCTTAAACATTGGTTCCGGCAAAGGACAACGAAACAGGAAGATCAGTATGGAAATGACTGGCAGGTTGTAATCAAGGGCGAGTATTCCATGATAGGCAAGCAAGCGACGCACAATCCTGGGATCAGGCCCCGCCTGCCATTCTACATTAATCACCCGCAGCTTTCCCCGAAACTGCGCGAAACAGACGCGATCCAGGCGCTTGGGCATGGGAATGACTTCGGTTTCCGCCATATCCACAAAGATTGCGCCCTCTAAGATGCGGGGTAAGATACAGCGCGCCTCTTCTTTGAAGATCGATTTAGCAGCACTGTCGTATTTTTGTCTTCTACGCATACAGCAGCAGATATCCCTTCTACGTATTCTTCAGCAATCCACTGATGTATGCATATTATCTGATCAACAAAGTAAACACAAGTGTTCTAATGATGATCGTGGAAAGATACTTATAAATGCGTATTTTTGCCGATCTACTCCGGCAAGACAAACATCCCTCGCACAATCGCGTCGCTCATTTTCACGACGCGCATCATCTCACGCACATCATGTACGCGCACAATGTCCGCCCCCTGCGCAATACCCAGCGCGACGCTGGCGGCGGTTCCCTCTAACCGTTCGGAGACTGGCAGGCCACCCAGCACCAGGCCGATCGTCGCTTTCCGGGATGTCCCCAGCAGGATAGGTCTCCCCAACGCTCGCAACTCGCCCAGTCGTCGCAGCAAGGTCAGGTTCTCCTGCGGCGTGGTGCCAAAGCCAATACCGGGATCGATGATGATATGCTCCCAGGCAATCCCGGCTGCCAGAGCATAGTCGATACACCCGGCAAGATAGCGCGTGATGTCGCTGACAATCTCGCGCTTCTGGTAGCCGCGCATATTGGCCATCAAGACGACGGGGACGCCATGCCCGCTGGCAACTGCCGCCATGTCAGGGTCGTGGCGCAGCGCCCAGATATCGTTGATCATGCTAGCACCAGCATCCAGCGCCTGTGTCGCGACCTCGGCTTTGTAGGTATCGATGGAGATGATCACTTCCGCTGGCAATGTGGCTTTAAGGGCATGAATGACTGGGATCACACGGGCCAGTTCTTGCTCAGCCGAGACTGGGGCGAAACGTGGGCGCGTTGATTCGCCTCCTACATCGATGAGCGTTGCCCCTTCTGTTACAAAACGTTGCGCCTGCTCGATAGCATGTTGAACCAGAGCATCGTCCTGCCACGTATCTTTAACAAGACCATCTCCCGAAAAGGAGTCCGGGGTGACGTTAACGATCCCCATGACATACGTATGATGGCCCCATTCTAAACAATGGTTTGCCCAAATTGTAGGTGATAACGACGAAGACATAGTCATACATCCTTTATGCAAAATTTATATCATCCATCTGAGGCAGATAGCATACCGCCTCTCCATAATATCTTTTTCTTTGCCGTGAGGGAAAGGTCATGCTATACTATTTTATGGCGGCTATACTACCTATAGACACGTTTCACGGTGTCCTTATCCATCGATCACTGAAGATTTTCGGGACCCGACTCTCTTCATCTCGCGTAGAAGGGTCTGAAGGGAATAGAACATGCAGCAAGATACTATCGCAACAAAAAAGCGCGTCTTTAGTGCAGCACGCTGCTGCCATGAATGTGATGAAGAGGCTCTTGGCCGCTGTCCAGATTGTCACTTTGGTTTTTGCCAGGAGCACTTTCCTAAGCACCAGCACGCGCCCTGTGCCGAAAGACAAATGAAAATGGCGCAAGTTCAGGTGTGCTATGTCTGTGGAACACAGGTCAGTCCCGATCAGTGGTCCCACTCGCAGACCTCGCACTTCGTCGATCAGTTCACCTGCCGTGGATGTGGCCGTTATATTTGTGACGAACTGCATACCCATCGTAAAACTGAAGACGTGGTGATTGCCCGTGAGGGCTTACGCGGTCATCGCTACCAGTACACCAATCGCTACTGTGATCTCTGCGCTCCTTTCTATAGCATAGGAGGTATCAGGGGTCTGATGAGCATTATCGTTGCCCTCGGAACAGTAGCAGCTGCGATTTTCTTTTACTTTCACCCATAGTGGTCAGCGTCAAAATACAGAAAGGGGGACGAGGCGGCTTGTATCCAACCGTCTCGCCTGATGCATGGTTTTATCACCGACCATTCAATCGACGTTACTGCGTTACCAACCAGTTATCAACAAAGCTTTGCGCTCCGCCATCAGTACATTAGCCGAACAGAGTGATGCGGCCAATCTCGCACCCTTCTATGGACAAATGCGCTATCACCTGGGCTGGGCCGATGCCGATTTCTCCCCTATTCAAAGCAAGTCCGGGAAACTCATCCGCCCAACGCTGCTGCTCCTGGCCTACGAAGCCACCGGAGCCTGGGATCTGGCGGGCTCGGACACGATCCATCCGCAAGGGATGACCTCGCGCCGTCAGGTGATCCTTGAGGGCGCCCCTCACTCCCTACAACGCGCTCTCCCGGCTGCAGCTGCCATCGAGTTAACACATAATTTCACGCTGATCCATGACGACGTTGAAGATGGTGATACTGAACGCCATCATCGTTCTACGATCTGGAACATCTGGGGCATTCCTCAGTCGATCAATACTGGCGACGGCATGTTTGCTTTGTCACGCCTGACATTGTGGGGCGTACTGGATCACGGCGTAGAACCAGCCATTGCTGTGCGCCTGGGCGCTCTCCTCGACCACACCTGCCTGGTATTAGCCGAGGGCCAGTATCTGGATATGAGCTTTGAAGGGCGTCAGGATATCTCGGTCGCTATGTATGTGGATATGATCAATCGCAAAACGGCGGCTTTAATGGCCTGCGCCGCTGAGATGGGCGCGCGCTTAGGCACACGCGATGAGGAGACCATCACGCGTTTACGCAGTTTCGGTCAGGCTCTGGGTATCGCCTTCCAGGTACGCGATGATATCCTGGGCGTATGGGCCACGACTGCGGAACTGGGCAAAACTCCTTCCGGCGATCTCTATCGTCGCAAAAAAAGCCTCCCCATTCTGCATGCATTGGAACATGCCAATCTAAAGGATCAGCAAAGGCTAAGCACACTCTATCAACAAGAGGCCCCGCTTACGCCAGAACAGATCGCGGAGATCCTGGCCATTTTTGAGCGCACCGAAACCAGAGCCTATTGTTCTGCATTTCTCGACGCCCAGTGCCAGCTCGCTCATGAGGCGCTCACACATGTCCCACGCCTCAACAATTCTGTCTCGCAGCACGCCCTCCAGGACCTGGAACACCTGGTACGCTTCCTGGAAAATACCATCAATCCCTAAAAACACTATGGATGAGGTAATGGCCTCGTGGGCCATTACCTCATCCATTCAGAATACGGGAGTCATGGGGACGGAACTACCTTATAAAGCCGTCGCACTGCACAACAACTGCCCTAGCTCCTGCACTGTATGTACCAGATATGTAGGTGCGGCAGCCTGTAATTCACCTGGCACGGCATAGCCATAATTCACGGCGATGGAATCAATGCCATTGTCGCGAGC